>Ga0268262_10006997_pt1 | contig 10647 bp, 10 predicted proteins | sample TergutNc150P3_FD_190354 | JGI IMG/M metagenome (GOLD analysis project Ga0268262, IMG submission 190354) | Nasutitermes corniger P3 segment gut microbial community from laboratory colony in Florida, USA - Nc150 P3 (SPAdes) (version 2) | ecosystem: Host-associated > Arthropoda: Insects >...
ATACTATGCGGTTTTGGAACGTCCCAAATTTGCGCAATTTCAAGAATTTACTACAAAGGCAAGGGCTGTTCTTGCCAATATTGAAATAAAGGCTATACGTTATGATCCTAAAGTAACCCTTCATCTTGTTTCGGACAAGGATGACAACAAAATACTGGAACTTGCTGATGAATGCGGCGCAGATTTTGTTATAACCGGAAACACCAATGATTTTACTTTTCCTTCGTACAAGCAAACCAAAATTGTAACGCCAAAAGATTATTGGGAAAATTATAAACCGATAGATTGAATAATAAAAAAAATGTAAATATAATACTTTTTATGGATAAATTCAGGGAGTTTTTATTATTAGATGAGGCTGATTTTAAGGAAGAACTGTCAAAAATTGATTCTTACGATTTAATTAATTATTTAAGGAATTGTAATGACAAGAGTATAAAAAAAGAGTATTACAAAAGAACAAAAAATATACTTGGAAAAAATTTTGTTAAGTTATTAAAATTAGCGATTAATTATAAAAAAAACAAATTAAATCTTTTTGATGAAAAAAATTGATATACCTCGTGAAGAATATTGGGATGCATATAAAGTAAAAATTCGTGTGGTTCGTGGTTAAAAAATCTACTACGGTTTCACCACAACAAACCCTGCAGCCCCAATAGTGAATTCTTCCTGCTCTTCCCATGAGGCGAAAATACTGTCGCTTACCTTGCCGACTCCCGTGTAAACAAAACCTTCGGGCAAGGGCGGTAATGACGGATGGGAATATACCGTTTCTTTAGGAACAGAACCATAAAAAACATCTACCGATATTTCCTTGCCCGCCTGCTCAAAATCAGCCGTGCGGTACATTCGCACTAACGGAGAAGAACCTGTCCTTTTTGCGGCTCTGTAATAAATTAAACCGTCGCCCGCAAGACGAAGGGTGTCTATGTCCCAGCCTTCTTCGGAAGGGAAAGCGGCAAAGAACGGAATATTCACAGGGAAAGGAACATTGGAATTCATGTTGAACGACCATGTTCTCTGTTTGGGAAGCGGAGCGTCGGAAGCCAAAAAACGTTCGTCCAAATATAAAAGCGCGGTGGGATTTCCTTGATAGTAAATGAAGCCTCCTGCCGTATACTGCCGCCAATACTCGCCGCCTGAAAAACGGTATATCGCTATCCCTTGGGTAGTTCCGCTGACAGGGGCAAGTTTTAAAAAACCGTCCCTGTTTACAACCATTACTACCCCATTGTCTGTCTCATGCAAAAAACGAATATGATTTGTAAGAGGCCAGGGAATAAGAGCGGACAAAAAAGCGGCGTCCTCGATTGTCTCAATTTGAACGGGTCCGTCATTTGTCAGCTGAAACCAGAGCGGATTTTTTCCCGGCTGTAAAATAGCCATTGGGTACGCTCCGTACCACATTATTGTATTTGAATCCTGTTTTTTTCGTGCGCATGACGGCAGCAGAAGGATAACTAACAATACGAAAAATAATTTTTTCAAATTAAATCCTCCGGAAAAGTTATTTTCTTGTTTTCATACTCGCCCGGAATTACGGCTACTTTTCCGCAAAATCTTCCCCATATTTCAGCGTCATCTGTAAATTCTTCCGTTTGTACGTCTGCCGCTTTTTTGTGAGCGTCAAGAATTTCCGGAAACTTAAAAGCTTGCGGCGTTTGGGCAATTCCTGTGTTTTTTCGCTTCAAGTGTGTTTTTATAAAAACACCGGACGCGCCGCAGGCTTGCGCTTCCAATGAAGAGCCGCATTCCTTAGGCGTGTCGGTAAGCGGCAGGAGAGGGATAACTGCGTTGTATTTTTTTACCGCTGTAATAATATTTTCTATAAGAGAGGAGCTTACCCACGGTCTTGCGCCGTCATGAATCAGAGCGTAATCGGGGGAAAAATCTGCGAGGACTGAGAGCGCGTTAAAGACTGATTTTTGGCGCGTACTGCCGCCTGTAACAAAAAGGATTTTTGGGTTTTTACTTGACAATAAATTTGCAGGTAACGCTTCACGGGCGGTGCTCTCGCCGTTTTCTGGAACGGAAATTGCTATTACCTGAACATTCGGAACGGAGGCAAAAGCGGCCGCCGCTGTTCCAAGTACGGTATTTCCGTTATTCAATTTTTCATATTCTTTTTTTCGCGTAATAGAACCTTCGTTTTTCATTCTTGAAGACGCGCCTGCGGCACAAATGACAACCGCTATGTTCATAACTATTCAACGTCCAGACGGGCTAAAATCATAGCTTGCACATCTTCTTTGGGTTTTTTAAGAGAGATTGACATTTCATCTTCCAGCAGTTTCATAGCCGAGTCATAAAGTTTCCGCTCCAGAATAGGCAGTTCCTTTACCTTACTGCGGTGGTACAATGAGCGGACAATGCTCGCTATATCCCTGATGCTTCCTTTTTTTAGAAGCTCAAGGTTCATTTGATAGCGCATCTTCCAGTCGGTGGGAATCGGGTCGTAGTCTTCGCTGATTAACTCAAGCGCCTTATTCGCCTCGTCTCTTGAAACAGTTGAACGTATCCCAAGCTCCACGGCTTTATCGACGGGAACCATTATAGTCATATCGGTTACTTCAAGGTAAATAATGTAATAGGGTATTTTTGAATCTTTGAATTTTTTATTAACTATCGACTTTATTACCCCGACTCCCTGACTTGGGTATACTATTTTCTGGTCTACTACGAATGATTTTGATTTGCTCATTACTATAATAATAGCATAAATCGTATAAACAGTCTATATATAACGATAATTGACAATAGCAAACCGCTGTTTTATACTCAATCTTGGTGTTTTTCCGTATTATTATGGTACAAAATACCGAAACAGGAGCAAATATGGCTGAAATTCGAAGGCTTGTAACTGAAGATTTGCTTCAGTTCTTCAGAATACACACAATCGTTTACAATCTGCGAAAGGATTACTCAAAAGAGGAAAACCAAAAGATCGATCCTCTGGAGCACCCTGCAAATTGGTCGTGGGGCGTTTTTGACGGCAAAAAACTCCTAGCCGGAATGTTCGAGATTGAATACCTTATGCGTTTTGACGGGCATAGCGTAAAAATGTCCGGTATAGGCGGAGTGGGAACCCTGCCCGAAGCCCGCAACGGCGGACACATAAGGCGCATTTTCGAGAAACTGCTTCCGCAAGCCTACGATAAGGGAGTTGTCTTTTCCAACCTGACTCCGTTCTCGCAAGATTTCTACCGTAAGTTCGGCTATGAAATTGCGTGTAACAGAATCAAGCTAACTATCCCGACAGGGGATTTATCGGAATTAAAATCTTCAGGCGAGTTTGTTCACATTCTTCCCGGAGACGACACTTCCCTGCTTGCGCAAGTCCACTCGGCGTATATCGAGAATATCAATCATGGGATACACAGAGACTATTGGCAGGACAACCGCGCGTGGAAACGTTTTACAAAAGACGATCCGTGCGCGACAGGGATATACATTTACCTGTGGAAGGACGAGACGGGAAAGCCGAGAAGTTATATCAAGTATCAGGACTTACTTGAAGACGGAGAACATAATATGTCGGTATTAGAGCTTGCCTTTATTGACAAGAAAGGTCTTTTCGGCGCGCTTGGCATAGTAAGCGGACTTTCCGCCCAATTTGAAAATTTCAAATGGCTAATGCCCACATTTATAGACCCGTTTGATTTTACAGGCGACGCATGGTCGATAGAACAGGAAGTCAGACCCAGAGACATGACAAGGATTATCAATGTAAAATCCGCTCTTGAGCTGATGCGCCGTCCATGTTGTGAGGGCGAATATATAATCGAAGTTGAAGATGAAAATATTTCGGCTAACAGCGGGAAATACCTTGTTCAGTTTGGGGCGGAGGGTTCAAAGGTTTCGGCAACCAAAAAAGACGCCGACCTATCCTGCGATATTCAAACATTAAGCCAGCTTGTAACAGGTTACAGGACGATTGAGAACGCTCTGTATTCGCGGCGTGAAGGGTTAGAAGTGCATGGCAATTTGGAAACTTTAAAGCGAGTGTTTACACAGAGACCGCAGCATGTAACGGAGTATTTTTAGATTTATTCGAGAAGAGTTTCTCACAAAGGACACGAAGGAAGAGAAGGACACAAAGAGGAATAAGGGGTTTTAGTTCGTTATATATGCGTGTTTCACTAGAAAGCGAATTCGTAAAGACGTTGTAAAATAGTGTTTATCTTTACGGCGTATTGTTTGTCTGCCGCCCATGTTCCGGCGAGTCCTTCGATGTTGGGGCTAGAGCCTTTGCGTACATATTTGTAGCGGGGATCAACCAACTCGCCTTTGAGCGGCGCTTCTGTCGCGTAAGCTTTCAGGTGTTGAATGTGGGCTCGTACGCCGGTGCGAGGATCGGGGAAAATAAGACCGGGCTGTTCGGGACCGATTGAACCAAGACCGCAGAAATTGTACCACTGCGGCTGAACAAGTCCGCCGTAGTTTAAGTAGCCGGTTTCAAGGCACATCTGCGAAAACGCTACATCGTGATTGACTCCTTCAAAAGCGGCTTCCTCAATATAAATTGACGCCAAATTCCGCACATAGTCTTTGTCGATTTTTGAATTGTTTTGCAAAAGAAAAAGAGCCAATTTTTCCGCCCCAACACTCCCCTTCCCCATGATACTATTGGGGGCTTCGGGTTTTTTCACCGAGGATTTGGAAACCATAGAAGCGCAGGAAGCAAAAGCTAAAGCCAAAAGTAATACTAATATAGTAGACAATTTGTTTTTCATACCCTAAATTTCGGCAAATTTTAAGCCTTTCTTCCCTCTTTTCCTCTCTTCTTCGTGTCCTTCTCTTCCTTTGTGTCCTTTGTGAGAAATTCTTCAAAAAAATTTCATTTTCAGTCAAGCGCCATGCATATTCGCATCCATATAGGGGTATGAAAAACAATGAAAATGGTTTTTCCAAAATACCTCTTGAGAAGCGTCCCCGGGAAAAACTACTGTCATGCGGTCCGGCTTCTCTCTCCGACAGCGAATTGCTGGCTGTTCTTTTGAATACCGGTATTCAGGGAAAGGACGTAAAAGCGCTCGCAGGCGATTTACTCGAATTTTTGGACGACAACAAAGACATCCCCTCCGTAGAGGAAATTTCCTCTTTGTCGGGAATCGGGCAATCCAAGGCGTGCGCTGTCGCCGCAATGCTAGAATTCGGCAGAAGACGTTATGGCTCTTTTTCCATGCGGATTAAAAAACCTGTCGATATTTTTACTCTTGTGCGGCACTATGCGGATCGCAAACAGGAGCGGTTTATCAGTCTTTCGCTGAACGGCGCTCACGAGGTGCTTGCGGTGCGGGTTGTTACTATCGGGCTTGTAAACAAAACGATTGTCCATCCGCGCGAAGTATTCGCCGACTTGATTCAGGACAGGGCTGCGGCTTTCTGTGTTGCGCATAACCATCCGTCGGGACAGCTTTTAAGCTCGCCTGAGGACGACGAAATAACGGATCGGCTTCAAGACGCTGCGAAAATTCTGGGGCTTCATTTTGTTGACCACATTATTTTTTCAGAGACCTCTTGGTGGAGCTTTAGGGAGAACGGAAAATTGACCGATGGGTATTGAGGACGGACTTCTGTTTGCGGTAAAATGAAATTGTGAACAGGATGCGGATAACTATCATTTTTTTAATTCTCATTTGCCTCTTTCCGTGTTTTTCCTCGGCTAAAGAAATCAGCAATATTATCGGCGACACTTTTGAAGAAACTTCGGGCAAGGGGCTTGAAATACGCACTAATCCGTCCGCCGTGAAAGTTTTTATTGACGGAGCGGAAAGAGGAGTTACCCCCATTTCTTTTGACAGCATTGCGTCGGGAGAGCATCAAATAAAATTAAGCAAAGACGGATACAAGGATCGTGTTTTTAATGTGGTTTTATTTAACACAAGCAGACTTGTAGTTTCCATCGAAATGAAAGAGGAACAGGGCAGCGTTAAGGTTTCCGTTGCCAAAGCGCCGGGCAGTCCCGAAAAACTGCCGTTTAAGCCTTTAATTTCTTCAAAAGCAATAACAGATACAATAGGAACGCAACCTAACGAGCTTCCATCCGACAATACAATACTTCTTAATCTTCCCGTAGGATACCGCACTATCGAGGTGATGGCTTTCGGCTGGGAAGACGCCTCGGTAACGGTGTTGATAGAAGAAAATAAAACTGTCTCCGCTGATATTATTATGCGCCCGGTGAAATTTAAAATGGAAAACGGTTTCGTAGTACCCCGGTACTTTAACCCGAAAAAAGGCAGTACTGCTACTTTCTATTTTATGGTATCCGCTCCGGCATTGGCAACTTTTTCAGTTTTTGATGAGAACGGAAAATGTGTGTATCAGGAAGGTCCTTTTATGTTCAACATGAGCGCTCAGCGTGAAAGTTGGAACGGCAGAGATTCTTCCGGCAATATTCTGCCTGAAGGGGTTTATACTTTATCTGTAGAAGCGTATATGCCGAAAGAATATTCGAATAACGAAGAACATTTTATAATCACGGGGGAGACGGAAATAAGTTATTCAAACTATGCCTATTTCTCTACAGATAGTGTTGTTTCAGGTCTTACTTTCGCTCCCCTGCCCCAAACGCTTCCCGGCGGAAATTCCCAATTTGAAGCAGGCTTTATTTTTAATGGCTTTCGCACGCCGTCAGCTGACAAAGAAGACGGCGTTATTTCAGGGCTTCCGTTCAAAATCAGTATGAGAGTATCCCCAGTAAACAAACTTGAATTAACGACTGTTTTTAACATCAATCCGTTATCTGAAAACCAGACAGGCTTGGGTGTTTCAGGTTCAGTCAAATTCAATTTTCTTAACAGCGGCGCAATTCCCATAGTCATGTCAGCCGCCGCTTCTTACTCATGGGCAGGAACAAACGGAGAACTGCCGTTAAGCCCCGGCCGCGGACTTGGTCTTTACTTACCCCTTTCACTGGAACTCTCCAAATTCTCCATTGCCGTCTGCCCTGCCGCATTCTGGCACACTCACGAAGGAATTACTCCCGAATTTTTACTTTCAGGCGGAATAATGTACAATGGCGGTTATCCGTTCAGCGCGGGGATTTCCGCAAGAAGCGAATTCAATTTTACAGATAACGGCCAAAAGCCGAAAATTTTTGCCGGAGCGCAAGTTTATTATTTTCCGTTGTATATTCTTTACATTTCATTACAGGCAGGAATGTGGAAGCAAGGAGAGCGCTCGGGTTTCTACGGCGGCTTAGGGCTTGGGTTTGGGATTGTTTATTAATCCCTAATTCATCACTTCTTCTCTGTCAGCCAATGTTACCTGTAAGATAGTGGTCTGTCCGCCGCGAATTATTTCCACTTTTACTACATCGCCGGGTTTGCTTGCTTCTAAGGATGCGTAATAGTCCGCAAGGGTATTTGTTTTTATGCCGTTTACGGAAGTAATAATGTCGCCGCCGATATAAATTACACTGCGTCCGTATTGCACAGGATCATTGCCCTGCCTTATGCCGGCTTTTTCCGCTAAACCGCCTCTTTTGGTGCGGGAAATAAGAAGCCCGGCGTTTACCGGTAATTTCGCGTAACTGACAAGGCTTGGGAAAAGCTGAACAACGGTCGCGTCAATCCAGCCTCGGCGGACTTTTCCGTATTGAATAAGCTCGGTTACAACTCGTTTCGCCGTATCAACCGGAACGGCAAAACCAATGCCTACGGAGCCGCCGGACGGAGAATAGATCATAGTATTAACGCCTATCATTCTTCCCTGGGTATCCAAAAGCGGACCGCCTGAATTGCCCGGGTTTATCGAAGCGTCGGTCTGTATCATGTCCCGAATTATACGGTTTCGCGCTGTTTGAACAGGGCGTCCCAAACCCGAGACAATTCCAACCGTTAAAGTGCGTTCAAGGGCGAAAGGGTTGCCTATCGCCAAAACTTTCTGCCCCACTTTTAAACTTTTAGAGTCGCCGTAATTGATTGTCTGTAATACCATTCCGGCGGGAGGGGTAAACTTTAAAACAGCCAAATCGCTCTCGTTATCAACGCCTACGACAGTCCCCTCATATTGGGAACCGTCCGCCAGATTTATAAAAACCTTGTGGGCTCCTTGTATTACATGGTTATTGGTAAGAACATAGCCCCGCCTGTCAAAAATAGAGCCTGAGCCTGAGCTTCCTTCCTGCGGAACAGGCTCAAGAAACCAGTTTATCGCCATAGTTTCAGTGGTTATGTTTACAACGGCGGAGTTCAATTTTTCATAAATATCGATATTTTCACGTTCGCTGTCGGAATATTGAGAATTGTCGGCTGTGTTCAGTATCCTGTAATCGGACTGTAACAATTGAAACTCTTCTATAGGAGCTTCCTGCTCCTGAAAAACGGCGGCATCAATATTCGGCTTATTAAAAAGAGGTTTTACAAGCCCGAAACCTGCGGTTAAAAGCAGGACTATACCGGCGCTTAAAAGCGAGAAAAATAACACTTGCCCTCGGCTATAAAGCTTCATTTTGACCCTCCTTAACTACTATAAGTATAATGAAAAAAGGTCGATAATAGAAGTAATTATGCCTGTATTTTTCTTTATTTTATCGGCTTTATTGAATGTCACCCCGGCAAGCGGTCTTGATCTGCCTATTTCCAAAATATCAGACGATTCGCTTATTAGGCAAAAAATTAAAGACTCGTGGATGTTGGAAACGCCCGGCAGGGTGCTCATGCAGCCGTCCAGAATAGAAACGCTGGAAAGCGGAGAAAAAGTGGAAATCCGCACTTTGGAAGGCAAAGAAGAATTCATGGTTCTTATATCGCGTGAATTGACAAGCGGTACAAATGCGGCAAACCGCGTAGGAACAGGGCAATTTCCCGGCTGGATTCAAGGCTCATGGATGCTCAAGCGGCGTAAAGATACAGGCGTCGGCACCGAGGTAAGAATATTCCTGAGATCGGATCAGCAAACCTTTATTCAATTCCATCCTTTTAATTCCGACAAATGCCTTTTAGACGCTGTTGTATACGGCGGCTTTGTCGCCCATTCCATACCGATTCCGGTTTCCTTTGATCGCATATTTACAATGCCGTTAAACAGTATTTTAAAGCTTGTAGAAAACAAATTCCCCATACAGTATTTTCAGCCTGATGTTTCCAACTACAGGGAAACAAGAGCGTTTGTAGCGGCAGTCCGCTCGCGGCTTACAGGTTTGCGTTTTGTCGATGACGGCGCAATGAATGAAAACGGAAGATTTGTTTTTATAGAAACATTACAGCCTCAGCCTGCCAACTTGCAGGGATTTAACTGCTCCGGTTTTACAAAATGGCTGATAGACGGCATTCTGCGCCCGGTTACCGGAACAAGGCTTTCAATTCCGCCGCTTAAAGCTCCGTTCGGCGACAGAGGCTCTTCTTTTACAGCGATGTGGGAAGAAAAAAAAGACCTCTTTTTCGGACTTGACTGGATAAGGAATCTCGCGGCGGCGGCGAATGGGACGCTTAAATCTCCTTCTTACCGATCACTCAATGAATTTGAAATCCGCAAAAACGATTTTGCCCATATCCTGACAAATATAAAAGGGGATTTTATCGTTAATTCCTATCCCGGCTTTTTGCCCGATGCGGGATATTCCATTGAGGGACTGCAGCCCCTTCTCTACACTCTTGCCATTGACGAACCGTATAGTTTTTATCTTGCCGCCGCTAACAGGGAAATGGATATAGCCGAGGAAAATACACCTCGCGCTCCGCGCCTTCGCCAGTATTACCATGTAGCCGCTCTTGTTCCTTATTTTGACGAGAACGGATCTTTTAGAGTTGTGGTTTTTGAAAGCGCCGCGGAAACTACATTTATCGGTTTCAGAACCAGACATCTCGGCAGTCATATAAATCTTGTAAAAATCCCGATCTCGCCTACTTTCGATCCTTGACAATTACCGTTATACTGATCAAATGCGAACCGATATTGAAGGAGTTGCGTTTGATCTTGACGGAACCTTGTATCCTAACTACCGCCTGAATATAAGACTGATACCCTTCGCTGTCAAGGAATTACCCCTCTTGTACGCTTTCGGCAAAGCAAGAATAATCATCAGGGAAGAACAAAAAGACGGTTCGATTCAAAATGATTTTTACAATCATCAGGCCGAAATTACCGCACGGCTTTTAAACCGTCCGGCGGAAATAATAAAAGAAAAGATAGAACGATTGATGTACAGGGGATGGGAACCTCTGTTTAAAACTATCGACCTTTTTGAAGGGGTAAGGGAAACGCTTATCGCCCTTCATAACTCAGGCTATAAACTGGGGCTTTTATCGGATTTTCCGCCGGAAACAAAACTTGACTATTTGGGGATTTCCGAATATTGGGATGCCGTTTACTGCTCCGAATACTCAGGGGCATTAAAACCCCACCCCCTGTCATTTACCGTAATGGCGGAAAAAATGGGGCTTCCGCCCGAGAAAATCCTCTATGTGGGAAACAGCGTTTCCTACGATGTCGCCGGGGCAAAAAAGGTCGGCATGAAAACGGCGTGGATTAGGACATTTCCGCTTAATATAGTCGGAACGGCGGAAGAAAAGTTAAAAACGCCGCCATTTAACAGGTTTAGCAAGTATATTCCGGAAATTCTGCATAAAAACGGTCCAAAACCTGATTTTTCTTTCAATATCTATCGCCAATTTTTCGATTATATGTTACATTATT
>Ga0268262_10006998_pt1 | contig 10647 bp, 14 predicted proteins | sample TergutNc150P3_FD_190354 | JGI IMG/M metagenome (GOLD analysis project Ga0268262, IMG submission 190354) | Nasutitermes corniger P3 segment gut microbial community from laboratory colony in Florida, USA - Nc150 P3 (SPAdes) (version 2) | ecosystem: Host-associated > Arthropoda: Insects >...
CTCCGGCGGGGTCTTGCCTTCGACGTTTTGCCTCTGGGTACAGCCATTTCAAAACCTCACTTGAAAAATCATCGGTGTCCAAAACCGTGGAGTGTCAGTCTAACAAAAACCATGGTTTTTGTCAAGATAAAAATTCCCTAAAATTCTTTGTTTAGAAAAATACTCTCACAAAGGCACTAAGATCACAAAGGACACAAAGAAATACTGGATATTCAAAATTGACGAATTATTCATCATTTCTTTGTGTTCTTCGTGCCTTTGTGAGATGAATTTTTCCCTATAATTTATATCGGAAACTTCCTTTTTAGGGCTTCCGCTACCAGGGGGGGTACCATTTGGGACACATCGCCGTGAAAGGAGGCAAGTTCTTTGATGGAAGAGGAGCGGAGGACGATATATTTGCTTTCCGTGGTCATAAATAGGGTCTCTATTTGGGGGTGCATGGCCTTATTCATCATGGAAAGCTCGAATTCGTAGGAAAAATCGTCCATCCCCCGCACTCCCCGGATAAGGAGTCCGATGTTCTCCTTCTTTAGAAAATCTACAATCAGGGAATCCCAGCTGGCGATCCTGGTATTCCCCACAGGTTTTGCCATTTCTTTCATCATTTCAAGGCGTTCTTCAACCGAAAAAAGGTACTTTTTCTGCCTGTTATCAGCCACGACAACCACCAGCTCGTCAAAAATCAACGCCGCCCGCTCAATTATATTCAGATGCCCAAAAGTGGGCGGATCAAACGAACCCGGAAAAACCGCCTTAAACATTGCTAAAATATAGGGGATGAAAGCAAGCAGGTCAACAGCATTTACTATACCGTTAGTGCCGTTTGCGGTAAAGAAAGTTGACTACTAGCTTTTATTGGAATAAAATATGAGTATGGATAAAAGTATACTAATTATGCTTTTACTGGCGGGTTTGGTTTTATCTTGCGCAACCGCTCCTACACCGCCCGAGGTGTCTCCAGTGGTACAAGAGGAGGTTACGCCTACCCCGCCTGCTCCGCCTGCTCCTGTCGAAGAAAAAACTCAGACGGAAGCACCTGTAGAAAAGCCTGTTATTAATACTTTTGACCCAAAAAATGTCAGCGAGGAGGTGTTTAAGACCGCAAAAACTGAAATAACAGTTACTATTTTTGAGTTGAACTGGATTATAAAAGCCAAAGACTACAAAGCATGGGTGAACCACCTGTCGGATTCTTATTTTGGGGAGATAAGCTCCAAGGCTTTTCTTGAAGAAAAAACAGAGGAGCTATACCGGCGGGATCAGATTGTAGCCCAGAATTTAGGAAGAGATCCCAACCTGGTGGACAAGAAGATCCTAAGAACGCCCATGGATTACTTTAATTACGTGGTAGTGCCCTCCAGGGCAAATGACAGGCTGGATGACATTAGCTTTCTTACCGAAACCCGTGTCAGGGCCTATACAATAGACGAAAGGAGAGGGCAGCGGCTGGTTTTGTATGATTTGGCGCATATTAACGATAAATGGCTGATAGTGAATTAAGCCCTATTGCCGATAATGTAATTTGATGATTATGATAATAAAAGGAGATTATAATGTTGATCCTTAAGCGTTTTTTGGTTTTGGCAGTGGTACTGGCTTTCCTGCCGGTTATGGTTGGGGCACAGACTCAAACCGGGTCTGCCTCCGACAACAAGGAAATGTCCGTTGAGCAGTCTTATTTACAAGAGTCGGTTGAGCTCATGATTATACGTGAACAGAGCCGCACCGACAGCCGGGACATGAAAATGGTCGCCCTTGAGTACATAGGCGAAGCAATTGACAGGGGCAACAAAGGCGATGATATCCGCAACGCTCTGGAGTTTCTTTCCCTTGAAGGCGTGGTAAATGTGGCCCGTGAAAACGGACGCGTGGTTAATAATTTCCCCGATGTTCGAAAAGAAGCCGCTACCTACCTAGGCAAGCTGGGAACGCCCGAAGCAAAGGATACCCTGCTAAAGATGGTCAACGGCGACAATGAGCCGATGGTCATCACCGAGGCGATAAGGTCGCTGGGCCTAATAGGCATGAACAATGCGGACGAAGTTACCAAGACCATCTCGTGGACGGTAAACCGCTTCCACGGCCTTAACCCGGATAACTTTATGGCTCTTTCCGCCCTGGACGCGTTTTCTAAAATTGCCGCCGCAAACAAAGGCATCAAAGACCCTGCCGCTGTGGAGATTATAATTAAAATATCAGAGGGTCCCTATATAACCCCTGTAAGGAATCGGGCGAGGGAACTTTTGGCTGAATTAAGGCAATACGGACTCGCTAACTGATTTATCAGTACTCGGTACATAGAATTAAGGGCGCTGAAAGTTTAAAGCTAAAGCACTATTCAGCGCCTGATTTTCTAAAAGCTTGACCCGCAGCCCGCGTTAGCAGGCAGTAAATCCATTCCTTGAAAGAGCCAATGGCATAGCCATTGACAAAGCAATAAGGAATTTACTAAATTTTATCCACTCAGGATTTTCCTGTTTGAAACAGGTCTCCTTCGTCTAGGGGTTAGGACACGAGGTTTTCATCCTCGCAACAGGGGTTCGATTCCCCTAGGAGATGGAAGAAAAGGGCTTACAGCCCTTTTCTTTTGGAGTTTGCTACGCAAACTCCATGCATTGTAGGTAAAAAGGGGAATCGAAACGGAGCGCTCTGGAGGAAATGCCAAGGCGCAAGCCTTGATCGGTAATGCCGGCGCAGGACGCGCCGGGGAGCGCGCAGGCGGCCTGGAAGGAGCAAACATGGATGACGTTGCACCGCCGAATGGTGGTGCAGTAAATCATTCCTTTCGGCAAACGGCCCGAAGGGACGTATGTTTGCGACTGGAAGGCGATTCCCCTAGGAGATGGACAACAGAAGAATTTAACCACGGAGTTACACGGCTACAGAACCGAAGGTAGGAAGAAGATATTCGTACCTAAACTCCGTGAAACTCCGCGTACTCCGTGGTTTTTATTCTACCTATTTCTTAACTTGTTGACATTGGTTTCGGAATGGCAAAGGTGGAGTACGATATGGGAAAGAAAATTTACACGATAAACGGAAAGATGTTCATTATTGATGATGAAACCGGAAAAGTTAAAGAAGTTATTATCAAAGATACAAACATTTCATTAAATGACATGGAAGAAATCATCAAACTTTTAGCTCAGAACCAGAAAGATGAATGATAAGCCACTTCCTCCGCGCAATCTCCACCAGCTTTTCCTTTGTGTTAAGGTCAGGATCTTCCAGCACGGCTTCCAGGAGTTCATTGAGGATGATGCCGATGGTTTTGCCGGGGGAGATGCCAAGGGAAATGAGGTCGTTGCCGGAAACGGCGAGGTCTTTTAGGGAAAGCGCCCTGCTGCGCGCAAGGACTTCCTCGATGCGGTTGTGAAGGGGGAGGAGGGTGTCCCACTTTGGTTCGCGCCCTGCCATGCCGTAAATGTCGGCGCGGCGCAGGGCAAAAAGGTCGCTTAGGTTTTCCTCTCCGGCGCGGATAACAAAACGGCGGACGGCGGCGTCTGTCCAGCTATCGGTGTAGCTGAACATGTGCTCCTCGACAAGGTGGCAGACCCTGTCAATCACGATGTTTGGGTACCTGAAACGTGAAAGGATGGCTCTTGCCAGCTTAGCGGATTCCTTTTCGTGGCGGTAAAATGTCCAGCCGCCGTCCTCGCCCATTTGGGCGGTTACAGGCTTTCCGATGTCGTGGTAAAGGGCGGCAAGGCACCTGACCAGCCTGGTCTGGCTGTCTGATGGCTTCTCGACTTCGTAGTTTGAAAAATCTCGGGCTGCAAAATTACAGGCCAGAAGGCTGTGATCCAGCACATCGAAGCGGTGAAAGCCGTAGCCGTTGCGATCCTGCCTGACGCCTCTGCAAGCTGCCAGTTCCGGGATTAACAGCTCCATTAAACCGGTTTTTTCCATTAAAAGCAGGGCGGTTGAGGGACTGTCTGTAGCCAATATCTTGTCAATTTCGTCGCGGACGCGTTCCGGGGCAACTTCGGCGGTATATGGAATCGCGCCGGAAATGGCGGCACGCAGTTCCCCGTCCAGGGTAAAGCCCAACTGGCTTGCGAAACGGAGCGCCCTTAGCGGACGAAGGCCGTCCTCGGAAAAGCGCTCATCGGGCTTCCCAACCGAGCGAATCAGGTGTTTTTTGATGTCCTTTCTGCCATCGAAAGGGTCTACAAGCGGGCCGGAAGGCAGCCTGTAGGCCGCAGCGTTCATCGTAAAATCCCGGCGGGAAAGATCAACCTCAATTGAGTCACCGAATTCCACCCTGTCAGGCCGCCGCCTGTCGCTGAAGCCAAACTCGCTCCTGAAAGTCGTTACCTCCATTGCCAGGCCCTTAAAATGAACAGTTACAGTACCATGCTTAATCCCGGTGGGAATCACAAAACTGCCCAGCCCTTTTTTTTTGTGAAAGAGGGCTACTACCTCTTCCGGCAGGGCATCGGTAGCCAGATCCCAGTCCTTCGCCTTCCTGCCCCTCAGCAGATCGCGCACAGCTCCCCCCACAAGGTAGGCTTGCTTGCCCGCCCGCGCCAGAATCGCAGCTGTTTCTTTTACAATCGGATGGATCTTCATGTGGTTCCCTGAGCTATTCTAAGCAAATAGCCGTAAAATGGCTATGTTAAAAGCAGGATTTATTATATAGTACTCTCACAAAGCTCACAAAGGCACAAAGATGAATGAAAACGAAATAAGCTCTATCGTGGTTGATACCGCTATTTATTTACATAAAAAGCTTGGTCCTGGATTATTTGAGAATGTTTATGAAGTAGTTCTAATGAAACTATTGACAAAAAAGGGGCTGTCTGTTCAGCGCCAGGTATCAATTCCCATAGAATTTGAGGGTGAGCAATTCGATGAAGGGTTCCGGGCAGATCTTTTTATTGAAGGAAAGGTGATGATTGAATTGAAATCAGTAGAAAAAATAACTGATGTCCATAAAAAACAATTATTGACATATTTAAAACTAACTAACACAGAACTGGGATTTATTCTTAATTTTGGAGCAGAGCTAATGAAAGACAGAATAGTTAGAATCATTAATGGAATACTTAATTAACCCTTTATGAACTTTGTGCCTTTGTGAGATGAATTTTCTAATGTTTTTACTTTTGAGGATGACTTGACAGGAATTGCCATAACCGGCGGGGAAGGGCCGAAGGGCGGGACGCTGAAAAGGCTCGCTAAGCAAGCGGAGATGATTGTCGCGGCGGATTCCGGGCTGGTTGCATGTGAAGAAGCGGGCATTGCGCCGGACTGGATCGTGGGGGACATGGATTCCCTGGGCGACCTACAGCGGCTGGAAAAGTACCCTGCCGAAAAGGTGATACGCCACAGGAGCGACAAGGACTTTAGCGACACAGAGCTGGCTCTGTCCCTGCTTTGGGAAAAAGGCTGCGGCGAGGTCTGGCTTGCCGGGGGCGGCGGCGGGCGGACAGATCACCTGTTGGCGGTTCGCGCGCTTTTTGAGCGGAAAAAGGCGCCTGACAGGTGGTTTACCGCAAGCGAGGAAATCCGCCGCCTTAAAGAGGGACAGACCCTCAGCATGGGTGTGGCGTTGGGCAGCATAGTTTCGGTTTTCCCGCTGGGGCGGGAGCATTGGCAGGCGGAAAGCTCGGGCCTTAAATGGCCGCTCAACGTTGTCGCCTGGGAATCCGGCGGCTTTAGCCTGAGCAACGTAGCGGTAAAATCGCCTTTTGAAATAAAGTCCAAAAGGGGAGATTTTTTGGTGATAGTTGCAGTAACATCATAGACCTAAGGGGTTTCTAGAAATTTTATCTCACAAAGATCACAAAGGACACAGGGGAAAACAAGAAATTTTTTTTAAATTCTCAGCTTTTGAATCAAAAAAACTGGAGGGTACATCGGAATTAATAAATTAAGCCCAAAACTTCGTGTTTCTTTGTGTTGCTTTGTGCCTTTGTGAGAAATTTTGGGAGTGGTGTTATTATGTATTCGTGTAAAGCGGCAATGATTGACAGCCTGTTATACCTGTGTTATACTGAAAAGCATGAAAACGGCTATTTCTCTTTCTGATTCTTTATTTGAAGCGGCGGAACAAACAGCTCAATACATGGGAGTTAATCGCAGCCGGTTGTTTGTGTTGGCTTTGGAAGATTACATCGCCAAGTATAATGGGGATATGATAACAGAAAAATTAAATGAAGTGTACGGAAAAATTAATAAGAATGATTTTACAAAAGACCTGGATGTCGGGCTTGAATCGTTAAGGAATTTGACAAAAGATGACGCGTGGTGAATTATGGTGGGCGGATTTTGGGATCCCGTTTGGCAGCGAGCCGGGGTATAAACGCCCGGTTTTCATTATTCAAAATGACTTTTTCAACAACAGCAAAATAAACACAACCATTGTAATTCCTTTGTCAACAAATTTGTTATTGGCAGAAGCGCCGGGAAATATATTTATCGCAATGAATGAATCAAAATTAAAAAAGGACTCTGTGATGGTTGTTTCGCAGATTGAAGTGATAGATCGTCAGCGGCTAATTGAAAAAATAACGGCGGTTGATGGGGCTATCATAAAAAAAGTGGAGGATAGCATTATGTTCGTTTTAGGTATAAAAAAGTTCATATGAATAACCCCATAATTATTGACGGAAAAGCAACGGCGGCTGAGATTCGGGAAGAGGTACGCCTTGAAGTACAGCGCCTTAAAGAGCGGGGCATAACGCCCTGCCTTGCGGTAATTCTGGCGGGCGAAGACCCCGCAAGCGTCTCATATGTAAAAAGCAAGCAAAAAGCCCTTGTCCAGGCGGGCATGGAAGGCAGGGACATACGCCTTCCGGAAACTGTCAGCGAGGGGGGGCTGCTTTCCCTGATTGCCTCCCTTAACGCCGATAAAAAAGTACACGGCATCCTGGTTCAGTTGCCGCTTCCGGCGCATATCAACCAGTTATCTGTAATAAACGCGCTTGACCCGCGGAAGGACGTGGACTGTTTCCATCCCAATTCGTTGGGGATGCTTTTTTTGGGGCAGCCGGCTTTTGTTCCCTGCACTCCGAAGGGGGTTGTCGTCTTATTGCAGAAGTACAATATCCCGGTTTCAGGCAAGCACGTTGTGATAGTGGGCCGTTCCAACATTGTGGGCAAGCCCCTTTCGGCGATGTTTTCCCAGCGCGACCTGAACGCCACGGTTACCCTTTGCCACACCGGAACCGCCGACTTGCCATCGCACACCCGGCAGGCTGATATTCTTATCGCGGCAGCGGGCAAACCGGGCCTTATCAGCGGCGATATGGTAAAAAAGGGCGCGGCTGTCATCGATGTTGGCATAAACCGCGTTCCCGATGGCTCCGAAAAGGGCTACAGCATTGTCGGCGACGTGAATTTCGACGAAGCCGCCCCCGTTGCTGGCTGGATCACCCCTGTCCCCGGCGGAGTAGGCCCCATGACGATAGCTATGCTCATGCAAAACGTCCTGGAAGCGGCGAAAAATGGTGATTGACATCACATCATAAATTTATAAATTATTTCATAAGAGCTCTCACGAAGGCTCAAAGAACACGAAGTTCTAGGGTGAAATTATAATTTCTTATTTTCCTTTGTGGCCTTTGTGTAGCTTTGTGCCTTTGTGAGAAATATTGTGAGGGTAAATGAATAGGAATGACCGAGAATGAAATAGGCGCGATTATCGTTGATACGGCTGTTCGTCTGCATAAAAATCTGGGTTCCGGATTGCTTGAAAGCGTTTATGAAATTATATTGACGAATCAACTTGTAAAAAAAGGACTCTCTGTTCAGCGACAAGTGCTTATCCCAATTGAATATGATGGGGAGCAATTTGCTGAGGGATTTCGTTGTGATTTGTTTGTTGAAGGAAAGATAATAATTGAATTGAAATCAGTAGAAAATATAACTCCTGCCCATAAGAAGCAATTATTGACATACTTGAAATTGACTAACACAAAACTGGGATTTATTCTGAATTTTGGAGCAGAAATAATGAAAGACGGGATAGTCAGGATCATCAATGGAATACTGGAGTAATCATTATGTTTATTATAAAATACCTCTCACAAAGGCACAAAGATCACGAAGAACACAAATAATAAATAAACCATCAATACTGATCAATTATGAATTCTTTCAGTTTTACTTTGTGCCCTTTGTGGAACTCCGTGCCTTTGTGAGAGATGATTTGGATCTTTCCCAGAGGTTCCCATGACCATGCCCGACGTACAAAACCAGGCCGATAGCCGCGAGATTCCCCTTTCGAAAGTGGGGGTAAAGGGGCTGGAGTACCCCATTAAGGTGCTGGACAAGGTGAAGAAGGTGCAGCATACGACGGCGAGGGCGGACCTTTTTGCCAATTTGCCGCATCAGTTTAAGGGGACGCACATGAGCCGCTTTGTGGAAATTTTCCATAGGTATCGCGATGACCTTTCCATGCCCCGATTTTTGGAGATGCTGGCCAACATAATGGAAGATTTGAACGCTGAAAGCGCGTTTGGGAGCCTGGAATTCCCTTATTTTGTGGAGAAAACGGCTCCGGTGTCGCAGATTGCCGGGATAATTTCGTGCCGTTGCCGTTATCAGGGCAATGTTTGCCGTTCCGGGGGAAAAAGGCGCTTTACCGTGGCTGTTTCGACGCCTGTAAGCACCGTTTGCCCCTGTTCAAAGGCTATTTCCGACCGTGGGGCGCACAATCAGCGGGGCGTGGTTACCGTAGAACTGGAGCTTGGGCCCTTTTTCTGGATTGAGGACATAATCAGCCTGGTGGAGGAAGCCGCTTCCAGCCCGGTCTACTCGATAATAAAGCGCGAGGACGAGAAGTTTATTACCGAAAGGGCTTATGATAACCCGAAATTTGTTGAAGATCTTGTCAGGGATGTCTATATTAAGATACGCGATTTGGGGCAGTTCAAGCATTTCTCTGTTGAAGCCGAAAATTTTGAGAGCATACATAACCATTCGGCATACGCTTTTGCGGAATTTGGGTAAAAATGGCATCTGCTTCGTTATATAGGGTGCCATATCATCAAAGAACTCACACAAAGGCACTAAGGCACAAAGAACACAAAGGATTGAAATGACGGAGAATGAAATTAGTGTTATTATTGTTGATTCAGCTGTCCGTTTGCATAAAAATCTGGGTTCCGGATTGCTTGAAAGTGTTTATGAAATTATATTGACGAATCAACTGGCAAAAAAGGGACTCTCTGTTCAACGACAGGTGCTTATTCCAATTGAATATGATGGGGAACAATTTGCTGAGGGGTTTCGTTGTGATTTGTTTGTTGAGGGGAAGGTTATAATTGAGTTGAAATCAGTTGAAAGAATTACTCCTGCCCACAAGAAGCAATTATTGACATACTTAAAATTGACTAGCACAAAACTGGGATTTATTCTTAATTTTGGAGCAGAAATAATGAAAGACGGAATATTTAGGATTATCAATGGAATCCTGGATTAATCCTTTGTGGTCTTTGTGTTACTTTGTGCCTTTGTGTGAGCTAAATGTCCAACAACCAGAAGTTTATTGCCGAAAGGGCTTATGACAAGCCGAAATTTGCCGATGATCTTGTAAGGGATGTCTATTTTAAGATACGCGATTTGGGGCAGTTTAAGCGTTTCTCTGTTGAGGCGGAAAATTCTGAGAGTATCCATAATTATTCGGCATATATTCCTGCGGAGTTTGTACAGAATTAATTTTTTATGTGTTTTAATGTTGACATGTTTAAAAGAAATTTATATACTACCAAAAGGAGGTAGTATATACTTGTCGCCAGCCTTGCTTAAACTTGCTCTGGGTAGTGGGGGCGAAAAATTTTGAAAAGAATTCGGTTTTTTTTTGAAAATGGTATTGACTTTTGTAAATCGCGGTGATAAAATACATTTAAGGTGTTATAGAACCGACGATAAAATATGTAAGGAGTATATTTTATGAAAGCTTTAAAAGAAAAACGGATCAGTCTCCGTTCTCTATGGAGGAGGGGTCTTGTCATTTTAAGCCTCTTTGCCCTTGTTTTTGCGTCCTGCTCCGACAGCAGCAGCGGCAGCGGAGGCAGCGCCGCCGATGTCGGCGGGAAGAGGGTCGTCTACTTTAACGTAGTGCAGAACCCGACAGAAGACCAGTTCTACGGGCAGCCCCTGGACCTCACGGGCCTAGTCCTGGACGTCTTCTATTCAGACGGCTCCAGGGATCAGGCGGCCACCGATACGAACAACGTTACAGTGTTCCCAAGGGTCGCCACGGGGGTCTACGAAGCGGACAACACGAAGGTGGAAGGCTATAAATTCGATCCGCTTGAGGTCTACGAAGTGTACTATAAAGGCGTGCACGGGCAAAACAACATATCGATTAAGGGCAAGATGTGGTGGATTTACAGGACGAACACATCCACTACCGTATCCGAGTACCCTGGCGACGTGCCCGTAGTAGGGTCGATGGATCTGGGCATCCACCTGACAGGCGCCGCCAACATAAAGCAGGAAGCCTTCGCTGACGACGACACGTACAACCTGAACGGGCTTACCCTGGAAGCGGACTACGTGAAAAACTACGCCGACAGGCCTAATGGCAATATTGTCGCGGGCACGAACCCCCAAATAGTGCGGAAGCCGATTAAGCTTCAAGACGTTTCGTGGGAAATAAAGCCCCGCTACGACGACAAAGCGTACGAAGCC
>Ga0268262_10006999_pt1 | contig 10645 bp, 11 predicted proteins | sample TergutNc150P3_FD_190354 | JGI IMG/M metagenome (GOLD analysis project Ga0268262, IMG submission 190354) | Nasutitermes corniger P3 segment gut microbial community from laboratory colony in Florida, USA - Nc150 P3 (SPAdes) (version 2) | ecosystem: Host-associated > Arthropoda: Insects >...
CGCATCGGCTTACAAAGTTAAACCGTTAATGACAATCCGCCCCTCGTCCTTTTATCCTCAGCCGAATGTGGACAGCATGGCGGTTCTTCTTGAAAAAAAAGACGCTCAAAAGTACCCTGCCGTTTTTTATCCATTGGTAAGGGCATTGTTCGCTTCCAGACGAAAAACAATTAAAAACAATCTTTCAACTTTTCTTTCCGCCCGTTTCGGAGAGTCCCTGCAAAATAAACAGGCGGTGCAGGATTTATGCGCCTCTATTTTACAAAGCAACTCGCTTGACGGCGGAGAAAGAGCGGAAAGTCTGGGGCAAGAGGTGTTTTTATCTCTTGCATTATCCATTGATAATATGCGATTATAGAAATAGAGATGTCAGTTGCCGAGAATATAGCAAAGTTGGAAGAGCGGATACAAAAAGCGTGCGCCTCCGCCCGCAGGAAACGGGAAGACGTTACACTGATGGGCGTGTCTAAGTTTGTGCCCATTGAACAGATAGACGAGGCATACCGCTGCGGCATTCGCTGTTTCGGAGAGAGCAGGGTAAAGGACGCTGAAGAAAAACTTGCTTCCTTTAAGGGCGAACATTCCGACGCAAGGTTTCATTTAATCGGCTCTTTACAGCGCAACAAGGCAAAACAGGCGGCTCTTTTTTTTGACTGTATTCAATCGGCGGACAGGGACGAGATTATCGTTGAGCTTGCAAAACATTCGCCCCAACGGCAGAAGCCGCTTGAAGTATTGCTTGAACTGCATACGGGAGAGGAAACAAAGAGCGGCTACCAAAGTATAGAGGCGCTCTTTAAGGCGACTGAGTTGGTTTTGGGAAGCCCCAATTTGAAACTTGCGGGACTTATGACAATGGCTCCTTTTACAGCGGACACCGACTTGGTTCGCTCTTCTTTTAAGCAGCTTGCAAGCGCAAGAGATGAACTTGAAAAGCGTTTTCCGGGAAACGTACAATGTCTTTCTATGGGGATGTCGAACGATTTTGAGATTGCCATAGAAGAGGGAGCGACGCTGATAAGAATAGGCGGCGCGATTTTTAAAGGTAATTAAATGAAGAAAGTGTTTTTTTTGATAATTTTATTTTCTCTCCTGTTTAACGCCGCTTATAAAGCGGAAGCGCAAAGCTTAAGCACGACTCACTCTACGGAATCAACTTATAAATCTTCCGATTTGCCGCAGTGGGTAAAAGATTTCCGCCGTTTTGATATCATCGCCTTCGGTATATTTCCGTTCTCAATGTTTTTTGTTACAACCGTAACCGATTTGATTCGCTGGAGAGACGCAAACAATTTTGATCTTTCGGAAGCAGGACGGCGGTATGCTCCATGGCCGTTAAAGTCGGCAGGCGCGGAGGAATTATCAAACGAAGAATTTAAAAAAACTATTTATATCGCCGCCGGAGTATCGCTCGGGTTAGCGCTTATTGATTTGACTATTGTAAACATAAAAAGAGCGATTGAACGCAAAAGAAACGAAAACCATCCTTCCGGCTCCTATGAAATTAACGTAACTCCCTATGGAACGGAAGCTGATAATTCCGCAGGCGCGGAAAAAAAATAATGCCCGATCTTTCCCATACTATTGATGAACAGCTTCCCCAGTCCGTCAGACTCGACCGCTATGTGTCGGAAAACTTACGCATCCTCTCCCGTTCGCAAATTAAGGCAAGGTCTTTAACCGCTAAAGTAAACGGAAAGGACGTAAAAAATTCCCGCCTTGTAAAGCAGGGAGACCTTCTTGAATTGCGCTGGCAGGATTCTCCGCCCGTGAATATTATTCCTCAAGACATTCCGCTTGAAATAATTTATGAAGATGATAACTGCGTTGCAGTAAACAAGGCGCAGGGAATGGTAGTCCATCCGGGAGCAGGTAACAGACAGGATACGCTTGCCAATGCCTTGTACTTTAGAAGGCTCAACAGGAGAGGCAAAGTAAGCTCTGCGGAAACAGACAATGTGCGCCCGGGCATTGTTCATCGTCTTGATAAAGACACGTCGGGAATAATTATCGCCGCCTACAATGAAGAGACCTGCGCTTTTCTTGCGGGGCAGTTTAAGAGCCGCAAGGTGCGGAAAACTTATACGGCGATTGTTCAAGGCGCGCCGAAGGAAACAAACGGGCGCATAGAAACATTTATAGCGAGAGACCCTAAGGATCGCAAAAAGTTTACGGTCTGCGCTAACGGAAGAAACGCCGTTACTTATTACAAGGTGATTAATTCGTGGCGGACTCATTCGCTCCTGCTTCTACGCCCGCGCACAGGACGCACACATCAGTTAAGAGTTCATCTGCGTCACATCGGATGTCCTATTCTCGGAGACCCAATCTACGGAAGCGCAGACAAATTATTCCCCGACGCAAGCCTTATGCTCCACTCAAAAAGCCTTGCGATTATTTTACCGAGCGAAACAGAAGAACGTGTTTTCTCTTCGCCTGTCCCTCAGCGGTTTACGGCGGTAATTGAAAAATTGAATAGGATAAACGCAAATGGATAGCCCCTATATATTGGAAGAAACGGAAGATTTTGCCGTAGTCTTTAAGCCGCCGAAAATGCACTGCACTAACGCGGGAACAAAATCGCAAAAAGATGGCACGCTCTTTGAGTGGTACTCGGAGAAGTCCCAATGCTTCGATATAATGCACCGCTTGGATTTTGAAACTCACGGACTTGTACTGTTAGCAAAAAACAAAAAGAGCTACGATGTTTTTAAGTCCTTGCAAGACAACGGCGGCTTTGTAAAAGAATATTCCGCAGTCTGCGTAAAAGCCGATGTTGCCGCCCAATTAACAGGCTTCCCCGAATATTCAGGCGGCGCACCCCAACCTCCGTTTGCAATAGAAAGTTATTTCCGTCCGTTTGGTATCGGCAGAAAACTTGTCCGCCCTGTAATTGAAGACGGAAAAAAACACAAGGAAATCGCCAAAGACAAGGGCGGCTTTTACAAAACGGAAATTACAAATATTAACGGCAATATTTTTACCGCGAGAATAAATCGAGGCTTCCGCCACCAGATACGCTGCCATCTCTGCTGGATAGGTTTCCCAATTCAAAACGACCCATTGTACTTGCCCCATGACGGAGAGCCGCAAACGGGAAATCTTTCCCTGCGCGCGTATTCGCTTGTCTTTGATGATCCTGCAAATGGGAAAAAGCGAGAGTATCGAATTGCGGGATATTAACCGCTTATATCTCCCATACCGGAACTGAGATAACATCTTTAGCAATGGAAGTTGTTTTTTGATAAAGACAAATAACCGCTCCTGTGCCGATTGTTTTTTTGAAAACTGACAGGCTTTTGAAAACCTTACAGTCGTCGGCGTTCGGATTGGCAGTCTTTTTCACTTCTATAGGATAGAGCGTCATGTTTTTTTCAATAACAAAATCCACTTCTTTTTGATCGGTATCACGGTAGAAAAATATATTCGGATTGTCTCCGTTATGCCAATATGATTTCAAAATTTCCGCAAATACATAAGTTTCAAGCATAGCTCCGCTTTGCGCTCCGTTTCTGAGCGCATCGGCGGTTTCCCATGAACACAAATGCGACGCAAGTCCTGTGTCAAGAAAATATAATTTGGGAGTCTTTATTGTGCGTTTCGCTATATTTGAACTATAAGGATAAAGCAGTTGAATAAGGCAGGAACGCTCAAGGATTTCAAGCCACAATTTTGCGGTTCTTATATCTATGTGAACATCACGCGCAAGATCGGAGTAATTGAGAAGCTGTCCTGTCCTTGCCGCCACTGCCACAAGAAAATTATAAAAGTTCAATTTGTTTTCGATGTTGTAAAAATCCTTTACATCTCGTTCAATATAAGTTTGGATATATGAATCATAGAAAATTTTTCTTGCGGCGGAAGCGTTTTTATTTGTGATTATGCGGGGAAACGACCCTTGCCAGACTAATTTAAATACTTCGGGCGATGTTAACGGTTTACTTGACGGCGTTTTTTTTGTCAGATTAAGCGACGGCAGAAAAGGCGTTGAATCATTAGGTTTTTTGAGTATCTCCTTGTAGGAGAAGCCGAGCATATTGAGAATAGCCACACGTCCGGCAAGGCTTTCCTGTATACCCTTCATAAGACTGTATTTTTGCGAGCCGGTCAGCAAAAAAAGACCGTCCTTCTTTTTTTTATCTGCATAGATTTTTATATAGGTAAAAATTTCAGGGGCATATTGCGCTTCGTCTATTATAACGGGCGGCGGGTTTTCATCTATAAACCTTTGAGGGTCGGTTTTCGCCAGCATCCTTGTTTTAATATCGTCAAGTGTTACATAGCGGCGATTTTTCCCGCTAAGGTGTTCCGTAACCCAACTTTTGCCGATCTGCCTCATTCCTGTCAGCAAAAGCACAGGGAAGCCCCTGCTGATTTTTTCTATAGTGGTTTGTATAGTCCTTTCAAGTTCCATAATTACACCTTAGTTTACTTTGACATATATATGCTAATATAAACGAAACATGGCTGTTTGTCAATAGCCGGCGCTTATTTCTTTCCGTTTACTTTGACATATATATGCCAAAGTAAACGGAATATGACTGATAGTCAATATCTCGCAGAACAGGCAAAAAAGGCGTGAATATAGAATTACGGCGTATTAACAAATTATGTTATAATATCCCTATGAAAAACATAAAAGACAAATTGGTATTAATAACCGGAGGGGCGTCCGGTATCGGACAGCTTATGGCGTTCGCTTTTGCGGAAAGACACGCAAGGGTAATTGTTTGGGACATTAACGAAAATGTAATGAAAGCAATGGAAGATGAAGCCCGTGCGAAAAACATTTTTATACGAGGAATGGTTTGCGACGTATCCGACAGGCACGCCGTTTACAGTCAGGCGCAAAAACTTGTTGCGGAGTTCGGTCCGTTGGACATACTTATAAATAATGCCGGTATCGTGTCAAAGAAAGGGGAGAATGTCGTCGGTCCCGCTTTTCTCGGCGTTTCCGATGAAAACATAATCAAACTTATGAATATTGATGCGCTTTCCCTTTTCTGGACAAGCAAAGCGTTCCTGCCTTCAATGATAGAAAGAAACAGCGGTCACATTGTTACCGTTTCTTCGTCCGCCGGAATTATCGGCGTAAAGGGATTGGCTGATTACTGCGCCGCAAAATTCGCCGCTTTCGGTTTTGACGAATCATTGCGTATGGAACTGCGGCGCATGAAAAGCAAAATAAAAACCACAGTAGTTTGTCCGTTCTTTATTAATACGGGAATGTTTGAAGGAGTAAAAACACGCTTCCCGCTTATTCTGCCGATTCTTAAAAAAGAATATGTTGTAAAAAGAATAGTCAAAGCGGTATTGAAAAACAAAAAAAGACTCATCATGCCTCGCTTTGTATATTCGATATATTTCCTGCGGCTTCTGTCCCCGACCGTAATGGATGGAGTCGCCGACTTTTTCGGCATCAGCCACGCAATGGACGACTTTAAAGGCAGAGCATGAATTTATATATTCCCGAACAAGGCGGTTTTGTTGTAAAATGAATTATGGGAACGCAGGAACTATTTAAGCCCAACTCTCACGTTTATTTTGTCGGGATAAAAGGGACAGGCGTCTGCGCTCTCGCCGAACTTGTGCATAATTCTGGGATAAAGGTTTCGGGCAGTGATATTTCCGAAAAATTTTATACTGACGAAATTTTGCAAGAGCTTAAAATCCCGTACTACGAAGAATTCGACGCAAAACACATCGATAAAAATATCGACATGATAATTTATTCGGCGGCGTACAGTGCAGACACAAACCCGGAATTGGAAAGAGCGCAAGAACTTGAAATCCCTATGCTTAAATATACCGACGCCCTCGGAGCGTGGTCGGCAAAATTTGATTCGACAGGCGTTTGCGGCGTGCATGGGAAAACCACAACCACGGCGATTTGCGGCATAATGATGAAAGCCGCTCGTCTCCCCGCACAGATACTTGTCGGAAGCGCAGTGATAGATTTCGGCGATAGGTCAACAATCAGGCTCGGCGATAAATATTTTATAGCGGAAACTTGCGAGTACCGCAAACATTTTTTGTCTTTCCATCCGAAGCGGATAATTTTAACGTCGGTGGAAAGCGACCATCAGGATTTTTTCCCTACTTACGAATCGATCCGTGACGCATTTGTTGAGTACTGCCGCCTGCTTCCCGACGGCGGTCAGTTGATTTACTGCGCCGACGATGCAGGCGCTTGCGAAGTTGCCCAAATTATTAAGAACGATAATCGAGGGATACAAATTGTTCCGTACGGTTTTACGGCGGAAGGCGATTATAAAATAAATTATTATAAAGTTGAAAACGAGAAAGGCGTTTTTTCCATAGCGGGTTTTCCCGAAGAATTTAACATACGCATTCCGGGGAGACATCAGGCGTTGAATACGGCGGCAGGATTAGCGCTAGCGTCTTCGCTGGCGAAAAATGACGGCGGTGCAAACGGAACGGCTTTAAGCAGAGAACAACTGGAGTCCGTAAAAAACGCTTTGTTAAATTTTAAGAGTACCAAACGCCGAAGCGAGATGGTGGGCGAAACAGGCGGAATAATTTTTATGGACGATTACGGACATCACCCCACGGCGATTAAAACGACGCTTGCAGGCATTAAAAGTTTTTATCCTAACCGGCGTCTGATAGTAAGTTTTATGTCGCACACCTATACCCGCACGTCCGCATTGCTCGGCGAATTTTCAAACTGCTTTAATGACGCCGATATTCTTTACCTGCACAAAATTTATGCGTCCGCAAGAGAAAATTACAAGGGCGGTGTGAACGGTCTTACGCTCTATGAAAAAACTTCCGAAGTCCGCAAAACTATCGGTAAAGAGCAAACCTTCTATGCCGAAGAAATAGATGACGCATTCCAACCATTAAGCGAAACCATAAAAAGCGGCGACATATTTATCACTCTTGGGGCGGGAAACAACTGGCCTCTCGGCGTCAAACTTCTGAAATATTTCAGAGAAAAGAACGGAGAAAATCATGGTTAGCATGACAGGTTATGCGTACAAAGAAAAATCGGGTCAGGAGCTATCGATCTCTTTGGAGATTAAGGGCGTTAACAATCGTTATCTTGAAACATCTGTCAGCCTTCCGCCGTGGCTTTCAATGCTTGAAACGAAAATCCGTGAAAAGATTTCATTGAGCTGCGGCAGGGGAAAGGTCGATATTTTTATCCGTGTAAGGGAACATAATACGCCTGTCAATATCAGCGTAAATAAAAATGCCGCAAGAGCGTATTACAATGCGATTAACGAAATGGCAAAGGAACTCGGCATAAAAGAAAAACCGCCGCTGTCTGTAATCTTGGGAATGGAAAGCGTTTTGGAAATAGAAAAAAACCGTGACGAGGAACGCTACTGGAGTGAAATTGAACCTCTGCTGAATGACGCAGTTAAAATTTTCTGCGAGGAACGGGAGAGGGAAGGCAGGCACACGCAGGACGATATTCTTTCACATCTTGGAGCGATAGAATCATCGTTAAAAAAAGTTTCCTTGTTTGTTCCCGTAATTGAGCAGACCTTAAAGGAAAACATTAAATTAAGGTTTGCCGAGTTAATCGGGAATCAGATTGACGAGAACAGGGTGCTTGCCGAAACCGCTTCACAGCTTTTGAAATATACAATTTCCGAGGAAATCTCCCGTCTTGCGTCTCATCTTGCGGAATTCAGGGCGGAGACCGAAAAAAATCAGCGGCCGGGCAAAAAACTGGATTTTCTTTGTCAGGAAATTAATCGGGAAATAAACACAATCGGCTCAAAAAGTGCTATAATAGAAGTTACCAATGAAGTTGTAAAAATGAAAGAAACATTGGAAAATATAAGGGAGCAGTTAAGAAATATTGAGTAATGTCTTACAGGGGGGGACGATGAAGAAGGACATTAAAATCGCTATTTCAGGAAGAAGCGGCTGCGGAAACACCACTGTCAGCAGAATGGTCGCGGAAAAATTAAATTTAAAATTTATCAATTTTACCTTTCGCTCTTTGGCGGAAGAAAGAAATGTAACCTTAAAAGATATACTGGAACTTGCGGGAAAGGACGATTCGATAGACAGGGAAGTGGACGCGCGGCAGACTAAACTTGCCGCTGAAAGCGGCGGCTGTGTGTTAGGCTCGCGCCTTGCGGTCTGGATATTAAAAGAAGCGGATTTAAAAATTTATCTTGACGCAAATCCGCAGACAAGGGCGGCGAGGATTGTAAACAGGGAAGGCGGCAATCTTGAAGAAGTAGCCGCGTTTACGGCAAACCGCGACAAAAAAGATCACGACAGATACTTGCGCCTTTACGGCATAGATACCGATGATTTTAAATTTGCGGATTTGATTATTGACGCCGGAAATTACACAGCCGAACAAATCAGAGATATGATTGTTGAATATGCTCAGCGTATAAAATGATAGATAAAATAAACCGGCACAATAACAATTCTGAAATATTTTCAAAAAAGACCGATACTGCGAAAGCCCAATCCGCAGCGAATACTCCCAAGTCTTCCGCTTCATCAAGTCTAAACGCGCCTCGTTCCGCCATGCCGCGTGTCGGCGCGCCGCATGCCGGCGCATCCCTCTCCGCCGCCTTAGGATTGCCGCAAGACAAGCTTTCGTCCTCGGTAATTTCATTCGCAAAATTTTTTTCCCTCCCCTTAAAGCCCCAACTGCTGGCTGACTTACGGCGATACGCTCTTACGCCGCCTTCGCAAACTGCGAACCCGTCCCATACTACGGCAAACGCCTCTGCGGCAAAACCCTCTTTGGCAAACGCAACCGCCGCAGAAAATACAAACGCCTCTTTTGCAACCGAGAAAACACGCCAAGCGCTTTCACTCTCCGCCGCCGCAGTTGAAAGCAAAGGGATAGAACTAACCCCAAAAGGACTTGAATCGTACGCTGAGGCGGTAGACCCCGATTCGCGGCGGCACGATGATGACCGTCAGCGAAGGCGGCGCAATAGGGAACAAGATGAACAGGATGATAAAAATTTTTTGAAGACGGAAGCCGTCAAAAAATCCCCGCGCGGCGAAATGCCCTCTCCTCAGCTTACAGCAGACAGTCTTAAAAAAATGTTTTTAGAAACAGAGAAACAATCTCCTCTCCTTGAAATCCTTAACAGACTGCCGTGCAAAAACGGGCAGCGCTGGATTGTACTTCCTTTTGATTTTGAAGAAGCCGAAAAAAACTACAATGTTTCAATGAGGGTATTGCTGGATGATGAACGCTCGTCAAACTCCGCTGTCTGTATGGCATTGGATATTTTAGAAAGCGCGCAGTCAGCGCCTGATAAAAGATGGCTCTTTGTTACGGAGTCCGCAAACGACAAGCCTATGCGCGTGTCGGTATATCTTCAAGATGAGCTTTCTCAAAAAAGCAGTTCCAAGATAAAGAGTGAATTATCTAACATTTTTAATATTCCCCCGGAACATGTCAATATAAAAAATATAACAGAGCCTTTCCCCTATGAGTCTTCCTTTGCGGAAAATTTTTCTTTGATAGATGAGGCTGTTTAGTATGAGAAAGAGAAAGATTGCGTCCGCTATCGGTTATACTTCAGGTGATCCCGCCCCGGTGCTTTTGGCGTCGGGCAGGGACAGGGAAGCGCAGAGGATAATTGAGATTGCTCAAGAGGCGGGGGTAGCGGTGGTGGAGGACTCGGCTCTTGCCGCCCTGCTTGATACAAGCGCGAAACCGGGCGATTTTATCCCGGCATGGTGCTGGGAGGCGGCGGCAAAAGCGCTTGCCTTTGTAATTAAAGCCGATAAGTCCCCCTCTTGACATTTTCCGCCGTTTTTGTAAGTATCAATATAAGGTTAATTTACGGATTAAATAGAAAAATAACTAAAAACATCGGTTTTTAGTGTTTTTTATATCCGTATCCGGCGGCTGTCGTATAACGGCTATTACCCCAGCCTTCCAAGCTGGAGACGTGGGTTCGACTCCCATCAGCCGCTTAATTTTTGAAGCATTGCTTCAAAAATTAAGCGGCTGTTTACGGACAAAATTTTACAAGGTTATTGATTTTTTTGGTAACCTAGAGGTTTCAAAAAAGATTAGTTGTTTATCGGCTTTTTGTCCTTCAATCAGCCGCTTGAGAGCTTTTTGGGGCGCATAACTCAGCTGGTTAGAGTGCTTGCTTTACACGCAAGATGTCCCTGGTTCGAATCCGGGTGTGCCCATGGTTTTTAAAAAGGAGTGTAAAATGAAAAAATTGCTTTGTGCGTGTTTGGTTTTGATTTCGGTATTATCAATATCATGTCAAAAAAAATCGGGGGCAGGTTCGGCTGATGATATGGGCGTGACTGTCCGTCTTCTTACAGACGCTTCAGGCGTTGACGATAAATCTTTTAATGCAGCAGCTTGGAGAGGTATTCTTACTTTTTACGGCGATACCGAGAAAAAGCAAAAGGGAAAAGGAAAAGCTTACGATTGGGTTACAACTCAAGATGAAAGTATGTATATCCCCAATCTTAAAATGGTTACAGATGAAAAATACGATCTTATTATCGTAAACGGATATACTTGGAGTGACGCGTTAGAAGCAGTTTCCAAAGAAAACCCCAATCAAAAATATCTTATTGTCGATGTTGATTGGGTACAAGCCGGTAAAGTAATGCAGGCGGTTTATGCGGAACATGAAGGCTCTTATCTTGTCGGCGT
>Ga0268262_10007000_pt1 | contig 10645 bp, 11 predicted proteins | sample TergutNc150P3_FD_190354 | JGI IMG/M metagenome (GOLD analysis project Ga0268262, IMG submission 190354) | Nasutitermes corniger P3 segment gut microbial community from laboratory colony in Florida, USA - Nc150 P3 (SPAdes) (version 2) | ecosystem: Host-associated > Arthropoda: Insects >...
CGTCGGGGTCGTCCCCCAGGGAGGCCACGACCAGGGGTTTTTCCCCCAAAAGGCCCAGGTTGTAGGCGATGTTGCCGGCCGTGCCCCCATAGGCCCGGCTGACCCGGTCCACCAGGAAGGAAAGACTGATCTGGCTGATTTTTTCCGCGATGAAACTTTCGGCGAAGATGCCGGGATAAGACATGAGACGGTCGAAGGCCAGGGAGCCGGAACAGATTATGGTCATGGTGGAACCTCGAAATTTAAAGTCTGGGCGGCCGGAAACATTTCCATGATACGCAAAAACCAAGGCCAAGTCAAACCGCCCGGGAGCCCCGGGTATGGCGGCCTGTAAACCGTTTCAAAACGCCCGCGGCGTCTTTGAGATATAAAAGCGAGATAACTAAAAGGCTCAGGCCGCAGAAGGGATATATGAAACAAGCCGGCCATCCGGCCAGGTGCGTGAACAGGCCCGTTATCGCCAATACCGCGGCCAAAGCCGGGCGGAGCGTAAGGCGGATGAGTTTCATCTTCGTCAGAACCAAGGCCGCCATGACAACTGAAAAAACATAGCCGGAGAAGGCCCCCGCGGCCGCGCCCCGAATTCCCAGCGGCCGGACCAGCCAAAAATCCAGCGCGATGGTCAGGGCGGCGGCCAAGGCCAGGATGACGCTGGAGGGCCAGCTTTTCTTGACCACGAGGAACTGGTTGGCTATGCTCTGGAAGAGCATCAAAAACAGGGGCCCCCCGAAAAGCATGGGAAACACCGGCCACCCCTCTTGGTATTCAGGCGGAAAGAAGGCCGTGAAAATGAATTTCGACAACGGGGTCACCGCGCACAGGGCCGAACCGGATAAGCCGCACAGATAATCGAACACTCGGCTCATCAGTTCCGTATGGTCCCGGTCTTTCATGGTGGAAAAGGCGAAATATTGGAAGCCGCCCGCAAAAGCCAGGTAGACCAGCATACTGATCCGGGCCAGGTTCGCGGCGAAGGCATAGACGCCCGTTTGCGAGAGCCCGAGCATATTCGTGATCATGAGGCGGTCGACTGACGAGAGCACCCAGTAGAAAATGAAACAGGGTATAAGCGGCGCCGCGATTTTCAGCATACCCGCGGCCAGATCCATTTTGATTTTACCGCGCCGGAAGTGGGACCTGTTGAGGAACAGATAGACCAAACAGGTCAAAAACGCCGTGACCAGGGCCGCCAGAGGCAGGGCCGCGACATAGTGCCCCGAAAGCAGCAGAGGGATGGAGATGCCGTAGCTGACGATGGGGGCCAGAGTGTTAATGAGAATGAATATCCCGCGCCGGTTCCGCATTCGGGTAGGCGCGGAAAGGATGACATTCAGCGCGGAAAATATGATGGTGACTCCGCTGAGCGCGACCAGCCAGGAATAGTTTTCGCTTTCAAAGAAAAGCGCCGAAAGCCGGCTTCGCAGCAAGACCGCCAGTCCGAAGAAGAAGAGACTGGAGAGCGTTACAATGAACAGCGAGGTCGAGGTCACTTCGGTTTGGCAGCCGGGGTCCTCTTTCTCGAAAAACAACAGAAACATGACATCGTAAATGCCCATCACGGCGAGGCTGACGCCGAAGACGACGAAGACGTTCAAGGTGTCGTAAATGCCCATGTAGGAGGCGTCAGGGAATATGCGGGCGATCAAGGGCAGCATAAGATAGGGGATTATCCGGCTGACCACGCTCCCCAGCCCGAATATGATGATATTTTCGACAAACAGCCGGCCCCGGTTCATGCTCATAACCGGCTTCCAGGTATTTTACGGCCCGAACTCACAGCCAATGGCCGATCTATTCCCCCTTTTCGCCTTTTTTGAAATCGTAGATGAAGAAGAAGAGTATGCAGAGCAGCCCCTGGGGAAACAGATACCCAATATTAACCGCCCAATTTATTAAGCTGACGAAGATCAGGTGGTGGGCCAAGGAGGCGCAGCCTAAGAGCGAGAGGCGGCCTCTAAAGCGCAGGAAGAACGCCTCAACCGCGCCGCATACGAGGCCCCAGAAAAACAGGGAAAAGGCCACGCCCGGAACGCCGAAATCCACATAGGGCTCCTTTAAAAAGGAATGAATATTAATGGCCGGAGAAATATTGTAAGCGGGATTATTGCTGATCGCCTCTGAAACATAATACGTTTCCTTCATCCGAAGAACGACAAGCAAGGGTCGGATTTGCGCCAGGCCATAATAGAACCGGTCATTTACTTCCACCAAGTAATCAAAATTGTCCAAGGCGCAGGTAAAATATGAATATGACCAGACAACGACGGAAGGGAGGTTCTTGGCTATATCCGGTTTCGCCTTCCGAACATAAGTCCGCGCCCGGCCCGGCCGGCTGGTTTTCGTTTCACCAATTTCGAATATGGATTTGAGTTGAGCGTTGGAAAGGCCGCGGGCATTGGACATCACATAATAACCGGCCAAGGTGAAGGCGAAAAGAACCAGAACCGCGATAAGTTTTTTTCGGCTCAGGCAGAAATAGGCCGTGACCGTAAGGCAGACCATGGTCATTATGTAGATATCCCGGGAAAGGATCAGCATGGTGATGAGGACCCCGGCCAAACCAACGGCCCCGCAAACCACCTTCATGGGCCTGTTTGCTTTCAGGCCGTAAATCATCATGATGGAGGGCGCCAGCCAAAGCTGGTACAACGCGAACGGGCCTCTACGCAAGAACAGGTTGTATAGCTCGGGCAGCAGATACATGGAACTTAGGCCGGCCGGCGCGGAATGGCCCTTGCCGAGCATGAATTCAAGGTAGGCGCCTGCACGATCGGCAAAAAAGGGCAGAAAACCGCCCGCCTGCCATTTAATGAGCATGGTAATAAGGGCCAGGGCGAATACACCGAGACCGAAAAAGAAGAGCAAACGCGGCCGCCGCTCGGCGCGTTCAATTAAGACTCGACCAGGCCAACGAAGATCAAGCCAATTCAAAAAGCCAGGCGCGCATTTACGGCCAAGCAAAAAACAGACCGGGGCCAGCCAAAAGCAAAGCCAGGTGGCGGGCAGCCAAGGTATTTGATAGGCCGAAAGCCTTAAGAGCGCGAGCCCCAAGGGGCCCAAGAACCCCGCGCAGATCAGGCCGGAAAAAGAGAACAGGTTCTTTTCCCGGCGGCCGCAATATATAAAAAGCCCGATTCCGGAAATTATAAGGATCAACGCTGAAATATTGTTCGCGGCCTCATTGAAGGCATAGGCGAGAAGAATAGCGGCCGAAACGGAAATAATTTCAACGTGGTTTTTGATGATTCCAGAAAACCGGGGCATTGTCCGTCTCCTTATATCATTTGCTTTCATCTAGTTCAAAGCCTTTTTCAGCCAGGCGACCAGCTTTTCCGGAATGGCCAAGGCGGGCAGGCCCCAAATTTTGAACATCATGGCCGCCCCTTCCAGGGTATGCCGCCTGAATACAAGAAGCCCCAAAGACTTGATAAAGAAGCGGTCATATGGGAAAGCGTCTTGGAATCTCTTTTGCAAGCCGGAGTCGCCGGATTCGGCCACCATTTGAGCTTCATGGCGCAGGGTCCGTTTCGCCATAACCTTCATCAAGCTGTTTTGTTTGATTGTATTTCGGTCATGCCAGCGATAATGATATAAAGGGGGAGCCTCAATGAATTTTATTCTGGTCTTTTTGGCCAGCTGCAAGGCCAGAAACCAATCTTCCAGCGGCGCTTTTTCCGTAAAGCAGGCCGAGGGGTCAATCAGTTCCCGCCGGTAGAACAGGCCCTGCTGAATATGGTTGCCCCTGAGCAAGTTTTCATAGCGCCCGAATTCATCTGATTTGAAATCTATATTTTTATAAGTATGCCGTAAATAGTCACCGAAAGTCTTGTGCCGGGCGCCCGGCCGGTATGAGACTTTTTTAAAATATCGGTTCAAGTATATGGGGTTCGATTGCTCATCAATAAGGTCGCTTTCCACATTAACCGCGCCATAATCTTTGTTTTTTGATAAAAAATCATGGCAGACCCGCACATAATCACTATGCAGAACATCATCCGAGGCCAAAGCGGTCAAAAAACGGCCTTCAGCCTGGCTGAAAAGCCGGTTAAGCGTCAAAGCAGTGCCCTGGTTGGCTTGCCGTTCCATGACCACGCGGGCAAACCGTTTTTCGCAGGCCGGCCGCATTTTTTGCAGCGCCTCGAAAGTAGCGTCGCCTGAGCCGTCATCCAGAACCAAAAATTCAATGTTTTCATAGGTCTGGTCCATGACGGAGCGGACGGCTTCCTCGATGAAGCGGGCATGGTTGTAGGCCGGCATGACCAAAGAGACCAGTTCAGCGCCACTCATTGACCACCTCGCAGACCCGCACCGCCTCGGCCTCGGTCAACACCGGGCTTATGGGCAGGGAGAGAACTTCATTGGCTAATTTTTCAGCCAGGGGCAGGCAAAGGCCGGATAATTCCGGATAAGCGGCCTGGCGATGCGGCGGCACCGGGTAATGAACCTGGGCTTCTATGCCCCGTTCCGCCAAATGCCGTTTCAGTTCATCCCGCCTTTGGGTTCTGACCACGAAGAGATGCCAGACATGGGCGGCTTCTTCCGCCGCCTCGGGCAGGGCGACCAATTCATTATGGATATGGCGGCGATAAAAGGCGGCTATTCTTCGCCGTTCGGCGTTGTCTTCATCCAGCCGCTTCAGCCTAACCTTCAAGAGGGCGGCCTGGAGTTCATCCAGGCGGGAATTGAGGCCCTGGTAGAGATGGACATTTTTCTCCCGGGAACCGTAATTACGCAAAGCCCTTATTTTTTCGGCCAGTTGCGGGTCATTGACGGTCACGGCCCCGCCATCGCCCAGCGCGCCCAAATTTTTGCTGGGGTAGAAAGAAAAGCCGGCCGCGTCGCCCAAGGCCCCGGCCCGGCGGCCCTGGTAAAGCGCCCCGTGGGCCTGGGCCGCGTCTTCTATTATTTTAAGATTATGCTTTCGGGCGACAGCCGATATTTCAGCCATGGGCGCGGCCTGGCCGTAAAGATGCACGGCCATTATGGCCTTGGTCCGGGCGGTTATTTTTTCTTCAATGAGGGCCGGGTTGAGGTTATAGGTGGCCGGGTCCGGCTCCGCCGGCACCGGGGTGGCCTGAGCCTGGGTTATGGCCAGTATTGAAGCGATGTAAGTGTTGGCCGGCACTATTATTTCATCACCGGCCCCCAGGCCCAGGCCCTGGATGGCCAGTTTCAGGGCTTCCAAGCCGTTGGCCACGCCGATGGCGTATTTGACTCCGCAATACGCGGCGAATTCGGCTTCAAAATCCTCCAGTTCCCGGCCCAGGATATACCAGCCGGAATCCAGAACCCGGCCGACGGCCCCTTCCATTTCGGCCCGGTCGCGCTGGTTGATTTTTAAAAGGTCGAGAAATTTGATCATGTTGTTCATCAATCAGCCGCTTTCGTTATTTGAATATTCCGCCCAAATCGGGCAAATCATCAACCAAAAAATCAGGAGCGTATTTCAACAAAATAGCTTTTGATAAAAACCCGTAAACCACGGCCACAGTCTTAAGCCCAAAGGCCTTTCCGGCCAGAATGTCTTGCCCGGTATCGCCAACCATAAAATCATCATGGGAAAAAGGGGCTAACCTTTTCAACAGAGCTTCCTTGGAACATTTGTGCTCCGTAATCAGGATGTCTTTAAAGAAACCATAAATGCCCAGTTTTTTCAGCTCTTCCGAAAGCAATTTACGGCTCTGTCGGGCTGTTATGGCAAAAATTTCATTGCATTTGGAAAGGTTTTCCAGAAGCTGGAGAGCGCCATCATAAAGCCTGTCATGGGCCAGCATACGGGGAGATTCTATTTCCGAAAGCCACTTTTGCTCAAACGCCTGAAAATCAGCATTGGAACAGCGGTCAAACAAAATCGCTTTATGGTCAATCTTGTTTCTTTTCAAATTCCAGTATTCATCGAAGCTCAGCCTGGAATCGGGCGCAAGTTCGGCAAACAAGGCATAAAGCCTGTTTCCGGCGTCGATGATCGTCCCGTCCAAATCAAAAAAAATTTTTCGCCTCATTTTTTCTTTTAACCATCTTCAGGCCGTGTTAATAAATATGCTCCGGCGACAGGCCCTGATTTCTTTTAAATCCTTCACGCGCCGCAATCTCTCATCCGGCCTGAATAATAATCCCTGTATTCCATGAGTCCCCGGATTAAAGGAATTTCGGGAACGGTAAAATATTTTTTCATCTTGGCGGCCTCAAAAACATTCTTTGCGCCCTTTTTACTATCAGAGTAAATTGCATTCATCGGCCGGGCGCAGACTTCATGCATCATCTCCGCAAGCGCCTTGACCGTCACCCTCTGCGAAGACACTATGTTGACCGGGCCGATGCTTTCAGGCAATAAAACAGCCTGGGCCAAGGCGCGGCAGCAGTCGTCCACATGGAGCATACTGCGTATGCCCGACCCGTCGCCGAAGATGCGGACCGGCCGCCCGGCTAAAATCAGCTTCATGAATTCGGAAATGATTTTTGAATAAACCTCTTCGCCCGGCCCGTAAATATAGCCGAGCCTCAAGATTTGAAGCACGAAATTTTTCGTTCTGGCCTGCTTTGCCAAATAAGCCTCGCACATGATTTTGGAAAGGCCGTAGGCCCCGCAGTTCGAGAGCGGGGAAGCCTCGTTGACCACCGGCGTTCCCTCGTCATAAACATCGGTGGAGCTGATGAAAATGAATTTTTCAAGTACGCCCGGCAGATTTTCAAGCAAATGGATGGTGTTGCGGACATTCATCATGTATTTGAAAATATGCTCAATGCCGCATTCGGCGACCGTTTTCGGCGTCGCGGAACCCAAATGGACGACGACGTCAATCTGGTCGGCGCCCGCCTTGGCCAGATCCGAGGCTTCAAAGCTGTAGTCCTTATGAAAAATACAGCGATACCCGGGAATCTCCCGGCCGGTCAACAGAAAAACCCGGTCGCCGCTGAAAAGCCCATTCCTCTCTATATGCCTTAAAAAGGCCGCCCCGATGAAGCCGCTGGCCCCGGTTAGCAGAATATTCATAAAACAATCAGTTCCCTCTCGATATCGGCGAAAGTCATAAGCCGGGGGTTGACATCCATGCCCCGGAGCCACAACAGGCCATCGGGCAAGGGGTTTATTTTCTTTTCGATTTTTGGGAAATCCCCATAAAGGGCTATATCCGCAAAAATTTCAGGAAGGTTCAGCCCCGCCGTGGTGAAAAACAAGACCGTTGTGAAAAAGCGGGCGATGTTTATTTCGGTCGGATTAGGCAGGCCCGCTTTATCATAAGTCATGTCCACGCCAAAAATGCCGTGCGGCGCGGCGCTCACGGAGCGCACCGCCTTCATGGCAATCTCATCGACCAGCTTATCCGAAAAGGTCTGGCCGACCTTGGTTACGCCGGTAACGCCCGAAGCGCTGCGGCTGCCATGAACCCAGCCCGCTCTCTTGCGCGTTTGAGCGACGACCAGTTCGCCCTCATGCCAGATGGAAAGCCAGGTCACCGTATCCGGCGTCAGCATTTCGGCGGCTATAAAATCGCCCCAGCCCTGGTTGCGCTCAATCCAACCCTTGGCCAGGGCATAATCATTCGTCGGCAAGGAACCTTTTCCGCCTCCGCCTATTGAAGAAGCCCTGAGCCAAATGGCGCCGTTTTCATCGCCGAGTTCGGCAAAAGCTTTTCTCAGGTCAACTTCATCGTTAATCATAAGGTTATTCGGAACCTTGAGGCCCGCGGCCTTGAATTTAAGATACGACTTGTATTTATGCACGCAGGCGTCGATCACCTCATGCGGCGGCATGAAAGTTTTCGTGCCCGTCTTGTGTATGTCATTTCTTAGCGGCGAGGCCTGGAAAATCTCCAAATCATTCTGGAAATGAACCAGATCCGGTTTTTCCGCTTCCAGGATCTTTAATAGAACGCTTTTATATCCTGGCTGGTCCGCATAAGGCGCCTGATATTTCCGGGCCGCCGAAGACAAGGCCAGATCCATCGGCTCCGCCCCCATGCCGATAACCTCGTAGCCTCGTTGGCCCATGAGCAGGGAATTTATAACCCCTTCGGACGGCGCGCCGCCCGCCCCGGCGACAAGTATCTTCTTGCGGCTTTTTTCAGGCACAGCCTATTTCCTTATTGGCGGATTCATTTATCAAGCTTCCGGCCTGGCTTCAGCCTTTGAGGCCATTTCCGACATAATTCAGAAATTCGTCATAATCCCTTATATAATCGGCCTCGTCATAAATATCGCTGGCCAAGACCATAACCACGCAGTCGGGTGAAAAATTGGTGAATTCACTCCACAGCCCAGGCTTGCAGTATAAACCTTTGGTCGGGTCGTTAAGTTGAAGAGCCGTTTTGTTAAAACCATCGTCCAAGTTGAAATCACAGGAACCGCTAGGGCAGAACATGAGTTGCCGCAAAGTCTTGTGTGCATGACCGCCGCGAACGATATTAAACGGAACATTGACGACGAAAAAAATCCGCTTGACTTCGAAAGGAATGAGAGATGGCCCTTCAATGATCACCAAAGAACCAATACCTTCACCAAATATTTGGTCGAACTTCAGTAGGTCAAATTTTTGGCAATCAATCACTTGGGTCATTTTACGCTACCCCGGTACAAACTATTAAATAGCTTCATCGCGCCTCCGCCTGCTGTTCCAGCTTGATCAAGAGGCTGCTCAACTGCTCTATTTTCAAGAGCAGTTCTTTTTCCCGGCTTTGGCTGACCGAAGAACCGCCCGATTCGGATTCCAGCATGGAGCCTTCGCCGAAAAAAAGCCAATCCCTTGATATATAAGGATGAATTTTTAATATCCCGAACAGGACAGGCCATAAATTATCCTGCCGGTCAGGCGAAAACCAACTGTTGAAAGTCGTCTGGCTGATATTGAGCTGCTTGGCCAAATGAGTCCTGGACTTGGCCATTTTCCTTATCACCGCGTCAACTCTTTCAAATAGTTCCATCAGATTTTACCCAGCAGCACCGCCAGGTATGCGGCGGCCTGTTCCAGCCGGCTCTGGCGGTAAAAGCCCCCCGAGAGGAAAAGCCTGAGCCGCCGGAAAGGGTTCTTGAGCCGGCGCAGCTCAACCAGGTTTTCCAGGGCGCGGCGGTTTTCCGGGGTCAGTCGGGAGACCATCCGGTTCAGGGCTTTGAGGTTTATTTCCAGGTATCGCTTAAGGACGCCGGAGAAGAGACTTTTAAATCGCGTCCAGCGGGCGGCCAAACCTCTGTTCCGGCCCACGAGGTTGACCCCGTGCTGGCGGTAACGCACCGAAGGATCAGGGTCGTAAATCAGCCATCCTCCGCAACCACTGATAATCTGGTAGGCCCACCAGTCGTGAAAAAACACATCAAGAGGGTAATCGCCGGTTATAAGCCCCCGGGCCGGCCGGTTGAAAACCATGGTGTTGCCGCCGCCGATGTTCTGCATCAAGGCGTTGAAAAAACTTGGCGGCCGCAAGTTCAATAGCGGGGACAAGCCAAAATCCCGGCCCTGGCGATCCATAAGAATGGTGCGGCCGCCATAAAGGGCCGGCTCTTCCTGGCCGTGGGGGGCCAGACAGGCCAGGGCCCGGGCCAGTTTTTCAGGCAGCCAGATATCATCCTGGTCGGACCAGGCGAAGTAATCGGCGCTTATCTCCGGCCGGGCCGTGAGGCTGAGGAAATTGTGTTGGAAACCCCGCCCCGGCCCTTGACGAATGTGCAGCCGATCTTCACCCCAGGCCGCTTGATAACGGCACAGAATGTCCAGGGTGGCATCGGCCGAGCCGTCATCAGAGACCCACAAACACCAGTTCCCGTGGGTCTGGGCGGCCAGGGAATCCAACTGCTGGGGCAGGAATTCAGCCCCGTTATAGGTGGTCATCAGGACGGCCACATGAGGCGGTGAGACGGTCATGGGGCCGCCTTTGAGGCGCAAGAATCAAATATCAAGCCCTCCCGGCCAAGGGCCGGGAGGTATATTGACAATAAATCAAACGGTTTTAACTGGTTAGAGAGAGCGCGCGCAAAAATCAGGCCGAAAGCTTCAAGCCGGGCCCCAAACAAACCAAAATCGCTCGCGCATCTGAACATTTGCTTGAATCCTCTGCCGAATGCTTGAAAGCGGCCTATTATATACATTTATTGCTTGATAAAGTCAAGCATTATGCTAATAGCCGCCAAGGCAAGCAAAATTTCCGAGGTAATGGCGCAAGAGTTGTCCGGTGCGAAAAGGCGGGCTGGAAGGAGGGCTCCAGGGAACGGAGGGAGCCGGGTGATTTGACGATAACCGCGGGGGGGGGCCGGCGGCGGCCGGACCTTTGGGGAGCTGTCAACGCAAAATAGAAATGTCCTTAAGCGCACGGCCTATCTGAGTCCGTGACGGGCGGCCAAGCAGATTAGGACATTTCTACTTTGCACACATAGGACATTATCACTTTGCTGTGACATCAGATTTATCCGGGCTTTTCAAAACCTCAAAAAACAGGTAAAATAAGCAATTGTCGGTAGACAGATTAGCATATGGTAATAAAATTGGAATTGTACCCATATCAATAACGCCCTACAAAAACCAAAGATTCGCGCGGCCATAATACAGGCCGGATATGAGGAACCCATTATGGCAACGCCGGAGGAGTTGATATGACGGATATTGACCCAATTGAAGAAATCCACCGCATACGAAAACAGCTCTACGCAGAGGCGG
>Ga0268262_10007001_pt1 | contig 10642 bp, 8 predicted proteins | sample TergutNc150P3_FD_190354 | JGI IMG/M metagenome (GOLD analysis project Ga0268262, IMG submission 190354) | Nasutitermes corniger P3 segment gut microbial community from laboratory colony in Florida, USA - Nc150 P3 (SPAdes) (version 2) | ecosystem: Host-associated > Arthropoda: Insects > Digestive...
TGCAAAATAAATATAGATACCAATATGGCACCAACGGCATCTAAAAAGAACCACTCTGGAAAAACATAAGAAGTCAAAATTGCCACAAGCACGGGAATTGAACTGATGGCATCTGAACGGTGATGCCACGCATTGGCAACGGTGGCAGAACTTTTAATGCGTTTGCCAACTCTAAGCGTGTAGTGATATAGCCACTCTTTTACAATTATTGAAACAAGTGCCATTGCAGCGGCAACAAGAGTTGGGGAACTGGATTTGTTCTCGCTCAAGGATTTTATAGCCTCCAAAGCCAAAGCAACACCCACAGAAGCGAGCACCAGCCCTATTGCCACAGATATAAGCGTTTCTATGCGGCGATGCCCGTAGGGGTGCTCCACATCTGGCGGCTGGTTCCAATAGCGCGAACCAATTAGAATGGCAATATCTGTGCTTAAATCCGACAAACTGTGAATGGCATCTGCAACCAAGGCACGGGAGTTCCCAAAAATACCCGCGAGAAACTTGGATATGGTGAGAAATATATTTATGCCCATACCCAGCAAAGTTACCTTGCGAACCTCCGTAGTGCTGTTTTCTATAGCCTTGTGCAGAATAGACATAATTGTAATATAGCAAAATAGTAAATGTTGATTTACTCTCTTTGGGACAAGGGATAAGGGATATGGGTTAATCTATATTTACTACATTTAAACAATGAAGCGTTCTTGGAAAATTTTAATTGTTTTGGTAATTATTGCAATGGCGGGAGGGGCTTTTTACTTTTACAAGCAAAAAAATTCAAAAAAGAGCGCGAGTTTGGAAACTGTTTACCCAACCATCGGCAATATTGTTCAAACCATAACGGCAACAGGTCGTTTGCAACCCATAGACCAAGTAGATGTTGGCACAGAAGTTTCTGGCACTGTTAGCAAAATTTATGCGGACTTCAATCAGCAAGTTGAAAAGGGGCAGGTGCTTTTGCAAATAGACCCGCTAAAAGCAAAGGCAAGAGTTCAGCAAACAAGAGCGGCTTATAGATCTGCGGAAAACGAAAGGCAATATCAAAAACGCAATTACGAAAGAACACAGGAACTTTTTGAAAAAGGCTCCGTAGCCAAAGTAGAATTGGAAACAGCGGAATACAGATATATAAATGCGCAGAACAGCTTGATAAACTCCAAGAGCAATTTGGAGCAAGCAGAACTGGACTTGGACAACTGCACAATAAAAAGCCCCATAGACGGCATAGTTTTGAGCAGGGCGGTGGAAGCAGGGCAAACAGTGGCAGCCTCGCTTTCTGCGCCAACTTTGTTCACGCTCGCTAGAGACTTAAACCAAATGGAGGTTAAAGCCGATGTTGACGAGGCGGATATTGGAATGGTGAAAACAGGGCAGAAAGTTGAATTTTCTGTTGATGCTTTTCCAAACGATAAATTCACAGGCGAGGTACAAGAGGTTAGGCTTTCGCCAAATATATCTTCAAATGTTGTTACCTATACCGTTGTGATAAAAGCAGATAATCCAGAGCAAAAACTTTTGCCCGGCATGACCGCAAACTGCAATATAATAGTAGAAGAGGCTTTGCAGGTATTAACAATTCCGCTTCGCGCTCTGCAATTCAAGCCAGACGAAAATACGCCCGGTTATGTGCCGCCGCCCGGCGGTGGTGAAATGCTGCATTTCGGCGGTGGTCGCGAAGGTGGAGGTCGTGATGGCGGCAAGCGAGGAAATCAAAGCAAGAACAGAGTGTGGGTGCTTGGAACAAACGGTTCTTTGAGCGTTCAGCGGGTTAGTCTTGGGCTTTCTGACGGAGCAAAAATCCAAGTGCTAGACGGCGTGGATGCTGCCACTTCCATTGTCATTGGCGTACAAATTGCAAGCGAAAAAAGCGGTCAAACAACAACCAGCCCTTTTATGCCTCAGCGGAATACCAAAAGTGGCGGTGCAATGAAAATGAGATGAGCTAACCGCACGCGTTAGCTGCGCCATACAAGCTTATGGAATAATCCTTTATCAGATAAACCGGAGTTTGCATCAAGAGCGGCTTTATGTTTTTGTTGTAAGCCATTTCGTAATATTTCATAAACAGATTATCACCAACAAGCCAGCGAAGTTCTTTTTGCGCAACCCCACCCGCCAAATACAAACCTCCAAATGGCAAAAGAAGCGTGGAAATATCGCCTGCATAGCGGGCTAGCATTTTAACGAATAAACGGAGCATAGAAGCAGCAACTGGGTCTGAATCCGAGAGTTTGGAAATTAGCCGAGGTCTATCGGTTGGCTTTGCATTTTCAATTTCTGCCCACGCATCGCTTTTTGGGAGTCCTTTTGTGTCTCTGTGCCATTCATAAAGATTTTGAATTCCCGTACCAGAAACCAGCACCTCAACATCGGGAACTTCGCCGAGCCGCTTTACCATATAATCTCTGAAAGACTGGCTCTCTTCGTCAAAGGGAGCAAAAGTCAAATGTCCGCCTTCGGAGGAATTTGGAATGTAGTTCGTGCCGTTCCAAGCTAAATACCCTGCACCCAAACCGGTTCCAGGACCGATCACAGCTTTGGTCGCCTTGCGAGGCTCGGGAATTGAGCCGTCTGTGTGCTTAAAGGCAAAAATCTGCTCTGGATTATTCACGTCCAAAGCTGGTATGCCATAGCTTATGCCCAAAAAGTCGTTGATTATGCTTATATTTACGCCTAGTTCCTTTGAGAGTTCGTTGCCGTCTATATTCCAGCTCAAATTTGTCAATTTGCACACGTTTTGTGCAACAGGTCCAGCCGCACACACACAACCTTTGCTTGCTACCAAATTTGCCTTCTCTTGCTTTGCCGCGCTAAAAAGCTCTTTTATAGGTTCGGCAAGCCCGTCAATTTCGCCAGATGGAAAAACAGCCTCTACCACAATGGTGAGTTTTTCGCCTTTTATGCCTACCAGAGCCAAATTCGTGTTGGTTCCGCCAATATCGCCCGCTAAAACAAGGCGGTCAAAAGATGCGTCCTTGTTCAGCCACTTGAGTTTCATTTTGTCTTTGCAGTTTGTTTTCGCAGCCATAGGAACAAATGTAGAAAAGTAAATGCTGATTAACTATCTTTGGGATAAGGGTCCCTTGTCCCATATCCCAAGCGTTTGGATATGAGTTAATCCGTACTTACTATATTACTAAGCCCGCTATGGAAATTGCCCAGCAATACAGATTTGATACCTTTGCAGCCGGAGAGTCTTCAAGGCTGGCTTTCGCTGCTTGCAATGCTGTGGCCGAAAACGGCGAATCTCATGGAAATCCTTTGGTTTTGATAGGCGGAACAGGGCTTGGGAAAACCCACCTGTTGCATTCAACGGCAAATGCCTTGCATTCAAAAAAAAGCGATTTAAAGATAATTTGCGCCACCGCTTTGGAATTTTACGAGGAATATGCAAAAAATGCGCAGCAGATAAAAGAAAATCCTTCGCTTATGGAAGAAATGGCCACAAGGTTTCGCGGCGCAGATGTGCTGATATTAGACGACTTGCAGAATATTGAGAGAAAATTTGAATCGCAGCACGAACTGCTCCAGATTTTCAACATCTTGCTGCTTTCCGGCAAACCTATAATAGTGGCTTCCCAAGTTCCCATATCCAGCATAGAGAGCTTAGACGAATCGCTCAGGTCTAGGCTAACAGGTGGCTTGTCCATTCAAATTTCTGCGCCAACTCTTGCAGACAGGCTCGCTATTTTGCAAAAGAAATTTGATATGATTGGGTTAAATATACACGAAGGGGTTTTGCAATTTTTGGCAGAAAAAACAAGCGGCTCCACAGTGCACGACTTGGAAGGGATAAGAAATACCATAGGCTTTAAGGTTAAGCAAATAAACAAAAACGCAGATTTAGAAATGGCTTCTGAGGTTTTGGAGGAGCATTTTTCAAATACGCACAGAACCCTTTCTATGGAAGCAATAATAAAAAATGTGGCTGCACATTATGGAATTTCGCTTGAAGTTCTCAAACAAAAAGGGCGCGGGAGCAAGGAATCTGTTTTAACCCGTCAAGTTGCAATGTACTTTATGCGCAGCGAATTGAATAAAAGTTATGAGCATATAGGAAAGTATTTTAACCGCGACCATTCCACCGCTCTTTATGCTTGCAAGCTGGTGGAAAAGAAAATGAAAAATGAAATGCCGTTCAATTTGGAAATAAAGAGAATAAAGAAAAATTTGTATGAATAATAAATTTGCAGCAAACAAGCAAGTGAGCGTTTTGCAAAACGGAGTTAGCATAGCAACCGACTTGGTGCCGGGTGCTTCTTCTGTATATGCAGGTTTGTGGCTGCCAATAGGCTCTGCCTCAGAAAATTCAAAGAATAGCGGGCTTAGTCATTTTTACGAACATTTGGTTTTCAAGGGAACAAAAAGCAGTTCGGCATTTCAAATTGCAAAAGAGATAGAAGATTTGGGCGGAAACTTGAACGCTTATACTTCAAGAGATGCAACCTGTTTTTACATTCACATTGCAAAAGAACATTTGCAAACAGCGGTGCGCGTTTTGGCAGATTTGGTTATGGAACCAAAATTGACATCTAGCGATTTTGCAAAAGAGAGAGATGTTATTTTAAAAGAGATTATGGCGATAGAAGATAATCCCGAAGAACTCTCCGATGATTTTTTCCACAAAGCGCATTTTAAAGGCTGCGGCCTTGCGCTTCCAATAACAGGCTCCTTGAGATCCATTAAAAATTTGAGTGTTGATGAAATTCGCAAGAGGCAAAAATTCATTTTAGAAGAGCTGCCTATTTTGCTCAGCATAGCCGGAGCAGTTGAGCACGGTGAATTGGTTAAAATCTGCAAAAAACTTTTTCGCAAAAAAAGCGGCGCAGGCAGTCAACCCAGCATTGCATATTCTGCAAATTCTGGAGTGGAAATGCGGCAAAAAGAAGTTCAGCAGGCAACGGTTTTGTGGGGAACATCTTGCGAAGGTTTAGAAGCAAAGGAACTCAGGGCATTGCAGATATTCAGCCATGTTTTAGGCGATGGATTTTCCAGCAGGCTCTTTCAAAACATAAGGGAAAAATATGGGCTTGCCTATTCCATAAATTCCTCTTTTGGGAATTTTATCCAAAAAACAGCGAGCAAAAAAAACTTGGCGTTTTTCCAAATTTTCTTTGCCACAGAGCAGCGAAATATGGAAAGGGTTGCAGATTTTATTCGCAAGGAAATTAAAAGCTTTTTGAGAAATGGTTTTTCAAAGCAGGAATTGGAAAAAGCAAAGCAGGGGATAATAGGCTCTTACAAACTTTCCAGGGATTCTCTTAGCAGTCGCCAAAGCCGCCTTGCTCGTCAGGTGATTAGGTATGGGCACCCAATAGACATAAGCAAAACGGAAGCTCAAATAAACAAAATGGAAGCCGATTACATTGAATCTTTCATAAAAAAATTCTTAATCAGCTCCAAGTGGACTTTTGCCGCAGTTGTTCCAAAAGGAACTCGCGGTCTTACTTTTTCTTCTTCAATAACGGTTTAAATTTAGCTTTTGTTTTAGCTTCAATTTTAGCCTTTGCAGCTGCCTTGGCAGCAATTTTTCCTTGAAGACTTCCTTCTCCCTCACAAAGTTCGGGATAAATGTCGCAGAAATCGTAATCATCGCCGCCAGTAAATTCTTCTGGCAGGGTATTATTCAGACACTCGTTATAAGCATAATTTAGCTCACGCAGAATGGAATAATATTCATCCTCATCCTGATATTCGTTCCAAGCCTTTTTGCAAGCAGATTGTTTTTGAGCTTTGGTAGGTTCGGACCATTTGCAGGATTTGCCTTTGTAGCTCACTTCCTCACTCGTTTTGGTTCGTTTTATCGTTATCTTATCTGAACCTTTGGATATTTCTATTGTATTGCAGTTAACAACTTTGCTTTTCCATCCGTTCTCATAATCTTCCACGTCTACTTCATAGTCTGTAGGACATTCTTCGCGGGTAATTGTAACTTTTGAGTCAGTAAAAACCGCTTTTGTGATATCATAGCCATATTTGCAGTACATCCCAGGATCATAGTAGTTGTCCTCGTCATACCTGCAAGAAGTGGCTTTGCTTCCTTTTTTCCTTGTCCAAGTGCCTTTAATTTCATTTGATGAGCCTTTGAATAGAAGGGTATCGCCGCCATACTGAATATCGAATTCGTCTCCCCAGGTCATAACTTTATTGTCTATTGAATAGTATTGGTCTCTTTCATAAGAATCTTTTTCGGTTTTAAGTACTCCACCTTCTTCGCAGTAGTCCCATTCAAGCGGCATCAAATACGTAAAATACTCATCATCATCTGAGTATGTCAAAGTATAAGTTTCGGTTGTGCCGCCGCTGGAATTTCCACCGGAGTTGTTGCCACCGCTGCCGCCATTGCCATTGGTTTCTTCTTTCTCATCTTCGGCAGGCGCGCATGAGAGGGTTAATGCTGCGGCAATTGCTGCCGTTAGGATTATTTTCTTCATAAAACTCCTTAATAGTTGTAATTTAGGGACAAATATAGAAAAAAGGGGGTATTTTGTCAAGGCTTCCCCTATTATATTTTGGAGATTTCTTCTCTAACCGCGTTTTTTAGCATTTCGCAAGTCAGTTTTTCTATTTCCTCTGCGGGTATAATTTTATGTGGAATAATTTTGATTTCGCCCGGGTAAAAGGCAATGCCGCTTTTGGGCAGAACTTTATGGGTATCTACGAGCGTGATTGGAAACACAGGCGCCCCAGATTCTTTTATTATGCGAAAAATTCCGTTTTTGAATGGCAAAAGTTCTCCGTTTTCTGAGCGGGTTCCCTCTGGAAAAACCATTATGGGGAAATTTCTCGAAAGCCTGTCTTTAACTTTTTTTGGCAGTTCCGCATTTGCCTGTGGGTTTCCGCGCTCAACGGGAATGCTGTTGGTATGGGTTAAAAGCCGCCCAAAATAGGGAATTTTAAATAGGCTTTTTTTTGCAAGAAATGCGCAGGGAAAGGTTTTGTAGAGTATAACAGGGACATCTATAAAACTCTGGTGATTGCTTAAAATAAAACAAGTGTTGCCTTTTTCGGGCAAAGTTCCTTCCATTTTTACCTTCACGCCAAATATAAAAAACACAACTGCAAAAAATGGTTTTGTCACAAGCACAAATTTATTCCATTTTCCGGTCACGGCACAATATAAAAACCACGGCGGTATAACTGTCACCAACCCAATCCCCACAGATAAGTAAAAAAGAAAACCTAAAATATTTGCTCTGATTGTTTTCATAAATCCGCTGCGGAATCTAAGTCTTGTGGCAAATCTAAAAGCGGCTTGAAAATTGCATATTTGCTTTTTTTGCTGCTGGGAATCCATTTATCCAAAATTTCATTTAATTTTGGCAATTCTATGGGCTTGGTCAACAAATCATTCATTCCGCTTTCCAAAAATAGGTTGCGCATATCAGATACCGCATTGGCGGTAAGCGCTATTATGGGCAAGTTCGCATAATATTCACCTGGTATTTTTCTGATTATTTTCGTTGTTTCAACTCCATCTAGCTCTGGCATCATATGGTCCATAAAAACAATATCGTATTTTGTATTTCTAATTCTTTCAATGGCAGCTCTGCCGTTTGTGCAGGTATCTATTTGCATCATATAAGCAGCCATCAAACCTTCTGCAACCATCAGATTCACGGATATATCATCAACTATCAACACTCTCACACCTGTGGTCACGAATGTTCTGCTTTCATCAACAGTTTCTTCTAAATTTTTGCCCTCACTTGTTTCATTCAAAATATTTGCAACGGAAATCGCGTGAATGGGCAAAATAATGGTCTTTGCATATTTTTCGTACGCAATGTCATTGAATTTTTTAATTATAACAAAATTAGGGTCAACGCCAAGTGCCCAAGCGGTTTTTTTTGCCTGAGCGAATATATCTGCCGAAACAAATACAAAAGGATAAGACTTTTTCAATTCTGTGCAGAATACATTGTAATTGTCAACGCGTGTGCATTCAACGTTTAAATTACTCATAATCTTGAGTGTTGAATTTGCGTATATCTCGTTTGTTTCGTACAACAAAATTTTCTTTTGGGATTGGTTTTGCACAGAGGCAATTTTTTCCCATTGCTCAACCATAAGCTGCGGAATTTTGATTGTGAAATTAGAGCCTTTACCATAAGTGCTTTTAACCGAAATACTGCCTCCCATTGCACTGCAAAGACTTTTGGTTATCGCAAGCCCAAGGCCTTTTTCAAAAAGCTTATCAATGTCTTCTTGTTTAATGCCCGTGCCGGTATCTGTTATTTCTATGTTTAAAAGCTGGGTATTGCCTTGTTGCATTTCTCCGTGCATAGTTAAGGAAATAAAACCTTCGCTTGTATGTTTAAAAGCATTGCTCAATATGTTCAACAAAATTTGCCTTATTCGCGTCTCGTCTCCTATCAGGTTGCTGGGAATATTGCTGTCTATGTCCACAATAAAATGAACATTGCTTTCTACTGTTTTGATTTGTATTATGTTTATAATATCGTGAATTAAAGAAGCAACATCGTATTTTGCAGGCACTATTTCTAACCTGCCAGATTCTATTTTTGAAAAATCTAAAATATCGTTGACTATAGAGAGCAAATTATCGCAGGCTTTTTTAATGGATAACATATACCTGGGCATTTGCTCTGTAATGTTTTCTCTAGCACTTAGTTCAACCAGTCCCATAATTGCATTCATAGGAGTGCGAACTTCGTGGCTTATTCTTGCTAAAAAATTTGATTTTGCATCGCTTGCTTTTTGATAATCTTCAACCATTTTTTGCATATTGGTCACATCGCAAAACTGAATCAGCACGCCGAGCATTGTATTTTTTTTATCTTTAACTGGAATAAAAGCAATTTTAAAATAGCTCTTTTTCCCGTTTTTGAATTCTATGCTATCTTGGTATTCTAAAATATCTTGTTTTTCCAAAACGCTTTGAAAACTCGCGTACATTTTTTCTATTGTTTCTTTAGGTACAACTTGTGAAAAATGTTTAAAAAAATCACTTTTGTTCAGAGCACTTGCATCCAAGCCCATTGCATTTAAGCCGCTTCTTGAGCCAAAAATAAAATTTCGGTTTACATCCATCATTATTGTAGCACATGGCGTGTTGCCGAGCAACATATCTAGGTAATTATCTCTAATGTCTTTTTGCGTTTTTAATGTTTTGTAAAGATTTTCCTGTGCTTCAAAAGAAACAATAATGTTGTCGCGCTCTCTTATCTCTCGCGCGAGCCTCTTTCTTTCTGTGCGCTCCTTTCCAAGTTCCGTTAACAGCGCATTGTATTCTTCTTGGCTATACATAAATTCTGTTCTTCTGCTGGTTAAAGAATGCACGCAATAAGGGTTTCGTTATGCTCATTATTTACCACTTCTGTTTCCGCTCTCGAGGTTGGGCATATTTCGCCGCCAGAGCAAGTTGCTATATAGTTAAAACTATTTCCCAGAATTTTATTCATCAGCTCAAATTCTTTGTTGGGTTCGTTCAACAGAGCGGCGCGCCTGCCAAGGCACGAATATATGAGAAGCGTTCCTCCTTTGTGATTTGCCTTTATCTGTTCCATAACATCTTTTGCCGTTTCCATAACAACCTCTCTGGTAAAAGATATAGCAGACAAACTGGAACCAACTTGAACGCCGCAAGCGAAAAGATAAGCATCGCCTTTGGGCCTCACAAGCGATTTTACCACAGATGATACAATTTCGCCTTTTTCATTTTTTTCGTTTGCGATAAAAGTGCTAAAAAATGAGGCTCTTTGATTGGCGGAATCTGGTTTGAGGTTTGCTTCTTCAAGGAATTGCTTGGCTTTGGTATGGTTGATTTCTATCAGGCAATTTCCCTCGGCTGCAGTTACAACCCCAATATCCGCCACCATTATTGATTCTTTTGTGGTGGAACCCAAATAGAATTTAGGCTCCACATTGCCAGAGATGAGGAGCATAGCCGCTTGATTGTTGGATATGCTTTCGCAATGCAGGGTTCTTGCAGAGGTGGCTGTTTCCATTATCTCTCCGTTGGACAGGGAGCCAAAAATGGGAACGTTGCAGTCTATTTCTGTTATGGCTTTTATGTATTGGTTGGGGTAGTGGCCATACATGAAGTTTGGGTATAAAAAAACGAGTTTCACATCGCCATTTAGCTTGGAGCGCAGGTCTTTGTAGCATTTTTGCACTTGCTCTTTTACCTCGCCTGTGTCTGGAACCGCCTCGCTCATGCCGCACGCAAATTCGCAGTCGTCAGATGTCAATACCATAATGGAGAGTATAAAGGTTCCAATTTTCCCGTTGACAGTTTGCGAATAAGAGGTCATGCCCACAATAGGGAATGGGGTCTCTTTAGCTATTGCGGAATACACTCCAGAAACAACAAAATCTTTGTTCACCGTAATTATACCAACAGTATTTTTCAATAATTCCAGATTCTCCAGCTGAGAATGCAGCTCTTTCAACGCAAGCTCTGTTTCATCAATCTCATTTATGATAATTGAATGTGATTTTATCATGCTGAACTCCAAGTAGGGTTTACCATTACATTTTGAATATAGAAATTTTTTCTACATTACATCCAATGCGTTCAATTTCACTAATACTGCTTGTTTTGGTTTCCTCGCTTTTTGCGGCGGGAGCCACTAAATCTAACCCTATTCTGCTTGAGTCCATTGTTGCTGTTGTTGAC
>Ga0268262_10007002_pt1 | contig 10641 bp, 11 predicted proteins | sample TergutNc150P3_FD_190354 | JGI IMG/M metagenome (GOLD analysis project Ga0268262, IMG submission 190354) | Nasutitermes corniger P3 segment gut microbial community from laboratory colony in Florida, USA - Nc150 P3 (SPAdes) (version 2) | ecosystem: Host-associated > Arthropoda: Insects >...
TATGCAAGAACAAGGCAGGGAAAAATTTTCGCTTCCCAAAAGCGAACAAGATGCCTTGATTCTTGAATGGAGAAACAGGCACCTGTTCGGGAATGAAAAATTTAACCCAGTCTCTTTTCAATAGCCACCAATTCGTCTTTCAACTCTTGGGGCAATTTGTTTCCAAACTTCGGGTAGTGAACATCGCGGATATCTTTGATTTCCTTTTTCCAACCTTCCACATCCACAGAGAGAATCTCTTTTAGGGTATCATCAGAAACGGAATCAGGTTTATCGAATGAAGCTGCATCCGGCATTAGACCAATCGGAGTATCAACCGCTTTGCCTGTGCCTTCGCATTGCTCAAAAACCCATTTGAGAACGCGGGAGTTATCGCCATAGCCGGGCCATGCGAATTTGCCATCTTTTTTGCGGAACCAGTTTACAAAGAAGATTTTTGGCTGGCTGGCTTCTGGAATTTTTTTGCCCATTTCAACCCAGTGCTTAAAGTAATCGCCCATGTGGTAACCGCAGAATGGCAGCATTGCAAACGGGTCGCGGCGAACATCGCCAACTTTAAGGTCAAGAGCAGCAGCGGTAATTTCTGAACCGACTATGGAACCCATGAACACGCCGTGGTTCCAATTCTTTGCCTGGTGAACCAACGGAATTGTGCTCGGGCGGCGACCGCCAAACAAAATAGCATCTATTGGAACTCCTTCTAACTTTTCCCATTCTGGCGCGATTACCGGGCACTGCGAAGCAGGGGCGGTAAAGCGAGCATTGCCGTGAGCGGCAGGTTCTTGAGCTTTGTTGCCTTTGTCTTGTACCCAGGGTTTACCTTTCCAGTCTATGAGTTCGCCGGGTGCATCGTAGCCAATGCCTTCCCACCATACATCGCCGTCTTTGGTTAAAGCGACGTTTGTGAAGATGGTGTTCTGAGTGATGGATTTCATAGCATTTGGATTTGTGTCCATAGCGGTACCGGGGGCAACGCCAAAGAAACCAGCTTCTGGGTTTATAGCGTAGAGTTTGCCGTCTTTGCCGGGGCGCATCCAAGATATATCATCACCTATAACCTCAACGTGCCAGCCCTTAATTGTTGGGATAAGCATAGCGAGGTTTGTTTTTCCACAAGCGGATGGGAATGCGGCTGCGATGTATTTGGATTTTTTATCGGATTCGCGGGTAAGTTTTAAAATGAGCATATGCTCTGCGAGCCAACCTTCGTCTCTTGCCTGTATGGAAGCTATGCGAAGCGCAAGGCATTTTTTGCCGAGCAGGGCGTTGCCACCGTAGCCGGAACCGTAGCTCCAAATTGTTCTCTCTTCTGGGAAATGCGCGATATATTTCTTTTCGATAGGTGCGCAGGGCCATTTACCGTTGTCTTTTTCACCAGCGGCAAGTGGTTTGCCTATGGAGTGCAAGCAAGGAACAAATTCGCCATTGCCCAAAACTTCCAAAACCTTTGAACCTACGCGTGTCATTATGTGCATATTTATAACAACATAAGGAGAATCGCTGATTTCAACGCCAATTTTTGCAATCGGGGAACCGACTGGACCCATTGAGAATGGAATCACATACATGGCGCGTCCTTTCATGCAGCCTTTGTAGAGCCCTTTCATTTCTTCTTTAAGTTTTACAGGGTCAATCCAGTTGTTTGTGGGACCTGCATCGTCTTGGCTTTTGCTTGCGATATAGGTGCGGCTTTCAACACGAGCCACATCGGAAGGGTCGGAACGGAACAGATATGAGTGTGGGCGTTTTGCGAGCGGCGTTGCCAAACCGCTATCAACCAAGATTTTAACCATTTGGTCGTATTCGTCTTTTGAGCCATCGCACCAATAGACAGAATCCGGCTCTGTTAGAGCGGCTATTTCTTTAACCCATTCATTCAACTTTGCGTTGCTTGATGAACTAGACATGTTTGTATCTCCTTATTTGAACAAAAACCATTTCGGGTAGTAATATAGTAATTGTCTGAACCAGAATTTTCAGAATTTAAGAATTAACAGAATGAATATATTTTACTTATAACAGAAATTTTGGTATAAAATAACCGTTTTGGTATTCTGCCACGGCGATTATTTGACCGTTATTTGAGATAAAAGACATGGATTTTGGCGGGGATAAAACGCTGTTGGCTATATTGGCTATCGGCACTCCATTCAAAATCTTTTTTGCATCCCCATCCCCTATTTCAGCAATTTCCCAGTTAAAAAGCTCCTGCGGCAAAATGGGTTTGTCCGAAGCCTGCTCAACGGAAATGCTGCCTATGGCTAGACGTCTTATTTTATCGGCAACGCCGCAAGTTCCAAGTTTTTCGGCAATGTCTCTGGCAAGGGAGCGGATGTAGGTTCCTTTTGAGCATCGGCAGTATAGCAGGTACAATAGATTGGGATGGGTGGCATTGGGTGTGGGAAGCATTTTTAATTCGCTTATATACGTATATCGAGGCTTTAATTCTACATTTTGCCCTTTTAATGCCAAATCGCTGGCTCTTTTGCCGTTTATCTTTATTGCGCTATACGCAGGCGGAACCTGCTCAATCTCGCCGATAAAAGTTTGCAAAACCGCATCTATTTGTTCTGCCGTTCTCGCCGCGTTGCTGTCCTGTTTTAAAATATTACCAGCAGGCTCCAAGGTGTCGGTTAAAATTCCCAAATGCAAATTGAATGAGTAAACTTTTTCCTGTGCCTCAATATAAGGCAATAGCCTTGTGCATTTCCCAACAGCGGCAACTATTAAACCGCTCGCCGCCTGGTCTAAGGTTCCGGCGTGGCCAACCCTCTTTGTGCCAAACTGTGTTTTTATGCCCCTGAGCGTTCTAAAAGATGTTATGCCAGCTGGCTTGTCTATGAGAACAAAGGCAGAGGTCACAACTCCCCTTTTTCTTTCAATTCGTGCAGAATTTCATCTATGCGTGCGGCATGTTGCAGGTTTTCATCAAATACAAAGTGAAGTTCGGGAAATTTGTGGATTTTTATGAGTTTCGCCAAATGTGAACGCATAAAACCAGCCGATTTCTGCAAGGCATTCAGGCTTTTCATCTGCTCCTGCCTTGAACCCATAGCAGACACTTTAACCGTTGCATGAGAGAGGTCGGGAGTTACATCTACGCGAGAAATGGAAACAAAACCTACATTGGGATTTTTCAATCCATTGTGCAAAAGAATGGATATTTCCTTCTGTATAAGAGCGCCAAGCCTATCGGTTCTTATACTCATGCCAACCCCATCATTTGCTTTCTTTTGCTAAATCAGCAAGGGTGCGGGCAACGTTCACTTGTTTGAAGAATATAAGGGAATCGCCTTCCTGTATGTTCTCATAACCTCTAAGCCCAATGCCACATTCAAGCCCTGTTTTAACGGAAGAAACATCGTCTTTTACACGTTTCAAAGACTGCACTTTTGTTATGCCAAGCTCAACGCCGTCTCTGTAAACGCGAACCTGGGATTCCCTATCCACTTCGCCGCTCTTCACCATGCAACCGGCAATTAAACCAACTTTCGGTATCTTGAACACCTGGCGAATTTCAGCTTCGCCCGTTACCTCTTCTTTGGAAACAGGTTTGAGCAAGCCCTCTATTGCACCCTTAACTTCATTTATAGCATCGTATATAACTCTGTATGTTTTGATTTCAACGCCTTCTTGCTCCGCAAGTTCCCTTATGGAATGGGAAGGCATTAGATGGAATGCTATTATAATCGCATTGGACATAGATGCCAAATACACATCATCATCGTTGATTGCGCCAACGCCTCTGCGGATAATTTTAATTTTCACTTCATTGTTGGAAAGATTTGCCAAAGACTCCGCCAACGCTTCGCAAGAACCAGCCACATCGGTTTTTATGAGCAGGTTAAGCTCGGATATGCTACCGGATTTGGCGGCATCGTAAGCCTGTTCCAAAGACATACGCTCACGGAAACGCAAGGCTCTTTCGTGGGCAGCTTGCTGCCGCTTCACCGCAATTTCAGAGGCATCTTGTTCGCTCTCCACAACAACCAAATCATCGCCCGCTTGCGGAGTGCCGGAAAAACCCAAAACTTGGCAAGGCGTGCTTGGTCCCGCTTCTTTTAAAACATCGCCTCGCTCGTTGAATAAGGCACGAACTCTTCCGCTATAATTCCCGCATACAAAAAAATCACGGATGCGCAAAGTTCCGTTTTGAACTAATATTGTGGCTATCGTTCCCTTGCCTGCATCAAGGCGGCTCTCTATAACAGCGCCTCTTGCGCTGGTATCATGGTTTGCCTTTAGTTCCAAAACTTCGGATTCAAGCGCAAGAACTTCCAGCAGTTTATCTATACCTTCGCCGGTTTTAACAGATATTTTCACGCAACTGACATTGCCGCCCCATTCATCAACTTGCACTCCTCTTTCGGAGAGTTGGGACATTATTTTATCTGTGTTCGCATTTGGCAAATCAATTTTTGTGATGGCAACCACAATAGGAACTTTTGCGGTTTTTGCAAGCTCAATGGATTCCACCGTTTGCGGCATCACCATTGAATCTGCGGCAACCACCAAAACTATTACATCGGTAACCTGCGAACCTCTAGCGCGCATCGCGTTAAAAGATTCGTGCCCCGGTGTATCTAAGAATGTAATTTTTCCGCTTGGCGTTGCCACCTCATAAGCACCTATGTGCTGAGTTATGCCGCCAGATTCGCCACGGACAACATTGGTTTTGCGGATGTAATCCAATAGCGAAGTTTTTCCGTGGTCAACGTGACCCATAACGGTTACAACTGGATGCCTTGACTTTAAGTTTCCCTTATCATCGCTTTGAATACCGAGAGTCTCTTCCTGATATTCTTCCATGAGCTGTGCTTTAAAACCAAATTCATCGGCTATAATTTCAACTGTTTCAAAATCCAGCCGTTTATTTATGGTGGGCATGAGTTTTTTGTCAATCTCCATGCACTTCTTTATAATTTCAGCAGAAGGTATCTCTAAAAGACCTGCGAGTTCACCAATGGAAATAAAAGCGGAAACATTGATGATTTTTGGAGCTGCATCTCCTTCGCTGGAAGTTTTGTCTTTGGTATATACCTTTTTGGCAGTCGTCTTAGAAAGAGAGGTAAAAACATCGGAAACCTTCTTTTGCGCTTTTTCAATATTCTCTTTTTGTATTTCCCTTTCTCTTTTGGAATCCCTGCCTTTTTTGCCACGTCCTTTTCCACGAGAATCGCCATGACCTCTGGAAGCACCATGCGTTCTGTTGTCTAAAAAATCTTTATGAGCTGGAGTGCTCTCAGATAAAACATCTTGAAGAGTAGTTCCAAAAGAACGGCTTACCTGCAAACCCACTTGAGCCTTGTTTTCCGTTTGCCTAGGTTGTGCGCGTAAATTTCCGCTGTAACCAGTTGCAGAAGTTGGTTTGCGATTATCGTTTCTGTTGCCTTGTTGTTGCCTGCCGCCTTTTTGATTATTGCGTATGGAGGCTTTTTCTTGCTGGCTCTTTTGAATTCTCGCCAGAATTGCTGGGTCAACATTTTTAGAAACCGCAGCCGTAAATGCAGTTTTTTTAGGTTCGTTTTGAATCGGCTGGCTTTTAGCCGATTCCGGTTCTGGCTGTGTAATTTCCTGTTGAACAGGTTCGGGTTTTGCAACAACTGCAATAGGTTTTTCAATCTTTTTATGTTCTGGCTTTTCTACCGCAGGCTCATCGCTACTCACAGGTTCTTTTGCGTTGGCTTTTTGCGTTGGCGGTTTTGGCTTGTCTATCTTCTTTAATGTTATGCTTCCAACATGACCGTCAGATTTGTCCGGGTGTTCATGATCCTTGGCTTTTTTTATTCCTTTGTTAGGCGGCTTTCTCTTTTGGGCAGCACGAACATCAACCAGATAGGAATCCAAAGCCTCTTCAGAAATTTTTGATTTTAAAGATTTAACGGTTACTCCGTCCAAGGTTTTTCCAACCAAAAAATTAAATGTATCCTTTTGGTCAAAGGAATGTTTTTCTATCCATGCTAAAACAGATATTAATTCGCTACTCATCAGAGTTTAAAGCCTCGCTTGGAGAAGGTTCTTCCGTGCTTTCTTTGTTATTATTAAATAAAGTATCTAATGATGCTGTTTTTTTAACAACTGTGCGCGGATCTTGTGAATGTATTAAAGTTTCTCTTTCTTCTTCAGAATGATTTGCCCAATCCGATTCGCTGAATACGCAAATGTCCTTTCCTAACAGCATACTAGTAAGGCGAACCGACTGCCCTTTATCGCCTATGACAATTCCAACATCTTCATCACCGACTATCACAACCGTGCGTGGCGGATTGAATCCAGGAACTTCAAACATCTTCACTATGTTGATGCTACCCGCAGCACCTAAAGCTCTGCGTAAATATACATCCGGGTCTGAATCCCAATGCACCACATCTATGCGCTCGTTATTCAATTCTCTTGTAATTGCTTGTATGCGCTGCCCTTTAATGCCTATACATGCTCCAGAAGGGTCAACCCGGTCGTCTCTTGAATAAACAGCAACTTTGGCACGGTAACCAGGTATGCGAGCTATGCCTTTTATCTCTATTGTGCCATCATAAACTTCTGGAATTTCCTGCTTGAATAATTCGCCTAAAAATTCTTTGCTAACTCTGGAAAGAGTTACCTGCGCACCAACTCCTTTTACCAATGCACCGATGCCTTCAGACGGTTTTGACACGCCGGATATAACAGCTTTTACAGACTGCCCTATTTTCCAGCGGTCTTTGCTCATGCGCTCACTATTTGGAAGTGCAGCTTCTACGCTACCCATGGAAATTATGGCGTTGTTTCTTTCAATCCTCAAAACCTGCCCGTTTATTAAAGTACCAACTTTGTTCTTATAGGTTTCAAAAATACGGTTGCGTTCCACGTCATTCACTCGCTGTTTTAGCCGTTGGCGAGCTTCTTGTATAGCCAAGCGGCCAAAATGCTCAAAGGGCAGTTCAACTTCCAGCATATAGCCAGCTTCCGCTTCAGAATGGTACTCCTTTGCTTGGTCTTCCAGCATATAATGCTCATCCAGCTTCTCAACTTCTGTTGCCGAGAGGTTTTGGTCATAATCCGGGAAATCATCAACCACCTCTACCCTGAGCACAACCTTTAGCTCCTCGGTATTGGGGTCCACATCTACCTCTATGTTTTTATGCAGCTTAGTGTACTTTCGAGCCGCTTGTATAAGGGACTCTTTAAATGCTGCGAATACCTCTTCTATGGCAACATTCTTCTCTTTTGCCAAAAGCTCTAAGGCTTCTTTTATTTCGCTCGTTCTCTTTGTAGTTTTCTTTGCCATCTCTTCCCTTTCTTATGGTTCTACCTTTGCAGTTAAAATTTCACCCACCTGAATACAAGCCTCTGTTGCAGGCTTTTTGCCCTTTGCAGTTGCAGTTTCCAAGACTATCGAAACTCCGTTTACCGATTTTAAAACGCCTTTTATGAACTTGCCGTTTTGCGTTACGCGGATTATTCTGCCTAAATTTCTTTCAAAATCCCTTTTAGTTTTTAAAGGGCGGTCTAATCCAGGTGATGATACCTCTATGGTATAGGAGCCATCTATTAAATCTGAATTTTCTTCCTTGTCCAGTTCTTCGCTTAAATAACGGCTTGTGCTTGCGCAATTCTCAACGCTAACTCCGCCGTTCTTGTCTATGAATACTCTCAAAATTTTTCTGTTGCCCACGCCGAATAAATCTTTTTCGAGTAAATCAACGCCGGAGCGCGTACACGCGCCTAGCACCAAAGAATCCAATTTGGATGTATTTTCCAGATATACCTCTATGAAATTCGCATTAAAATATAGTAAATGCTAAAAACTCCCTTTTTAATCCCATGAGCCTTGTCTATAAGCTCGCCCCTGCCAAACTTTTGGTCTTATCCTAATGGCTGCTATAAAGAACTTCGTATTTATTTTCAATATTCTGGCGAAATGTGTTTGGTAGGGCATAAAAATCTTTAATATCCACTAGAATCGGGATATTGCTGTCTTGTATTTTTTTGAGCAACCTTGAATAAACATCAAACGGAAGGCTTTGCGAATTTTTCCCGCGGATAGCCAAATCCAAATCGCTGCCGCTATGCGCATCGCCATCAACCCTGCTGCCATAAGCCCAAACATCCATCTGATAATCTATGGAAGAAAAAATATTTATCAAAGTTTGCCTGTCTTTCTCTCGCAGTATCATTTTGTGTCCTTTAATATTTTAGACAGATTTTTAGCATCATTTGCAAAATTGGGCAAAAAAACCAAAACTTTTTCCGCAAATTCTTCTCCATAATCATGTGCAGTAGTGTTCCTGCTATCTCTATATTCAAGCCATCTTTCGCTTTCTTCCACGCTCAACAATCCATGCAAAACAGAATGCCTGAAAACATCCTTGAAGTTCAGTCTGTCAACTGCGGCAGAGCTTGAAAAATACGGCTTTAGTGCTTTCCTTAAAAGTTTTCCGCCCTGTTCTAAAATAATCTCAAATTCCTTTATGCAAGACGACCTCGCCATATTGTATTCCAAATTATTTTCGTTTCCCTCTATTTCCTTTAATTTTTCAAGCGCAAATTCAAACGTAGCAACGCAGTTATCAAAATGCTCCGTATTTATTTGTTGCGGCATTGGGAGAATATAGTAAATAAGGGCGTATGTAATACGCCCCCACAATTGCTACCGTTACATCACAGTTGTCCGCAGCATTTTTGTTTCGTTGCTGTGTGATACTTTGATTATGTACATTCCTACTTTTGCGTTGCTTGGCAGGTTTCCTAGCGGAGTTCCTATTGAAGGTTCTTTTTCCAAATCAGAAACCAAACTTTTCAAATCCGTTTTAAGCGAGGGATATTTTTTTGCAAGTTTCTTAAATTGTCTTTCAAATACGGAAATTGTTTTTACTTCATATTGCATTCAAAAATTCTCTTGCATTGCGAGCCGTTTTCTTTTTTCTTTTTATCTCCTGCATAAGAAGAAACTTCTCATCAGTCAGCGGAATTACTTTCAAATTCTTTTCGCCATCAGATTTATTTTGTCTGAACCACGATTTCCCCGATTTTAGGATTGACGTTACCTACGTTTATTCGGCTTGAATAGTCCATTTCATTTCTTTTGTTAGAATATTATTTGTGTTACATTCTTTTGTTGAGTTACCATCTGCGTAATTGCTGTGGCAATATATTTTATTCCAACCAACTTTGATATCAAATTTGGAAATATCTCTTCTTCCAAGGTCTTTTTCGAAATCACAATTTATTTTTCCAGCTTTTGAAAAATACCAATACTCAATTACTTCAAAAATCGGTTTTTCCTCATAATGCATTGTCAATTCGCCAAGGCGGTTTCCATTGTTATCGGTTAATACAAGCAATCCCTCAAATTCTTTAATATCATTGGTATAATCAGTACAAAGTGTGGCTATTTTGTCAAGAAAAAGCTTACTTAAATATTTATCAGGAATTGTTGGAGGTAAATTTAAATTGACTTTTCCATTCGTTACACTTCCTGCATTTATTAAAATTTCGTTGTCATCTTCATCGTATGCAATTTTAATAATTCCGCTACCAGTATAAGCGGTGCCAATATGATAGGCACCATCATCATCGTAATATCCATTGTAGATTTGCGAGAATTGGTTGCCACCGCCATCGGCTCCGCCGGTGACAAGCGAGCCACCCCGTTGTTGTTGTTTTTCATCATCTCCCGATGAGCAGGAAAAGATGAATGCCATAGCAAGCACGAAGGCTGCCGTGAGTGCGAGTTTAGAGAGTTGTATTCTCATATTGTTGTCTCCGTTTATTTGGTGGTTTGAATAGTCCATTTCACTTCTTTTGTTATAATATTATTTGTGCTGATTTCTCCTGTTCTAATTCCATCGATTCCTTCCTTGCGATAGATAACACGCAAATATATTTTATTCCAACCTTTTTTTGCATCTATGTTGATGATTTGTTTACGATAAAAAGCATCAGCATCATCGTCTTGTAGATTACAAGCTACTTTTCCAGCTTTTGAAAAATACCAATACTCAATTGCTTCATAAAAATTTTCAGCTACATTTTCATCTTCATAAAAAATATCCAAGTTACCTATATAGTTTTTATTATTATTGGTTAGTACAAAACGTCCACCAGGTAAATATTTAAGGTCACCAAAACAAGGTGCAAGTACGTCGTTATCAACAAAATTTTTTATTAAATACTTATCATGGATATTTGTAGGCAAATCCAATGTGACAATTCCATTCGTTACTTTTCCTGCGTCTATTAAAGTGTCGGGGCTAAAACCGTCATCAATTTCAAAACCATATATCTGTATTTTAATAACACCGCTACCATTGTAGGCTGTGCCATCTTCATTGTATATTTGCGAAAATTGGTTACCCCCGCCATCAGCTCCGCCAGTGACAGGCGAACCGCCGCTGTTGTTGTTGTTTTCATCATCTCCCGATGAGCAGGAAAAGATGAATGCCATAGCAAGCACGAAGGCTGCCGTGAGTGCGAGTTTATGATACCGCGTAATCATTGTTGACCTCTTTGTTGGGAATTTTGTGAATCCTGTAAATTCTGTGAATCGTGGTTCAGACATTAGCCACCTCCGTCTGGGATGCCGTACCACGTAGGGGCGGATTGCATCCGCCCAAATCCCGAATGAATACGCAGGTGTTTTTACGCCACGAAAACGCTGGG
>Ga0268262_10007003_pt1 | contig 10640 bp, 10 predicted proteins | sample TergutNc150P3_FD_190354 | JGI IMG/M metagenome (GOLD analysis project Ga0268262, IMG submission 190354) | Nasutitermes corniger P3 segment gut microbial community from laboratory colony in Florida, USA - Nc150 P3 (SPAdes) (version 2) | ecosystem: Host-associated > Arthropoda: Insects >...
TGATACCTACTTTAATGGACATAAGAACCTCTTTGTTTAATTGTTCGGGGGTAATATAGTAAATAAAAGCGGCAATTACTATATTTCCAGCACCGTGCAGCAATTCCCAGACCTAACAGAACGCAGGCAAAAGCTTTTTGAGCGAGTTGCGGCTATGCGCACAAGGCATTTTTGCCTAGTTTTGGAAGATTTCTTTGACCCCCACAATATATCTGCCGTTATACGCACCTCAGAGGTCTATGGCTTGCAAGATGTGCATATAATAGAAGAGGATAACCCATACAGGATAAATAAGGCTATTTTAAAGGGTTCTATCAAATGGCTGGATGTTTTTCGGTATAAAAAAAGGGAAGTCTGCATAGAAGGCTTAAAGAGCAAGGGTTATGCAATAGCAGTGGCAAACACACACGCCAAAAAAACCATTTTGGATTTGGATTTATCCAAACCCACCGCCTTTTACATGGGCGCAGAACGCGGCAACCATCCCGACACAGTTAAATACGCAGACTGCAATTTTGTTCTGCCCCAATACGGCTTCACAGAAAGCATGAATGTCTCGGTTGCCTCTGGCATTCTTTTGACTTATTTGGATGTTTATATGAGGTTACAAGGCAGGAAAAAATTTTCTCTGGGAGTGGAGGAGCAGGAAGCCTTGATTTTGGAGTGGCGAAATAGACACCTAGGTCTCAATCCAACTTAGCGGCTGCCTTTCTCCTATGCTCATCCAACTCACTCTTTCTAACCCTCAAAACATTTGGTGTAATTTCAACACATTCGTCTTCGTTAATGAATGTCACACATTCTTCAAGGCTCATTCTGCGGTAGGGGGTTAGCAAAATATTGTCATCGCTGCCGGCGGCTCGCATATTGGTTAAGTGCTTTGATTTTGTGACATTGACTATTATATCCACATCGCGGTTGTGTTCGCCTACAATCATTCCGGCATAAACGTCTGCACCTGGCGGTATAATCATATAGCCGCGTTCTTCCAATTTCCATAGAGCGTAGGCACTCGCAACGCCGGGGTCTTTTACAATTAAAACTCCATTTACGCGGCTTGGAATTTCGCCTTTGTGGGGTTGGTATTCCAAAAATATGGATTGGGATATGGCATAACCTTTTGAGAGAGAAAGTAGCAAACTTCTTATTCCTATTAAACCTCTGCTCGGCACATTGTATTCCAAAAAAACGCGGTTGTTGTCGTCTTGGAGCATATTTGTCATTTCGCCTTTGCGCTTTCCAAGTTCCTCAATAATGGCACCGCTGAACTCGGCGGGAACTTCTACTTTGAATTGTTCAATGGGTTCCAAAACACTTCCGTCTTCGGCTTTTTGGAAAATAACCTGCGGACTGCCTATTGTGAATTCGTAGCCCTCGCGCCGCATATTTTCAATGAGTATTGTTAGGTGCATAACACCTCTGCCGCTAACCTTAAATGCACTTGCTCCATCTGTTTTTTCAACGAACAAAGCTGGGTCTGCCATGCGCGCTCTTTCCAAGCGTTCCAAAAGGTGATTGCCAGTTAAAAATTTTCCACCGCTCTTGCCTGCAAGAGGCGAGGTGTTCACAGTGAATAGCATTGAAATTGTGGGAGGGTCAAGCTGAATGCGTGGCAGGGATTCCGGTGCATCCACAGAAGAAAGAGTATCTCCTATATCGAAGGTTTCTAAACCTGAGAGCAAAACTATATCGCCAGGGGTTGCGGTTTCCACTGGCTTTGGAGAAATTCCTTCGTAGCGCAAAACTTTTTGAATGCGCAGATTTTTGAATTTTCCGTTTGGGAGAGATTGTGCAACCGAAAGCCCTGCTTTCCAAGTTCCTCTTTGTATTCTGCCAACGGCGAGCCTGCCCAAAAAAGAGGAGTATTCAAGAGAGGCTATTTGCAAAAGCGGCGTTCCGCTTGGGTCGCCTTTGGGTGCAGGTATCCTTTGCAAAATCATATCCATCAATGGGCGCAAATCGCTGTCGGGGTCGCTCATGTTGAGGCGGCAGGTTCCTTTGCGACCGCTTGCAAAAACAGCCCCGAAATCCAGTTGTTCTTCACTTGCGTTCAAATCGCAGAATAAATCAAAAACTTTGCCCAGCGTACCATCTGGGTTACAACCATCTCTGTCTATTTTATTCACCACCACAATCGGGATTAAGCCTAGTTCAATTGCCTTTTGTGTCACAAAACGGGTTTGTGCCATTGGTCCTTCAAAGGCATCCACAACTAAAAGCACTCCGTCCACCGTGCCAAGCACTCTTTCAACCTGCCCGCCAAAATCTGCGTGACCAGGGGTGTCCACAACATTTATGCGATGCCCTTTGTAAAAAACGCTTGCGTTTTTGGATAAAATTGTTATGCCGCGTTCGCGTTCCAAATCATTAGAATCCATAACTCGCTCGGCAACTTCTTCGGTTTCCCTGAATGCTCCGCACTGCTTTAAAATTTGGTCCACCAGTGTTGTTTTTCCGTGGTCAACGTGTGCAATAATTGCTATGTTGCGAATATTTTCGTTTATAAAATCTGCCATTTTGCTCCGGTTATGAATAGGGGTAGTAATTTAGAAAAATTCCACGAGTTCCCTTAGTTTTTTTAATTCTTCTCCATTTATTTCCCTGTACTCACCTGCTGCCAAATCGCCAAGTTCAATATTTGCAAAGCCAACTCTTTTTAAATCTTCTATATGATAGTGCAAAGAGTGGAGCATTTTGCGAATTTCTCTGTTTTTGCCTTCTGTTAGCACAAGCTCAACAAAGCCATCGTCTAAAAAAATATCTTTCACCTTGCCTATCTCTCCATCGCCTATATCTATGCCCGCAAGCAGGCTTTCCATTGCGCGGCGCGAAAGTTCCCTGCTTGTCCAAACTAGATAGCTGCGCTCTATTTGGTATTTTGGGTGTGTTAGCCTGTAAATGAGTTCGCCATCATCGGAGAGCAAAATAAGACCTCTGCTTTGCAGGTCTAGCCTGCCCGCGTATTTGAGGCTTGAAAATCCGCTGGGCAATAAGTCGTAGATGGTTTTTCGCCCTTGTGGATCTGTGGATGTGCATATAACGCCGGGTGGTTTGTGGAATGCTATTGTTATGTGCTGCTTTACAGGCGAAATTTTTTGCCCCTCTATTTCCACAATATCCGTTTCGTTAATTTTGCGAGAGAGTTCTTTAACAACAACACCATTTACAGAAACCTTGCCCTCTAAAACCAAAGCCTCCGCACGTCTTCTGCTAGTTACCGCGCATTGCGATATATATTGATTTATACGCACTCATTCCCACCTGAGCCAGCCCTTTTTCCAAGAATAGGCAAGAGCCGCCGTTAAAACGGCAAAGAATATTCCCAAATCCACAAAAGCAAACCAAACAGGAATTCCAAGCGTTCCATCTACAATGCCACGCCAATGCACAGCTATTGGAAAAAGGAAGAGAGCCTCAACATCAAACACCAAAAATATAAGCGCAAAAACCACATATCCAACCTTGAACTGCACCCTTGCACTCCCAAAAGCTTCCATGCCGCATTCATAAGCTCTGTACTTAGCTTTGCCGTCTTTTGAACTGAAACCCAAAACTTTGCCGACTATTATAGCAGCAGCGGCTATGAATGCACCTAAAAAAAGGAATACTAAAAGGATCCAGTACTGGGACGACATAATGGGAAATATAGATTTTTATTTCTATTTTTTAATTTTTCGCAGCATTTTTAACCTCTCTTTTAAGAGATGCTGGTACATATTTAAGTACATAGCCATTTTGTTTAACCGCCTCAAGGCAGAGTTTGGCTGTTTTGAGAGATTTAGGGACATATTTGAGCATATAGCCATCTTGCTTAACTGCCTCAAGGCATATTTCCGCAGTCTTTAAGTTTTCCGGCACATATTGAAACACCCAGCCACGCCGTAGCTTAACTGCTTCAAGGCAGAATTTAGCCGTTTTTATGGTTTCTGGCACATAATTAAACACATAGCTATTCTGCTTAATTGCTTCAAGATATATTTTGGGAGTCTTTAAATTTTCCGGCACATATTCAAGCATTCTACCCTCATTGCCCTGCATTGCTTTAAAACAGATTTTGGGAGTTTTTAGGGGTTCTGGCACATATTTAAATGCGGCACAATTACTCTTAACAGCCTCAAGGCAGAGTTCTTCTGTTTTTAAGTTTTCTGGCACATATTCAAGCCAGCAGCCGTCCTTTTTAACCGTTTCAAAATACATTTCCGCAGTCTTTAAATTTTCTGGCACGTGTTTAAGCACATCAACCCCATTCTTAACAGCTTCAAGGCAAAGTTCAGCAGTCTTGAGATTTTCTGGCACATATTCAAGCACCATGCCATTTCGCTTAACAGCTTCAAGGCAAAGTTCAGCAGTCTTGAGATTTTCTGGCACATATTTAAGAGCATCGCTATCTTGCTTAACAGCTTCAAGGCATAGTTCAGCGGTCTTGAGATTTTCTGGCACATATCTAAGTATCCAGCCTTCGTGCTTAACCGCTTCAATGTAGAGTTCAGCAGTTTTTAAGTTTTCTGGCAATTCAAGCCAATCAACCCAACGGTATTTGTTGGAAATGGGCTTAGGCTCGGCAAGATTATGCAATGCGTTTATAAAATTCTTTATCGGTTCCTGGGCGTGAGCAATGAATCTAGTTCCATCACAAGTGAAAGTTTCTATGGCTTTAATTAAGCCCTTTGTCCCTGCTTTCACAAGAAGCGGCATAGGTGCTCTGTCTTTATATCTCATTGCAATTTTCAAAACATAATTCATATTTGCATCTATTAATTTTTTTCGCGCGGCACGGTCTTTTTTATTTTCAAATAAATAACGCTCCTCTTCCATTGTTAGAGCCGGAATATCTTTGTATTTCTCTTCATTCATATTACATCTTATCCAAGGCTTCGTTTGGACCAAATAAAAATAAAGCATCTCCATCGTTAAATTCGTATTGTGCTTTTGGAACTGCGTTTAGCTTTCCGCTTTTTGCGTCTTTAATGGCAATAACCTGAACTCCATACTTGTTTATCAAATTAGCATCCATCAATGTTTTGCCCACCAAGCTTTTTGGGCATTTCCATTCCACAACGGAATGACCATCCATAAGCGGCATAAAATCCAGAATGTTTGGGCGACCTATTTTGTCCAGCTTGTTTGCGAGTTCAGTAGCCATATCACGCTCTGGCTGGAATATGTGTTCCGACTGCAAACCCATTTTTTCAAGTATTGCGCAATGAGCTGTATCGTTTGCTTTTGCCATTATTTTTGCCACACCCATCTCCTTTAAGTTTAAAATGGTAATAAGCGAACTTTCAAGAGAGCCTATGCACACTATCACAAAATCTGCCTTGGCAAGCGGAAATTTTTGCAGCATATTTTTTCTCAAAGAATCTGCGACTGCCGCCTGCGAAGCAAAAGGCGTTATATCTTGGACAATTTCAGCTTCTTTGTCTATGGCAAGTACCGAATGCCCAAGCTCCGACAAACGCTTCACCAAAAGAATGCCTGTATTTCCAAGCCCTATCACTACGAATTGTTTAGACATATCAACCCACCATTACGTTTTCCTCTGAATAATATGCATCTGAATGCGGTTGCAAAACCACAGCTTGAACCAAAACCAAAGGACCAAGCCTGCCTACAAACATAACCACAGATAGCAAAATTTTTCCAGATGTTGTTAAATATTCCGTTATTCCCATACTCAAACCACAAGTTGAAAATGCACTTACGGTTTCAAACAATAATTCCAAAAAACGGTCTTGACCTGCCTGTACAGACAAATTTGCGGTTTCAAAATTCAAAAGCAAAATACAGGCAATGGCTATGAATATAACAGAGAGAACAAAAATTCGCACAGCGCGAGACACGGTTTCTTCTGGTATTGTGCGGTTAAAAACCTGAGTTTTTTTACGACCTAAAAACCTGTTTATGCCAAGCAATACTATTATCGCAGCCGTTGTTGTTTTTATGCCACCGCCACAGCTTCCGGGGCTTGCCCCTATGAACATGAGCAAAATCATAGTGAAAAGCAGAGGGGCACCAAGGAATGCAAAATTCACAGTGCTATAACCACCGGAGCGAGCTGTTACGGATTGAAAAACACTTATCAAAACTTTATCAAAAAAAGAATAGCCGCTCAAAACGCCATTCCATTCCATTTTCAGCATCAAAAGCATTCCAAATATTATCAGCGTAACCGTCATAAGCAAAACGAGTCTTGTGTGCAAAGTCAAATATTTGCCTGGTATTTTATTTTTTTTAGACGACACAAATTCAGACAAAGCCAAAAAGCCAAAACCTCCGCAAATTATCAAAAATATCAATGTTGCATTCACCACTACATTTGTGGAAAAACCTTGCATGGAATTATCCAGCAGCGAAAAACCAGCATTGCAGAATGCGCTTATGGCGTGAAAAGCCGAGAAAAACACACGCTCCCAAGTTGACATATCCGAAAATTGCGTGAACAGCATAATGGCACCGCATAGTTCAATTGCGATGGTAATTATCACCACCTTCTTCACAACATGACTGGCACCAGAACTATCGTCTGCGGAATAACTGTTGCTAAAAGCCGATAATTGCCCGAAATTCAGTTTGGAATGCACAATGAGCATTATTAAGGTTGAAATAGCCATTATTCCTATGCCGCCCACCTCTATTAAATTGAGCAATATGAACTGCCCCGCAAAACTGAGTTCGTGCCCAATAGATATAACAGCAAGCCCATTTACGCAAGATGCAGATGTTGCCATAAAGAGCGCATCTGAAAATGTTAAACCATTATTTGAACTGAAAGGCATTAAAAGCAAAATTGTGCCAAGCGAAATCAAAGCGAGAAATCCGACCACGGGATAAAGCATGGGATGGCGGCTAATGTAACTTGACATTTTTCACCTAGTCCTGTTGCGCAGGCAACTTTGCCAAAGCCTCTGAGGCAGATTTTATGCTTTCCGTGGCGGTATCGCTAAAAAGCCTTCCGTCCTTCAGTTTTATTGTGCGATTGCTAAATTCCGTGATTTCTGGATTGTGAGTCACAAAAACAATGGTTTTCCCTTGTTTGTTCAATTCCTGAAACAAAACCATAATTTCATAGCCAGTGCGCTCGTCTAATGCTCCAGTTGCTTCGTCTGCCAAAATCATAACGGGATTGTTCACAAGCGCGCGCGCTATGGCTACTCTCTGCTGCTGCCCGCCAGAAAGCTGGCTCGGCAAATGGTCGCTGCGATTTGCAAGCCCAACTTTCTCCAAACAGGACATCGCCATAGCTCTGCGTTTTTTGGAAGGAATCTCCGAATTGTAGAGCAGAGGCAATTCAACTTGCTCAAGTGCGCTGGTACGAGGCAAGAGATTAAAACTCTGAAACACAAAACCTATTTTTCTGTTTCTAAGCGTTGCAAGCGCATCTTTTCTTAGCTTGTAGGTTGGCTTGCCGTCTAAAATATATTCGCCGCTAGTTGGTTTGTCTAATAAACCAAGCGTGTTGAGGAGCGTTGTTTTTCCACTGCCGCTTGCACCCATTATTGTTACAAATTCTCCTGCGAAAATAGAAAAGCTAACGTTGCGCAAGGCGTGTATTGTTTCTGCGCCCATGCAAAAATCACGCTTCACGTCTTTTATATCTAAAATTGCGGTTCGACTCTCGGTCACAAAGCACCCAATATCTCAATTATTGTTTCTCTAACAATTCCAGTAGTTTGATTGGCTACCGTTGCAAGAATTTTGCGCGCTTCTGGCGTGTTTATGGTGCCAAGGGCAAGAACGGCTTCTCTCGCAATGGATTCATCTGAATTGTCGGCAACTATGCTGCCCAAAGGTTCTAAGAAAATAGAGTCTGGAAAATGACTCATAATGCGGATAGCAACAATTCTGTTCTCTGCCGTACGGTTTCTGTTTTTTGCTTCTCTAATAAGAAATCTTTTTGCAGCCATTCCTTTGTCTATAAGAATCTGCTCTTTTGCCTGCAAGGAATCTGGGTTGAATTCATCGGCTCTATAACCTTCAACTATTTCCGTAAAATCCTTTCTCGTCTCTATCATATAACTATTGCTTGCGTTTGGATCAAGTTCATAGTAATAGAGCATTTCAAGGTTATCCATTTTCGCGCGCAAATCTATCAAATCCATGCTTTGAACCGCAATTTGCTTTTTCAGGCTGTCCATTTCCTCTTTTTGGCTCTGAATGCTTTCGCTAAATCCGCCATTGATTGCTATGGACATATAAACTCCTGGTGCGCGGTAGCCATTGCTTGCGCTAGGATTTTTGGTTCTAAAGGCAAAATGCTCGTTTTCGTCAAAGAAATATCTGTAAAAATCGCTTGCGCCTGCGCTTATTTGCAAATGCTTAGTGGGTTTAAGTGATAATCCTATATTGTGATGCGAAAATCCATACCTAAAAAATCCCTCGTAAATAATACTGAATTTTGGTGTGCCCAAACCCTGTTCATAGCCCCAAAAAGGAGCCACATCATCTGCCGCCATAAAAGGAAAAGCCGACACTCCGCCCAATAGCTTCCACCAATCGCTGCCCCACTCCGCGACTGCATAAAATTCTCCAGTTTGTTCCTTGCGGGCAGTTTTTGGAACGGAATAAAAATATGCCTCTGGACTTTGCACAAATGCTCTTGCCCCAATCGCAAAAGCAGGCACAACACCAAAGGCTTTGCTAACTACATCTTTCACATCCAAAGAAACATTGCTGCCAAACTGAAGCCCCAGTTCCAAAGAGTTGAAAAAACCAAAACGAAGCGAACTTACAAAGGGATGCCTGTCGCACATATCTAAGCCGCCATCCTTAACGCAGCTTGACTGGTGATAGCCAATGGTTCCGCGAACCTGAAAAGCTTTATCGCCCAAAACCTCGGCAGAAGGCACAACCAGAAAATCGCTGCCATCGCTAATGGCAAAAGCAAAACCTTGCGCAAGTGCAAAGAATAGGAAAAATAATTTTAACCTTGCAAAAAACACGTTTCCTAATTTAGAAAATTTATCGCAGCCACATATACTAGCCTGCTTTTTTTTTGCTATATTTTGCGAATAAGTCCACACATAGGAGTATAACTATGGCTCAAAAGGAATATTCGGTAGGCTATGCGCTGTTTATAGCGTGTGCAGCTGCCATAGGCGGCTTTTTGTTCGGTTTTGATACTTCCGTGATAAACGGAACCCTAGATGCCTTGAGGTTCAAGCTAGGCGCAAACGATGCCCAGCTTGGGCTTGCAGCCTCAATAGCAGTTTTGGGAGCGGCAGGCGGCGCTTTCTTTGCTGGTGCCTTGGCAGACAAATTCGGTCGCCGCAGGGTTATGATAACATCTAGCATTCTCTTTTTAATCAGCGCGATAGGTTCCGGCAATCCCTACTTTTTCACAGCAGCAGGAACTGCATCAAATATGGTGGAATTTATTGTTTGGCGCGTGATTGGCGGAGTAGGCGTTGGCGCAGCGAGCATTATTGTTCCGGCTTATATCGCAGAAATTGCCCCCGCGCCTTTGCGCGGCAGGCTTGCGACTATGCAGCAGTTCGCTATAGTCATAGGTATTTTCGCGGCACTTCTCTCCAACTATTTCTTAGGCGAAGTTGCCGGCGGCGGAGCGGTGGTTATGGATGAGGTAACTCGTCTAGCTAAAGATGTAACAAAAATCGGAAGTTTTGAAACGTGGCAGTGGATGTTTTGGATAGAGTGCATCCCTGCGGTTCTTTATGGTTTGCTGGTTCTGTTTATTCCCGAAAGCCCCCGTTATTTGGTGGCTCGCAAGCAGTACCCAAAAGCTGGCGAAATTTTGGGCAAAATTCTTTCGCCTAGAGTTGTAGCCCAAAAAATAGAAGACATCAAAAAGAGTTTGCACTCCGAAGTTGCCCCAAAATTCAGCGACTTGCTAGAAAAAGTTGCAGGCAAAACCCGTTTGGCTCCCATTGTCTGGGTTGGAATAGGCATTGCGGCATTGCAGCAATTTGTAGGCATAAATGTAATTTTCTACTACGGCAATGTTCTGTGGGAGTCGGTAGGCTTTACCCAGCAAGATGCCATGAAAACAAGCGTTCTTTCCTCCGTTGTAAACATAGCCAGCACCGTTATAGCCATAGCTTTGGTAGATAAACTCGGCAGAAAACCCCTGCTTTTGGCAGGTTCTGTTGGGATGTTCGTCACGCTAGGCATTATGGCGGCTATATTCGGCACGGCAGGCTTGGATTCTCACGGCAATCCAGAAATTAGCGGTGCTGTTGCTTATATTGCGGTTATATCTGCAAATTTCTATGTGGTATTTTTTGCCTTCTCATGGGGTCCTGTGTGCTGGGTTTTGCTAGGCGAAATGTTCAACAACCGCATTCGCGGCGCAGCCCTTGCCCTAGGCGGATTATCGCAATGGATTTCCAACTTTGCAATATCAAGCTCTTTCCCAATTTTGCTGGCAAAAATAGGCTTAGGCGGTGCTTACGGCATTTATAGCTTCTTTGCCTTTGTGAGCATATTCTTTGTGCTGAAAAAGGTTCAGGAGACCAAAGGTAAGGAATTAGAGGATATGTAGATGTCCTGAAGTTGACAAAAATATTTACTATATTCTGTAAATCAGGAATTCAATTCCCGATTTACAGAGGTCGTTATGTTGGAAAGAACACTTTCAAAAACTTTGCAATCCATTTCAAAGGGATTTCCTGTTATTTTGCTAA
>Ga0268262_10007004_pt1 | contig 10639 bp, 7 predicted proteins | sample TergutNc150P3_FD_190354 | JGI IMG/M metagenome (GOLD analysis project Ga0268262, IMG submission 190354) | Nasutitermes corniger P3 segment gut microbial community from laboratory colony in Florida, USA - Nc150 P3 (SPAdes) (version 2) | ecosystem: Host-associated > Arthropoda: Insects > Digestive...
TAAGGAAATTGGCTATACCGAAGCAGGAGTAGGTTTTGATGCAGACAGTTGCGCTGTGATGGTTGCCCTAGACAAGCAAAGCCCAGATATTGCGCAGGGCGTTAATGCTGCCGCTGCCGAAGGCAAAGACACAGCCGAGCAGGGCGCTGGCGACCAAGGAATGATGTTTGGCTACGCTTCAGACGAAACCGACGAGCTAATGCCTCTTCCCATATACCTAGCCCACAAGCTAATGGAAAACATTGTGAAATTAAGAGAGAATGGAGTGTTAAAATGGCTACGCCCAGATGCAAAGAGTCAGGTTACCATTGAATACAACCAAAACCACGAGCCTGTGAGAGTAGATACCGTTGTGATTTCCACCCAACACAAGCCCGAAGTAGGTCACGCCAAAATAAAAAAAGAGATTATTGAAAAGCTAATCAAAAAAACCATACCCGCTAAACTGCTAGACAATAAAACACGCTACTTAGTTAACCCAACCGGAAAATTCGTTATTGGAGGTCCCCACGGCGATAGCGGCTTAACAGGGCGCAAAATAATAGTGGATACTTATGGCGGAATGGGCAGGCACGGCGGTGGCGCATTCAGCGGCAAAGACCCATCTAAGGTGGATAGGTCTGCGGCTTATGTTGCGCGCTATGTTGCAAAGAACATAGTTGCTGCAAAACTTGCAAAACGCTGCGAGGTTCAGGTTGCTTATGCCATTGGCTTCCCAGAACCCGTTTCTATAAATGTGAATACCTTTGGCACTGGCAAAATAAGCGACCACAAGTTTGAGGCGTTGATTCGCAAGCACTTTGAGCTAAAGCCAGCCGGCATAATCAAATCTTTGGATTTGCTAAAGCCGGGTTATAAAACAACTGCAAAGCACGGTCATTTTGGTCACAAGGGTGCGCGTTTTACCTGGGAAAAAACAGATAAAGCCGAAGCTCTTAGAAAAGATGCCGCGCATTTGTAAATAGAAAAAACCTAAAATTTTCTACATTACGCCTTATGCAAAATGAGCATGAAGAATTTATTTCTGACATGGAAGAGCCGGATAGGGATTTGGGCAAAAAAAAATTGCTTTGGATTCTCATTTTGGGGTTTCCAATAATTCTAGGTGCTGTAGCTGCTAAGATAGTATGGGATAAACTTACTCCAACCTTGCCTTCCTTTGAAAAATTGGAAACAATAGAACCTCGCTTGATAACAAAAATTTATGATAAGGATTCTATTTTGGTTCATGAATTTTTTGTGGAAAAAAGAATTTGGACACCCATAGATAGCATTCCCGATATGGTGAAAAATGCTGTTTTGGCAACGGAAGACCGCAAATTCTGGAGCCATTGGGGTACAAACCCCCTTGCCATTCCAAGCGCGGTATATGAGAGTTTCAAAACAGGCAACAAAATGAGGGGAGCAAGCTCGCTAACTCAGCAACTAACTAAACTTTTATTTTTAACCCCGGAACGCTCAATTACCCGCAAAATACGCGAAGCCATGACTGCCATTCGCTTGGAAAAAACCTATACCAAAGAAGAGATTTTAGAATTTTATATGAACGAGGTTTATTTGGCAGGTGGAAATTACGGGTTCCAATCTGCTGGGCAGTTTTATTTTGGCCGCCCTCTGGATTCCCTGACAATTCCCGAAATAGCCGTACTCGCAGGAATGCTCCAACGCCCAGAAGCCTACCGCCCCGACCGCAAACCCGAAGCCGCCATTGCCCGCAGAAACACGGTTTTATTTGCTATGAGAGAAGCAGGCTATATCTCAAGAGAGGACTACAACGACTATATTAAAACGCCTTTGAATACTGAAACAAAAATAGATACTACCGTGGCGCCGTATTATATGGAAGAAATACGCAAATATCTGGAAAATAAATACGGCGAAAATTCTCTTTATTCAGATGGCATTTCAGTTTACAGCACCATAGACCCAAATGTGCAAAGTATAATTGAAAAAGCGGCTTTGGCTCAAAGAACAAAAGTTGATAGGAAACTTCGCCAGCGTGCTATTTATAGACTTGGCTTGGCAAAAAAATATAATGTGCCAAACGATACCGTGCTTAATAATTTTGATTCTATTTACGCAAATTTCACTGAAAAATATCTGGCAAAAGACACGGCAAAAATACTTTATCCAGATACTTTGCGTTATAGACCAGCACAGGTGGCAGCTATTTTGATAGAGAACGAAACTGGTGCGATTAGGGCAATGGTTGGCGGAAAAAATTTCAATGAGAGCAAGTGGAACCGCGCAGTGCAAACTTTAAGGCAACCCGGTTCTTCATTTAAGCCCTTTGTTTATGCAACCGCAATGGACAATGGAGCCTCTCCCTGCGACTCCGTAAATGATGCTCCCATAACAATTCCAGACCCTCTGGACACGTCAAAGTTTTGGAGACCCGGCAATTATTCAAAGGAATTCAAGGGGATGATGAGCTACCGCAGGGCACTTGGGCTTTCGCAAAATTTGCCAGCAATTCAAGTTGGCATAAAATATGGACTTAGAAATGTTGTGGAATATGCGCGCAAATTCGGAGTGAAAAAATCCCCTTTGCAGGCGGTGCCAAGCATTGCATTAGGCTCGGTGGGCGCAACGCTTATGGAAATGACAAGTGCTTACACAGTTTTTCCAAACCTTGGCACTAGAATAGAACCTCATTATATAGAAGCGATAGTTGGCAAAAATGGGGAAATAATAGAAAAGAATTACAAGATTGAGCATGAGGTTTTAAAAAAGCCTTCTGCTTATCTTATGGTTTCAATGCTGCAATCGGTAAATACAGGCGGAACAGCCGCAAGAGTATGGGCGAGTGGTTTTCATCATCCAAGCGGCGGCAAAACAGGAACCACAAACGATTACACTGATGCGTGGTATATAGGTTTCACCAAGCAATACACAATGGGTGTGTGGATTGGAACAGATGATTTTGTGCCTATGGGACCTGGTCACACAGGCTCGGAAGATGCCTTGCCGGTGTGGCTGAATTCAATGCCGCAAATTCATAAAAATTTGCCAGAATTGCATTTTCCAGTTCCTCAGGGAGTTATTTCAAAAAGAATCTGCAATTATACGGGCAAAGTAGCCGGTTCATATTGCAATCAATTCACAAGCTGCCTTTACACCGCCGGCTCTCCTGACATTGAGGAGTGCGATGGCAAACATTTTGAGCAACCAAAAGAAAGCGGCGCCACCATATTCAGCAATACTTCCACTCCTGCTTCCGATGCCAAAACTGGCAAGGCAAGGCAAGTGTTTTAATGCCAAAATACATAGCTAAAAGATTGCTTCTGATGATTCCCACTATGCTTGGAATTTCTTTTGTGTGTTTTTTGCTGGTTCAGCTTGTGCCAGGAGGCCCTGTTGAAGAAATGATTTCAAAAGCCCAAAGCGCAGCGAATATGAAGGGCGGGAATAACCTTAGCCCAGAGCAAATTGAGCAGATAAAGGCTTATTTTGGCTTTGACAAACCCATAACCGAGCGTTATTTTATTTGGCTTTTCAAGATTTTGCGATTGGACTTTGGAAATAGTTACGCTTATGGGGGAGCCGCTTGGAATGTTATATCTTCTAAATTTCCAGTCTCGCTGTTTTTTGGATTAAGCTCATTTTTTATATCATATCTGGTTTGCATTCCTCTGGGGCTTGCCAAAGCCGTAAAGAACGGCTCTAAATTCGATTCCGCGACAAGTGCCATTATGTTTTCCGGTTATGTTGTGCCAGGGTATGCGCTTGGCATTTTGCTGATAGTATTTTTGGCTGGCGGTTCATTTTTGGATTTATTTCCTTTGGGCGGTTTGGCATCTGATAATTTTGAGGAATTCACATTCTTTGGGAAATTACTGGATTTGGCGCATCATCTGTTTTTGCCCTTTCTCTGCTATATTTTGGCGGAGTTCGCATTCTTAACCCTTTTAATGAAAAATTCCGTTTTGGAAGAACTTGGCAAAGATTATATGCGCACAGCCCTTGCAAAGGGACTTTCTTTCAAAGAGGCTCTATTTAAACACGCCCTTAGAAACGCGCTTTTGCCGCTTGCCACCAGAATGAGCGAAATTTTCACGCTTATGTTTGCCGGCGCGCTTTTAATTGAAAAAGTTTTTGATATAGACGGAATGGGTCTTTTATATTACAATGCAATGGTGCACAGAGACTACAACGTAGTTTTGGGTATAATAGTACTCTCTTGCTTTATGGCTATGCTAGGCAGGTTGTTCAGCGATTTGCTGTACGGGTTTGTTGACCCAAGGATAAAGCTGGGGTAGTTTTTATTCTTTATTCACAGTTACCTTTAAAATTTTCTTTTCGCTTCCAAACGAAACCTTTGCTATATACATACCCCTTGGCAAATCAGAAAATGAAATTGCATAAACTCCGTTTGCAAAGCTGAATTTGCGCACGGAGTTTCCTTTTAACCCGAAAACTTCAACAACGGCATTGTTTTTCACGGTAAGGTTAATGCCATTTTTAGAAGCCATTGCAGAGTTTAAAAGCGCAATTTGCGGAAGCATTGAAATTGGGGTAATGACTTTGCGCCATGGCGCAGAATCGGCATAAGAAATCAACATATCATAAATATACTGCCCGGATTCTTTCATATTGTTTTTATTAGTGAAGTCTGCAAGGGAGCTGGTGCTGGGGGTTTTGAATGAAGTTGCAAAGAGCGCAGATGTTTCGTTTTTATAGCTCACTTGCCAAGCGCAAGAAGAAATTCCATTAGCATCCATGAAATTATACCAAGCATTAGTGCTTGCAGCATCATGGGTACCTTTACCGTCTGACGTACCAGTTCCATATTCGCTCACAAACACTGGTTTGCCTGCATCCAGCACGGTTGTTATACCTTGCGAGTATGTGGGATTGCCAGTATTATTGCCATTGGTGGTTTTGTGGGTTGCCGCATAAAAATGGAATACATAAGCAACATTGTTATCGCTTAAATAGCTCCCATTAGCAGCATTTGGCCTTGCAGACCATTCTGGTGTTCCAACCAAAACCAAATTTTTCGCACCTTTTGCGCGAATTGCACTGATGATGTTATCTGCGTAGGTTTTTATGGTTGACCAGGTAATTTGTTTAGGTTCATTGAATATTTCATAAATCACGCGCTCATTATTTGCGCCGTAAGTTTGTATCATATCTTCAAAAAAAGTTTTTGCAGCAGACAGTTCATTATTAGCATCGTGGGAGTGCCAGTCTATAATTACGTAAACATCTTTTGCCAGTGCTGCATCAATGGCAGCTTTTACTCTGGTGAGGTTAGAAGCGTCTGATTTATATCCACCGTTTTCCGCATAACCAATTGGAACACGGATTATTTCGGATTTCCAGCCCTCTACCAAAGCATTTACGGTATTTGCGTTGAAAAAAGCCGCACTTTCCCAGCCCGTATTGCTCCAGCCAAGGCTTATGCCTTTAAGCTGCACGGCTGTATTTGCATAAGTGCCGGAACCACATATTCTGCCTTTGCCGCCTACGGTACAAGCTTTCAAAGCACCATAAACGGAAACCGGACCTTGAGCATAGGAAAAACTGGCAATACTGAGCAAAAAAACAAGTATTTTAGCAAATTGCGACATAGTACCTCTTTGGTTATATTAACCCTCTATTAATAATATATATTTTTATTTACATAAAAGGATAAAAATAGACAACTCTTTGCGATTACTCGTCTGTGGGCAATCCTAGCTTATTTTTAAGCTCAAAAATTTCTCTTGACATTTTATGGTTTTCTTCTGTTAAAGAGGTAGCCTCATTGCGGGCTTCCTTAAGCTCATCTGGTCTTGGGGCGCGAGCTTCGCTTGAGCCTTTTCCGCCGCCTTCGGAATCATAATAAGAGGAGGAATCGCCACCCTTTGAACCGGCACAAGCGGCTAAAAACACAAACGCAAATGCGCAAAGCAATAAAGATACTCGTTTGGACATAAAGAACTCCGTTTTGAATAAATATAGTAAATTATCCGCCTACCATTGACCAATTTCCATTCATATTCATCAACAAATATATTCCAGCTCCTGCCAAATAACCGAGCAATGCCAAAGGAGCTACCCTTTTCAAATACCAGCCAAAAGAGAGGTTTCTGTCTATGCCCATAGCAGCAACTCCTGCCGCAGAGCCAATTACCAGCATAGAACCTCCCGTGCCAGCGCAATAGGCTATAAATTCCCACATCAAATGGTCATGAGGGAATGAACTCAAGTCGTACATGCCCATTGTGGCCGCAACCAAGGGAACATTATCCACAACAGCAGATAAAAAGCCTATTATGATTGTGATTATGCGAACATCGCCCAAAATATTTTCCAATATTTTTGCAAGAGCTTCAAGCTGTCCGGTTGCTTCCAAAACGCCAACAGCCAGCAAAATTCCTGCAAAGAACAGCACGCTTGGCGTATCTACATCCTTAATCACGTGGTGAATATTGAGCCTATTTGGAATATTATCGTGCCTGCGGGCTAAAAGCTCAACTACTGTCCAAAGTATGCCCAAAACAAAAAGCATAGCAATAAATGGCGGAACATGGAAAAGAGTTTTAATAACAGGCACCATTAAAAGACCGCCTATTCCAGCTATGAACAAAGCACTCTTCTCAAAAGAGGAGGGAGCATCTCCAGAAGATTGCAAATTTGAATGATTGACCTCTCCACTTATTAGGAAAGTAAAAGCTATTACTGGAAGGAGCAGGCACATTACGCTTGGCAAAAAGAGGGCTTTTACTATGCCCAGCGCTGAAATTTGCCCGCCAATCCAAAGCATTGTTGTTGTTACGTCTCCAATGGGGCTCCAAGCTCCGCCGGCATTTGCTGCTATAACTATTACGCCTGCCATATAAAGTCTGCTTTTTGAATCACTAATGAGCTTGCGAGTCAAGGTCATCATCACTATGGTTGTTGTTAAATTATCCAGAACGGCACTCAAAAAGAAAGAGAGCCAAGCAATAATCCATAGTAAAACTTTTACGTTGCTAGTTTTTATGCGGGACGTTATCACAGAAAAACCATCATTTGCATCTATAATGGCAACTATGGTCATAGCACCCATCAAAAAGAAAAGTATTTGAGCCAGGCCACCAAAAGATTCAAACAACTGTTCGCCAGCTTGATGAGCATCGCCAGAAACCTTGAACCACACAAGCCAAAGCACTGTTCCCAAAAACAAAGCACTTGCAGATTTGTTCACCTTCAAGGGATGTTCCAATGCTATGGCAAGGTACCCTAGTATAAAAATAATGGCAATAGCAGTAAGAATCATAGTTGGGTAAATATAGAAATATAGAGAACTATTCCTACATCTTGAACTGGCTCAAAATGCTTTTAAGGTCGCCTGCCAGCTTGGCAAGCCCATCCGAGTTCCGATTGATTTCCTTTGCTTCCCTAGCGCTATCCTTGGCATTCTGTGCCATGCCTGCTACATTCTGGCTCATAACGTTTATACCCCGCGCTGCCTCTCCGGCATTGCGAGCTATGTCTTTGCTACCCTTGGCTACCTCGCCTATGGCACTAGCAACGCGCTTGGCTCCCGTGTTTGCCTGAGCAACATTGCTCGCTATCTCATTGCTCGCCTTGGTTTGCTGGCTAACATGGCCAGATATGGATTCAACACTCTGATTTATCTTCACTATTATATCAGACACATCGTTTATAACCGTAACTGCCTCTCCTGTGCCAGTCTGGATGCCTTCTATGCGCTTAGATATATCATCTGCGCTTTTTGCGCTCTGATTTGCAAGCTCCTTGATTTCACCAGCAACAACCGCAAAGCCTTTCCCAGCCTCACCCGCAGAAGCAGCTTCTATGGTGGCGTTCAAAGCCAAAAGGTTTGTTTTGTCTGCTATTTTCTTTATCACATCGGTCACTTGCCCTATCTCTTTGGCGGCTGCACCTAGCTTGTTCATCACTCCGGTGGCATTATTAGATTTGACCGTAGCTTCGTTTGCAACCTTGTTTGCTTCCCCTGCATTGCTTGATATTTGTTTTATGCTCGCGCTCAACTCTTCAACTGCCGCAGCTATAGTGCTCATATTAGTGGACATCTGCTCGGCTGCTCCAGCCACCTCGTTAGCGTTTACAGAAGCTTCTTCCGCTCCGCTCGCCATAGCATTTACATTCACAGAGGCTTCCTCGGCTTCGCTGGCTATAGTTACGCTGCTAGACATATTTTTCTCCGCTGTTTCCGCTGACTCTTTTCCTATTATTGAAAGTTCTTTGGCATCATCTGCCAAAGCATCCGAATCTTGCCGGAGATTTTTGAATATGCTTTGCAACTTTGCCGATAGGTTGTCCAGTGCTTTGGAAAGCACTCCAAGCTCGTCTTCGCGTTCCAAGCCAATATGGACGGTCATATCCCCTTTCTCTATTTTGGAAAGAGCATTCACAACCGTGTGCAAGGGCTTCGTTATGGAAAGCGTAAGGAATATGCCAGAAATTATGGAAATGAGCAAAACCGCAATTAAAAGCGTAATCGCTATGTTTTTGTCATGGTGGGTTCGTTTTGAAGCCCCGTCTGATAATTCTTTGGTTGAATTAACTGTATTTCCTATGGCGCCATTGCCGGCTTTAAACATTTCGCCTACTGCATTTAATAGTGCAGGCGGAAGCTCTTCCGCACTGGCTCCAGTATTAGAATCTATTTTTGCGGTTTTTACGTAATTGTTCATTTCTACCATAATCTTGTCAATGGAAAACTGCAAATCGTCCAAAAGTTTTTTTCCTGCTTCTTCAATAACCAATTCTCTTTGCTTGCTAATAACTTCTTTTATAATAGCATACGATTCGTCCATAGCTTTTATGATTTCAGTACGACTTTTATCTGTTTTCGCAAGCTGCCAACGCATCATGTTTACTCGCAACTCTTGTGCTTGTTCAGCGGTTTTCACAAGCATTCCCAAAGGAACTGCTCCTTTTTCGTATAATAAACCCATTTCCTCGTCAAGGGTATTTAAACTATTGAGCAAGTGTATTCCTATAATAGCCGTAAGTGCAGCAAGAAATAAGAAAGATAATACTAACTTAGTACCTATTTTGATATTTTTCATTGGTTACCTCCTGATTGGTTATGAAAAAAAATACGAAACCTTCTAGCACTGTCTTTAGGCATAAATATAGTAAATTGTCTAAACCCCGATTAGTCAGGTGAAATGCAATCCTTTTAATCCTAAAATGTTACTATATTATACTTCATTATGAAAGTCTGTACGCAGAATTTTGGGAAAGGTGCCCAGAAAATAGATGTCTATAGAAAATTAGGCGGTTATTCAAATATAAGCCGGCGGCTTTTTGATTTATCTCAGTTTGAACTCATTGATTTGGTTCAAGGCTCCGGGCTTAGAGGCAGAGGCGGTGCTGGGTTCCCAACTGGAATGAAATGGAGCTTTGTGCCCAGAGGCGGCAAACCTGTTTATATAGCGGTGAATGCGGACGAAGGCGAACCTGGCACTTTCAAAGACCATTTTCTGATGAGAGAAGACCCTCACCGCCTTATTGAAGGTTTGCTCATAGCGGGCTGGGCTTTGGGTGCAAGAAACGCCTACATTTATGTTCGCGGTGAATTTTTGCCTGCTATAGAGGCTTTAACCGAGGCTATTAGGGAAGCCTATAAAGCTGGCTTTTTGGGGAAAAATATAGGCGGAACAAAATACAGTTTAGATATTGCCGTGCATAGAGGCGCGGGTGCTTATGTTTGCGGCGAAGAAACAGCTCTTATAAACAGCTTGGAAGGGCAAAAAGGGCAGCCTCGCCTTAAACCTCCATTCCCTGCGGTGAATGGTGCTTGGAATATGCCCACCTGCGTTAATAATGTTGAAACCATAATGGCTTTGCCTTGGATTTTGGAAAATGGGCCAAAAGAATATCAAAAACTCGGAACGCCCAAAGCTGGCGGCACAAAGGTTTTTTGCGTTTCTGGGGATGTTAAAAAACGCGGAGTTTATGAGGCAAGGCTTGGCATTCCCTTAATGGAGCTATTGGAAAGCGAGGAATATTGCGGCGGCATAACCGGCAATCTAAAAGGCTGCATACCGGGCGGTTCTTCAACCCAGGTTTTAACCGCAGAAGAATGCAAAAAGGCAAATATGGATTACGAAAGCCTTGCCGCTATGGGGACAATGTTTGGCTCCGGTGCGGTTATGCCCTTTAACGATACTCGCAGCATGGTTCAAATGCTAAACACACTAGGCAAATTTTACTCACACGAATCTTGCGGGCAATGCACACCTTGCCGCGAAGGAACGGGCTATGTTCAGCGCATAATATCTTGCATTGCAAACGGCAAAGGCAAAGATGGAGACATTGAACTCTTAGATAGCCTTTGCAAAGGCTTTACAGGCACAACGGTTTGCCCGCTCGCAGCCGCCCTTGCCGCTCCCGTGCAGAGCTACCTGCAAAAATTCCGCTCCGAATTTGAAGAGGCAATTTCAAGCAATCCCGAACACGCAAGCCCAAGGCTAAATGAAAACTACCGCCCGCAGGGATGGTGGGAAAATAAATAATGCAAAAATTATTAGCATTTTTTGTTGTTTTGATATTTGCTGTTATAGGTCTCGGTGCGGGCAGTGCGTTTTATGTATATAAGCAATGGGGAAAAATTTCTCCGTTAAAAGAACCCGTGCTTGTGGAAATTCAAAGGGGTTATGGCGCAGAGCAAGTT
>Ga0268262_10007005_pt1 | contig 10636 bp, 9 predicted proteins | sample TergutNc150P3_FD_190354 | JGI IMG/M metagenome (GOLD analysis project Ga0268262, IMG submission 190354) | Nasutitermes corniger P3 segment gut microbial community from laboratory colony in Florida, USA - Nc150 P3 (SPAdes) (version 2) | ecosystem: Host-associated > Arthropoda: Insects > Digestive...
GTTCCTGAAGGGGAAATAGAATTTGAACAGGTTGATAATAAAATAAATATTAAAACATCGGCAAAGAAAGCCCGGTTTCAGCTTAAAAGCATAGCTTCGGATAAATTTCCCGAGTTCAGCGCCAGCGGTGAGGACCATTTTGAAATACCCATCAGGGACTTAAAAGACATGATTGAGGAGACTATTTTTGCGATTTCGGATGATGAAACAAGGTACTTCATGAACGGGGTATACTTTGAAAAAGCTGAAGATAAATTCGTAATGGTGGCTACAGACGGCCGCAGGCTTGCGTTTATAAACAAAAGTGTTTCAGGAATTCCGGATTTTCCTGGGATAATTATTCCCCCGAAGATACTCAATATTGTTTTGAAACGCGCCGGGGATGAGGGAATGGCGGGAATATCTATAACTGATAAAATTATCTTTATTCAATTTGGTTCATATAAACTGTCATCCGTTCTTATTGACGGGCAATTTCCCAATTACCGACGGGTTATCCCTGAAAACCAGACCAGGAGCTTTACGGTTAACCGCGATGAAATGCTGGACGCGCTAAGGAGGGTTTCGCTTTTGGTTGAGCAGAAATCCCACCGCCTTTATATGGCCCTTTCTTCAGGCGTAGTATCGATCTACTGCGAAGAAAACGATATAGGTAACGCCAGGGAGGAAATTCCCTGCAAATACGACGGGGAAGAAGCCACAATCGCTTTGAATTACCGCTATCTGGAAGAGCCTTTTAAGGCAATTAAAGCGGAAGAAGTCAGCATTCTTTTCAGCGATCCAAACAAGACGATAACCATCGTACCGGTTCCGGAAAAAGATTATTTTCACATTGTTATGCCCATGCAGCAAGATTAACAAAAGTTTCTGACAAATCTGCGTGGGTTATTATGGGCTTTGCGTTTCTCAGGACCGTAGCTTTCCGCAATCTCCTTGACGCGGAAACAGATCTCCGCGGAAAAGATATTTTTCTTGTGGGCGAAAACGGCCAGGGAAAGTCCAATTTTCTTGAGGCCCTTTATTTTTGCTCTTATGCTTCGTCTTTCAGGGGGAGTAAGGATAAGGAGCTGGTCAGGACCGGCGAAAAGGATTGTCTGGCTGGTTTGTCTGTTATAGACGCTCTTTATTCGAATATAAGCATTGCTTTCAGGGATCAAAAAAAGATTATCACCCTGGACGGAAAACGTATCGAAGACCGGAAAGAGCTACTTTCGGTAGCGCCGGCAATTGTCTTTTGCCACGAGGATATGGAGTTTGTGGCGGGAAGCCCCGAAAGGCGGCGCTGGTTTTTTGATCAGACCCGCAGCCTTTGGGATCCCCTTTACCTTGAGGATCTGCGCAGGTACCGGTATATTCTGAAAAGCCGGAACACCCTTTTCCGTGGCGGCAGCCGACCCGACAGCCAGACTGCCGCTACGCTTGACGCCCTGGATCCCCAGCTCGCCAGGTACGGCCTTGAGCTGACCACAAAACGCCGGGAAACGGCCGGGGAATTTTCCGCTGTTTTTGAACCCCTTTACAGGGAGATTACCGGTCTTGGCGGCATCGGCGTAAAATACCAGCCTTCATGGAAACAAGAAGGCCTTGAGGCGGTTCTATCTCTCCTTTTGGAAAAGCGCGAAGCGGACGCTTCAATAGGCGTTTCGCTTTCCGGGCCGCACCGCGACCGTTATATTTTTACTCAGGCTGGGGAAGAGTTTTCGGCAAAGGCTTCCACCGGCCAAAGGCGGCTTTTGGCTTTGCTGCTCCGCGTGGCACAAGCCAGGGTTTTTTCGGACAAAACCGGGAAGAAGCCCGTTCTGCTTTTGGATGACGTGCTTTTGGAACTGGACGGGGAAAAACGGCGGAAATTTCTTTCTGTTATGCCGGAATACGAACAGGCGTTTTACACTTTTCTCCCCGGGGAACCCTTTGAAAACTACCGCAAATCAGATACAGTTGTGTATTACATGGAATCCGGACAGGTTAATCAAAACCTGCCGGGGAGAAGCCCTTAAAATGAGAAAAGCCGGCGATATTATTTCCGGATTGTTCAAGCAGCGCTTTGGCGAAGACTTTATTGAAAACGCCAGGTTAAGCGCGGAGCTGTTTAATTCCTGGGAAAAAACCGTCTGCCAGGTCTGGCCGTGCGGAGAAGACCAAAAAAACGAGGACATTCCCGCCGCCGCGGTTCACTCCCGGATTAAAGAGCTGGAACGCGGGGTTCTATTTGTCGAGGCGGATCATCCCGGCTGGATTCAGATATTGCAAACTAAGCAAGCGGAACTTCTTTTGGCTATTCAGCGTCGTTGCCCCAAACTTGAAATCCGCGGTATAGCCTTCAGGCTTAGCAAAGAGCCAGATCAGGCAGGACGGAAAGAGCTGGTGGAGGCAGGGGCAGTAGAAGAAGCTAAAGCAACAACCGAAAGCGAAGCTAATTTAAAAAACCAGAGTACCCGGAAGGATGAAGAATTTTACTCGGCGCTAAAAGGCCTGGAAGAGAGTATAAAAAAAAGGAATGGTTTATAAAAACTGCCTCCTCTGTCCCCGGCGTTGCGGCGTAAACCGCGAAGAAGGGCAGCGCGGCTTTTGCGGGGAAACAGCGGTTCTGCGCCTGGCCTTTGCGGGAATTCACCGCGGTGAAGAGCCGCCAATTACAGGCGCAGGGGGATCGGGGACAATTTTTGTTTCTGGCTGCAACCTGGGCTGCACGTTCTGCCAGAACTACCAGATTTCCAAAGAGGGAATTGGTCGGGCTGTTTCGCGGGAAGAATTTGCGGGAATTTGCCTCGATTTGCAGAAACATGGCGCGGAAAACATTAATATAGTAACAGGGAGCCACGCCGCGGAAGCTCTTGCCCTGGGAATTATAGCAGCCCGAAAAATAGGTCTTTCCATCCCTGTGCTTTGGAATTCATCCGGTTATGAAGGACTGGAGATATTAGATATTTTAAATAACGTTGTCGATGTTTACCTTCCGGACCTTAAAACATTGGATAGTGAAATTGCGGCCAGGTTTTTTAATGCCCCAAATTATGGCGAATATGCCGCGGCAGCTATTTTAAAGATGATAGAATACCGGCAACTGTGTTTGAATGAAAAAATGCTTTCCGGCGTGATGGTACGCCACTTGGTGATTCCCGGCTTTCTGGAGAGTACCCGACAGGTTCTTGCCTGGTTCGCCCAAAATTGCAAGGGCAGGGCCCTGCTTTCCCTGATGACCCAATACACGCCTGTTGGGCAGGACGCCAAAACCCCAGAACGTTATATTTCAGAAGACGAATACAATTCCGTCCTTTCCATGCTGGACGAATACGGGATAGACGACGGATTTTGTCAGGAATTAGTAACCGGTTCGGACTGGCTGCCAGACTTTACTCAGGCAAATCCATTTTCTTCTGAGCTGTCGGTTCCAGTGTGGCACTACAAACCCTGATTTGTCTCTGTATTTATCAAACAGAATGAAACTCACTGAAGGTGTGAGCGAGCGTCACAGCCAAAACACGTGTTGAATCCGGCTACGAAGCCGCCGCGAACCGCAGGTTCGATACCACTCGGTATTTTAGGCAGTGAATAAACTGCTGAAACAAAACCGAGTGGTCAGATATCTATTGTCTTTATAGCCAAGCCTCTATTCGCTTGTCTTCTCCACCGGAGAACTCCACATTGTTTTGTCTGCGTCGCTCACCCACACCCTCCTGTGTTTATTTTGTTAGAACCATAATAAAAAACTTGGCAAATTATGGATTCTACAGGATAAATAATCTGCATATCGCCTAACATTTTTGCTTTGTTCACTTTTGCGGGGTGAAATGCAAAACATTACCGAAAATAAAAACTTTTTTATTTGGATAAATCTTGGCTTGTCTGAAGCCGCCGTGCGAAGCCTTGCAAGGGCGTACGGCGTGCGATGGGAATGGCCAGGCCAAAGCCTGCGTCCAATAAGGCCACGACCGTCTAGCCCGCAGCAGGGCTTTGCACGGTGGCTTCGAGCTTAGTTAGATTTATTCGTATAAATCAGGCTTTTATGCGTTAGCGCCTCCGGCTCCGTGATAAAAGAATCAATCTGAGAAGGTTCATAATCGCGGAAAGCGCCGAAGCAACGTAAGTGAGGGCTGCGGCGGTAAGCACTTTTTTTACCCCGTTGAGTTCTTCCGGGGTAAGTACGTTGTTGTTCCGTAATATTGCCAGTGCTCTGGCTGACGCGTTGAATTCTACCGGTAGGGTGATTACATAAAAAAGAACAGCGCCCCCAAAAAGAATGATTCCGAGGTTTAGCAAAATGGGAAAGGATAAACCTAAGCCCGCAATGGCAAGCCATGGCCCAAGAGAAGAGCCGATGTTTGCTACCGGGACAAGGGTGCTTCGCAATGCCAATGGGCCGTAGCCCTTGGCATGTTGGATGGCGTGGCCTGTTTCGTGGGCTGCTACCCCGACTGCAGCGATTGAGGGCTGGGCATAAACAGGCTCTGATAAGCGTAGCTTTTTTGCGCCCGGATCGTAATGATCCGTAAGCGAACCGGCGACTGGTTCAATAGCAACGTCGTTAATGGAATTGTTTTTCATTAAAAGACGGGCCGCGTCTTGCCCGGTAATATTCTTTGAACACCTTATTTTTGAATACTTGGAAAAGGTAGATTTTACAAGTATTTGGGCAAGCATAGATAAAATTATGGTCGGGACTACAAGAACTAAATAGTAAAAATCGAAATACATTTTTGGCTCCTTAAAAAAAGGTTTTACACTGTTTAAATAATGATACACTAATTTTATTAATTATTTCATCGGCTTTCCCGGAATTTTCTTTTGAGATGAATTCTATTTCTCTTGTTTTTCTAAAACAAGTGTTTCACGTGAAACACTTTTCCAGATAAGCTCCTCGCGCCATAAAAGGCATTAAACCCCTACGACAGAGCTTACTTCGGGGATTTCTTTTTTAAGGTAGTTTTCTATCCCCATTTTTAATGTCATCTGTGCCATGGGGCAACCCCCGCAGGCGCCCGTCAGTTTAACGGAAACTACGCCGCCTTCCGTTACCGACACAAACTCCACATCCCCGCCATCGGCCTGAAGGGATGGGCGCACGTTTTCCAGAGCGGTTTTAACCTGTTCTTCCAGCATAAGACCTCCTACCCTATTGGGTTACGAATTCCGCCCCCCGCTTTTCAAGGACATTCAAATCCGTTATGGCGAGGTATAAAAAATTTGTACCTGATTCCTCGTACTCAGACAATACCCCCTGGACTTCAACCCAGTCGTTTCTTTTTGGGTATTCTCTTTTTTCCAGCATTATTTGGCCGGGCGGGTTCCAGGACACCTCAAAGCCGACCTGACCGTCACTGCCGCAGCAGCCGGGGCCATTTCGGATAACAAAGCAATACCTTGAACCGCCTGAAAGCATATCCATAAAAATGCCTTCAAGCTTTATTTTTTTTCCGAGGTAATCGTCGCTGTTAAGGTAAACGTCATTCACCTGGGCGATGAACATTTTTTCCCGTATTACCAGATCCACGCCTTCCGCTATCGAAAGCTCAACTTCATCCGTTGTTTTTGCGCCGGCATTTGCCGCTTGCTCCGCCGTCTCATTTTTGCCATTGCCGCAGCTTGTAATTAGTAGCAGAGCCGCAATCGAAGCCAACGCAATTTTCTTTGCCATTCCGTTCCGCCTTGGGTTTTTATGTATTATAGCGCTTATCGCCCAAAAAATCAAAAAGGCAAAGATGTTCATTAAAACAACGCTTGCCCCAGCCGGGGTGGCGTACAGATATGAAATTACAAGGCCGATGGAAAAACAGGTTATCGCAATGATAGCTGAACAGATGGTTACAGTTTTAAAGCGCTTAAAAACCCTCATTGCCGAAAGGGCTGGGAAAATAATTAGGCTGGAAATTAGCATGGCACCCATCATACGCATACCCAGAACTATGGTAAGCGCCGTCAAAAGGGCGATGAGCATATTGTAGGTTCCGGTTTTTACCCCGCCGGCTTTCGCGAAACTTTCATCGAAAGTTATGGCGAATATTCTGTGGTAAAAAAAGACAAAAAGGACAAGAACCGTTACCGATAGAATAACGCTGAGGTACACATCGCTCTTGCTCATGGCGAGGATGCTGCCAAACATGTAATTGCATACGTCCGTGTTCATCCCGGTGGTTTGAGAGATGATCACCACCCCAATGGCCAGGGAACTGGTGGAGATCAGAGCGATAGCGGCGTCTCCTTTTATTTTGCTGTTTTCGCTTAAGCGTAAAAGCAGGAAAGCCGCCGCAACGACTATTGGGATGGAAAAGTAAAGGGGCGCCGTGTGGAAAGCGGTCGCGATGGCCAGGGCGCCAAAGCCCACGTGGGAAAGCCCGTCGCCTATCATTGAGTAGCGTTTCATCACCAGGCTTAAGCCCAACAGGGACGCGCAAAGCGAAACAAGGATGCCGACCACAAACGCCCTTACAAGAAATGTAAAAGAAAACATCTCCAGTAAAACATCAACTATCGTGTAAGCCATTGGTTTTCTCCTTTTGGCGGCCTAAAAATTTTTTTCCAGCATCAGATTGCAGATAGTCCGCCGCTTCGCTTAAAGAGCCACTGCCGTTCTCCAGGTGCAGGACTCGCTTTGCGTACTGTGCCGCCCCGCGTATGTCATGGGAGACCATGATGATGGTGATACCCGTTTGCCGGTTGAGGGTTTTTAGCAGCTCGTAGACTTCAACCGTAACAAGTGGATCCAGTCCGGCGGTGGGCTCATCCAGAACCAGAAGGGAATACTTCAGGTTTTCATCCGCTTGCCTGCCGGAAGGTACCGGAGGGGAACCGCGCTTCTCCGAAGCGACGCTCGCTTTCGCTCGCTCGGCGGAATGTCCAGCCCGGGTGGAGACCAGGGCTCGGGCAAGAAGGACTCGCCGCTGCTGTCCGCCGGAAAGCTCCCTGTAGCATTTTTGCGAAAGGTTTTCTATCCCAAGATGTTTCATTGCCTCTTTGGCGGAGTTTTTTTCCCTGGCGTTGTAAAAAGGGCGCAGCCCCATGCCGCTTAAATTTCCTGAAAGTACAATTTCAAAAACACCGGCCGGAAAGTCCTTTTTTGCCGCCGCCTGCTGCGACAGATAACCTATTCTGACCTGCTTTAGTTCCTCGTCAAAAAGGACGCTCCCCTCCATGGGATTAAGAAGTCTTAATATCCCTTTGACAAGCGTAGTTTTTCCGGACCCGTTTTCCCCCACTACCCAGAGGTAGTCGCCTTGTTCCAGTGAAAAGCTAATGTTCCGGACTACCGCCTGCCCTTCATAGCCGAAAGAAACATCCCGGCAGGTTATCAACATTTTACCACAATGCCTCTTTTAAATTTATCACGTTGGCCTTTTGAATATCCAGATATGTAATACCTTTTTCAAAGTCGTTTTTGGTCAAGTTGTGACACGAGTGTAAGAGAAGTTTTTTTGCCCCTGTAGCCTCGCTTATTGTATCGGCAATTTTTTCATTGGAAAGCTCGATATGAAAAATAACAGGAAGCTTTTCGCTCCTTACTTTGTTGATTAAAAAAGCCACGGTAGCCGCGCTTGGCTCGGTGTCGGTGGAACAGCCGGGAAAAGCGGCGAAGTAGTCAAGCCCATAGGCGTCGGCTAAATATCGGAAGGGGAAACGGTCGCCGAAAATTATGGTTTTCCTTTTTGCGCCGCCCACAACCGCCTTAAAGGAAGCGTCCAGATCGTCCAGCTGCGCGGAGTAAGCCGCCGCGTTTTGCCTGAAGTAGTCCGCGTTGGCGCTGTCCAGCTCGCAAAGGGCATCTGTTATCGCGGCGGCGATGGTTTTGGCGTTCCGTGGCGAAGTCCAGACGTGTTCGTCAAAAGCCTGCTCTTCTTCCACCTCTTCTTTTTCCATGCCTTCCACAATTTCTTCCTCCACGGCGTCAACCAAATCAATCATGCTTAGCACTATCATATTTTCAGATAGATTACTAATTGAGTCAAGTATTCTTTCCATCCATTTGGAATTCTCCCCACCCGGGTATATCAATAAACTGCTGTTTTTTATAGCGATTATGTTCTGGGGCGTTGGCTCGTAGGAATGGCTTTCCGAACCTGGCGGCAATAGCATGATCAGGTTCACCTTGTCTCCGGCAATGGCCCGGACAAAATCGTAAGACGGAAATATTACAGACGTAACATTGATCTTGCCATTTGCCTTTGAATGTTTTGTACGGAGGCACCCATCCAAAAAAAATACAAGCGAAAAAATTAACACCCACGCGGGGAATATTATTAATCGTTTCATAATTTCTCCTCAAAAACTACTAAAAATATAAATGGCATTGATAGGGTTAACATCTAAACATTTTGGAGATTTTCAGGTATTAAAACGGACTTTTAGCGTTATCGGCGAAAAGAGGTAAGCCTCATGCGCTTTATGGACATTTTGGGTTTGGAAAATGAACACAAATATTACACCTATTTTACCGTTACAAGCTCATATTTTCTTGTACCAAGGCCAATTTTTTCGGCGTGGCTAAGCTGTTCGCGCCAGTCGGTGGTAGGGTGAATAATAGTGAAGTGGTCGTTACTTGCTGTGCCTGGCGTTTTTTGCCTGTCGGAAATAATGCTGGTGGCTATCGCAGGGGCGGCGTTTACCGCGTCGATACAAGCCTGATCTATGGCAACGGGATCAAAGCTTGCGAAGATGCCTATATCCGGCACAACCGCCGCATCGCTTTCGTCGTGGCAGTCGCAGTATGGGGAAACCTGGTTCACAATATTGATGTGGAAATTTGGCCGCCCGTCCAATACTGCCTTGGCGTATTCGGCAATTTTTTTGCACAGCGCGGCGCTGTTTGAGTCAAATTTATTTTGAATTGCGTTTTTGCTGCAAGCGCCGATGCAGCGCCCGCAGCCGGCGCATTTATCGCGGTCAATGGAAGCTTTGCCAGAAGCCTTGCTTTCCAAGAATTTTATCGCGTCCTGGGCGCAAAAGCGCGCGCATATCTTGCAGCCGATACAGGCGTCGCTGTCTATTGTTGGCTTGCCCTCGTCGTGCATTGCCAATTTGCCCGCGCGGCTGCCCGATCCCATGCCGATGTTTTTTATGGCGCCGCCGAAACCGGTGCCCTCGTGGCCTTTAAAATGGTTAAGCGAAACGACGATGTCGGCGTCCATTATTGCTCGGCCTATGTAGGCTGTTTTGCAGTGTACGGCGCCGTTTACCTTTACCTCAACGTCGTCGGTACCGCGAAGTCCGTCAGCGATAATATTCTGGCAGCCGGTGGATAAAACGGTATAGCCGTTTTCAGCCACCGCCCCAAGGTGATCAAGGGCATTGCTGCGCCGCCCGACGTAAAGGGTGTTGCTGTCCGTAAGGAAAGGCATGCCGCCAAGTTTCTTGATTCGATCCGCCAGGGTTTTCGCGAAGTTTGGCCGCAAAAAAGCAAGGTTCCCCGGCTCGCCAAAATGAATTTTAATCGCCGCATATTTTTGCTTAAAATCAATATCTTTAATTCCGGCTTTTTGAATAAGCCTGTCCATTTTTATCAAAAGGCTTTCGCCCATCTTTGTCCGCATATCCGTGAAATAAACTTTGGCAGTTTCCATGGGTTACCTCATTGTTAATTGTATTAATTTATACCGATTACACCGAAGAATAAATAGCCTTTATTGCTTTCTCGTCCAGGTCGATATAGCCGGTGATCTTTCCTTTGTTGGCTTCGACGGTGCGCTTTATTACGGCGTCAAGGTCAGCCTTTGGTATGCCAAGTTCGGTAAGGGTTAGAGGCATTCCGATTGAGCGCAGCCAGGCGCGGAAAGCCTCGAGCCCGGCGTTTGCTGTGGCGCTGGTCGTGTCTGCTTTGGCGGCGAAGACTTTTGCGCCGAATTGGGCAACGCGCCCAACCTGCGCTTCCGTGCCGTTATCCGCTATGTACTGAAGCCAGGCGGGCATGACAACCGCAAGACCCGCGCCGTGGGCTGTGTCGTAGTGGCCGGATAACTGGTGTTCCAGCGGGTGCTCTCCCCCTCGCGCCCCGCTGCGGCCAATGCTGGTAAGTTCGTTGTGGCTGAAGGAAGCCGCCATCATAAGCTCCGCCCTGGCTTCGTAGTCATCGGGGACGGCAATGGCTATTGGGGCGTATTTTACAACCACCCTCATCAGCCCCTCGGCAAATTCGTCGCCCAGGCTGCATACAGGGTTGTCTTTTGTGAAGTACTTGCCGACTGTGTGGGCAATGGTATCAGCCGCGCCCACTCCCGTTTGATATGCGGGAACCGAATAGGTCAGTTCCGGGTTCATTATCGCGAAGACAGGCCGGCAACAGTCAGCGTTGACGCTTTGTTTGCGGCCCGTATCCTGGTCGTCTACAATAACCACCGAACGGCTGGTTTCGCTTCCGGAACCGGCTATTGTGTGAATCGTCCCGACAGGCGCCATTTTTTCCGGCTGAATACCGCCAAAAAAATTCCAATATTCACCACCGTTTGCCAAACCCAGCGCGATTGCCTTGGCAGTGTCGATGACGCTGCCGCCGCCAAGGGCGAGAAGAAAATCAGCTTTCTCGTTCTGGGCAGCCTTGATGCCCTTTTCAACCAGGGAACGACGGGGATTAGGCTGCACCCCGCCAAATTCGGCGTAGTAAAGCCCTTCGTCTTTAAGGGCTTTCGCTACAACATCGAAAAGCCCGCTT
>Ga0268262_10007006_pt1 | contig 10634 bp, 9 predicted proteins | sample TergutNc150P3_FD_190354 | JGI IMG/M metagenome (GOLD analysis project Ga0268262, IMG submission 190354) | Nasutitermes corniger P3 segment gut microbial community from laboratory colony in Florida, USA - Nc150 P3 (SPAdes) (version 2) | ecosystem: Host-associated > Arthropoda: Insects > Digestive...
CGGAATATTCACTCCAATGCAACATTCCGTCATTATGAACATAAAATATAGGTTTGTCGAGAAAAAACCGCGTTACTTGCAACTTTTTTTTATTTTCCGGGTCTAAAGCGGTTTTTGTACCGGTTTTCCCGGCCCATTTGCGGCCCAAAAACGACCATATCAGGGTTTATTTAAGGCTAAATGTCAACTTTACCGGATTATGGTCGGAATTCTTAAAGTCCAAGTCCTGGGTTTGCACCGAAATCATCTCCACATTGGGAGAAAGAATAAACCCGTCGATGATGTAAAACTGGAAGTTTTCCCGGTTTCCTTCGTAGGGCCTGTCCAGGGACCTGCAGCTAGGCGCGGACGGATCGGCGGCCAAAACCCACCCCTCGCCGAAAAGCGAATCATCGAACACAAGGGGGGTAAAAAAATCATTTGCCACAATGGGATACGCATCCTTAACTGCGGGGAAAGTCTGGTTAAAATCCCCTCCGGCCACAACGTAATTCCCTTTGGCATATTCAGCTTTCAGGAAATCCGCCAATACCTTTGTCTGGGCTATGCGGCCGCCGCCTGAATCGTAGGCTTCAAGGTGAAGGTTTACCAATACCAGCTCGGCGGAGCTTCCGGACGTGTCCTGAACCGGAACACGTTGCACCAAAAGGCAGCGCTTTAGCTGCGCGATCCGCTCCGGCCAGGGAAACGAAGAAGGAAGACTTATCCGTTCGGCGGTACCGGCAAAGCTGTTAAGGATAAGGAGGCCGCTTTCTACCTTTCCGATAAAATGGGGAAACGGAACGGGGACAAAGGGACACTTAAAATTCAGCGCAAAGGCGGAAGAACCATTCCATGTTTCGGAAAAATACGCCGCCTGGTTGTTGCCGTAAGACCTTTTGGAATTAACATCCACTTCCTGTAAAAATATAATGTCTGCGGCGGAAGCGGATAGAAAAGCCTGAATGGCCCAGATGTTTTCATCTACATTTTTCGCAGAGGCCGGGCGGACTCCCTTGCCTCCGTCCATAAAGAAATCCTGTCCGGCATCCAGAGAAGCGTACCCAATATTCCAGGAATACAGCTCTATGGGCTGATTACGGACCGGCATAAGGGTAAGGGAAGGAGATACGGGAACAGATTCCCAATCATCGGGCTTGTATTCATTGGAATTGAGCCAGAAGATACCCCCTCCGGCCAGAAGGAGGAGCAGAATTAAAAAACCAACAACAATAAAAATAGCAATCAGAAGCTTTGGCATAATTTAGTATACCACAAAACAGATTTATTCAAAAGCCTGCCCCGAATGCGCCGCGGTCATGGCAAAGGCCTTCGAGATGGTGAAGGGGAACCGCCAGGCGGTGCAGGGCAAACGCATGAAGTTGAAATATTCGTGTTCATTCGTGTCATTCATGGTAAGGCGACGAGAATAACGCTGGAGGGCGACGAGAATAACGCTGGAGGGTGACAGTGATAACGCTGGAGGGCGACGGTGATAACGCTGGAGGGTGACGAGAATCACGTGGTAAGGCGATGCCCAAAACAGTAAGGATTCATGCGTTTGTCGTGCCAGGCGGTGTCCTAAAAGTTTGAAAAACTTGTTCGGACGCCTTCTTTAATGCAGCATTTTCGTACCATTTCAACGAAACGGGAGAAAATGCAAGGGCTGGCCGGGAAATAACAAACTTTTCTGGACACCGCCCGGCGATTCACCGGAAAAAGCCTAATTAATACCCATAGTTATTCTGTTGTCATTTCCTGAAGCTTGATAAGTTCCCTGACTTTGTTATTTTCCGGTTCTAATTCTGAAACCATCTTTGTCATGAATTCGACTATTATAGCCATATTCTCATCAGACAGCTTATCCAAAACAGCGAAAGGCTCTTTCCAGCCTTCTTCCAAAATGATTTTACTCCGCATTTGATAGAATTTATGGCCTTTTTTGGTAGACTTTAAAACAATGTCCTTGCGATTATCAGTGTGTTGATACCTGTCTACCAATCCGTTATCCACTAATACCTTTACATATTTTGAAAAAGTACTCTTTGACAAGCCAAGTTGATTTGCCATAAAAACCATATTCTTATTTTCATCTTCATATTCAATGATACACTCCAAGGTTTGCCATCTCTGTGCGCTTATCGAAATGTCTATATTATTATCTTTAATTTTATCATCATATTGTGAAAAAAGATTTACATATTTCATAAGCATCCTGATAAGTTCCCTATTACGCCCCATCCATTCCAACTTCATTATTTGCCAACTCCTATAAAAAATTATGAATATTGTGACCTATTTTTCTGTTTTTACCAAGTGTAACTGTGTCAAAATAACGCGCTTTTTTATAGCAAAAACTTCCTTAAAACAAAGAATTTTATTAATTTAGGAAAGTAGTTATTGACTATCTGTAAATAATATAGTAGAATTGGAAACTATATAGTCTATAAGGATTCGGAGGTTATTGTATGGGGGAAAAGAAAAAAAATGCGCAAAAATGTGTAGTCATTGCACTGGTCTTCTGTTTGATTAGTATGTTAGGGGCTTCCCTCATCCAGTGCGGCGGCGGACAGGTAAAAGTCCGGGATGTCCGCTGGATGACTACCACCGGGGCTCAGATGAGCGGTTTGCTTTTTGTTCCCAAAGGGGTTAGTGCCGATAAACCGGTTCCGGGGATTGTCGTAAGCCACGGAATGTTCAATAACCGTGAAATGCAGGATCTTAACTTTGTTGAACTGTCCCGCAGGGGCTTCGTGGTTCTTTCAATGGATATGTTTAATCATGGCAATTCCGAAAACAGTACCGAAAATATAGGCGGCATTCTTATTGGCATGTATGAAGCGGTCAAGATGATTGACTCCTTGCCTTACGTTGATTCATCACGGATAGGAATTAGCGGTCACTCTTTGGGCGGTATGTCAAGCAATGTTGCGGTCGCTATCGACAATCAAATGCCCCGCCGTTTGATATCGGCAGTATTGCTGAACTGTGCCGATGCTACGTATGTCTCAGATGAAGGTGTAAATCCGACAGCCCCGGCGCCGGTTACCGGAACTTATTTTAACTTTTACGGTAACCGTAATGTGGGTATTGTTGCTGCCAAATATGATGAATTCTTTATGCGGCAGCAAAAAGCCTCCGGTGGTATTACATCACCCAGAGATTACATTCACAATTCAATGGCGCAGTCCTTTCTCTATTTCGGAACTAATCCCGGTTCACGGGGAGAACGGCTGCCGGATACCATTTATCGTGAGCAAATTGACGGAAAACAGGCGATTCGGGTGATTTATACACCGGCAATCATCCATCCGTGGTCCCATTTTTCCCGGCAATCCACAATTGCCACTATCAATTTTTTTGCCGAAGCTCTGGGGGCTCCTAATCCCATTGCGGCGGAAAACCAGATTTGGCAATGGAAAGAGGTGTTCAATCTTTTGGGTCTTGTGGGATTTGGAATTTTTCTCGTCAGTTTCACCATTCTTATGTCTTTTACACCATTTTTTGCAAGTTTGCAGGCACCGGATTTCCGCAAGCCTATCGACGCCGGCAGAGTTGGCAAACAATGGTTCTGGGCTGGCTTAACCCTCTCCTGTCTTTTCGGAACATTGTTTTACCTTCCGATACTCAACGGATTCCCCAGCTTTACCGTTGCAAAAACATGGAATATTGGGCAAAGTCCGGTTTTTGGAATTAGCATGTGGGCGGCATTCTGCGGTATCTTTGCGATCCTCTTCATGATCATCAACTACCATGTTAACGGAAAGAAAAAAGGCGTCAATTTGAAAGAACAGGGAATACGATTGTCTCTTAAGCAATTGGGCAAAACAGTGCTCCTGGCGCTTATTACCGTGACGGTTTCTTACGCCCTTGTGTTTTTTGCTGATTTCTTCTTCAAAACAGATTTTAGAATCTGGGTTTTGGCGGTTAAGGCCTTTAACGCCGAAAAAGTGGGTGTGGCCCTCTTCCCATACCTTTGGCTTTTCCTCATTTACTATATAGCAAATTCGGTGGCAACTAATTCCTTTAATTTTATTAACATTGGCAGGAAGGAATGGATGAATACTGCTGTCATAGCGGTCTTTAATGCCCTGCCGCCTGTTATCCTGCTGTTAATACAATACATTGGTTTTGTCGCCAGTGGTGAACTGGGGCTGGGACTAGGTACCAATATGGTGGTTGTATGGCTCTTCCCAATAGCGGTAATTCTCCCGGTAACTGCGATTATTTCCAGAAAGATCTATAGGGTAACCAATAACCCCTATTTACCGGGTATTATCAATGGGTGTATTGTTACACTTATTGCATGTGCTAATACTCTTACTTGGAAGTAACAGAACAAGAAGGGTTCATCAGGAGGCGATCATGGCAAAGTACATTTTATCCCTTGATCAAGGGACAACCAGTTCCCGGGCGATTTTGTTTGATAAAGAACAGAATATAGTTGCTCTTGAACAGAAGGAATTTACCCAGATTTACCCCAGAGAAGGCTGGGTGGAACATGACCCTATGGAGATCTATTCCTCCCAGTACAGCGTAATGATGGAGCTTGTCGCCAGGCACAATGTCCGGGCGGAGGATATCGCCGCCATCGGAGTTACCAATCAGCGGGAGACCACGATCCTCTGGGACAAAAACACGGGACAGCCCATTTACAACGCCATTGTCTGGCAGTGCCGGCGCAGTTCCGCCATTGTGGACTCACTTAAGAGCCAGGGTTTAAGCGACTATATCAAAAAAACTACCGGCCTTGTACCGGACGCGTATTTTTCGGGAACCAAGATAAAATGGATACTGGACAATGTGGAAGGGGCAAGAGAGCGGGCAAAAAAGGGAGAAATACTTTTTGGTACGGTTGACACCTGGCTCATTTGGAAGCTTTCGGAGGGAAAGGCCCACGTTACCGATTATACCAACGCAAGCCGAACCATGATCTTTGATATTCACAAGCTTGACTGGGATGACCGGCTTCTGGAAGCGCTGGATATTCCCCGGATCATGCTGCCGAAAGTAAAACCTTCAAGCACAGTGTATGCCTCCGCCAATATCCAGGGCAGGGAGGTACCCATTGCGGGTAACGCGGGGGATCAGCAGGCCGCCCTTTTCGGGCAATGCTGTTTTGAAAAAGGCGAAGCCAAATGCACCTACGGTACCGGTTGTTTCCTTTTAATGAATTCAGGGGATAAGGCTGTTGAAAGCGGAAACGGCCTTTTAACCACCATTGCCGCAGGCCTCTCCGACAAGGTGCAGTACGCCCTTGAAGGATCTGTTTTTGCGGGCGGCGCGGTAATTCAATGGCTGCGGGACGAGATGCGTTTTTTAACAGAAAGCGCGGACAGTGAGTATTACGCCGGAAAGGTGGACGACACCGGAGGAGTTTACCTGGTTCCGGCCTTTACCGGCCTGGGCGCTCCCTACTGGGATATGTATGCCCGGGGCTGCATCGTGGGAATTACCAGAGGCACCAAACGAAACCACATCATAAGGGCCGCTCAGGAATCCATAGCGTATCAGGTGATGGACTTGCTGCGGGCCATGGAAAAAGACACAAATTTTAGCATGAAAGAGTTGAAGGTAGACGGCGGCGCCAGCAGGGACAAATTCCTCATGCAGTTCCAGGCCGATATTTGCGGCGCCGATATTGTGCGGCCCATGGTGCGCGAAACCACCGCCCTTGGCGCGGCTTGCCTTGCGGGAATCGCCGTGGGCTTCTGGAAAGATCTGGCGGAAGTAAAAAGCAGTTGGAAACGCGACGCCCTGTTTAAACCCGGTATGGACACAGCCCGGAAGGAAAAACTCATCTCAAACTGGCACAAGGCAGTGGACAGAAGCAGAGGCTGGGCGGACGAATGATGTTTCCGGCGGTTAATGCAGCATGACCTGTCCGCCGGTGACGGGTACTGCCTGGCCGGTCTCGTATTCCTGTTCCACGATGTAGTAAATAGCCTTCATCACGTCGGGGCCTTCACATCCCCGTTTCATGGGAACCTTTGCTTCGTAAAAGGCTCTTACATCCGCGATGGTCCGGGCTCCGGCAACTTTGCCCGCATGGAGGTACTGCACGAAAAGGCCTTTTTCCGGATCTGACCAGAGAGGTCCGTCGAAAAAATTCCCGGGACAAATTGAATTGACTTTGACGTTGTATTCGACCAGTTCAAGAGCAAAGCTGGCGGTAAGCCCCAGTCCGCCAAATTTGCTTCCCGCATAGGCGCTGTTTTTATTGGAACCTTCCAGCCCCGATTTGGAATTGATTTGAATGATGTCGGTCTTCCATTTGGGAGCGTTAAGGTGCTGAAGGCGGAACAAACGGCTTGCGAATTTGGCAATGATAAAATACCCGGTATAGTTAACGTCGGCGGTGAACTTGAAGGCTTTTAATTCCTGTTCCATTACACTCCCTGCCAACAGCACCCCCGCATTGCTGATACAAAGATCCAGGCCGCCCGCTTCTTTGGCAATGGTATCAAAGAGGGCTTTTATCGATTCCTCGCTGGTTACATTTGCCTGGACGGCAATGGCGGCGGTTCTTCCCTGGGCGGCGTTGATTTTTTTTGCCAGCTCTTCAGCCCCGTTTTGGTTAAGGTCAGCAATAAATACCAGCGCCCCCGATGCGGCAAGCCCCAGGCTGATCTGTTCGCCGAAACCCTGGGCGCCTCCGGTAACCACCGCTATCCGGTTTTTTACCACTTCGGAACGATCCGCCGAAGTAAGGCCCCGTAACACTGTTTCTGTATCCGGCGCCGGGGGGAGGCTTTCTTCAATAAACGAATCATCTCTCTTGTCCCGGCGGCGGCGGGCGGCGTCAATATCCCGATCTATCCAGAAAACCCCCAGTGTATCGGTTCCCCGCTTAAGAACCATGGAGGAGGGCTGCTTCCTTACTGTTTCACTGAATTCCGCCCCGGAAGGGGAAATCTCGAATTCCCAGGCGGCATAAGCCTCGCTTAACGCTTTTGCCGCAGATTCCTCGCTGAACAGCTCACCGCCCGCGTCATCCGATCTGTAGGCCGATTCCAGATCTATGGATAAGGCGTTTTTGGGTGCCGGACCGGATCCGGAAAGAACGACGCAGGGGGCATTTGCGGCGTTGATGCAAAGGCCCCGGACCAGGGGCGCTAAAACAGAAACCATTGGCAGCTCCATTCATGTAATTTCCTGACGGTTTAGATCCCGCCTTTACGGAGTCCTTCTATCAGGTTCGGAACCGATGCTTCAGGATGATGCAGATCCAGAGCTTTTCCGGCCCTTGCATACAGTATAATTCTTTTCTGCAAAGAAAGCGAGTACAGTGGATTATTTTGGGAAAAAAGCCCCCATTTGCCGTCAACTGAAGCAAACCGCTCGTGGGCGATAAGGGCCCAGGTAGTGTCCAAAAGATGCCTGCAGCCGGGACTCAGCACTTCCGGGCAGTTAAAGGACTGGCGGCTGGAGTTTATGTCCACTCCGGAAATCTCCATGTAATTTCCTTCGGCGCAGTAACGTTGAATCCGCTCAAGTTGAGGAGGGGTGTTTCGGGGCGGCATGTACGTCACAGCCAGAAAGCCCAGGCGCTTTATCTCATCAAAAAGCTCGGGAAGAAAATCATCCTCGAATTTTTCCGCCTTTTTATCCCCCGTAGGGGAATCCCCCACATCTCCCAGATAGGAATAGGCGGGGATGGCGTTAATGGAAAGGGCAAAATCCACTGCCGCGGAAGCTTTGATACATTCGTCCTCATTAGGCTGAATAAAAAAACGGGGAAGGAGTCCGGTTTTAAGTACTCCAAGCAAATCGTAGAGGTAATGGGGATTATTTTGGTCGGATAAAAGTTTTTCCAGCTTTGGCCCGGAATCAATATTGAAGGATTTTTTTAAGCCCTCTGCCAGTTCCGGGCCCCGGCCAAAACGGCCGATGATCTTTCCCGCCGCCGCCGCCATAAGGTGCCGCTCGGTAATTTCTCCGCCCCGGCTGAACTGGGATTTTTGGATCACTTCTGTTTCAAAGTCAATGCCTGCCAGTCCCGCGTCTTCCAGAATCACATTGGCCTTTTCGATCATCTTCCGGCTTCGCAGAAGCCGGGCTTCCCGTATTGGTTTAAGAAAGGCCGCCGTTTTTTCCAATGCGGTGGAAGGAATTCCCTGTATCGTAATATAGGCGGAAGCGAGAGAGTCGGGGTTGTTCAGTTTTCGTTCCGCAAAAAAAGCGCCCTTGGGCCCGTGGCTAAAATCAACCCTCAGTTCAATGCCGCTGCACCCCCCCATTCCCAGAACGGCGCAGGCGGCGATAAGTTCGGTCGAAGCGGCGGCGGAATCGTGGTCCACCGAGCCCGCCGCTTCCAGGCCCGCTTCCCGGGCTTTAAGGGCGGCCATAGCCGGCGTATAGGGACTAAAACTAAAAATAGTATGGATGTGGTTGTTGATCTCGCCCGATCCGCCTAAAGCGCTTTCGCCCGATGCGTTCACCGGAAACGCGGTACTGTTGTGGGAATACCAATTATTCAGGGCGGCAAGGCGTTCCTCACTTTCAAGGAAGGGATCGTTGATCGCCGTAAATTCGTCTTTTATGGTTTACTCCTGCTTACCACTATATTTCTTCCAGTCAGAAGGGGCAATACCTGTTTTGTGCTTAAAGAGCCTGGAAAAGTAGTACTGGTCATCGAAGCCCATGCGCCAAGCCGCTTCCTTGACAGAAATGTTTTCTTCTCCCAAAAGTTCCTCGGCCTTGTGAATCTTTATGTGAATGTAGTATTGATAGGGAGTCATGGAGGTGAATTGTTTAAAGACCTCATTTAAACGGGAGGTACTGATTCCAATCTGGCTTGCAATGTTGGGCAGATTGATGGCTCCGTCGATGTTTGTTTCCATCAGGTATTTTGCTTCTTCCACGATCTTTTGGTAGAAGTCAGGCTGTTCCTGTCGCCTTGACCGTGAGAGCATTTCGGCGATTAGGGTAAGTACACCGGTACAGGCTTTCATCTGGTAGAGCGGCTTTTGGGAACGGACTTCGTCAAAAATTCTGTTAAAAACAGTGATTAGGTAATCATAGTGGCCAATGGTAAAGAAAAGCCGTTCTTCCGAAAGCAGCCCTTCACGGGCCAGTTTGTCAAAGTAGCTCCCCTTAAACCCCACCCAGTATTCGTGCCATCCGGTTTCCTCTAGCGGTTTGTACATATGTTTAAGTTCCGGTAAGACCATGAGCGCGGAGCCGGGAATAACATCCCAGCTTTTACCGGCGGAAGAAAAAACACCCTTTCCCTTGATGATATAGATTATCTGATATTCCGGGAGTATCCTCCCTTCCACTACAGGACGAAACAAGGCGGGGTGTTTATCCCGATGTGGCGGATAAACCGTTCCGGGAGGTACATCCTGGCTTCCGGCGGTAGTACAAACCATACCCAGCCGTTCATCTTCTTTGCTGTACGGAAGATAGTGCCAAAACCCCCAGTCGCCTTTTTCGGCCTGTACGGTTTTTTCCATAAGGTTAGTATGGCATGCTTCACCCTTCCCCGCAAGAGAATTGTAAATATGATCTATCCGAAAACTTGCCCTGTTTCTGCATTGATGTTAATATAAAACCAATGGCCCATAAAGACCTCTATATAGTCGATAATAGCATCCCCGAATGTTCAGTTAAGAAGTACCTTAACGATTGGTGCGCCATTTCCCGGCAAATGGATATTGCCACCGGTTATTTTGAAATAGGCGGTCTTCTGGAACTTGATGGGAAATGGCAAAACCTCGAAAAAATCAGGATTATTCTGGGTTCAGAGCTTACAAAGAGAACAAGAGAAATTATCGAAGAAACCAAAAACTATTTTTTAAAGGGGCTGGATAAAAGTGTAGAAGATGAAAAAGACAAAAATGAATTTCTTTCCGGTACTCATGCCGTACTTGACGCTCTGAAATCCGGAAAAATCGAATGCCGGGTTTTTGACAAGAACAAGTTCCACGCCAAGGCTTTTATTACCTATTTTCGGGAGGATTATCACAAGCAGTTTCCATCGTCCATGAATGTTCCCTCCGGGTATGCTCTGGTGGGTTCAAGTAACTTTACAGGCGCCGGATTAACCAAAAACATTGAGCTTGATGTACAAATTGCACATAACGTAGAAGCGTTACAGGAATGGTTTGACAAGCATTGGGGTGAAGCCGCTGATATTACCGAAGCTGTACTTTCAACGATAGAAAACCATTGCCGGGAATATTCCCCCTATCAGGTATATCTTAAGTCCATGTACGATTATTTTAAAAATTACGAACAGACAGTAAGCGATTGGGAAAAGAATAATTCTCTTGTTTTTTCGCAGCTTTCCCAGTATCAGCGGGACGGTTATAATACCCTGCTCCGTATCGCCGAAAAATACCGGGGGGCTTTTCTTTGCGACGGCGTAGGGCTCGGTAAAACCTATGTGGGTATGATGCTGATAGAACGGTTGTTGTACAAAGAACATAAAAATGTGGTTCTTATCGTCCCTGCCGCTACCCGCCTTCCTGTTTGGGAAGCCGCGATACGCCGGTATATGCCCGGTTTGATAGATGGTTTTCTGCCTTTTATAGTAAAATAAGTTAAGTTTCTGTAGCAAATACCGACAATTAAGACATGGCATATAGCATGGATTTTATTAAAAGGGCAGTGGCTTACAGGCAAGAAGGCCATACCTTTGAGCAATTGCG
>Ga0268262_10007007_pt1 | contig 10633 bp, 8 predicted proteins | sample TergutNc150P3_FD_190354 | JGI IMG/M metagenome (GOLD analysis project Ga0268262, IMG submission 190354) | Nasutitermes corniger P3 segment gut microbial community from laboratory colony in Florida, USA - Nc150 P3 (SPAdes) (version 2) | ecosystem: Host-associated > Arthropoda: Insects > Digestive...
ACAACGAGGTTGGCTCGGGCTTCAACGACGATCCCCTGTGGCTGATCTGCGGTGTGGCGGCGTACATCAAAGAAACAGGCGACTTCGGCATCCTTGATGAAAAAGTTCCTTTCGACAATAAGGAAGAGCTTGCGGAAAGTCTGTTTGCCCATTTGAAGCGTTCATTCGATTATACCGTTACGCATATCGGCCCGCACGGCCTGCCGCTGATTGGCCGCGCCGACTGGAATGACTGTTTGAACCTCAACTGCTTTTCCAAAACGCCTGGTGAATCCTTCCAGACTACGGCAAATTTTGAAAGCGGCGTCGCGGAATCGGTTTTAATCGCCGCGATTTTTGTGTTCACCGGCCCTGATTATGTTGAGATCTGCCGCCGCACTGGCCGCGGGGAAGAAGCCGCGTATGCCGCAAAAACGATTGCCGCAATGACCGGGACGATAAAACAGCACGGCTGGGACGGAAACTGGTTCCTGCGCGCTTACGACGCGTACGGCCGTAAAATCGGCAGCCATGAATGTGAGGACGGCCAGATATTTATCGAATCCAACGGATTCGCGGTGATGGCTGGAATCGGGCTTGACGACGGACGCGCTCTAAAAGCGCTCGACTCGGTGAAGGACCGGCTGGACACAAAATACGGCATTGTGCTTTTACAGCCGGCGTACAAGGATTACCACCTTGAGCTGGGCGAAGTCTCATCCTACCCGCCGGGCTATAAGGAGAACGCAGGTATTTTCTGCCACAACAACCCCTGGGTTACAATTGCCGAAACCATGCTGGGCCGGGGCGCTCGCGCGTTTGAAACCTATACGAAAATTTGCCCCGCCTACCGAGAGGACGACAGCGATCTGCGCCGCCTGGAACCGTATGTGTACGCGCAGATGGTCGCCGGAAAGGACGCGCCGCGTTTTGGCGAGGCAAAAAATTCCTGGCTCACCGGAACCGCCGCCTGGACTTTTGTCAGCATATCGCAGTACATCCTGGGCATACGCCCGGTGTTCGACGGCTTGTTCATCGATCCCTGCATTCCCGCAAGCATGAAAGGTTTTTCCGTTATTCGCCATTTTCAAAACGCGGTATACCGTATAACCGTGGACAACAGCGCGGGCGTGGAGAAAGGCGTTAAGTCTCTTACACTGGACGGAAAACCGCTGGACAGCGCTGTATTGCCCGCGCTGGGCGACGGAAAAACCCACGATGTCAGTGTGGTAATGGGATGATCAATTAATTCAGCTCAATAATCAAAGTCCTGACACTATACTTTGGCAGTATAAATTTAACTGTTTTTCCGTCGCCGGAGATTTGGCAATCTTCCAGGTGTTTTTCCTCAAGGGCATCGCTTATGAAAGCGGAAGCCGCTGCAAAGACAAGGGACAATTCAGCTGTAGTGTCTTTCCCCTGAACCTCATAGATCCTGAAAACGAACTTTTTATCTTCCTGAGCCCCCACAGTTTCCGCTTCCGCCCTTTTAATGGCCGAAAGAACGCCGCCTTTGAGCTTGAAAAAACTGCCGGATGGCTCAAGGTCTTGTGTTTTTCCGCCTTTGTTTTTTCCTGAAATCACCGTCATGGCACGGCGGTAAATAAGGCTTTCCCGCACAATGTCCTCGTTGCTTTCTGAAGCCCGGAAAGTACCGATGGCAAAAGAGACGCGGTGCCTGCCTGTTTCCGGTGTCGGATCAGGGTCGATAGAGCTCCGGATTAAAGTTAAGGAAACGCTGTTTTCCAGGCAGCGGAAACCGTATTTATCCATGGACAAAAGGCCCAGAGAAGGGCCGGCCGAGTTTTTCGCAATGACAAAACTTTCCCCGGGAAGATCCATGTCTACAGGTTTTCGCTCTTTTACGCCAAAGGGAATATCAAAAAGATACGCCGGTTTCCACCCCAGGGGCAAATGGAAATGAAGGTTGGGAATTCCTTCGTCCGAACCGAATTCCTTCCAATCACAGGTTACATCGTAGCGGAGCAGTCTGGAACCCGAATCCAGTGAAATCACCGCTTCCATAGTTGAGGCATGGCCAAAACTAAATTTCAAATGCCAGGCGTTCCGCAGCCCGCCCTTTGCAAGGGCTTTTATTTCAAAACCTTTACCAAGGTTTTCGATGCTTTTGAAACGTCCAATAACCCAGGCGCTCATATCACGACGCCAGCCGGTAACAGCTTTCTGATGCGCCTCCTGGGCCAGCCTGAAAATTCCAAACCCTCCGTTGGGCAAGGCAAGATCGGTTCCGGTTTTTTTATCCACAAAAGAGGCAATGCTGCCGTCCAGGGGATTGAGAACTACCCGGATCAATTCATTTTCCAGAACAAAGGTATCGGGGCTCTGAATTCGTGGGTCATGTGTGAAAACGATTTTGGGTTCATAATCAATTTTCTTGTCCAGAACTACTGTGGTATAGCCGCATGAGGGTACAGACACGCGAGTTATCACAGTATCAAAGTGATGCCCCCAGTAATCCCCCGATTCCCCAAGCTGTACCGGCAGGTCTTTGCCGCCGCAATCCTCAAGGCCGATATTATTTATGTTGCCCTCGTAATCCCAAACCGTTATGGAAATGTTTTCTTCCCGGTCATAGGGCAGGGAATTAAAAACATGGTATAGCCGTCTTATGCCGGTGTTTCTCCCGGTCTGGCCGTAGCCCACTCCGGCGCCTTGTCCCTTGGAATTATCCGTATCTTTCAAATCTTCATTGGCTGTTAAGCCGCGTTTAATTCTGGCGGCCACTGCTTCCAGAGCCAGAGTCCGCACGGATTCAGAAGCGGCAAAAACTTCCTGATAAAGGCCTGACGCGTATTCCCTGGTTTCCGTAACGCCTGAACCGGGAATGATGTCATGGAACTGATTGAAAAGGACTTTTCGCCATGCCTTTGCCAAAAGCTCTTCTGGATAGGGATTCCGGGCCCAGGCCAAGGCGGAAACGGCGTAAAATTCCGCGTCCGCCAATAGCTTTTCGGATTTGCGGTTCCCCGCCTTTATGCGGGTCTGGGTGGTATAACAACCATCGCAAAAGAAATTGATTTCATCGTTAAGAAGGGGAAATTTCTCCCTGGATTTTTCCATAATCTCAAAATAATTTTTAAGTTTCCCAAAAGTAAACTTGGGGTAGAGCGGCCAGGAATTCATTTCAATAAGGCGCTTAATATCCCGGCGGGTCGCGCCTCCGCCGTGGTTTCCAACACCGTAAACTTTAAGCAGGGTTTTGTTTAAAGTATTCCTGAAAAGTTCTGGCGCGTATTCCGCAATGGTATTGTCAACATCGGCGTTGTACCAGAAAGGTTCGGTGTAAATCAGAAGCTCCGCGCCGGAAGGGGATTGCCAGCGGTAAGCTATTTTCTCCCCCATGTGTCCGCGGCAATGGTAGTAATATTTCACGCCGCCTGAAGCGCAAATTTCAGGCACATTGCGGTTATGGCCGAAGGTATCAGGCTCAAAGTCAATTACCAGTTCATCGCTTTTAATTCCGAATTGCCGCGCAAAATATTTTTTTGTATATAGGATTTGCCGGGTAAGGCTTTCCCCGGAAGGCATATTCTTGTCCGTTTCCACCCAGGTGGAAGCCAGAACTTCCCACCGGCCTTCCTTGACCCGTTTCTTGATCCCTTCCAGCATGGAGGGAGAAAACTTTTCGACAATTTTGTAAACCGACGCCTGTGACTGGGAAAAGGTGAAACCGGGGAATTCTTCCATCAGGTCCAGCATGGTTTCCATAGTTCCCAGGGTTGCCGCCACTGTTTCGTTGTAACCCCACATCCAGTTCATATCGATATGAGCATGGGCAACGCAGAGGAATTCAAAGCTCTTCGCTTCCGCTTCCAAGGGCGCAAGGGCCTTTTCCGCTTTTTCAACCGCCCCCGCGGTAGCGCATCCGGCTTCCGCAATGTCGCGGGCCAGAGCCCTTGCCGCTTCAGTGATAAGGGGATCGTACTTTCCGGAAAGCGAATTTGAAAGGCTGGAAAGAAAACGGAGTTCTCCTGAAATCCGGTAATAATTCGGGTTAAGAGCTTCCCTTTTTTCGTATTCCTCAAGGGCTTCAAGCTGACGGTAATTGAAATTGATCTTTATCATGGTTCTCTCCTCTGGTCTATTATGCTAATAGATTTCTGTCATTTCAATAACGCAAGTCCACGATGTATTTCACGGCCCTTTTTCATATGCAGGTCTCCGACTCAAACTGTTCCCAGGGAATATTTACCGCCGAACCGCCGGAGATAATGTCGTCAATTTGCAGCAACAGGGGAAAATCTCCGGCCTTTGCCGCGTTTGCGGCTATCTTCTTTCTGACGGCGGCGGCAGTCCGCTTCGCGATTACGACGGATTCCAGCGTTACCCCCTTGAGCTCTTCCATTGCTTTTTCAAAAGGAAGGCCCCTGCCCAGAAGGGTTCCGATAAGCCGGGTTCTGCCGCCGAAGATCGTAACGTAAAGGTCTCCGGTGCCAAGAACGATGTTTTCATCCATGCCCCCAAAAAGGGCGAGAATGCGGCGCATTTCTTTGACGCTTTGGGCGAAAAGCGCCGCCTGTGAATTGTAGTGGAGCTTGCCTCCTATCCCCTCAAGCTTTTCCGAAAGCCCCACCGCTAAAGTTACGGCCAGGGCGTAGGCGTTCTTCAGGGCAACGGCGCACTCCACGCCCATTACGTCTGTTGAAAGGCTGATGTGGTAATACGGGGACTTAAGCCAGGATTTTAGCTTGCGCAGAAGCGCAATGTCGCCGCCGCAAAAACACACTTCCGTGTGGTCGCGGTCTGCAAGCTCGTAGGCGGTGCAGGGGCCGCCCACCGCGTTAAAAGAAATGTTTTTGCCGCCTGCCCTTGAACTTAACAGCCGGGGATAGGGGATAAGCTCTCCCTCCGGCGTGTCCATCATCCCCTTGGTGATTGAAAGTACAGGAAGGCTTTCGGGAACTTCGGGAAGGACTTCTTCTATGAACCAGTCAAGGCCGAAACTGCTCACGCCCCCAATAAGAAGATCCGAGCCGGCGAGCGCTTTGCCAAGCTCTTCAATCTGAAAATAGCGAATTCCGTCCGGCAGCTTTCGTTTGAGGTTTTTGTGCATCCCCGTTTTTTCAGCTTCGCCGATAATCTCCCTGTCCAGAGGCGTACCGACCAAACGTACCTCGTGGCCCCTGTCCCTTGCGGGGTAACTCATAGCGGAACCCATCTGTCCGCCGCCCACAATCGTAATTACAGCCATAGCCTTAGTATATACTTTCCTGTGCGAATATGCATGATCATAACAGGGGGCTAAAATGAGAACTATCCTTTGCTACGGCGATTCAAATACTTGGGGTTATGACCCAAAAATGCAATGCCGCCATGATCACAAAACGCGCTGGCCCATGGCGCTTAAAAACTTTCTTAACAAGGACGCTCCCCCCGATGAACCGTCATGGTGGGTTGTGGAAGAAGGTTTGGGCGGAAGGACAAGCTGCCGCGAGGATCCGATAGAAGGCGACAAAAACGGACTGCGCCAGTTGCTGCCTGTTTTGGAAAGCCACAAGCCCATAGACCTGGTTGCGGTTATGCTGGGAACCAATGATCTAAAACCCCGCTTTAATCCGTCTCCCTTTGACATTGCGCAGGGTGTGCAAAATGTGGCTATCGCGATTCAAAAATCGGATTTCGGCCCGGATGACGCAGCCCCCAAAGTGCTGATCATCTGCCCGCCGCCGATAGTGGAGTCCTCGGCTTTAAAGCACATTTTCGGGGACTGTGTGGAGCTTTCCGAAAGGCTGCCGCCTTACTACAAAGCGCTGGCAGCCGAATGCGGCGCGGCTTTTCTTGACGCCGGCAGATACATCAAGTCCAGCCGCATTGACGGTATCCATCTTGAATCGGAGGCACAGCTCCTTTTGGCTGAAGCGGTCGCTGAGAGCGTGAAAAGCCTTTTCGCTTAATTGTCAAATTAATCATGAAAGACGCCTGGTCCATTGAAGTAGTGAATTCCGCAGCTACCAGGGGATTTTTCCGTTTTGCTGTTTTTGACTTCGATGGGACTATCAGCCTGATCCGTGAAGGTTGGCAGCAGATTATGATCCCCTATTTTGCCGATGAAATGGCAGCCTGTCCGGGCGCACGGAACATACCAAGAGAAGAGTTGATTGAGACAGCCCGGGATTTTGTCTATATTAATACCGGCAAGCAGACTATCTATCAATGTATGGAGCTGGCGGAAAGGGTCGCCGGTCTCGGTGGGAAGCCATTGGAAGCGCTGGCCTATAAAACCGAATACCACAGACGGCTGGAATTACGCATTGCCGGCCGTATTGCGGAACTCAAGGCGAATCCGATGGCCGCGATTAACCATGTGGTTCCCGGAAGTTTTGATATCCTTGGAGCTCTGCGAAAGAGGGGGGTGACAATGTACCTAGCCAGCGGTACGGATGAACATTATGTAATACAGGAAGCCGCTTTGCTTCAGGTGGACAGTTACTTTGCCGGTATCTACGGAGCCCAGGATGATTACAAAAACTTTTCGAAAAAGATTGTCATTGAGCGGATTATCAGGGAAAATAACCTTCACGGCAGGGAACTTTTGGGATTCGGCGACGGATATGTTGAGATAGAAAACATTAAGGGAGCTGGCGGTTTTGCCTGCGGGGTTGCTACCGATGAAGTACGGAGATTCGGTATGGATGAGTGGAAGCAGAACCGGCTTAAAAATTCCGGCGCAGATATAATTATACCGGATTTTAGCGATACGCCGAAATTGACGGCTTATCTGTTTAACGAATAACTACGATAGCCATACGGAGGGAAATATGCCGTTTGAACAATTTGATCGAACCAAACTAAAGATGCTTCCGTTTTCGGACAGGGTTCACGATCTGGATCTATCCGTGATGCTGGATCCTGAAACCCATAAGCCGGGTTTTAGCCATCCCGCCATCGATCTGCTATGCGAGCGAATTCTTGAGGCCCGCCGGAAGAACGCCGCAGTTCTATTGATGATGGGCGCGCATGTTATCCGCGCCGGTGCTGCCCCGTATCTTCTTAAATTGATGGAACGTGGGCTGATTACCCATTTTGCCCTGAACGGCGCGGGGGCTATCCACGATTTTGAGTTTGCCGAAATTGGCGCCAGTACCGAAAGCGTTGCCAGGTATATCAGCGAAGGGCAGTTCGGCCTGTGGCTTGAAGAGGAGCGTTTCAACGACGCGGTAAATCGGGGAGCGGCCAAGGGCCTCGGTTTCGGCGAGGCAGTTGGCTGTTGCATCGAAGAAAATAACTTTCCTTATAAGCGCTACAGTCTTCTTGCCGGGGGCTACCGCATGAGGGTTCCGGTTACGGTGCATGTGGGCGTTGGCTGCGACATCGTGCATGAACACCCCAACTGCGACGGAGCGGCTCTGGGTAAAGCCAGCTATACCGATTTTCTTATCTACGCAAAGACCATACAGAATCTTGAAAACGGGGTCTTTCTAAATTTTGGTTCTGCGGTAATCGGGCCTGAGGTGTATTTAAAGTGTCTTGCCATGGCCCGCAACGTGGCTCACCAGGAAGGTAAAAAAATAACAAACTTTACTACCGCGGTTTTTGATCTTCTTCCCCTTGAAGATCAAAATCTGCACGATGCCCCCCCAAAAACGGATCCGCGTTACTATTTCCGGCCCTGGAAAACAATTTTGGCCCGGACTGTGGCGGACGGAGGCGAGAGTTACTATGTACAAGGGAATCACCGGGAAACCGTACCCGCCCTGGCGGCAAAACTTTTGGCGTCTGCCTGCAAATTTTAAGGAGAAATTTTATGAAAGCGTATATTGACGGATACACCGCGGCGCTTAACAGCGTAATGAGCAAGCTTGATCCTGTACAATTTGAAAAAATTATCGCCATTCTGGCCGATGCCTACAAAAACGACAAGCAGGTGTTTATGGCCGGTAACGGCGGCAGCGCGGCAACCGCCAATCACTTTGTCTGCGATTTCGGGAAAAACGCTGTCCCGTTTAAGGGAACAGGCCCTGGCAGCCGCCGGTTTCGGATCATTTCAGTCTCCGACAATGTTGAGAAAATAACCGCCTTGGGCAACGATATTGCCTTTGAAGAAATATTCCGCCAGCAGTTGATCAATCTGATGAGGGAAGGTGATGCGCTCATAGCGATAAGCGCATCGGGGAATTCGCCCGATATAATCCGGGCCTGCGAATACGCCAAAGAAATGAAATCCCGTATCATCGTTTTGGCCGGATTTAACGGCGGCAGGATCAAGGAATTTGCCGAAGCGGCTCTGGTTGTTCCGCTTGAAAGTTATGAACAAATAGAAGACATTCATTTGATAATTCTTCATATGATTGTTTATTATTTTAAAAACCACCCTGAGGTTTTGGGCCTCTAAACATGGAACGCCAAAGACTGGAAGCGATACTGAATGATTTTCCCAAACTCAGGATTGCCGTTGTGGGCGACTTTTTTTTGGACAAGTGGCTGGAGATTGACCGCAGCCTTGATGAGCCTTCGCTGGAAACAAACCTTATCGCCTATCAGGTGGTGGCAAAACGCTGTTATGCCGGGGCGGCTGGGACGGTGTTGTCAAACCTTGCGGCCCTGGAAGTGGGAAAATTGTATGCCCTGGGTTTTCTGGGAGACGATGGCGAAGGTTTCGAAATGCTTCGCATACTTAAAACCCTGGGGATAAACGCCGATGCCCTGTTTACAAGCGGCGAAGTAATGACTCCCACATACACCAAACCAGTTTTTCGCCGGGAGAACGGACTTGAGGAAACCCACCGCATGGATCACAGGAATATACGGCCAACCCCGGCGGATTTGGAACAGAAGATCATTGATTCGATTTGGGGGATCGTTCCCAATGTGGATGCCCTGATCGCTTTGGATCAGCTTACCCAGGAGGGATGCGGGGTCCTTACCCCGCGGGTACGGCAGGAACTTGCGAAGCTTGGAAATCAATACCCTGAGCTCATCCTTTATGCCGATTCCAGGGCTTTTATCAAACACTTCCGTAATATGATCATCAAGTGCAACAACATCGAGGCTCTGAAGCTTTTTTCTCCTTTCGATGATTGTGATATTTACGAGAAAGCGTCTGATATCGAAGAAATAAAAAAAACGCTTTTGAAACTCTTGGAAATTTGCGGGCGGCAGGTTTTTATTACCTGTGGTTCCAATGGAGTGATGGTTCCGGGCGAAAAAGGCCTCCCTGTTTTAGTTCCAGGCGTTTACCTTCCCCCAGAGATCAAGATCGACATAGTGGGCGCCGGGGATGCCTGTAGTTCCGGTATCGTAACGGCCCTTTGCACCGGCGCGTCTGCTGAAGAGGCGGCTTTTACAGGAAACCTTGTGGCCGCAAACACGATTCAGGTTATTGGTACAACAGGTACCGCGACGCGTGGCCAGGTATTGGCTTTGTATGATGAATACTATGGCAACACATGAGCCGGTTCTGGCTGTAGACATCGGAGGCTCAAAATTCATGGTGGGCCTGGTAAGTTTTGCCGGAGAGATACTTTGCATGGAACGGTATCTCTGGACAGAGCTTAGTCCTGAAGGGGTTGTTGAAGATATTAAAAGGGCCATTCGTGCCCTGCTTGCGGCCCATCCTCATTACCGTCCCAAAATGATGGGGGCCACAATTCCCGGCCTGGCTGATCCTGAAAGGGGCCTTTGGGTGGAGGCAAGCTTTTCCGGTATCCGGGAGCTGCCTTTCGCCTCTATTATGGAGGCCGAATTAGGTTTACCGGTGAAGATCGACAATGACGGCAACGCCTGCGCAAAGGCGGAGAGGCTTTTCGGCTGCTGCAAAGGTGCGGATTATTTTATCTGGATGACTGTTTCAAACGGTATCGGGGGGGCTATATTCATCAATGGCAGCCTTTACTCCGGTAGTTGCGGGAATGCGGGTGAGATAGGCCATGTTATTGTGGAAGAAGGCCCCAATGCCCGCCCATGCAAATGCGGCCATTCCGGCTGCGCCGAAATGCAGGCTTCCGGGCTGGGAATTGCCAGGAATTATCTATCCCTTGGGGGTAAACCGGAAATAGACGGCGAGCCGCCCAACGCCAGAACCATAGACGCCCTGGCCCGCACTGGGGATAAAACCGCTGTAGAGGCTTATGAGCTGGAAGGCCTTTACCTGGGACGGGCCATCGGCGCGGCGGTAAACCTGATAAATCCACAAAAGGTAATCATAGGCGGAGGCGTTTCTCTGGGATTTGACTTGTTTTGGCCTTCTTTGTCAAAAACCCTGGAGACCCACGTTTACCGGAACGCTAATCCCGGCCTTGTGGTAGAACCAACCGCTCTTGGCTACAATGCCGGCCTTCTTGGGGCGGCCGCCCTCTGTTTTAGCAAATAATTATATATTAGAGATATTGACAAATTTGTTATGCTGTTATAAAATTTAGCATACTTTTCTACGTATAGGGAAGAAAATTTACAGGAGGCTTCAATGAAGAAGTTTTTAATGGTATTTATGGTACTGTTGTTGGCGACTGGCATCGTATTTGCCAGGGGCGGTTCACAAAAACCCCTTATGGGTATTGTTACACCGGGAGCTGACCACGGTTTTCTAGGCGAGTCCATTCAGCACGGAGAGGCGGAAGCTAAGGCTCTTGCCGCCCAGTACGGTTTTGAATACCGCTATCTCACTGCGGGTGAAGACGGAGAACAGAATAATGCC
>Ga0268262_10007008_pt1 | contig 10632 bp, 10 predicted proteins | sample TergutNc150P3_FD_190354 | JGI IMG/M metagenome (GOLD analysis project Ga0268262, IMG submission 190354) | Nasutitermes corniger P3 segment gut microbial community from laboratory colony in Florida, USA - Nc150 P3 (SPAdes) (version 2) | ecosystem: Host-associated > Arthropoda: Insects >...
ACATAACGCATCAGGTCGTCGTTGGTAAGGTTAGGTTCGTCGATGAAGGCGCAAATGGCGTCGCAAATTTCGCCTAAGTTGTGGGGAGCCATATTTGTCGCCATACCGACGGCAATCCCGCTTGAGCCGTTAACCAGAAGGTCGGGGATAGCCGAGGGCAGAACCGCCGGCTCCATAAAGGATTCATCGTAGTTGGGGACAAAATCCACGGTCTCTTTTTGAAGGTCCTGCAGTATCTCGTCGCCGACTTTGGACAGCTTCGCCTCGGTATAGCGCATGGCCGCCGGCGGATCGTTGTCTATTGAGCCGAAGTTTCCCTGCCCCTTAATAAGAGGGTAGCGAAGGGAGAAATCCTGCGCCATGCGCACAAGGGCGTCATAAAGCGAAAGGTCGCCGTGCGGGTGGTATTTACCCATTGTCTCGCCGACAATAAGGGCGCTTTTCTTTGTCCCTCCGCCCGGGCGCAATCCCAGGGAATCCATCGCGTAGAGCAGCCTTCTGTGCACGGGTTTAAGCCCGTCCCGCACGTCGGGCAGGGCGCGGCTTACAATGACCGACATAGCGTAATTGAGATAGTCTGTTTTTACTTCGTCTTCTATCGCTATTGGGATAACTTTGCCTGTAGATAGTTCTAACGGCAATTCGCCCGTAGTATCAGTTTTAGCCACTATTTATATCCTTAAATTGAGAAAACCCTAAAAAATATCGTGATTTATTATACAATTTTTACGGATTTTGATCAAACGCTTCCCGTGCTTTGGGCAGGTAGGGAAGGATTTAGGGCTGTTTTATCGTAAAAAAAGACTTGATTGAAATTTATAATCTTAATAAAATGTAAGGAAAGTAAGGAGTTTTTATGGAAGTTGCAAGAATTACCTCGAAAGGGCAAGTAACTATTCCTCGTGATATAAGGGTAAAAATGGATTTGAAAAAGGGGGATAAAATATTATTTTTCGAGGAAAACGGAAAATATTTTCTCCAAAATTCAAACTCTATTGCTTTAAAAAAAATCCAAGACATTATGAAAGGCGAAGCGGAAAAAGCAGGATTTAACGATCCCGATGATGTTGTAAAATATATAAAATCCCGCAGAAAAATAAGAAGCAAATAATATGCGGATAATGGCAGATGCGAATGTTATTGTTTCGGCGATATTATTCCCAATACTGGCAAACGCAATTGAATCAAAAGTTGATTTATTAATTACGGGGGATAAAGATTTTGATGACGTATTAATTTAAAGACCTAAAATAGTAAATCCCCGAAAATATATAGATGAATATATGTAAAAAGCCGCCAAAACAAGAGTTTACGGCGGCTTTTATTTTTGTGGTCGTTTTTAAACTAAATTTATTGTTTGTAATATATCGTAGGCTTATTAACATCTCTTGATTTTTGACCATTTTTGCTTATTCGTAAATTTGATAAAAAAAGGGCGGTTATTTCATCGTTAATGAATTCCATGGTATCTTGCACTACATCATCTACATAAGATATATATTTTTTTGCGTATGCATCAATAATAATGATGCCTATGTGCCCAGAAGCTTCTGCTTTCCATGTTCCATGTAACTGATACAGGCTTGTAACCTCTTCCCATTCATCACTATCATCATTTGAACACCCAAGAATCATCATTCCAAACAACAGTAATAACACCATTATCCCCGCTTTAAATAATACGTTTTTCATCTTAAAACCCCTTAATTCCAAAGATTTATACAGCGCTTAACTTGCTATACGGTAATTATTATAACGTGCTTTACGCAAGTTGCAAAGGAATTTATTTCCAATTTGCATATAAATCGATGAAAAATAGCAAAAAGCGGGTTAATTGATGACTTTTCAAGAACTATTTATCGCAAATATGAAGGATTTCCGAAAATTACTTAAAATGTCACAGGCGAAACTTGCGGAAATATGCGATTCTTCTCAAGCATATATAGCGGAAATTGAAGTGGGGAAAAAATTCCCTTCCCCCGATATGATCGAAAAAATAGCGTCCGCATTAGAAATTGAATCTTATTGTTTATTTCAAAATAATGCCTCAACTAACATTAGAACTTTAACACCATTACAAAAGCAGGAAATTATCAGTAAAATAAATGAGGCTGCCTTTAAAATTATAAATAATTATTAAAGATTTTTGTTTTTCTCTCCGGCGGCTATTTTTTTACCTATCCTTATCAGTTTCTCTCTAAATTCCTCGTCCTTGATGGCTTCATAGCCTTTCGCGGGAATTTCCGGCTCTGTGACCACAGCCGAGGACGCGGGCGGCTCTCGCGCCGGTACAGGTTCTTGCGCCGGTTGGGTTTCCTGCTCAGGCTCAGTATGCGATTTGCCGCTTCCGAGCATAAGTGAAATGCCTGTGATATCAAGTTCGGGGAAACGGAGCCGGAAATCGTTTAAAAATTTGCTTTGTTTGGTTTGGAGAATTTGTTTCCATCCGGGGTGGTCTATTTCGATTAAAAGGATGCCCCTGTCCAGGTCTTTGATGCGGGAATGATCGGCGGCGGCGGCAAGGCCGTTTTTTTCGGTTATATCCGTCCAGGAGTCAAAAAATTTTGAATACCCACGCGCGGTTTTCATAAAATTTTCGTCAAAGAGCGCAGACAGTATATTCCCAGCGGTATTCATGAAACCAGCATACCATAATAAAAAGCAGATGACAAACAAAGGTAAAAGCTATATACTTTATTTATAGTGATCCTGACACCGAGACTAAGAGCGTAGCAACGCTATTACTCAAGGTAAAAGGCGCCGTATTTCATATCATGGGATAGTGCGCCTTTTAGGGCGCGTTTTTTTTGGAGGTATGAGATATGGAAAGCAGAGCCGCTATAATAGCGATCATTGTTGAAAACACGGACAGCGTTGAAAAACTTAACGGAATACTGCATGAGTACGCGCAGTACTTATTGGGACGAATGGGTATTCCCTATCACAAAAAAAATATAAACATCATCAGCGTCGCCATTGACGCGCCGCAAGATACAATCAACACGATTTCGGGAAAAATCGGCAAACTTGACGGAATTAGCTCACAAGTAGTGTATTCAAAATAAAAGGATTATTATGTATAATGCCGCTTCTCTGAGCGCGGGTGAATTTATTTGCCATGAGGAAATTACTGCCTCGATTAATTGGGTAGAAGAGAATAAACACAACAAAAATTTGATCCGCCGGTTAATGCAAAAAGCGTCTGAAAACAAGGGGTTAAACCACCGCGAAGCAGCCCTTGTTTTGGAAGCGGGCGATAAAGACGAAATTTTCCGTCTCGCGAGGCGGATAAAAGAGGCGTTTTACGGAAACAGGATCGTTCTTTTCGCGCCGCTGTACCTTTCCAATTATTGCGTAAACGGCTGTCTGTACTGCCCATATCATTCGCAAAATAAAACGATGGCGCGCAAAAAACTTTCACAGGACGAAATCCGCAGGGAAGCGGTTGCTTTACAGGACATGGGGCATAAGCGCCTTGCGATAGAGTCAGGAGAGGACCCTGTCAATAACCCCATTGAATATATCACAGAGTCAATGGAAACGATATACGGCATAAAACATAAAAACGGCGCGATACGCCGCATGAATGTAAATATCGCCGCCACAACGACAGACGATTATAAACGGCTCAAAGACGCCGGTATCGGAACATATATTTTATTTCAGGAAACATACAACAGGGAAAAGTATAAGGAACTGCATCCGTCAGGCCCGAAATCAAACTATGACTGGCACACCGAAGCGATGGACAGGGCGATGCAGGGCGGCATAGACGACGTGGGGTTGGGCGTACTGTTCGGGCTTGGGAATTATTTTTATGAATTTATAGCGATACTTATGCACGCAGAACACCTGGAAGCGGCGCACGGCGTAGGCCCTCATACCATAAGCGTCCCGCGAATACGCGCCGCCGAGGGAATAAATCCCGGTTCTTTCAGAAACGGCATAAACGATGATACATTCGCAAGGATTGCCGCCTGTTTGCGGATCAGCGTTCCTTATACGGGAATTATTGTCTCCACAAGGGAAAGCGAAAAATGCAGAAAAATGGTTTTGGAACTTGGAGTTTCCCAAATCAGCGGCGGGTCCCGTACAAGCGTCGGCGGTTACGAAAAAGAGGAAGAAGAAAATACAAAACAATTTAACGTTATCGACAACCGCACTCTTGATGAAATCGTAAACTGGCTTATAAAAGATAAATTTATTCCAAGTTTTTGTACGGCGTGCTACCGCGAGGGGCGCACCGGCGACCGTTTTATGTCGCTGTGTAAATCAGGGCAGATACAAAACTGCTGTTTGCCCAACGCTCTTATGACTTTGCAGGAATACCTGATTGATTACGCCGCGGGCAGCACAAGGGCCGCGGGGGAAGAATTGATAAAGAGCGAAATCGGTAATATACCGAATGAAAAAATGCGCTCGCTTGTCATTGAACATTTGGAAGAAATAAAGCAGGGAAGCAGGGATTTCAGGGTTTGAGTTTATCAACCTGTTCAGAGCAATAAATCATTCACTTTTCTCAATATAACATTTATTAATTTCTTTTTTCTCATCATTTCTTGTTTTATATCCCCAGTATGCTTGAAGAATAGTCACAATAGTTAATATAATGCCAATAGTTGTTAACGCTATACCCAGTATTTTGTATATTCTGTTTTGTATCTTATTGAAAATATTTTTAACTTTTTGCGTTTCGTTACCAATCACTTTTTTATATTTTTTAATTATATAATTATAATCATCAAAGTATTCAGATTCATATTCTGTTTCCATATTTGTATAATATTTCATATTTTCATTATAAGGGTTTAAGTATCTGTTCTTTTCTATATTATAAGCCTCTTCTATTAACCTAATCAGCGCTTCTATTTTTTCAATTTCCTTGTTGGTCTTTATCCCCCAAAAAAGCTTCCCTTTGATAGTGTTTTCAAAATAAACATTTTTTGCTTTTTCCACGAAAAAATAATGAATTTTATATAAATTCGCCGTTATATCCAAATTAAATAATAAATTTGTCGACGCATAACTATTCGTATTCCTAAAATATTTTGAATGAAATGACGGATTTTGATAATTATTTATTTTTAAGGGAACATAAATATCCTGATTTGTTTTATTATAATAGAAATCTTTAATATTGTTTACGCTGTCATTTCGTAGTATAGTATAAAAAGCGTTGTTCATTAATTCTTCATGTTCTGATAGTAAATAATTTTTAATTTTAATAAAGTTTTTTATATTATCTTTTTCTAAAACTATCACTGTTGGTATTGTTTTATAAGTTTTTATAAAAACACCGGGCGCGATCTTTTTTATTGTCCGGTAAATAGACTTTTGAACGGTAGTTTGAAAATCTGATATTTCAGCCGCTTTTACATTATCCCCATAATCAAAATCTATTATTTTTCTGTTTATAATGGGAATTATTTTTATTTTAAGTAAATTTTTAAAATCATTTGTAACCATTAACCAATATTTATACATATAATCATCTGTTAAATACACGTTGTAACCGATTCTGATTAATCCGGCTCCTATAGTGCTAAGAAATATTTTAATCCGAGAAATTATTTTATTTTTAAAAACTAATTCAAAACCGTCCATAATGTCCGAAGAAAAACTATATCTATTATTAATTAATTTATCTATAATTTCATTAATTTTATTTTTTAATTTATTATATTTAATTTTATCATTTCTTGCGGCAATTTTCGCGAATCTCAAAAATATTTTTTCAAGATATTTTATATCACAATTCACATAATACTCAGTCGCCTGAAATGCAACCAGAGTGATACGGTAATTTTTCGGAATTACATTGGTGGTATAAAACGCATTATCTCTGTTAATTTGTGATATAAAACTATGGAATTCGCCGTTTTTATCATTATAAAGCAATTTATAATACATATGCCTGGTTTGTTTGTCGTAGAAATCAAAACGTATATCAGCGTCTTTTTCATTAACCGCTTTTTTTATTTTTTGCCCGATTTTAATTTTATCAAATATTATTTTCACAATACGGATTCCAAGAAAAACAAAAAGAAAAAATATAATAAACAGACTTAATCCGGATAATGAAAAAACCGTATAGCATTTAAATATTTCCATTGCTCTTCTCCAGTTTGCCGTCTTTAACATTGTAAATTAAAGTATCATCTTTTTTGTATCGCTGATACGGCTCTTCGGGGAGGAAGGTGTAAAACGCCTGATCGTAAGAAGGCAGGACGGACAGGAAGCGTCGGCGTTTTTCGCCGTCCATTTCAAGGAGAACGTCGTCAAGTAAAAGAATCGGGTTAAGGCCTGTCGATTCCGAAAAACGCTTCGCTTGCGCTGCCCGAAGCAAAAGAGCCAAAAGGCGGCGCTGACCGGTGGATGCGGTTCCCGTAAATTCAATTCCGTTATGTGCAAATACATAGCGGTCGCGGTGCGGACCTGAAAGCGAAAGGCCGCTTGCGGTGTCCGCGGCGCGTTTTTCCCGCAGAAGGGAAAGGGCGTCGTCTTTTTTCCATGATTTTACATACTGCACGTTTATGCCCGCAATGCCGGACACTTCCTCGTACAACGGACCGAAAACGCCTGAAAACTGCTTTGCCGCGGTTTCCCTCTTTTCCATCAGTTTCTGCCCATACTCGGCAAACTGCGGGTCAAGCGCGTCTAAAAGCTGTTCCGCCTGCCCGCCGCGGTTTTGGGCAAAATCCCTAAGGACGGCGTTCCGTGATTTTAACACGCGGCGTAAGCGCCGCAAATCTTCGAGATAAACAGGATCGTAAAGGCTTAAAGTCTGATCAAAAAACCAGCGCCGCCGCTCGTGGCTGCCTGAGACAAAATCCATGTCCTCGTGGCAAAAAACGATGCTGGGCGCTATCGAAAGCATTTCTTTGCGGTCGGCCGCGCGCTTGCCGTTAATAAAGACCGATTTTTTGCCTTTTTCAAATTTTACGAGAATTTCGTCGTTTGCCGACTGCGCGATTTTTACCTGCGCGGAAAAATCCTTATCGCCGTCTCCCAAAAAAGAGTTACGTGCTAATTCTCCGTCCTTTACCGCGCGGAAAGAAGAGGCGTAGGCGCAAAAATATAATGCCTCCAGAAAATTTGTCTTGCCCTGGCCGTTTTCGCCTACAAGAAAAACATCTTTCGCGCCTGTAAATACTTCCGTATCGGCAAGGTTTCTGAACGACGCTGTCCGCAACGCAGAGAAGAACATTTTTTAAGACTGCATCGGCATTACAACGTGAAGAAAATCTTTTTCCGGGACGGGCTTTATTGTTATCGCCTTTTGAACCTGGGTAAAAAGTATCTGAATTTCATCGTCTGTCATTGTCTTAAAAGGCTCTTCAAGATAACGGAAATTAAGAGCGATTGTCATTTCTTCGCCGTTGTATTTACACGGAATTTCATCATCTACTGTCCCTATTTCACTTTCTTCGGAAGAAACCGCTATTCTTCCCGGCGCGATTCCAAGGAAAATCCTGTGCGACTTTTTTTCCACCATAAGCGATACGCGACGCAGGGCGCTTAACATTTCATCGCGTTTCACGGAAAGCGAGTATTCCTGGCTTTCCGGAATTACTTTTCTGTAATTGGGGAAATTTCCGTCTATTAATACGGAAGAAAACTGATAAGACGCAAAACTGATAAATATTGATTTGTCATTAACCGAAATATTTACAAGACCTTCATCGCCCGATCTTTTAAGAACTGTGTTTAAAATCTTAGGCGGAATAATAACGCCCGAAAAATCATTTATCTTTTTATCGGCTTGTTTTCCCACAAATGCCAAACGCCTGCCATCCGTCGCTACCATATTTATTTTATCTTCTGTTTTTTCAAAATAAGCGCCGTTAAGAAAATATCGTGTTTCATCGTCAGAAACCGCAAATATGCTCTGCTGTATCATGTCTCTGAAATCTTTAATAGGCATATCAAAAGATGATGACGAAGAAACAGGAAATTCAGGATATTTTTCCGAAGCTATTATTTTCAATTTATACTCAGGTTTCTTTTGAGTAGTAGGTTTTATTACTGCTGTAATATCATTTTGTGAAAATTCAATTTCGTCATAAGGAAATGTGCTTATAATTCCGAAAAATTTATCTCCATAAACAGTAGTCGCCCCTTCTTCAATTACATTAACAGGAACTTTAGTTTGAAAGAAAACTTTCATATCTGTAGATTTTATAGTTAAACTGTTATTCTTTGCCTCAATATAAATATTAGACAATATTGATATTACATTTTTTGAAGATATTATTTCCTGAGCTATTGAAATTTCTTTAAGAAGCGCCTCTTTATTGCATGTAAACTTCATATTTTTCATTCTCCTATTAATATAAATTTATATATATAATTAATAATAGTAATAATAAGGGGTCAGGAATTGTGGATAACTCACTTAATTCCTTATCCTCTTTATAATTACCTTTTCTTTAAAACATGGATAACTTTGCAATTTTATACATAGCTTCCACAAGTTTCTGTTTCTCCACATTATAATAACATCTTTTTCAGTATTTTGCACTGAATTCCTTTATATTTTGTTTTATGCTGTCTATTGTAGATTCTAATGTAGGGTCTGTAATAAGTTTTTCTTTAATTTTCTCGATAGAATGCATTACGGTAGTGTGATCCCTGCCCCCAAATTCTTGGCCAAGCTCCGTAGTGGAGTAGTCTGTCATCTCCCTGCCTATGTACATGGCAAGCTGGCGGGGAAAAACAATATTTTGTGTCTTTTTTTTGCCTTTTAAGTCGTTCGGTGTAAGGGAAAAGTAGTCCGCGACCACGCGGGTTATGTTTTCTATGGAAAGATTTGCCTGACGCGGGGCGTAAAATATGCTTTTAAGGCGTTGTTGGGCGTTTTCAAGGGTAATAGGCTTTCCCATAAGCTCCGTGTAGGCGATAAGGGTGTTCAAGGCGGAAATAAGGTCGCGCACGTTGGAAGAAATATTTTTACTTACAAGATCAATCACCTCGTTTGGAATCTGCGCGTTTCTGCTTTCCGCGGTCGCTTTAAGGATTGCGCAGCGTTCTTCATAACGGGGAGGCTGGAGGTCCACTTTAAGGCACTGGTCAAAACGGGACCTAAGCCTTTCATCTAGTTTTTTAAGCTCCGAAGGCGGTCTGTCGCAGGTAAAGACAAGCTGTTTTTTTGCGTCCAAAAGGGCGTTGAAGGTATGAAACAGCTCTTCCTGAACCCTGTCCCTGTTTTGGAAGAACTGGATATCGTCTATTAAAAGAATGTCCGTATAGCGGAATTTGTTCTTAAAGCTTTTCATGGTTCCGTCCTGGATAGCTTGGACGTACTCGTTAAGAAAATTCTCGGAAGTTGTATAAATTACCTCGTTTTCGGTGTTCTCATGGATAGAATTGCCGATAGCCTGCATTAAATGGGTCTTTCCAAGCCCGACGCCTCCGAAAATAAGGAACGGATTGTAGGTTTTTCCGGGATTTTTACTGATGGCAATAGCTGCGTTTGCCGCAAAAGCGTTGTTTTCACCGATTACGAACCTGTCAAAGACAAAATCATCTCTTAATTGGGCGTGTTTTTCTTTAGTTTTCTTGGTTTTTTGCGTTTCTGCCGCCGCGGTATTGGCAGACTCCTCATTTTTTGCCGAAGATTGATGGTGCGTGGCGTCTTTTTTTGCGGTTTTTCCTGTTATTTCATATTCAATGTCAATTTCTTTGCCGGAAATATCTTTTATTTTTGAATTTATGGTGTCTTGATAGCGGGCTTTTACTTTATCTCGGTGAAAAGCGGAGGGAATTCCAATAATAATACAGCCTTTTCCGGTTTTATCGTCAAAAGCGGAGCGCAGATATTTAAAATCTGAAAACCAACTGCTGAATTCCTCCTCCCCTAGGTAATCCCGCAGTTGGATTAGGGCGTCTTTCCAGACACCTTCATAATCCAAATCAGCCATTTTTAGCCCTTTATCAACATTTTATCCACAAGGATAATATTATTTACAAAAATTTTCAATACAAAAATTCAAATAAAAAACGATATTTTATCTTAATGTTTGAATAGTAAAAATCAGATAAATCCTTATCCTGTAAGGAATTAGCATAAATCTTTCGCGTAACGCAAAGGACTGTTACTATCCTGCTTATCCCCCATACCCCCTGTTTTATTTATCCAGAATTTATCCACAAGTTATGCACTTACGGAAAAACCGCAGAAAAACATTTGAAGTAGACAGAAAAGCATTATAGCCGTTTATTTCGAATTTATGCAAGAGAAAAATTTTATTTTTTTAAATATATCTAAAAAGCCGAAAAAACGGTCGTTTTTCCGCTTTTTTCTCGTCTTTACCCTTTTTTATAAATAATATATGATTGATTAATGAATACGGAAAAAAATTATTCAGCTCAAAATATCACCGTTTTAAAGGGTTTAGAGGCTGTACGCAAGCGCCCGGGCATGTATATCGGGACAACGGGTATAGACGGCCTTCATCACCTTGTTTTTGAAGTAGTCGATAACTCCGTTGACGAGGCCATGCAGGGCTTCTGCACGAATATTCTTGTGGTTCTGGAAGAAAACGATGTTGTAAGGGTAGAGGACAACGGCAGGGGTATTCCCGTAGATATTCACCCCACCGAAAACGTCAGCGCGCTGGAGCTGGTCATGAC
>Ga0268262_10007009_pt1 | contig 10629 bp, 9 predicted proteins | sample TergutNc150P3_FD_190354 | JGI IMG/M metagenome (GOLD analysis project Ga0268262, IMG submission 190354) | Nasutitermes corniger P3 segment gut microbial community from laboratory colony in Florida, USA - Nc150 P3 (SPAdes) (version 2) | ecosystem: Host-associated > Arthropoda: Insects > Digestive...
CTTGGGCTAGTTCCGGAGGTTTGAATTTCCGGGGGGCAAAGAAATCCACTCCCTTTGCTGCTCAAACCGTAACGGAAGCCGCTGCCCAAAAAGCCCTTCAAGTGGGCTTACGGGAAGTTCATGTATATGTAAAGGGGCCCGGTATTGGCCGGGAGTCCGCTATCAGACAACTTGGTGTACTGGGTATTAAGGTTAAGTCAATTAACGATGTTACCCCTATTCCCCATAACGGGTGCAGGCCCCGTAAAACGCGCCGCATATAAGGGCCGTAAGGCAAAATGTAAGGAGATTTGAAGCGATGGCCAGATATACCGGTCCTGTGTGCCGCCTCTGCCGGGCGGAGGGAAGAAAACTCATGCTTAAGGGAGAACGTTGCAAGAGCGATAAGTGCGCTATTAACAGAAAGCGTCCCGCCCCGGGAAAGGATCCCAAAGGAAGGCAGGGGAAACGGAGTGATTACGGCGTACAGCTCCGGGAAAAGCAGAAGCTCCGGCGGATTTACGGTATGCAGGAAAGGCAGTTTAGGCTCTTTTTTCAGAGGGCTTTGCGCATGGCTGGCATTACCGGTGAAAACCTCTTTGTCCTTTTGGAAAGACGGCTTGATAATGTAGTGTATCGTCTCCGCTTTGCTTCAAGCAGAAGTCAGGCACGGCAAATCGTACTTCATGGTCATGTTGAGGTAAACGGGAAACGGGTGAGTATTCCCTCCTACCTGGTAAAACCGGAAGACGAGATCAGCATTCGGGAAGGGGGCAAAAACCTGGTGATAATTAAAGAAGCCCTTAAGGAATACGGCAAGTCCGGAGTAATGCCTTGGTTCCATCTGGATCCCGATGGAATGAAGGGCAAATTCCTGGCCGCTCCAAGGCGCAGTGACATTAAGGACCTTGATGACATCAAGGAACAGATGATCGTAGAATACTATTCTAAATAAGGGGGATTCATGGCCCGTAAGAATCTGCTTCAGGGATTCAAGCGTCCCAAAGGTATTACCTTTGAGCATGGCGAGCTAAGACCGAATTACGGTAAGTTTATTGCCGCTCCGTTTCAGCCCGGGTTCGGTACAACCGTGGGCAATACCCTGCGGCGTGTTCTGCTTTCATCAATACAGGGGTACGCCATTACGGCTGTTAAGATTACTTCTTATGATGCGAACGGAAATGCCCATACGGTATCCAGCGAATTTGAAAGTATTCCCAATATTACGGAAGATACCCTTGAGGTAATCAATAACCTTAAGCAGATCCGTCTCCGTCTTCCCGGAGGTATGGAACAGATCGTTTTGACCTATGAATGGTCGGGAAAGTATAATGTTAAAAGCGATGATTTTGAAAAAGAAGGTCAGGTAGAAGTCCTCAGTACCGGCCGCCATGTGATGACCCTGACGGACGACGCCCATGTGGAGTTTGAAATCCAAATCGATCTTGGCCGGGGTTATGTGCCTTCGGAAGTTAACGAACACTATGTGGATGTGATTGGTACCATACCGTTGGATGCCATATTTTCTCCGGTTAAAAAGGTTAAGTATGCGGTGGAACCAACCAGAGTAGGGCAGAGAAGCGACTACGATAAACTGGTACTGGAAGTCTGGACAGACGGAACAATCAAGCCCGACGACGCATTGGCGGAAGCGGCCAAAATAGCCAAAGATCATTTTTCGGTTTTTATCAACTTTGATGAAAACAGTTTGGGCGCTGAACTGGATGATGATCCCGATGACGAAAAGATAAGACAAATTCTTAATACGCCGGTGGAAGAACTGGAACTTTCTGTTCGTTCTTCCAATTGTCTTAAAAATGCCAATATAAAGACGATCGGGGAATTGACCAGAAAGACCGAAGATGATATCGCAAAGACCCGGAATTTCGGCAAGAAATCCCTTCTGGAAATTAAGGAAAAGCTGAAGGAATGGAATTTGGGCTTGGGGATTACCGATGTAAATGTCCTGCGAAACGCCGTGAGGATAGCGCCCCAGAAGGAAGTAGAAGATGAAACATAGAAGAGGCTTTAACCCCTTGGAGCGGATGTCCGCCCACCGGAAAGCTATGGTCCGTAATATGGTTACATCGTTGTTCGCTCATGAGCGGATTAAAACAACCAAGACTAAGGCTCAGGCTGCACGGAGATCGGCGGAACGGCTTATTACCAGGGCGAAGATAGATTCCGTCCATAACAGACGTATTGCGTCCAGCCGCCTTTACGACGAAGGAGTGGTGGCTAAATTATTTACCGTTATTGGGCCTAGGATGAAGGAAAGACCCGGCGGCTATACCCGGATTATCAAGCTGGGAGCAAGGCCGGGGGATGCTTCGGAAATGGTGTTCCTGGAATTGGTGGATTATGTCCTTGAAACCGATGAACAAAAGGGCAAAAAAGCCAAGAAAGCTGAAAAGAAGGCCAAGAAAGAAAAAGATAAAGCGGAGAAAAATGAGAAGGGGAGCAAGGAGTAGGTCATGTCGAAGGCGCACAGGGGCAAAGGACTAAAGGGCGAGTTGGCCCGGGGCAGGGGAGTATGCCCGGTTTGCCAGAGGAAAAGTGTAAAAGTACTCTATGAAGTAGAAGCCAACGGCAGCAAGGTTAAGGTATGCAAAACCTGCAAGGCCGCCGTTGCCCACGGTAAAAAAACCGTATCCTAGGATTAAAAAGTCATGACATTTATTGATTTTGATAAAACCACCACATGGAAAAAACTTGAATCCCTTTCTCCGGCAGGAAAACATTTTGATTTTGCCGTTCATCTTACGGCGGAACGGGTAAAAAATTCTGCTGTTCCCATGGCGGAAGGCCTTTCTTATAACTGGGCAGCCAAAGCTGTGGATGAGCCGATACTCACCGCCCTTCAGTCTCTGGCGGATGAACAGGAAGTTATAGCCAAGTACTGTGCCCTTGCGGAAGGTGAAGTCATGAATACCGGGGAAAAGCGCCGAGTACTTCATCATCTGCTCCGGGGTCAACTGGGTAAGCCGGTGATCCATGAAGGTAAGGATTTGGGGAAATTTTATAAAAATGAGTTGAGCCGTTTTTCTGTTTTTGCGGAAGCCGTTAGGTCGGGAACAATTCGGGGCGCTTCCGGCAAACCCTTTAAAAACGCCGTACAGATCGGCATAGGGGGCTCTGACCTTGGTCCCCGGGCCATGTACCTGGCCCTTGATAACTGGGCGGTCAAAAACGGAAAGAAAAAGCTCAACGGCTACTTTATTTCCAATGTAGACCCTGATGATGCGTCCGTCATTGTTTCTTCGGTGGATCTTTCGGAAACGATATTTATCCTGGTATCCAAAAGCGGTACCACCCAGGAAACTCTGGCCAACGAACTTTTTGTTAAAGATAAACTCACCAAGGCAGGCCTTGATTCGGGCAAGCACATGGTGGCGGTTACCAGTGAAACAAGCCCCCTTGCCCGCAATCCGAACTATCTTGATTCTTTTTACATCGACGATTTTATCGGGGGACGCTATTCCTCTACTTCCGCGGTAGGGGGGGTGATCCTTTCTCTGGCCTTTGGTCCTGATGTATTTTCCCAATTTCTGGCAGGCGCCCACGAGGCGGATAAGCTTGCCATGGAAAAAGATATACGGAAAAACGCAGCTCTTCTTGATGCCCTCCTTGGAGTATGGGAGCGGAATTTTTTATCTTACCCTAATACGGCGGTCCTTCCATACAGCCAGGCCCTTTCCCGTTTTCCCGCCCATCTGCAGCAACTTGATATGGAATCTAACGGCAAGCGGGTCAACCGTTTCGGCGCCGAGGTTGTTTATGCCACGGGCCCCGTGGTCTTTGGCGAACCCGGAACCAACGGACAGCATTCGTTCTACCAGCTGCTCCATCAAGGAACGGACATTATTCCCCTGCAGTTTGTAGGCTTCCTGGACAGTCAACGCTTTGACGATGTGGAAGTGGACGGCTCGGTGAGCCAGACCAAACTTAAGGCCAATCTTGCCGCACAAATCATTGCCTTTGCCAAGGGAAAGGACGATGGGGACAAAAACAAATTTTTCCCCGGTGGACGTCCTTCAAGTCTTATCCACGGAAAAGAGTTAAACCCCGGCGTTTTGGGAAGCCTCCTGGCCCACTTTGAAAACAAGGTGATGTTTCAGGGCTTTGTGTGGAACATTAACAGTTTTGATCAGGAAGGGGTACAGTTGGGAAAGATCCTTACCAAAAAAGTTTTGGCGGGAAATTCCGGTGACGGGGCCCTGGACGCATACAGCGCCCTCTTGAGGGTATAAGTTTAGATACCATATTTAACGTGAGTTCGATAAAAAAATAAAAAATACTCCGGTGGCGGCGAGGATTTTTTTAAAAATTTTTCGTGTTTTAGTAAGCTATACCACTTCGTGCCCCTGGCTTTAGACTTGTATGTAAACTTTAAATTGCTATTCCATAGAATGCTGTTTTACGGCCTGGGCAAGGATTGGCCCGGCAATCCGGTAAGGATTGGCCCGGCAATCCGGCAAGGATTAGCCCGGCAATCCGGTAAGGATTAGCCCGGCAATCCGGTAAGGATTAGCCTCGCAATCCAGTAAGGATTGTAAGAGGAGTCCTTGCCGTTACCCTTGCGGCCGGCAAATTAAAGTTTAACCTGTTTGCTGACTCAAGACGTATGATCTTAAGAAAAGGTCTAAATATGCCGATAATCGAAGTGGAGAGCTATTCATGATGCCAAAAAAGCGTATTCTGATCCTGATTTTTCTTGCGGGATTTACTTTTAGTTACGCTCAAAACCGCTCTACTTCTCCGGAAGAACTTATTAAAACAGGGGTCAGTTTTTATGGTGAAGGCAGGTTTAGCGAGGCTGTTACGATTTTGCAGCTTGCCGGACCGGTTCCCGAAGCCCTGTACTGGCTTTCCCTCGCGGAGCTTGCATCGGGAAGCTACAACGAAGCCCTTTCCACCCTGGACAAGCTGGGAAAAATCGACTCGGCCGGCCAGTGGAGCGCAGATCTCCCCTATCATCGGGGCAGATGTCTTTATTACCTGGGCCGCAATGAAGAAGCCCTGATTATCCTGGGGAATTATGCGGAAAAACTGGATAATTCCAATCCCCGTAAGTCCGCGGCGTACTATTGGGTGGGGGAGTGTCTTTTTGCCATGGGGCGGCTGGACGACGCGGCCGGAGCTTTTTCCATGGTAATGGATAAATTCCCATACAGCATCAAATACGAAGCGTCTTCCTACCGGATTAACCTAATCATCCAAAAAAAGGTGGAAGAAGAACTCCTGACGATCCTGAAATGGAGTCATGAAGAATCCCTTAGATCCCTGGGAGAATACCAGGAACGGGAAAAAAGCTATGATCAGGCGATTATCGCATACCAGCAGCGGATCAGTGAATTGCTGGCCGAAACCGGAACGGTGGAGGCCGCAACTGCGGAAAATGCGGTCGTGACGGACACATACCGGAGCCGGTTGGTAGCGGCGGAGCGGCGTATTGCCGCCCTTGAAGCAAGCCTCGCGGAAGCAAACGCAGCCCTGGCAAAAGTAAACGGAGCCGGGGCGCCGGAGTTCCAGCACTATTCAAATACAGAACGTTCTTTACGGGTTCTTGAACTGCAGGCTGCCATCCTGGAACTAAGCGACGCCCTGAATAAAAAACTCAATGAGGGAGGACGATGAAAAAAATCTTTTTTTTCATGACGTTTTTCTGTTTCCTCTTTATTCATTTCGCCGCGGCCGCGGAATATATTGACGGGCGGATCCGGCTTGTCATTAACGAGAAAATCGGACGCTTTTCCTTACATTTTATGGTCGATATGGCCAGTGAAGAGTACCAGCCCCTTTTTATGAGCGGAGACCCCCGGACAAGTTTTCTTTCGATCATGATCAATAACCGTAATTACAAGATGGGGGAGAGTCCCGCGTTTAAGACTACCCTGGGGGGTACTCCTTCAAATCCCGCTTTGATTTTTGAATCTTCTTTCCTTAAGGTTACGGAAGATTTTTCGTTTGTCAGAGCCGGGTCTTCATCCCTCTCCAATGGAGTACAGATTACCATTACCCTTTTCAACAAGGGTGAAAAACCCGTGGATGCGGGTATTCGTTTTCTCATTGATACTACTCTGGGTGAAAAAAATCCCCCTCATTTTGTTACCAATGCAAGAGAGTTAAACAGCGAAACGCTTATCACCGGTACTTCCTCCGATCGTTATTGGATTTCAAGAAACAGCCAGCTTGTCCTCATGGGCAGCATAGACGGCCGGAACAGGCCCGATTCTGTTCATTTTGCCAACTGGAAACGGCTGAATGACGCGCCCTGGAAGGTTTCCTATATGCAAGGGAGGAATTTTAATATGCCGCCTCATTCCATTGACGATTCGGCGGTCGCTTACTATTACGAACCGGCTCTGATTCCCAGGGGCGGTTCGCGGACGGTTGCCATTATTTTATCAGGCGATGTTGCCGGCAGCTTTGTTCAGAATGTACCGGCATACTCCGCCGGGCCGCGTAATGTTGCGGCAAATGAAGGTTCACGCGGTTCCCCTTCGGCAGATATTTCCGGCATAATCCGGGAAAGTACTTCAACGGCCAGAAATGAAGGCGTTAGCAATTCCATACGGTCCGATTTGATTACCCTGCGGGAACTGGCGGCCCGGCTGAATGACTATATTTCCTCCGGCACGGCAATTTCCGATGAAGACTTGGATGCCATAGGACTCTTGCTTTCCAGGATTAGATCAAAGTATGATCTTCCCTAAGATCCATGATAAGCGATCCCATACTAAAAAAAGCCGTCCGCCTTGCCAAAAGGAGGAAGTATGATGAATCCATTAAGCTGCTGGAGGCTGAAGTATTCCAGTACCGGGATTCATACGGCTATTGTCATATATTAGGCTTAACCTGTCTCTATGCGGGGGATTTTGGCGGGGCCTTTGACTATTTAAACCGGGCAAAAAACATCAAATTTAAGGAACCTCCCACCTTGCTGGGTTTGGCGGCTCTTTTTTTGCGGCGTGAAGAGACAGACCGGGCCCTGGACCTCTACCTGGATATACAGGATATTGACCCGAAAAATAAAACGGTAAAGAAGGCCCTCAAGATAATCCGCAAATACGGCGGCACAGATCAGCTCAGTACCTGGCTTGCCCAGGGTAAACTTGCGTCCCTCTATCCGTCCCTGCCGAGGGTGAGTATTTCTGTAAAGCCGCTCCCCATTGTTATTGCGGCGGTTGTACTGGCTGCCGCGACGGTGGTTGCTATTGGGATAAAAAACGTCCAGGTTTTTAAAAGGGGCGGGCTGGAAAAAAGCGTTCTGGAAAGGACCGAAAGGGATAAACCAACGGAAACAGGAGGAGTATACCGGTATATCCTTACCAGCGAACAGGTTATTTCCGTGTATGAAAAAGCCCGGAAACTCTTTAACACATACCACGATGAGGCGGCCAGGCGGGAACTGAACCGTATTCTGGAATCCAATGCTTCTGCCGCGGTAAAAAACAAAGCCCGGATTTTACAGAGCTTCCTGGAAACGCCGGGCTTTGATACTTTAAAAGACCGTTTTAGCTATGCGGAAGTCGCCGCAGATCCCTTGCTGTACCGGGGCTGCCACGTACTCTGGCGGGGCAGCGCGGCCAATGTCAGGATCGAAGCCGACAAGGTTGGCTTTGAATTTCTTGTGGGTTACGATACCAGGACCGTAATGGAAGGCGCCGTTGCGGTGGAACTGGATTTTCCCGCGGAGATAAATACTGTTGAGCCCCTGGAAGTATTGGGCAGGGTCGTTCCTTTATCTGTGGACAAATTCAAGATTGCCGGAACGGGAATTCACCAAAGTCCGCGCAACTGATTACCGGTATTTGTCATAGTCCCCCACCAGGAGATGGAGGGGCTTTTCATCTTCCTCAATATCGGGAAAACGCCCCCGTGTTTCAAGAAAAAAGTTGTCGTTGTGGTCGTCGTTGACCATGGATACTTCGCCTAAAAGCAGTACGGCGTCATCTGACCAGAATTGATGGTACACGCCCTGATGCAGGGTGATGCTTTCGCCCGCGGCGAGGCTGATTATGGTTCCTGCCTTTACCGTATAGTTTCTTCCGTCCACAGAAACGGGGACATCGGATTTTTCATCCAATTCCCGGGAATCAAGGGAGCGGTACAGTTGTACCTTGAAGGTTCCGCCGCCCCGGTTGATGATATCTTCCATTTTTGACTTATGATAATGGTAGGGCGTTACCTGTCCGGGTTTTACGATAAGCAGTTTTTCCGCGTAGGTTTTTCCCGCCGGATTACGGACGCTGCCGTTGCGGATTGTAAAGAGGAAAAGCCCGATTTTATCATAGGCGCCGCTTCCGAAGTCGGTTAAATCCCACCCAAGCTGATTATTCCGGATTTCATCGTATTCCGTACCTTTGCTTTTCCAATCTTCGGGGCTCCAGTAGGCAAAGGGGGGCAGCGCGAACTGCTTTCCGGAAATGAATTCCTTGGCTTCCCGGATATGGTTGTTAATCATTGATCGTTTCATAGCACCTCCAAAAACAGCAATACAAATCAGGGTTCTTGAGCAGTTTCAGTATACAACAGGGAAGGGAAAAACCACAATCTAATTCGGCTTTACCTGATCCGGTTTCCGTTTGTTTTCCCGTTCGGCCAGTTCCCAAAGCCTGATAAAGGGATCGATTTCCGCCCGGATACGCTTCAGAAAAACCAGATCCGAGGAAGGCGGCCTCCTTCCTTCCGCTCCGGCGCAGTCGGGAAAATGAGCCCACAGGTAATCCGCGTCGTCCAGCAGGGTATCCGGATCTTTTCCCGTTAACCCGCTGAAATGGCCTGGCACGCCTGTCAGTATGGCGCGCAGTTCTTCCAGCGCGGTTTTTTCTTTTGTAATAAAGTCCCCAAGCCGCGCGGCATCCGGGGAATTGCCTGCGGCATCCGGGGAATTGCCTGCGGCATCCGGGGAATTGCCTGCGGCATCCGGGGAATTGCCTGCGGCGTTGTTCAATGTCCGCGCGGGTTCGCGCCGCCCCGCGCTATTCTCTCCCGCAAGGATTTCGGCGGCTTCTTCAACGGTTAACGTTTCCAGCCCCAGCGGCAGGCCGCTTCCGGCAATGTCCCTGATCCTTCCGCCGGAGAATTCCTGTTCAAAAAGATTGCGGTAAGCCCGCAGGGCCGGATCGCTTTTTACATGGATTTTTGATTTGGAAAGAGCGTCGTGCACCCCGGGACGGAAAAACGATTCCGTGTTGAAAGGGCTGGCAAAGCGGTTATGTGACAAAAGGGCGGCCAGCCGGGAAGGGCTTGACCGGGCGTGGAGGCCGTCCATGGTAAAAGAAAAATCAATCCCCGCGCATATTACCGGCCCGGCGGTAAGATGGCGGGCCAGTTCTACGGCGCAAAGGCCCACCGAACCCAGGGGGAGGAGGGCGGGAGGCAAAAGATCCGCGTTTTTCAGCCGTTGAAAAATACGCAGCGGAGTCCAGGGGGTAAAAAAGAAATACACTGGCCCCCCCAGAAGGGTTACCGTTCCCGGATAGGCGGAAAGATCCACCGCCGCCGGAATTCCCGCGTTCCGGGAACCGGCAAAATCACGGAGGTTCCAGAATTGGCTTTCCAGAATCACCGCCAGATCCGGCACTATTTTCCGTTCCCGCAGCACAGTAAGGCAGGTGTCCACGCATATCAGGGCAAAAGGCCTGCCGGTTTTGGCCGGGGCGGTTTTTTCCAGGCTGTCCAGGAAAACATCCAGGGAAGGCCCCGCCCCCAGCACCAAAACCGGCTTTGAGCCAAAGGACAATTCCGATACGGGCCTGCCCGGCAGGGCCAGGTTTCTAATGGCGTTGCGGATAAAGCGGCGGCCCAGTTTAACCAACGTCATGGCGTTTCCCCAGTCAACGCCAATATCCCTCTGCAATAGATCCGCCATTGTTTCATAGCCGCCGTCAAGCCGCCATCCGCCGGAAAGTTTTACCGTTTCCATCCTCCGGAAGACCCGCGGCCCCCAGGTTTCCCGGACAAAACGGCACAGTTCCGTTCCGTCCTTAACGCGCGCAAAGGCCATTTTGGGATGATTTAAGATTGCCGGGTCAATGGAAGCTGCGGAGAGGGCGAACAGTTCCTCATCTGTTTCAACGCAAAGAACGGCGGAACCGGCTCCTATGCGGGAAAGCAGGGTATCAAGGCCGTAACCCAAAAGGGGGGAAGGGCAAACGTACAGCGTCCTCTCCAGACGCGGCGCCGCCATGGCGGCCCGCTCCGCCTGGGCGGCGGGGTCAACCGTGGAAAGCAGGGCTTTGTCCTTGTAGACAACCGTAAAACCGCGCCGGGCAGGCTGTTTCAGCGGTTTTGCCGCCGGGGCCGCCGCCGCCGGGGCCGCCGCCGCCGCCGCCGGGGCCGCAGTAGCCGCCGCGCCCGCAGCAACAACCGCCGCCTCGCCCGCCGCGCCCGCCACCGCCGCGCCCGCAGCAACAACCGCCGCCGCTGGCGCTACCTCCGCCGCCGCGTTCACCGCCGCCGCGTTCACCGCCGTTGGCGCTACCGCCGCCGTGGCCGCTACCGCCGCCGCCGGGGCCACAGTAGCCGCCGCGCCCGCAGCAACAACCGCCGCTACGTTTCCCGCCGCCGCCGCGTTCCCCGCCGCCGGAGCCGCAGTAGCCGCCGCGCCCGCAGCAGCAACCGCCGCCGCCGCGCCCGCAGTAG
>Ga0268262_10007010_pt1 | contig 10627 bp, 3 predicted proteins | sample TergutNc150P3_FD_190354 | JGI IMG/M metagenome (GOLD analysis project Ga0268262, IMG submission 190354) | Nasutitermes corniger P3 segment gut microbial community from laboratory colony in Florida, USA - Nc150 P3 (SPAdes) (version 2) | ecosystem: Host-associated > Arthropoda: Insects > Digestive...
TAACAGCCTGTTTCTGTCCGTCTGTTAACGAGAAAGAAAGTCTTTCTATAAGATTTTGCTGTAATTGCGAAATATTTTCGTTTCTGCTTTCATTATTCGCCAGCTCAAGTTTTATTTTGCTCTTCCGCTCTATCGCTCTTCGCAGAACCATAACTTCCATGTAAAAAAGTTCTTCGTAAACAAGAGTTTTTTTCGCCCTCTCAAGCATATCGGCGGAAGTCGGGAAATGTATCTCTCTTACCGCCTGCGTCTTTGATAAAAGGGATTCTTTTTCCATTATTTCATCGGGCAGTTCGTTCTCCAAGTCGTTAACATATTTTTTTATAGCGGAAGAAATAAAACGCCGCATGTTATTTTGAAGTATTCCAGCCGTTAGCGGATAAACAGGCAGTATTTTTCCGAAACTCGCGCCTGAAGACTCAGGCTCTACCTCAAACGCGCTTGACTGCAATTCGCCGTATTTGTAGTAAAAACGCCCTGAAATCATGTATTTTTGCCCTGTAATAAGCTGTTTGTCAAGCCACGGGCGGTTAAAACATACAAGAGCGGCTTGAGTGTTTTCGTCTTCTATGTAAATTTTCAGCGTTTTCATTCTGCCGTAGCCAATCCACTCGCGCGCGAAAACTGTAACGACGGTGCAGACTTTGCCGGTTCTGTAATTTTTCAGGGGAACAATTTTTTCGCGGTCTTCCCAATCGCGCGGATAGTGAAGTAAAAGGTCAGCGGCTGTGCGTATTCCAAGACGGGCAAGTTTTTGAGACGCGGAAGCCCCTATGCCGCTAATCGCGCTTACGGGTACGGACAGAGAACTAAGAAACATTATATCGGCAGCTTATAAAAAATACCGGAAAGAATCAGTATTATAAACTTTCCGCCGATAAGCAATATAATTAAAAATAATAACGATAAAAATATTCCTGTTATGTAACTTCCTATCTTTTTGCCGAAAAATATTCTGTTCATTCTGTACAAAAGCGGCTCTGAGATAGAATCTATAAAACTCCAGAAAGGACTGTACATACTGCCGTTAAACATATAACCTATAGCGCGTATGATAATTACAATAATAAAAAATATTATGATAAAAGAAAAAATATTCCATAACGATAATAATATTTGCGCGAGCAGGAAGCCGATAGTTATTCTTTCTGATACCGAAAGAATTTTAAATACATTTTGAATAAAAGATAAAAATACAACCGCCGGAATTACCGAGAAATCAAAACCTCCTACATTTAAACGCAGTTTTTCTCTCCACCAGTCAAGATACGGGTCTGTAATTTTATTTATAGTTTCTACAGGTTTCCCGAAAACCATGTCTCCAAACCATGAAAAAATTATACGTACAAAAATTATTAATGAGTAAATACCCGTTATTAAAGCTAAAATCCCAAAAATAAAACGCATTATTTCCTCCACGCTTCCGCAACGCATTTACATTGCTTTAAACCTTCCATTACATATCCGTTACCTGACATATCCAAGCCTGTAGCCGCACGCACAATTTTTTCTTCGTCATTTACTGGAATATGAATAAAAATGGTATTTAAACCTGAATTTTCCGCAAGATAATCGCGTAACTCCAACATTTCCTTATTATTTCCCGATGCGCCTTGATGAAGCCTTATGTGCACTTCGTCAAGATGTTTCTCAGTATTTTTTACAAGATCGGGCGCTGGCACTTTTTCATCGGAGGCGGCTTTTTTTGCGGCTGTACGGCTTAAAAACGGCAAGTCAGCCATGCTGGAAACTCTAAAACTTACCCTGCCGGGTTTCTGCTCGTTCTCAGGGTCGATACTGCCTTTTAAGGCGATCATTTCATCGAGTTTCAGCAAATGTCTGCAATCGGCGTAAACTTTAGCGAAGAACACTAAATCGATCTCGCCTTCAAAATCCTGCAATGTACCAAACGCCATATCGTTTCCGTTTTTATCTTTAAAATCCCTGAGCGATTTTAAATTGCCAATAACCGTATAATTTCCTTTTTTCGCCTGTAAAATATACGAGCTTTTTAAATCCGCCATGTAGAGCCATGTGTTTTTGTGCAGTTTATTTTTTTCGTCAAGCTCCTTAACTTCTTTTACAACCGAAGGAACTTCCTGTTTGCTTATAACGCTCTCGGCTAAAAAACTGTACCTGTCTTTATCTTTTTGATAATCAATTTTTCCCTTCAATATAACGACCGAATCGTCGCTAACAAGACGCTCGCACCTTTCCCACGGACCGGAAAAAAACGTAACTTCAATTTCACCGTTGTAATCTTCAAGAGTAGCGAAAGCCATTTTGCCGCCTTTTGCGGTAGTTATCGGTTTTATATTTTTTATTATGCCGACAAGAACGCAGTTTCCCGTCCTGTAAGTTTCAACTTGCCCGAGATTTACGCTGACAACATCCTGCCATATTTCTTTATATTCGTCTAACGGATGACCGGAAAAATAAAAACCGATTAACTTTTTTTCAAGGTTTAATCTTTCCGCCCTGCTTACAGGAGGAAATTCCGTAAACTTAAAATCAGGCATACCTGCATCGCTTGAATCGCCGAACAGGTTTGACTGTCCAAGCTGTTTGTCCTCTTTCATTTTCTGCGCGTACTCTATCGCTTTTTCCATATTTCCGGCAAGAGTTTCGCGCGACACATTGAAATCATCAAACGCGCCTGTTTGTATAAGCAGTTCTATTACTTTTTTACTGACGGCTTTTATATCCACCCTGTTCAGGAAATCCATAAAACTTTTATAATGACCGTCTTTCCTGCCCCGTACAATTTCATCGGCAGGCGCGTCGCCTACGCCTTTAATTCCCAGAAAACCGTATACAATTCTGCCGTCCACTACCGTAAAAAGTTTATCGGAATAATTTATATTTGGCGGATCGACGCTTATTCCCATTTTACGGGTTTCGACAATGCTGTATAAAAGCCTGTCGGTGCTTTTTATTTCGACTATCAGCGTAGCCGCCATGTATTCCGCCGGGAAATTCGCTTTTAGGTAGGCGGTTTGGTACGCCAGCACCGAATAAGCGGCGGCGTGGCTTTTGTTAAAACCGTAACCTGCGAACGGAACCAGCATGTCGAAAATCGCCCCTGCCCTCTGCGCGGAGTATCCCTGTTTCGCCGCGCCTTCCAAGAACGGGATTTTTTCTCCGTCAAGAATTTCTTTCTTCTTTTTTCCCATAGCGCGGCGAAGGAGATCGGCTCTTCCCATGCTGTAACCCGCTATTATCTTCGCCACTTCCATAACTTGTTCCTGATAGACAATAACGCCGTAGGTTTCTTTTAAAATTCCTTCAAGACTCGGATCGGGATAAGAGATCGGCGCTTTTCCGTTTTTGCAATCCACAAAGCGCGGAATAAACTGCATGGGTCCCGGACGGTACATAGCGTTTAACGCCGTTAAGTCTTCTATAGAATTCGGTTTTGTCTGCCTTAAAATATCCTGCATACCGTCGGAGGCAAATTGGAAAATAGCGTGGCTTTTTCCTTCACCTAACATTTTGAAAGTTTTTTTGTCGTCTTCGGGTATATCTTCTATGTTAAAATCAGAATACTTGCCACCTCGCTGGCGGATTAATTCCTTTGAGTGCTTAATGATATCAAGGTTCTTAAGACCGAGAAAGTCCATTTTCACAAGACCGCATTCTTCAAGAAAGTTCATGCTGTACTGCGTGGCGATATTTCCGCCCTTTTCTTCCCTTTCCTGAAAGAGGGGCACTAGTTCAATCAGCGGTTTTTTACCGATAACGATACCTGCGGCGTGTATGCTTGAATGGCGGTTAAGCCCTTCCAATTTACCCGCGATGGCGAATAATTCCGTAAAACGGGCGTCCTTTTCCATATCTTTAAGGCGCGGCTCGTCTTCCTTCGCTTTTTCCAAAGTAATATCGGGATCAAACGAGATAAGTTTTGTTATCATTTCAGATTCGGAAATTGATATACCCAAAACTCTCGCCACATCCTTGATAACCGCTTTCGCGCCCAATGTTCCGAATGTGATTATCTGCGCTACTCTTTCCTTACCGTAAGTTCGCGTAACATAATTTATTACTTCCTCGCGCCCTTCATTCGCGAAATCAATGTCAAAATCGGGCATGGAAATACGCTCGGGATTTAAAAAACGTTCAAATAAAAGACCGTACTTTAAGGGATCAATATCAGTAATACGCATAGAATAGGCGACAATCGATCCGGCTCCGGAACCGCGCCCCGGACCAACCGGAATATTTTGCCCCTTCGCGTAATTTATAAAATCCGCTACTATCAAAAAATATCCCGTATAGCCCATGCTGATTATCGTATCAAGTTCATAATCGGCTCTTCTTTTTATATCTTCCCATTTTTTTAAATCATTTTCCTTTACCTTCGCGTAACGCTTCTCAAGCCCTTCGGCAGTAAGATGCCGTAAATATTCGCCAGGATCCTTAAAGCCTTCAGGAATTTGAAATTCAGGCAGATACTGCGGCAATTCTTTAGTCTCTATTTTCGGCACATCGGCGTTACACCTCTGCGCGATTTTTACCGTGTTCTCAATAGCCTGCGGATACTCGGCGAAAATTGCCGCCATTTCATCGCCTGTCTTAAAATAAAACTGATCCCCGTAGTATTTTTTCCGCTTTTCTTCCGTACGCACTTTTCCCGTTCCAATGCAAAGAAGAACGTCATGCGAAATATAATCGTCCTTGTTCAAATAATGAACGTCGTTTGTCGCGACAAGAGGAATACCCGTCTTCTTGGAAATCCCTGCTACCGCCTCGTTAATGTCTTTTTGGGACAAATCGCTGCCCCTCAATCCGCCGGACGGAATGCCGTGATCCTGTATCTCAAGATAAAAATTGGGGTTTCCTTCACTGTCTTTGCCGAAAAGGTCGCGGTAATAAACGGCTTTTTTTTCAGCCTCGTCGATTTTACCGGCTTGAATATAGCGGGGAATTTCCCCGGAAGCGCAGGCGGAGAGCGCGATAAGCCCCTCATGGTATTTTGATAAAATTTCCTCGTCTATTCTGGGTCTGTAATAAAAACCTTCCGTGTACGCAAGGGAGCATAATTTTACAAGGTTAAAATAGCCTGTGCGGTTATAGGCAAGAAGTACAAGGTGGTAATATTTATTTTCGTTTTCAGAACCCTTTTTTTCATGGCGCGAGCCGGGAGAAACATAGACCTCACAGCCGATTATCGGTTTTAAAGGTCTTTTTCGCTTTTTATGACCGCAGGCGGCGATAAAATCCATTGCGCCGAACATATTCCCGTGATCCGTCAGCGCAAGATGGGTCATCCCCAATTCCTCCGCCCTGTCCGCCAGCGACATTACAGAAACTGACGCATCCGCCAGTGAATAGTCGGAATGGACATGGAGATGTATGAATTCGGTCATTTGTTTGATGATACCATAAAATCCGAAGATAGACAAGATAGATACCATATAGTAACATGTGGGTATATATGCCTGCTTATACAAAAATATGTCAAAAGATGTGCGTTGTTTTGCTGTTGTTATTGACTGCCGCGCAAGTTTTCGCGCAAAACAGCCAAACAACTGAAATATCCACCGCCTCCGCATGGCGTCAAACCTTCGGTTTGCGGTTCTCTTCCGGCGTTGTTTCCATCAGGCTTGGCGATTTCCTTTTGTATGTCGGGAATCAGTCGGAAATGACCGAAATGGAAGCGCGTAAATTCGATATGCCGGGTTTTGAACCGTACTACGGAGGGGATCTGCCCGATCCCTCCGGACGCAGTGAAAATTATTATGTATTCAAAACTACATTTTCCGTCAGTACGGACTGCATGGACAAGGATATCTCGCTGTACTTCAATCCGCCGTATACGCCGTTTGTCGTCAGGATCAATAATACCGTAGTCTATCAGTCGGGCATTTACTCAGGCGGAGTGTACAGTACCGGAACGGCTCTTTCCGCCCATGTGCCGCTTTCAAACGGTTTGATTTATTATTCAGGGGATAACGCTCCAATTGAGAATATTCTTGTAATTGAGACGTTTCCCCAATACGAAAGAAACCCTCTGCCGGAATTTTCAATAGCCGAATTTAGTTTTAATGAAAAGAAAGCTTTTATAAAGAACCTCCTGACTTCCCACCTTGTACTTACGGCTCAGGTTCTTTCGCTTCTTATCGCGGTTTATCATTTCTTCCTCTTTTTTTCCAGAGGCTGCAAAGATATAAAGTATATGTTTTTTTCGCTTCTGTGCCTTTCATTCTTTCTTGCCTATGTTAATGTCGGTTTTGTCTTTTCCACGGCGCATTATACTATGCTTGAGAAGCTGAGCCGGATCGGGCAAGTGTTCTGCTTCCCGTTATTTGCCGTGTTTATGCTGGAATCAATAGGTATTTTCGGCAGTAAAAAGAAATATATTATCGTCTGCATTCTCGGCTATAGTCTGTTATGCACCATGTTAATAGCGTTTAAGAATACAAAGCAAATGGTAAACGAAACGTTCGGCGTCATGACAAATATAAATACAATACCGTTTCTGGCTGGCAGTATTATTATTCTCTCTTATGTCGTTTTTTTCAAGAAGAATATTAAAATTGTGCCGCTGTTTTTTATCGCGCTCACCGTCGCAGGTTCCAGTCTGCGCGATCTTTTTGTCCTGCAGAGCGGAACAGTGCCGTTGTTCTGGGCGGCGCCCTACTCTTTCATGATCATGGTAATTATCATTTATGCGATGCTGATGACCGAGGAAAATTTTATACAGAACGCGTTTTCGCGCTACCTTGCGCCCGAGATTATTTCCGAAATTATCAAAGACCCCAACAAGCTGAATCTTGGCGGTGAAAAAAGGGAAATGACCGCCATATTCACCGACATAAAAGATTTCTCCGCTCTTTCCGAACAACTCGATCCCTCCCATCTGGTACGGCTTTTAAACAAGTACCTTACTGAAATGAGCAATATTATAATGGAGCACCTTGGAACCATAGATAAATATTGGGGCGACGCGATTATCGCGTTCTTCGGAGCTCCTTTGTTCAATGCCGAGCACAGCTCTCTTGCCTGCCGAAGCGCCCTTGCGATTAAGGCGGCTGAGCGTGAACTGAATAAAACGATAGTTAATGAAGGGTTAAGCCCTGTGCCTATTTTTACCCGTATCGGAATAAATACAGGCGAAATGGTAGTGGGAAATATGGGCGCGGAAAAAAAGATGGATTATACCGTCATGGGAAACGCGGTAAACCTTGCGTCGCGTATTGAAGGAGCAAACAAGCATTACCAAACCGGAGGCATATTGATAAGCGAATACACTAGGGCAAAAATCGGCGACGAGTTTCTTCTGCGCCGTATTGACCGTGTCCGGGTGGTGGGGATAAATACGCCCCTGCGTCTTTATGAACTGTTATCGGTAAACAGCGAACAGGCGGCGACAGACAACGAGCGCAGAGCGGTGGAAATTTGGGAGAAAGCGATTGATTTATACGAACAAGGCAAGTTTAAGGAGGCTTTAGCCCTGTTTACGTCGCTGATGGAAAACCACCCGAATGACAATGTAGCCAAGTTTTACGCGCTTAGGTGCGAGGTGTTCATAAAAACTCCGCCGCCTAAGGATTGGGACGCGGTGAAAAATATGACGGAAAAATGATATTTTCCGTGTTTAAAAGACTGCGGAGCAGGTTTTTTTCCAAAAATTATACGATTTTATGTTAAATTTATTGTTTTTTATACTAATTTTATGATAAAATGTAATATGGCGTCATTTTATGAGCTTTTAAAGAAAATCAAGTCTGTGCGCTCGTTGTTTTTACAACTTCTCTTTGTGGCGCTGGCGTTTATCCTGATGATTTTATCAAGCAGTCTTTATGTCAATAAAATGCTGCATAATCAAATAAACAGAGACGCCTTAGACATTCTTACCCAAACCAGACTGAAGATTGAAGCCGAACTTTTTGTCCACGAAAATACTCTGGCAGTAATCTCCGGAACTATACGAGAAATGATCATACGGGGCAATAACGAGGATATGGTTCGGGAATATATGAGGGACATCGTTAGTGAAATACCGCAAAAAACAGACAAAGTAAAGTTTAACGATCTTTCCGGTTATTTTGACGTATTCAAAGGAAAATACATTTACGCCCCCGACAGGAAAATACCGGACGGCTACAACCCTACGGAACAAATGTGGTACAAGGCTGCGGTTTCAGCAGGCGAAAAAATAGTTATTATTCCGGTATATCCGAATTTACAAACAAATGTTCAAAGTATTTCCTATGCATGCAGAATTTTTGATGAAAAAGGCGCTCCGTTAGCCGCACTGCACATGAATATACCTTTTGACTTTATTAAAAGTTTTGCCGCCAGTATGCACGTTACAAAAAACAGTTACGGGCTTTTTATGGATGAAAACTTAAATGTGTTTTATTACCCGGAATCGAGTATTATCGGGAAAAACGCCAGAGAAATTAAAGGCGGATTTTCGCTATTGGCGGATGAAGTTCTGGCAGGGGTCGATATTGTTGAACGCGAAATTAAAAATTATAAAGATGAATTAATGGTTGCCTTTACATCCCGGCTTGAAAACGGATGGTTTTTGTGCTTCGCGATACCTAAAGCCGAGTATTACCGCGAGTTACACATAATGACGCTGATGCTCATCGTTTTAGGTACGATTATGGCGACGGTTTTGATTGTCATTTTAGTACGCGTTGATCAGACAAAAAATAAATTGGATGATGAAAACCGCAAAAAGAACTTCCTGCTTACAACTATAGAAGCGGAACGAGAGGCGGACGAAGTTACACAGCTTATGCTTGACGCTATGCCTCTAAGCTGTATGTTATGGGACGAGAATTGCAATCTTATATCATGCAATAAAGAGTCGATAAGGCTGTTCCAGTTGTCAAGCAAACAGGAATTTATAGACAGATTTTACGAGCTTTCTCCGGAATACCAGCCCAACGGAAGGTTAACCAGAGAACTGGCGGCTGAGTATATCAAAAAAGCGTTTGAAATAGGGCATCTGCGTTTTGAGTGGGCGCACCAATCTTTAACCTGTGAACCTATCCCGATGGATATGACGCTGGTACGCATAAAGCACCGGGAAAAATATATCGTCGCCGGATACGCTAAAGATTTAAGAAAAGACAACGCGATGTTTGATGAAATGAAAAAAGCGCAGGACGAACTGCGCGAAGCGCGCGACGCCGCGGAAGCCGCCAACCACGCCAAAACGGTTTTTCTTGCCAACATGAGCCATGAAATACGAACGCCGATGAACAGCATTATCGGATTCTCCGAGCTGGCGATGGACGACGAAATCGCTCCCAACACAAGAGAATATCTCTACAAAATCATGGAAAGCGCGGAAGGGCTTTTACAGATTATTAATGACATTCTTGACATATCCAAAGTTGAATCGGGGAAAATGGAACTTGAGCATATTCCGTTCGACCTGCACGAGATACTCGGCTACTGCCAGACGGTTATCGTTTCCAAAGCCGTAAAAAAAGGCATTCATGTGTATTTCTACGCCGAGCCGTCAATCGGGAAAAAACTGCTTGGAGACCCGACAAGACTGCGCCAGATACTGATTAATCTTCTTACCAACGCGGTAAAGTTCACGAACACGGGTACTGTCAAACTTTCATCTACTGTAAAAGAATCAGCCGAAGACAGCGTTACTTTGTATTTTGAAATAAAAGACAGCGGTATCGGCATGACGCAGGAACAGGTGTCAAAGGTAAACGAACCGTTTGTGCAAGGCGATTCCAGCATGACGCGCAAATACGGCGGCACGGGTCTAGGGCTTCCGATAACCAAAAACTTAATCGAGATGATGGGCGGCAGTATGGATGTGGAAAGCTCTCCCGGAATCGGCAGTAAATTCAGTTTTACTTTGAAATTCGATACAACAAAAGAAACTGAAGAATCGCTTGAACAAAAAGCGGCGCTTGAAAAAATTGAAAAACCGTCTTTTGAGGGCGAGGTATTAATCTGCGAAGACAATGCCATGAACCAAAGGGTTATCTGCGAGTATCTTTCAAGGGTGGGGCTTACGCCTGTTATTGCCGGAAACGGCAAGGAAGGGCTTGATATGGTCCGCGAGCGTCTGGAAGAGGGCGCCAAACCTTTTGACTTGATTTTTATGGATATACACATGCCTGTAATGGACGGGATTGAAGCCGCGTCAATTATAAACAAACTACAAACAGGAACGCCTATTGTCGCCATGACTGCAAATATTTTATCCACCGACAAAGAGCTTTACAAAAGGAACGGCATGTTTGATTATCTTGGGAAACCTTTTACATCGCAAGTATTATGGCGCTGTCTGCTGAAATACTTTACGCCGATAAAAAAGGAAACTGTACAGGGAAACGCGATAGACGAAGAAGAACTGGCGGTACAGCGGATATTCCAAATAAGTTTTATAAAAGAGAACCAAAAAAGATTCGACGAGATTGCCAATGCTTTAAAAGCCAACGACTTGATTCTGGCGCACAGGCTGGCTCATTCCTTAAAAGCCAACGCCGGGCAGATTGGGAAAAGCCGCCTGCGAGCCGCCGCGGCGGATATTGAACATACGATTAAAAACGGGGAAAAGAAGGTAACAGAGGAACAGCTAAAAAATCTTGAAACCGAGATGAATATTGTTTTGAAAGAGCTTGCGCCTTTGCTGGATGAG
>Ga0268262_10007011_pt1 | contig 10627 bp, 6 predicted proteins | sample TergutNc150P3_FD_190354 | JGI IMG/M metagenome (GOLD analysis project Ga0268262, IMG submission 190354) | Nasutitermes corniger P3 segment gut microbial community from laboratory colony in Florida, USA - Nc150 P3 (SPAdes) (version 2) | ecosystem: Host-associated > Arthropoda: Insects > Digestive...
ATTTCATTGGCTTCCGCTATAATTGAATCGTGAAAGGTAAAGCCAAAAGAAGATTTAATTCCAAAGCAGCATCCTGCCAGAAAACAGCCTATTCTTCCAAAAAAATGCAATAGCGGTATTGCGGGTACAACAAAATCCAATAAGTATCTGTATTGCGGCTTTTTTTTAAAAATAATTATCGCGGCCAGTATTCCGCCAAGCAGTCCGCCGTAAAAAACATTACCACCCCATATCAGATAAACAGCGTTTAAAAAATTATTGAATGAATTAATATTGGCAATGTTTTTTATTACATGAATAAATATCTGATAATTAACTATTGAGTACAGGACGTGTCCGCCCGTAAATACTCCTATTGAAGTCAGTAACAGGAAAATAACGCCGTCATTGTCATTATAGCCATTCTTTGTACATAAACGGCAAACATAAACACCCGCGGCGAATATACCGGCAAGCATGGCGATTTGGTACATTCCAATAGTTCTGCCGATTATTGTAACAAAGGGGAACATATAAGGGAATTAAATCCTTAAAAAACGGGAAGCCAATCTGCCTCCATTTTTTCTAATACTGATAATTGTTCAAAAAGCTGGCTGCTCCCGCCGCAAGGCACGCCGCGCAGGCAATGAAAGTGATAAATGAAAAAATTGTGCCAATTATGCTTAAAACCAGGCCTGCTGTTGCCATGCCGCTCGGTTGTTTTTTACGCGCTATAGCGCTTATAACGATGCCAATAATACCAAACAACCACATAGGAAAAGCATTCGCAACCGGAATACTGCCTCCTACTATGCTAAGAATACCTAAAACCAAGCCAGCTACAGCCATAATTTCTCCTTTGTGTTTGTGTCTCAACAGCGAGCGCGTCTCATAATGGAATAATCATATCAAATTTTTATTTTTATTGTCAACATTGGTCTTGCATTTTTATTTTTTTCTTACTATTTTGAAGTTAGAGAAAAATTATGAATTACGAAAGATTAACCATTAAAGCGCAGGAAGCTATAAATGACGCTTCCGCGATAGCGCAGAAAGAAGACCATTCCCAGCTTGAGATCGAACACCTGCTTCTGGCCCTGCTGAGGCAGCAGGACGGGATCGTCGCGCCGCTTGTCGAAAGGATTGGCACGGATACAGGCCGCCTTGCCGTCGATGTCGAGGCCCTGCTGAAGCAGACACCCAAAGCCTACGGCGAGGCGGTGCAGCTGCATTTTTCCCCGGCCGCGTCAAAAATACTCGCAAAGGCGGAAGCCGAAGCCGCCTCTTTGAAAGACGAATTTGTGTCCACCGAACATATCCTTATCGCGATCAGCGCGGGAGAGGGAAAAGCGGCTGAGTTGTTAAAAAAAGCGGGCGTTACCAAAAAAGCGATTTTGGACGCGCTCAGGCAAGTCCGCGGCAATCAGCGCGTTACCGATCAAAACCCTGAAAACAAATACCAGGTGCTGGAACGTTATTGCCGCGACCTTACCGCCCTGGCGAGACAGGAAAAAATCGACCCTGTCATCGGGCGCGATGAGGAAATACGCCGCTGTATGCAGGTGCTGTCAAGGCGCACAAAAAACAACCCCATTTTGATAGGCGAGCCTGGCGTTGGCAAGACCGCCATTGTGGAGGGGCTTGCCCGCCGCATAGTCGCCGGCGACGTGCCCGAGGGCCTGAAAGACAAAAAACTCCTTGCCCTGGATTTGGGCCAGCTTGTCGCGGGAACAAAGTTCCGCGGCGAATTTGAGGAACGCCTGAAAACCCTGATACACGAGGTACAGGCCGCCGAGGGAAAGATAATTCTATTTATTGACGAGCTGCATACCCTGGTCGGGGCTGGCGCGGCTGAGGGCGCGACAGACGCTTCCAATCTGCTTAAACCGGCTCTGGCGCGGGGCGAACTGCGCTGCATAGGGGCGACCACACTTGACGAGTACCGTAAGCATATTGAAAAAGACGCGGCCCTTGAACGCCGCTTCCAGCAGGTGTACACGGCGGAGCCCTCGGTTGAGGATACTATCGCTATCCTGCGCGGGCTTAAAGAACGTTACGAGGTACACCACGGCGTGCGGATAAAGGACGAGGCCCTTGTCGCCGCGGCGACTCTGTCCAGCCGTTATATAACAAGCCGTTTTATGCCGGACAAGGCCATAGACCTTGTTGACGAGGCGGCGAGCCGCCTTAAAATGGAACTGGACAGCCGCCCCACTGAACTGGACAAACTTGAACGCAAGCTGCTGCAATTCTCCATTGAGAAACAGGCGCTCTCCCGCGAGGAAGATCCCGCGTCAAAGGAACGTCTTGCCAAACTGGAAAAGGAAATCGCCGATATTACAGCGGAACGAAACGCCATGAAAGCCCGCTGGGAAGCTGAAAAAACAGACATACAGGGCATCCGCAAATTAAAGCAGATTATCGAAGAATTAAAAATAGAAGAGACCCGTTATGAGCGTGAGGGGAATCTTTTAAAAGCCGCCGAGGTAAAACACGGAAAAATTCCCGAGGCCCAGAAACAACTTGCCGAACTTGCAAACCTTATGGAAAAGAAGCGGGATCAAGCCGGGGGCTCAGGCGGTGCGGCTCTGCTTAGGGAAGAGGTAAGTGAAGAGGACATTGCCGCCGTGGTGTCCGCGTGGACGGGGATTCCAGTTTCAAAAATGCTCTCAGGCGAAATGCAGAAGTACCTCGACCTGGAAAAAGCGCTTGAGCGGCGGGTAGTCGGTCAGGAACAGGCGCTTGCCGCGGTCGCCGACGCGATCAGGAGGAACAAGGCCGGCCTCTCCGATGCCGCGAAGCCCTTGGGCAGTTTCCTTTTTCTGGGGCCCACCGGCGTAGGCAAAACCGAATTGGCAAAGACCCTTGCGGACTTTCTGTTCAACGACGAAAAAGCCCTTGCCAGAATCGACATGAGTGAGTACGGCGAGAAACATTCGGTCAGCCGTCTTATAGGCGCGCCGCCCGGTTATGTGGGCTACGAGCAGGGCGGCCAGCTTACAGAAATTGTACGCAGACGGCCCTACAGCGTGGTTCTTTTTGATGAAATAGAAAAAGCCCACCCTGAAGTGTTTAATGTTTTTTTGCAGATTCTTGATGACGGGCGCCTAACGGACGGCCAGGGCCGGATTGTTGATTTCAAAAATGTAATAATCATTATGACAAGCAACATCGGCTCGGATTTGATTCTTGAGGAAGAAAATACCGGCACAATAAAGGATTCCCTTTTGGAATTGCTCAAACGGAATTTCAGACCGGAATTTTTAAATCGTATTGACGAGACGGTTATCTTCAACCGGCTGGGCAAAAACGAAATCGGCAGAATCGTTGATATTCAGCTTAAGCGTCTGGCGCGGCGGCTGGCAGAGCGCAAGATTACACTTAACACCTCAGGCGCGGCAAAAGAATTCCTCGCCGAACGGGGTTATGATCCAATGTACGGGGCGCGGCCCCTTAAACGGGCGATACAGGCGGAACTTGAAAATCCCCTTGCAAAACTCGTCATTTCCGGAAAGATCCACGAAGGCGATGTTGTCAACGCGGACAGATCGGGCGAAGGACTGGAATTTAAAATAATAAATAATAAGTAAGAATTTTCACCCTTTATTACCTATTATTTTTTTCTCATCCATAATGAGAGTATTCCTGTGTATATTATTATTGAATATACATTTATCCGTTCGGCGACGCCAAAATATGCTTTCGGCATTATATTTATTAACAGTGCTCCCGCCATTAATACTAATAATGTACATATTGAAATAATGCTAAGCCATTTATGCCCTTTTGTCCTGAAAAATCCGATGGAAAATAATACCAATGAAACTATCGTCAATAATACTACAAGTACAGTAACAACCATGTGCATTTTATCCTGAAAAGCGCCTGCATAACCGGATTCTGATAACGGAAAGAATGTATACCCGAAAAATGATACTATATTCATTATACAAAAAATAAACGAGGAAACAGTAACAACCTTATTTATTTTATTTCTTAAATACGCGAAAAATCCGATTGAAAAAATTACGGTACATATGCCATAAAGCATCGAAAACAGTCTTGCTATATTTCTCGACGGCGAATTTGAAGCTGTTAAATCGCTTATTGCCTGCGCTAACGGGTTATAGCCTTCATAAAATATTTCCCCGAGAATTACATGGAGAAAATAAAATATTACCGAGAATATACCCAGTAATGGCATTAATTTCAAAATTCTATTTTTTATTCCCACGTTTTATCCCCAAAGACAGTATAAAAAACCATGTATGCCGTGTATAGAGAGTAATGAGCAATTTTAATATCGGCAATGCTAAAATCATATATTTAATTTATCGCAGCCCCACTCAGCTATTTCTTTTATTCGTCTATCATTATCTTTACAACATTGTTTAATAAGTTGGTGATACATATTGAGTCCTGAATTGATCATATTACGGAGGGCATTACATTTCCATAACCATAACCCGTCTTTTCCGGTATACCAAAATCTGGGATTCAGGATATTTATATATGTTTCTTCATCCATCTTTAATATATTCTCCGGTTTTAGGTATTCTTCAAATTCCGGCAGTAACTGAAATTCTTCAGTTTCATTAAATTTATCCTTATTTAAAGGGCATGCGTCCTGACATGCGTCACAGCCGTACAACCACAATCCCAACTTTGATCTTATATCTTCTTTTGGAACATCTTTTGAAAAACATGTTATATTGGTTATACATTTTCCCCTATCCATGGAAAACGTGTTTGATAACGCGTTTGTAGGACACGCTTTTATGCATTTATGACATTTTTCATTACAAACAGCTAAACAAGCGTCTTCGGACACATTATCATACTCAAGCTCCTTATTGACAGTCCATGTGTCAATCCAGATGTAAGAACCGTGTTCCGGACTATATATAAAATTATTATGTCCAAATTTCCCCAATCCCGCTTTTACCGCAGCCCATCTCGCCGGTAATTCTTTTTGTAATATATTCATTCCAAGCGTTCCGAGGAAAGTTTCAAATTCCATTTTTGCCCTATACTCGCGTGAATAAGAAAGCCGGCCGTCAAACAGGTATACTTTTCCAATAATTCCATTCAGGCCGGACGGTACCTTATATTTGTTATATCTTCGCAAACATACAATAACAGACTTACCGTTATCAGGCGGACTGGCAAAGGCTTGTAAAGGCTCGTAAAGTTCTTTTGATTCAGGAAATGTTTTAATACGTTCATTCAAATACTGTGAATATTCCTCAAATACAGCGGCGGGGATTACACCGCATGCTGCGTACCCTAATTCCAGCGCCTTATTTTTTATATTTTGCGTTTTCATTTTTATAATTCCTTCGCTTTTGTAAATCTAATCATTGCGTTGCATGGCATTGCCTTTTTAATGAATTCTGGCAGACAATCGTTTCTGAATGATATTGCTTCAAAAAAATCATCTTTGCCGATTGTTTTATTAAAACCATAAGGATCGGCGAGTGTAAATGTTTCCTTTTCTTCATCATAACCAATAAGTACGGCATAGTGCAATACAGGCTCTTTGTTGCCCAATAAATTTTCGGTAAGGTACAATACCTGAAAAGGAATATTTTGGCTTAAACTCTGCTTTATTATTCGCAATGTACCGTCCTTATCTTCACGGATAAGCGAAGCGTCGTATCCTTCCAGATATTTTTTGTAAATTTCCAATAATTTAGAAAAGGTTATTCCTTTTTCATCAAAAGGCTCATTTTCCAACAAATAGTCCTCATCTATATTTAATCCCTGAAAATGACTCAGGAGCATACCTGCCGACGCGTAACCGCAAGTGTTGTTCCGTTTTTGTTTTACAATTTTAATTCCGTCAATTAGCATATTATTGCCCCTTTATTAAAAATTATAACCAGGAATAAGCTGTAAATAATTAACAAAACTGATCATTTTCTGATTTTTTAAGAGTAAAATGAACATTTTATTGTTTTTCGGAGACCGGAGTAAACCATTCCATTTGGCAGCAGGTTCCATCATAGAGTTTTGTATCTATCTTTTCAAAGCAAATCTTATCTGTTGATAATACATATCCAACCAAATTATTATGCGAAAATTTTTTTATTGCGTCATACATTGAACCCGCTACATAACGATTAATATCAAAATAATGATGTTGGCCGATATAACGGAATCTTGCGCACAATGAAGTATCAAAAGTATCTTTACTGAATCCTTGCGGAATATTCCTGAAATTTTTAACCTGTACTGACGGCAAATACTCCAATATGCCGGTCTTTCTGTCTAAATTTCGCGTCAGACCAATATATACATGAGGGTTTATCGCTGACTTAATGAGCATACGTTCATTATTCCAGAATTGTTTTGCAATGATTTTCCTTGGATCACTTAGCAGCATCTTGTAGTATTTCCCTATAAGATTGAATGACGGAACCATAACAATATCAGGTCCAAAGAGAACGCTGTCGCCAAATTTGTTTTCATTAAAAAGATGAAGCGGAGGTTTGATTTTTATAATCTGCCCTGTTTTTCGCAAATCGCCGGGAGTTATGCCGAATTCGCGTTTGAAAGCCCTGATGTATGACTGTTCATATTCAAAACCGTATTCAAGCGCAATATCAAGAATATTGATATTAGTTTCCAGTATATCTTTCAGGCTTGCCGCCAATGTGCGGGAACGTATATAAGCGGCGATTGATTGCTTGAAGGCAAAGCTGAACATTCTGCGCAAATGGCCTTCAGAAAAACCGTATTTTTTTGAAAGAACAGCCGCATTTAGATTGTTTTTGATACCGTTTTCAATATCAAGCAGTATATTTTCGAGTAAATCATAAGGTTTTAGCATATAGACACCTACCCAGCGTTTTCTAGCGCCTGCGGCGCATTTTATTCGCAATTCATCTTACTTTGCTATTTGCTCTTTCTTCTTCCTCCCTTTCTTTCACCACAAGCACAACCTGCCTCTGTCAGAGACAAACCCGCAGTCCTGGAAAGCCCGCGCGTATTCGCTCTGCCCCGCTGTTTTGTTGTTAATAGTATCAACAACTATTTTATTTTCGTGAAGGAATTTTCTTGTACGGGGTATTTTAATAAGTTCGATCAAAGCTGAAATATCGGGATCATCGGGAGCAATGAAGATATGCTGTTCTTTGCCGTTTCGGTTTGATACGGCGATAAGCTGCGCGCCCCTAAAATAGATACGGCTTGACTGTTGACGGTCGGGGAGGCGCGGATCAAGGCCTTCAATATTAAGTCCCGCGGGACTTGCAGGATCAGCGGCGTTCATCCAGTAAATGCCGTCAACAGCCTCGGCGTTTTCAAGATCACGCGCAATAGCGGGTGAGGCAAATTGCAGGGAATTAATACCGGCGAAGAAACGACCCGCGACCAGTTCGCCTGAAAGTTCCATGCGGCGCATGGTAGGCAAAAACCCAGACCAGGTAAAAGGCGAGGGTTCACTGGAAGCTGAGCTTCCTTTGGAGGCTTTTTCCATAAGCGGACGGCAGAGAATACCCCAGCGTGCCAGCAGCAGGCGTACCCTGTCCTTGTTTCGGTCTTCCTCGTTAAGCGGGTCAAGAGGGGAACCTTCGCCCTGCGGGCTCGGTTGAGGTTCATCCCACCATTGGCTCTGCTCTGTGTTCTCAATCTCATTAAGAACAATAGAAAACCACCTGCCCGATACAGGCGCCCCGTCCCGCCAGCGATCCCGCAAGGAACGCGGGACGCGGGGCATACGCGGAGAGCCTAAACTTGACTGGGGACTTAACTCGACAGTTTCCGTGTTCTTAATCGCGAACCCGAATTGAATGCCTCGGCGAAGCGGTTCAAAGGAATCTGATGACAGCCTTCCTTGCCATGCCGTTTGCCAAAGGGCCTCGGCGCACTCTTTGCTGTTGACGTTCCGCCCCACGCTTGCGTTAACCGCGTCCTTTATTTCCCAGAAATCGCGGGGACGGTCAAAAAAGCCGTTGTCGATTAACTGCGTGAAGGCTTCCGAAAGAAGCCCGGCTTCCGAAGGATGCTCTGCTTCCGGCTTATCCTCCGAATGTATCTTTTGCCTTGGTTTTCGGACAGTATTCACATTCACCAGTTCCAGATCATCGGGCCGGCAAAACCCAATTTTTTCCTTACCCGCGCCGTACCAGACCAGCCGGCCTTCGTTAATCTCGCTATTAATAATTTCAGGACTGTAATGAGCGCAGCGCGCGGTAAAAAACTCTGTTTCCCACAATTTAACAGGCGCACAGCAGGCATTAAGTTTTTTAATAGAAGTCTCGTTGCTCTCTGTTAAAAGTCCTTGATGCAGGGCAAGAAAAGGAACCAAAAACGCGGCGGGTCTTTCGTTGATTTCGGGACGCTGTTTTCGCCGGGAAAGACGCAGCAGCATCTCAAGGTTTCTGCTGTCGCAGATGAACGGGGAATCCGCTCCCGCAAGTTGCACATCACAGACTACTTCCTCAACTTCGGCAAGAGCGTTAACGGCGTCTTCGACCGCAGCGACACCTAAGCCGAAAACCCCGGCAATCCGTGTCAGAGAGATTGGGCCTTCATAACGCAGCCAGGGGCCGAGCAGGGGCAAAGGATCGCTTAGCCATGAATCATCCCACTCGCGGTGAACCATTGAGGGAATGACGGCTTCATTTCGCCTAACCATTACCAGCCGGTCATTCGAGCTTTGTGAAAGCTCCTGTTTGAGCTTTTCTGGCAGCGAAGCGCACAGGGTTTCCCATTCATCCAGGGGAATGGCTATCCGCTCTTTGACCCACTCGTACAGTGACAACTGGTCATCGGGCGCCCAATCAGGCTCTTCCCTGCGAAGACGGGCGCTGAAGCTGCCGGCAAGTTCTGGTTTTATTACAGGACGAAGGGAAGCGTCACCCAGGGCTTCCTGAATAACCTTGTCGGAAAGCGTCGCGCCCGATCCCTGTATATCTTTTCGCTCGTCGTATTCATACATCAGGGTATTGGTTTCCTGGCGCACCATGTCACGCGAAAAGGGGCTGGGGATACCGCTGTAAAAAAAGGACACAGTGACAGTGCCGTCATTAATTGCGCCTAACAGTTCGCGGAAGCCTTCCATGTCGAATAAATCTACCAGGCAGCTCCGCCACGCCTCGGCGGTAACCGGAAAACCCTCTTCGCCCCGTACCGCGTCAAAAAGCCGCCTGGAACGCTGCCTTGTGATCCACAGCGGGGTTCGCTTCCCAAAACCTGCCTTGGGCAGAAGAAGGCTTCTTTCCGCGGCCTCGCGGAAAGAAGCCCCGAAAACGCCTGAAGCCTCCAGCCTGTTTCTGAACAGCCTCTCACCCCGGCAAAGACCAGCCCCGCCGCTTTTGTTAAGCTCTGTAACAGCGCTGCGAAAAATATTTTCAATCTGTTTTACATTCCCCTCAATGCCCAGCCTTGGTATTAACAAAAGAAGCGAATCGTCATTGGAAAACGATTCCACCCTGAGCTTCAGCTTTTCTTCCAGCTCCTGTGCCAGGACCAGCGTTAGCGGATAGTTAACAGCCCCGCCCCGGAAGCTGTGCATCACCACCGCGTACAAATCCCCGCGGTTTTCCGGGCTGTCGATAATTTCTACCGTTATTCGATTAGTGCCGCTTAAAGGAAGGCCGTGCTGCGCGTTTCGCTGGGAATCGAGAAAAGCGGCAAGGGCCGGGGTCTCCGGCAGAGCATGGGTTATACCCCCGTTATACCCGTCAAGGATTGCCAGCACCCGTTCCGTAAGCCTTGGACTGCGAAAAACCGTGTCCGCTTTCCAGAAGGGCATAAAGTCTGACGAGGTTTCCAGCGGCGCGGCCTGCACGGACTCCGCCTCTATAGCGGTGATCCTCCAGCCCCGCCCGCCAAAATGGAAGCGATCACCAACGCGGCGTTCCCAGACAAATTCCTCGTCAAGTTCCCCGATCTTTGTTCCGTCGGCAAGCCTCAGTGAATACAGTCCCCGGTTGGCGATGACCCCGCCGGATGAATACAAAAGGAGCAAGCTGCCGTCAAGAGCGCCGATTTCGCCTGAGATGTTATCCAGCCATATACGGGGCTTTACATCCCTCAGCCTGGTTTTTACCTCGCCGTTAGTTGACAATCCGGCGAGCATACGCACTGTCCGCAAATACGCCTCGCGGTTGAGGTTCCTGAATATATAGAATCCTTTTAACAATCTGTACAGTTCTTCAATGTTCCGGTTTTCTTCTATACAGAGGCTTATGATCATCTGGGCGAGAATATCCAGGGGATTTTCAATGGGGCGTATCTCCTCAATGTCCCTATCCTCAACAGCGCCTTTAAGGGCCGTGGCAAGAAGCAGATCCATTCCATGAAAGGGAAAGAGAAGCCCCCGGCTGACCATTCCCACGCCATGACCTGATCTCCCGATGCGCTGCAATGCCTGGGACACGGAGCCCGGGCATCCAGCCAGCACCACCTCGTCAACGCTGCCTATGTCTATACCCAGTTCCAGCGAGGCGGTGGCAACCACGCAGAACAGGCTGCCAGCCGCCAGCCGCCTCTCCACGCTTTGCCTCAGCTCCTTTGAAAGCGAGCCGTGATGGGTAAAGGCGACAGTGCCGCTAACGCCGGCTTTTTGAAGCGCCGTTTCATGAAGCGCCGCTTCCTGGTTTATAAAGTAACAGAGCCGTTCAGCGCGGCGGCGGGATTC
>Ga0268262_10007012_pt1 | contig 10627 bp, 10 predicted proteins | sample TergutNc150P3_FD_190354 | JGI IMG/M metagenome (GOLD analysis project Ga0268262, IMG submission 190354) | Nasutitermes corniger P3 segment gut microbial community from laboratory colony in Florida, USA - Nc150 P3 (SPAdes) (version 2) | ecosystem: Host-associated > Arthropoda: Insects >...
TTAAATCCTTCTTTATGCCGCTTTCGTCAACATAAACCCGTTTATCAAGTGGAATTTTAGAGAGCTGTGTTAGGAAGGTTTGGCGTTTTTCTTCTGATTTTTCAGCATAGGTGAAAGATTTTTTTTTACGTGTGATTTTTAGGTTTACGAGTTTTTTGTGGGTTGCTGGTGGGCTGGTGTTGAAGTGTTTTGCCAGTTCGTAGAGGTAGGCGTCAGGTTTTTCTTTTAGGAGCTGCCTGAGTTTTTGGGGGTCGATTTTTCTTGTTCGTGTTTCTACTTTGCGACAGTTCAAGGTGCCTGTTTTATTCTTTAGTTCTAGCCAATTGTAGTATGTTTGTGGGGTGATTTTGAAGGTTGCTTTAAGCTGGGAAAATGTATGTCCCCTTTGTTTGTACGCTATTGCGGCCTCTCTGAAATCTCTGCTATACGTCATAACACACAATAAAACGTCTCCTAAAACTTAAGTTAATCGGCTATACTAATGAGTGTTATGATCCAGTGTTTGATACATGGGTCACTTTGGAGCCTATGCCTACGCCAAGGTCGGGTTTTGCTATAGCGGTGTGTCAGGGTAAAATTTATTGTATGGGTGGTACACCACAGATTGAAGATGGCATGAAACCGCGTTGTGATGTAACTGAGGTATATGACATAGTTACTAATAGTTGAAGTACTAAGGCTTCTATGCCGATTAGTGCAAGTGGTTTGCTGGGGCAAGCTGTGAATGACCAAATTTTTGTCATAAATGGTAATACCCTGTTTATGTATGATATAGCTACTGACACTTGGTCCCGTAAACCTGATCCGCCATATTATCTTTTTAGTCCTGCATCAACTGTTGTCGATAATAAAATAATACTCATAGGTAACATTATCACTCAAACCTCTCCAAGGGTAAAATATGCTGTGAAAGCTACAATATATAATGCAGAAACCGATATGTGGAGCGAAGGAGATTTAGCTTCTGATTTTGAAACTAGCAATGCTGCTGCTGGAGCGACAACAGGTATCTATGCGCCTCAGAACGTATATGTTTTTTCGGGAGGAACTAGTACAACTCTACGTTATGAGCCTACAACAGATACTTGGTCAGCCGTTGCACCTATGACCTCAACTCGTCTATCTTTTGGTGTGGCAAATATTGATGATGTCCTATACGTAATAGGTGGACTTGATTCTGAACTAGAGACTTTATCTACTAATGAACAATACATACCAATAGGATATAATACCACACCATCTCACAAACCCTATTTAATCTACATTATCGCAACTGCTACTGCATTAGTAGTTCTAACTGTTGTAATCATTTGTGTCATATTACTATCTATAAAAAAGAAAAGACGGCAAATGAAAAATTAAAAAAAATGCTCAACATAATATCCATTAGCGAAAAAGTTTGTTTAAATATGCAAATAGAAATTGGATTTAATTACTTGGTTTAGCAGCTTGGTCTTTGATTTGTTCGTTAATTATATCCTTTAGTCGTGTGCAGGTTTCTTTTCGTGCTTCTCTTGACATGTCAATTTCAAGTTTTTCTGCTTCTTTACGCAGTGTATCTGCTTTATCTGTGAGCTCTTGCTTTTTTACTGTATAGTCCTCTTGTATTTTAGCTTGTTCTAATGGAAGATTCTGCTGAGCTGTTTCTAACTGGTTTTTTGCTTTCTCTAAGTTCTGCTTTGTCTGTTCTAGTTTTTTTGCTGCAGCTTTTTTGGCACTGAATTGGAAGAAGCTAACTTTTGCTTTCCCTTGGACTTCTATGTCATTTTCAAGCTTTTTTATTTGAGTTGTCAATTGTTCTGTATCTGTATTATGGTTATTGTTTAACTCATGTTTTTTCTTCGAATAGTTTGCATCTAAATCTTTAAGCTCCTGATTAACTTCTAGTAATGTTTTTTCGTTTTCAGCAAGAGCAGATTCTTGTATACGAAGATTAGATAATACTGTTTGCATATCTAGTAATATTTGCTCACACTTTTCAGTAAAGCCCTTGTCAACTTTAACGTTTGCACCCGTTTCAAACTCTGTTACTATTTGACGTAAATTACCTAGCCAATCATCATAGTACTGACTAAATGGTGAGAGAGCAAAAGTCTGACCCCCAAGACGCTCAATACTGACAAGCGCTCTTTCTACTATAACAACAGCATCATTACTACTATCACTCTGCACTGTGGTTTTTACAGGTTTTTCTTTTACACTTCTAGCAGTAGATCTAGTTTTCCCTGTCTTAGACGTTTTCGCCGCTGCTGTCCCTGTTTTCTTTTTAACTGCCGCTTTTTTAGTTTTAGCACTTGCTGATTTAGTTGAACTCTTCTTAGTCTTGGTAGTTGAACCCGATTTAGACCCTGTCTTTGAACTGGCATTCATAACTCACTTTTGGACAAAGGAATATTTAAACAATAACTTAACTACACCATAGTCTTCATCTTTCTTCAAATCTAAAGTAACTATCACTCTGATAACCACCACTTTTTCATATTATTTTTAAACTGCAAAAAAAGAATCTTAATAAAATCGCTCACCAACATCTACTACCACGGTATATCTATGGAAAAAATTGCGCTTGGCAAAAACGGTATGGTATTCCCAATGCCGCTAGGACTTGTTGGCGTAAATATAACAGATAACCAACCCAATTTTACAACAGTTAGCTCCATAGCAACAGTAAGCCTCGACCCACCCATGATATCATTTAGCTTAAACAAAGTACGCTTCTCAAACAAATACATAATAGAAAAGAAAACATTTAGCCTAAACTTCCCCTCAACAAACCTAATAAACAAAGTCGACTACTGCGGCCTAGTCTCAGGAGAAAACATTGACAAATCAACAATATTCCAAGTATTCTACGGCAGCCTATCCGACGCCCCCATGATAAAAGAATGCCCCCTCTGCATAGAATGCCGCCTAATCGCCGTTATCGACCTACCAAAAAACGAACTCTTCATAGGACAAATAATCAACGCCTACAGCGAACAAAAATACCTCACAAACGGCAAACTAGACACAACAAAACTACACCTATGCACACTAAACTTTGCTGACTCAAGCTACCGCACACCCGGCGCCATAGCAGGAAAAGCTTTCTGCGATGGAGCAAAACACGCACCGCTCGCATAACAGCCTTCACTTAGTATACCCCTTAAGATCAGCAAAATTTTATTCTTCACATATAAAAAGTAAGGAGCGCCTCTGAGTTTAATCTACAAAAATCGGCGCTTAAACCCAACGAAAAATCTAAAGAACACGATAGATTGTGCGTGAATCTTGAAGTTGTTTGATGGTCCTACTTATAAAACTATGTATCATCAATTTTTTCACGTTAACTCGATACCCTATATTTTCACAAACTTTTTTGTGACCAGTTATTTATAAGCGCTTGGTCAATGGATTGACCAGTTATTTATAAGCGCTCGAACGATAGATCGTTGGATAGAGTACATACGTTATTTGTTTCCAATTTTTAGGTGATAGTTATTATTTTTGGGTTTGTTTTTTGGTTATTTTTGTAATTAGTTCCTTTTATGGCAAAATATTTTACGTATGTCGAGTAATATTGCTGTAATTCTAAAAAAATGTCGATATAGTTATAAATGCAAAAATGGTTAAAAACAAGATATGTGGATAAAATGTGCTACTTAATTTGGAAATTTGGCTTTTGAATTTCTACAGATAATTTGGTGTGTTTACCACGGTATTTATGTTTTGTAACATATAACCAGTTTTATGTTTTATGCTTTTAGTGTAAAAAGGGGTCTTTTTTACTTCAGAGTTATTCCACGTCTATATTTCTTTTTTTGAGACTTTTCCATATGGAGTTACGCTATTATCCATAAATTAAATCATGTTTACATAAGTGAGCTCACCATAACAGTTATACTTTACGAAGGAGAGACTACTAATTAGGAAATAGTTATCATGAGAAAACCAAAAATGGGAAACATTGTACTTCTCATTATTTTGTTAATTGTGATACTTGCTGTTTCTTTGTCGGTTGTTAATGTTTTTCAAAATTCGCATGATGAGGTAAGTGATGCTCCTCAGTTGTCTCCACCGAATACGCCAAGTAATGCGCAGCTAAATAATGCCGGATATCTTGCGCATAGAGATGATGGTGAGTCTAAGCTGTTTTTGGTTTCGGCTAATGCGTCATATGGTGTGTATTCAGCAAATATGTTTTGGGGTGGTGGTACATTTGTTGGTCAAGACTGTTTTGCTATAACAGCTAAGATAAGAAGTGATTATACTTTAGAAGAACTGCAGAAGTTTAGTGTTTACTCTGATGGTTATCATTCGGGAAATGTGTATTTTGCTGTGCGTGTTACACTTTATGATGGGGCCTCTCAAGTTTCGGCAAGTGATGTATCGGGTGCTATAGTAGGTTCCATGTCGCCGCCGTTAGGTGTTCCTCAATGGGATTTATCTTATGGCGAAACTGGTACTGTTGAAATATATCTGGCAACTAATAGCAGAAACATAGACAACTATTCCATAGATCTCCGTATAATAGAGTTATCTGGACTTCCTATACCCTAAATATATGTGCAGAAATTTGCCTGCTCAATATCTAGTATTTGCGTGTTGCGTGTATTGGGTATGAATAGTTGCTATCTAACGATGCCTTTAGTTCAAGAGCTGTAAGCTCTAAAAAGTTTTTGATGACTAAGGGTGATTATCTAAATGTGCTTGTTCTTTAGTTTGGTGAATCATAAATGGGGGTTATAGTGTGAGTAATTGTAAATTGTGTGTTTTGTTAAAATTTTGGCGGGTCCTACGGGAATTGAACCCGCGACCCCCGGATTAAAAGTCCGGTGCTCTAGCCTGACTGAGCTAAGGACCCGCTTTTTGTGTTGAGGCTGATAGGAATTGTGTGGTGGTTTTTTAGGTTTTCGTTTCTGTAGTGGTTAATTTTGATGTTTGGGGGCTGTTTTCTGTTTTTGGTGTGTTTGTTGTATCTTATTTTTTTGTTTGTCTATTTGTTGTTTGGTGTTGTGGTTTGTGTTGTTTTGTACATAAGTGTTGTCTTTTTTTTTGTTGTTTGTTTGGAAAAGTTTCAATGTTTAGTGATAATGGGGCTTGTTTGTTTGTTGTTTTTTTACATGTTTTTTTCTTTTTTATTGCGTTGGTAAAATAAGTTATTATTTACATATATATGTGCATATACGCGTTTTGTACGTAATTGTTATTGCATATTCTACTGTATATGGGTATGGTGCCTAAACATGATATCATGGAAAAATTCCTTTAAACGATTAAATGAAGAATATGATTTAGCAAAGAAAAAGAAACAAGCTGTAGATAACCTGTATATTACAGGAAAAATTTCACAGTTAACAAGAGATACTTTCAATAAAGATATAACTGCTGCAATTGCAGAAATTGAAAGACAACAAAAAGATCTTGTAACAAAAATGCAGCTTAAAACTGAAGAATTAACAAGTCAAATTAAACTCTTAGAAACACTTCTTGCAAATTATGAAATCCAATACGTCATAGGTGAAATTGGAGATGAAACATATCAACGTGACATTTTACTTTTCACCATAGGCATAGATACAGCAAAAACAGAGTTAGACACAATAACACAGGCTACTATCCAATTATGCGGGTCTGTACAAACAATTCAAGCCCCGATAGCACCAGATATTCCAGTTGCCGAAACAGTAATTGAAACCCCAACAACAACAGAAACAGCCGCACCTGATGAATTCTCAATACCAATAGAAACACCCGTTGACTCTACACCATTAGAGACAACCTTATTTGAAGCTACACCAGCCCCAATTGAAAAACCAATTATGGAGTCAACAACTAACGCTGAAGCCCCAATTGACACTCCAGTTATGGAGTCAGCCATTGAGGAAACTTTAACCGCTGATGCTCCACTTACTGCTCCTGTTATGGAGTTAGCTATTGTTGAGGAGCCGGTTATTGAGTCAGCTATTGTTGAAAATGCTCTATTTGCTGATGCTCCTGTTATTGAGTCAGCTATTGTTGAGGCTCCAGTTGAGTCTCTATTTGAAGCGTCAAATGATGAGGCACTTAAAATTCTTGAAGAATCTCTTGTTGAGGCTCCAGTTGATGTTCTATCTGAGGAGTCTGTTATTGAGTCAGCTATTGTTGAGTCTCCAGTTGAAGCGGTAGATTCATTTGTTCCCGTAGAAACAGATGACTCCGTAATTGAAATTACAGCAAAAGACCCGATCTTTTTAACTTCTGATATATCATCAGCTGTTGAGGAGCCGGTTATGGAGTCAACTGTTAACGTTGTTGAGGAGGCTCCACTTGAATCTACAGTTATGGATCTTCCAGTTGAAGATGCCTCTATTACTCTAGTTGAAGACCAAGCACTTGCAGATGTTGCAGATGTTGCAGATGTTCCGCTTCAAGTTTTTGAGGTTACCGAGCAGGCTCCAGTTGAGCAGACTCTTGAAAAAGTTTTGGAACAATTAAACTCTCCAGCAGTTGAGGAGCTGACACATAGCAGCCACCCTACTACTGCGCCTCATCAGGCGCTTTCCGAAATAACAGCCGAAGCAGTAAGCGACGGGCAAATAGACGAAAGCGACGAAGACTCAACAGAGTAAATTAACTCTTTCTTCTTTTTAATTTCAAACAAATATTTTTTTGTTAAATCTTTTTTTGCGGTAAAGCATATGAGAGTTTTCATATTTGTGTAAATGTTAATAAGTGCTGATGATGGAACATACATTATGCCTAAGTCATCTAAGAATAAAGCTAAAGCTAAAAATCAGTTGAAGAAAAAACAGGCTGTTCAGGCTGAAACTCGCAGTAGTAATAGTAGTAGTATAACCAAAAAGAAGTCCTATTGGGTAATGCTCTCTGCTTTTATAGTTGCAGTTTTTTCAGTTGCCGGATACATACTAGATTTTGCTCCTGTTAATCTTGCTGTTTTAATGATTGCCATAGTGCTTTTAATTAGTCTTATAGGCTATGTTAGTGTTACGCCTTCTAATTTATCTAAATCTAAAAGAGGCACATTTCTCTTTGTAGGAGCCTCTGTTATAGGATTTAGCATATGGGCTATTATAATGCTTATTTTAACTAATACAGGGGCAATAGAGATCGTATTTGACGATGAGACTGCTTTCTTAATATTTCCCAGTCTTATAATATGCCTAATAATAGGCTCGTTTATAGGTGAATTAATAGGTAAGAATGGTCGTATACAAAAATTCTTTTTCAAACCCAAAGATGACCTTTAACATGACTTATTACTCTATATCTCTTCTTTTTCCCAGAACCTTTAAAACTAGTTATTTAGCATGATTTCTAATAGAACACAAAATAGGACTGTTTGCCTTGAAATTTGGTATAATGACTCGAAACCCCGATGCGTGGAGTAGCACGCAAGTGCGAGAAGCCCTAACCCGTCGTAATATACCCTATGCCTGCTTTACCTTCCCAAAGCTTGTCGCAAGGCTGGCATATAGACCATATTTTAAAATAGATGGTGTAGATATTCTTGAGGATTTAGATGCCCTTATCATTCGTCCAATAGGTCGTGGTTCTCTTGAAGAGCTAGTTTTTCGTATGGATATGCTCTATAAACTTGAGCGTAAGGGTTTTTATATGGTAAATCCGCCAAATGCTATTGAGCACTGTGTTGATAAATATGATATTTTGGCTCTTCTAGAAGACTCAGGTGTACCTGTGCCTCGTACATTAGCAACTGAGAGTGTAAATGAAGCACTAGCCGCTTTTAACGAGTTAGGCGGTGATGTAGTGGTTAAACCCATTTTTGGTTCTCGTGGTCAGGGTGCGACGCGTGTAAATGATGTGGATATAGCTGATACAATTTTTAAAGCTATAACATTTCATCATGGCGTTATTTACATGCAAGAATTTGTTGAGCACGGCTTTTCAGATATACGTGCTTTCGTAATAGGTGACCGTGTTGTTGCATCTATGCGACGTGTCGCTACAGGGTGGAAAACTAATTATAGTAAAGGTGCACGTCCTGCCCCTGAAAAAATCAGCAAAGAATTTGAAGACTTGGCCATAAAATCTGCTAAAGCTGTAGGATGCAAAATTGCTGGCATAGACATCTTAGAGAGTCCTAATGGACCACGCATTGTTGACGTTAATAGTCAACCCGGCTGGAAAGGTCTGCAAATGGTTACTGATGTAAATATTGCTGAAGAAATAGTCAACTTTGTACTCTCTGAAATTAAACACTAACTTTTTTCTTTAATAGTCTTTTTTAATTGCTAATAGTCTTGTGTAGGCATCTTTACTGTTTAATGGAAAAATGTTTTCTTCTCCTGCCTTCTTTAAAATTCTCTTTTTATCTTCAGTGAATTCGCCAATAAAATAAGCACAAAGCCCATGTTGTTTTAAAACCTCTGTGGCTTTCTGTTTTTCTGTTGGTGGAACTGCTACTAAAATTGTGCCAGTTGATGATAGCGCTAAAACTTCATAATCGCTAAGCTTAAACTGCTCCTTTAATGCTGCTAGTTCTTTTGGGAATGGAATATTTTCCCAATTTACCCTCATGCCAATATTTGATGCTTCTGCTAGCTCATTTAACGCTGCTACTACGCCTCCCTCTGTTGCGTCATGCATAGCGTTAACACATTTTGCTTGGGCAAGCTGCTGTGCCTCTTTTACACAGCTTTGCAACTTTATCATATCTGCTAATTCTCTAACTTTTTTAGCTCCAAAAATTTTTGTTGCAGTTTTTGGATGTGTCAATGCAAAATTCGTCAATGTTTCAATGCCCACAGGCTTTGTGCACATTATTAAATCACCCGGTTTAGCATTTCCCGGCGTTACAAGCTTGTCTGGTTCAACAGTTCCATACATGGTGCAGACTCCTAGCATGTCTTTTAGACTATCATACATACCTGTATGTCCTCTAACAATAGCTACCCCATACTCATCTGCAGCGACGCATGTCTGTTTCATGATTTCCTGAAAAACCTCAGGAGATGTTGATCTAGGACCAAGTAAATTAATTGTGCAGAATTGTGGTTTAGCGCCAAAAAGAGAAAGATCCGACGCTGCATAATTAATTAAAAACCAGCCAAACCACTCCTGTGGAACACCCGTGCAGGGATCCGTTGAAACCACTAATAGTTGATCACCTAGGCGATGAACTCCAGCATCATAACCAATCATTGGCGGCACAACTACATTCTCACTAGCTCTAATGCAGTCAAGAAGTTTTTGTAAATGTAGACTACTCAACTTTCCCATACTACACTGCCCCTACTCGCCCGTATAGTAACCTATGCAGTATGTAAACTAGTATGCAACTTATCACAAGTTCAACAAATAGGTAACTTCCATTGTATATTGACGAGTACAACCATGGATTCATACCCTCAGGCGCGTATTCAGCAAAAAAAATGGCGCCTGAAATTACATGCATAACCCATCTGCCTGCGACTGCAATCGTGGTTCCTAATATTGAATGGGTTTTGAAAAAGCCTGCTAAGCCTATACAGCCAAATGCTAAGGGATAATCAAGTAGTAGCTGTGTTGGATAGTATACTTCTGGTAAAATTGCTAATTGGACAAAACCATAGATAACTCCTGCAAAAATACCAACCTTTGGACCACGACGTAGTGCTAACCATATAAGAGGTACCATGGAGGCAAGTGTAACTGAACCGCCTTGCGGCATATGCCAAATAACAATTATACTCAAAGCCGTGGAAAGCGCCGTAAATATGGCAACTTCAGCTAAAATCCTAGGATCTTTATAACTACTCTTAGACTTAATATTATTGTTCTTTGTAACATTCATATTTGTTTCCCTCCGCCAGTATTACCTGGGTCAGGTTCATTGGGTCGATAACCATTAAGTTATCCTCTCAGCTGAGTCATCACCTCAGCTCCCCGAGTATCTAATTAAAAATGTTGCAACAATGATATTTTAGAGTTTTGCCTGCAGCATTCAAACTGCCACATTTATGGGCTTTCTCTTTTTGAAATAAAATAGTAAACCTGCGGTAACAATTCCAATAGTTAAAACTACTAACACCATTGCGACATCATAGCTTAAAGAGTGATTGAAAGGCTCAGAAGGTTCAGATGTAACAGGTGATGGATCGGTATGGTAACCAATTGGTACATACTGTTCATTAGTGGCGAGAAATTCCATTATTGTGTAGGGTTTGTTTCCTCCTATGACATATAAAATATCCTCAGCAATAGCTGCACCAAAGCTGAACCGAGGTGTACACATAACCTCGGTAGTTGACCAAGCCTCAGTTGCAGGATTATAAACAACAGTATTATCTGCTCCTGCTCCCAAGAAATAAACTCTCTTAGGCGCATAAACACCAGATGTTGCCACAGCAACCATACCATACCCCATATCTACCTCTTGCGTTTTCCCTTCACTCCACTTATCCATCTTAACATCATAAACCCTAACAGCCACATTATTTTGATCACCACCAGAATAATCTGATTTGATTACATAAAAAACAAGTATTTTATCATCCACCGTAACCGAAACTATCGAGTTGCGCGAGTCTATGTACGGTATTTGAGATTTTTTATAGTTAATGAATTTATATAATTGGAGCTGCCCTTCTTTCTGAAGGGCAGCGACGGTTAAAATTGCTATCAAAAACATTATGCTGCTTACACA
>Ga0268262_10007013_pt1 | contig 10626 bp, 9 predicted proteins | sample TergutNc150P3_FD_190354 | JGI IMG/M metagenome (GOLD analysis project Ga0268262, IMG submission 190354) | Nasutitermes corniger P3 segment gut microbial community from laboratory colony in Florida, USA - Nc150 P3 (SPAdes) (version 2) | ecosystem: Host-associated > Arthropoda: Insects > Digestive...
ATGCGAAGCTTTCGGACAAAAACCCTACTCCCTACTCCCTACTCCCCATTCCCCACGAATTTGAGCGTTTTTTACGCAAATTCCCCTAAAAATTAAAGACTGACTTCAAAAAAAGCGAACTCGAGTTGTAAAAAAGCGAACTCGAGTTGTAAAAAAGTGAACTCGAGTTGTAAAAAAGTGAACTCGAGTTGTAAAATTATGAACTCGAGTTGTAAAAAAGCGAACTCGAGTTGTAAAAAAGTGAACTCGAGTTGTAAAAAAGTGAACTCGAGTTGTAAAAAAGTGAACTCGAGTTATAAAATTATGAACTCGAGTTATAAAATTATGAACTCGAGTTATAAAATTATGAACTCGAGTTGTAAAAAAGTGAACTCGAGTTACTTACATTAAGCCGCCACTCCCCACTCCCCACTCCCTATTAAACATCGCAAACGCACATTACCTTTGTTAAAAACATTAACCATGATACAATAAAGAAAGGCAGGAAAAAATGTCCAAAACACCGCTGACTCCGGTCATAAAGATTGATGAAGATAAATGTATTAACTGTTACGCCTGTATCGTAATATGCCCCGTTAAGTACTGCATGGACGGGTCGGCGGAAAAGTTACAGATAAATCACGACATCTGTATAGGCTGCGGAAACTGCATTCACGCCTGTACCCACAAGGCAAGAACCCTCATAGACGACACCGCCCGTTTCATGGAAGACCTTAGGCAAAAAGAGAAAATTATCGCCGTCGCCGCCCCCGCTGTCGCTTCGGTTTTTCCCGATCAATTCCTCAATTTAAACGGCTGGCTTAAAACACTCGGCGTAGAGGCCTTTTTTGACGTAAGCCTCGGGGCGGAACTTACAGTCATCACCTATCTTGACTACGTCAAAAGAAAAAACCCCCGCATGGTGATTTCACAGCCGTGCCCGGCCATTGTTACTTTCATCGAGATTAACCACCCCGAACTGCTGCCCTATCTCGCCCCGGCGGACAGCCCCATTCTTCATACTATTAAATTGATAAAAGAGTACTACCCCAAATACAAAGATCACAAAGTAGCGGTAATATCTCCCTGCATCGCCAAACGGCGTGAATATGACGAGACCGGAATGGGGAATTACAACGTAACAATGCTCTCGCTTAAAAATCTTATCGCCGAACAGAAAATAGACCTTTCTTCTTTTCCGCAGATTGAGTATACGGGAGTGAGCGCCGAGCGAGCCGCCGGGTTTCCCATTCCCGGAGGGCTTTTGGATACCGCAGAGCGTTTCGCTCCGGGGATCAGGCGGCGCACTCTCAAGATTGAAGGGGTGCACTCGATTTACCCCTACTTAAAAGAAATGCAGGAACTGCTTGACACCAATGTCGATACGGCGCTTTTGATAGACTGCCTCAATTGCGAAAAGGGCTGCATAGGCGGACCCGGCACGGGGAACTCGGCGAAACCGCTTGGTATGCTTGAGGCTCCCGTTCGAAAGCGCATGGCTCAGCTTGAGAAAAAACATAATTCCCAAAACGGAGAAAAGGCTTACAAAAAATACCACAATGTTTTAAACAAGTACTGGAAGAAAGACCTGTACAACAGGAGCTATCTCAATCTTTCGGAGAACAATACAATCAAACAGCCAAACGATACCGAGCTTAAAGAAATATTCCACAGTTTAAAGAAATACAAAAAAGAGGATTTATACAACTGTACATGCTGCGGTTACGGAAGCTGCGAAGCGATGGCGAAAGCGATTTTCAACAAACTTAACCACCCTGAAAACTGCGCCCATTACATTCTTACCCTGCTTACGGAAAAAACCGGTATCGAAGAGAATAACCGTCTTCAGCTTCAGGAACACATTACACGGGCGTCGCAGCTTATTGAGGGAATAAACAATTTAATAAATAAACTGAACGCCTCTATCAATACGCAGGCGCGGACAATCACCCAGTCTTCGGAAGCGACGGAAAAAATGCTCGGCTCGCTCAAGGAAACTTCTGAAATGTCCCGTAACAAACAGGAAGCCATAAAAGGTTTAATAGAAGACACCGCCAAGAGTCAGGAATCCATGCGGGAGACGATTCAATCAATTGAGAGCATTTCAAAATCGGTGGAAGGAATATCGCAGGCGATCAAAATAATCAGCACAATAGCGGCTAACACCAACCTTTTGTCCATGAACGCCGCTATTGAAGCGGCGCACGCCGGAGCGGCGGGTTTGGGCTTCGCGGTAGTCGCGGGCGAGATACGCCATCTTTCCGACAACACACGTGAAAACTCGGTTAACATTTCCAAGACGCTCAAAAGCATAGTTAACGGAGTAGCCGTTACGGAAAAACAATCCGGCAACACCGGGGCGTTGATTACGGAGATGTCAAAAGAAATCGGCAGTTTCGCCGAAACTATGTCCGGTATAATCAATACCTTCGGAGAGCTTTCGGCGCAAAGCGGCGAGATTACCGCAGCCCTTGACAGTCTCCAAAATCAAAGCGAATTGGTAAAAACCGACTATGCCGAAATACTGTCAATGACGGATAAACTCCACACGGCGATGCTTGATTTGAATATGCTGTCCAAAAAGAAGGTGCTTCTGATTGATGATGAGGAAACCGTTCTTACTTTGACAAAAAACGCGCTGAAAGATAATTATAACGTTACCGCAGTCAATTCAGGCAAGGCGGCTTTGGATATGTTCATGAAAGGGTATACCCCTCATCTGATTTTACTGGATCTGTATATGCCTGAAATGGGCGGCTGGGACGCTCTTATCAGAATACGAGACATCAGCAAATTACACCAAACAAAGATAGCGATATACACGTCGTCGGAAGATCCGGAAGACAAGGCGAAAGCCAGGGAACTCGGCCCGGTTGAATACATACAAAAGCCTATAAGTAAAAACGAACTGCTGGAAATAGTAAAAAGATTGACAGAATAATTTTGTAAAAAATTTTCTTTTTTATTACTTAAACCTGCGTCAGGTATACAAAATCAGCGTTTTTCTGTAATCTTTATAACAATAAATAACCGGAGTATTTCGTGAAAAAGTTTCTGTTTGTTTTAATTACCTCGGCAATCATCACGGTTTCCGTTACAGGCTGCGGCAATAAAAACACATTAACTCTTTACACATGGGATGAAATGTTTCCCCGGGATATTTTAAATATATTTGAAAGAGAAACGGGCATTAAAATCAATTATGTGATTTTTGACACTAACGAAACCATGCTTGCAAATCTACAGTCTTCCAAAGGCGCAGGTTACGATCTTGTAATCGCGGACGATTACATTATAGAAACGGCTGTCGCTCAGGGGCTTGCGCAAAAACTCGACAAAACCAAACTGCCTAACTACAAAAATATAAACCCCGTATATCAAAAGCAGTTCTATGACCCTAAAGACGAATACACTGTTCCTTACGGTGCCGGCATACTTACAATTGTTTATGATCCAAAACGCGTGAATATTAACATTATGGGTTATTATGACCTGTGGAATCCCGCGCTCTCAAACAGTTTGGGCATTATAGCGAATTACAGGGTTATAAACGGATTAGCCCTTAAAGTTCTGAGCGAAAGCTACAATACGAACAATATTTCGTCAATACGAGACGCGGGCGAGCTTCTGCTGCTTCTTGCGCCTAACGTTCGTTTTATTCAGGATGATTATCTTGAGGACAAACTGATTTCCGGGGAAATATCCGCCGCTATAATGTACACTTCGCAGGTGACTCGCGCAAAAATGACCAACCCCGGACTTAAAATAGTATTTCCCGAAGAAGGCATAGGGTTCGGCATAATGGCGGGCTTTATACCGTCAAAGGCGGTAAATCCTGAAGCGGCGCATACTTTCCTTAACTTTATTATGGACGCAATAAGGGGAGCTTCCTGTTTTGAATATATTGGCTACTACAGCACGTATCTGGCTTCGGATTTACTCATCGCTCCCGAATACAAGGAATTCCTGACTCTTCCCGAAGGATTTAATGTTAATATGGAGATGATAAAAAGCATCAGCGCGGAAGCGGAACAGGAACATAACCTTATCTGGACAGCCTTTAAAAAAGCCGCAGGCCAATGATTTTTTAACGATACAAAGACAGGGAGTTTATAACATGGGAAGCTTAATAGGACTTATTATACCAATGGCTGTTTTATCAATACCGATTACGGCAATAATACTTTCACACAAACAAAAGACCCAAAAAAACAAAATACGTGAAATGGAATTACAAAAAGAAATACTTAAACTGGAAATAGAAAAACAAAACAGTACTATTGAATTATTGGAAAAAGAAAACAAGAAACTAGACAGAATGATGGACTTGTAAAAAACTGCCGGGAATCAGTTGTACTGCGGCTGGTTGTAAACTCGCACATAATCAACCAGCATTTCGCCTGTTGTAAAATTATCGGGTAACGCGCCTGAAAACTCGCCGCTTTCCACTGTCAGTTTAATATAGTTCGGGTTTTGGTTAATGCCGCTGTTTTTAAATTGTGCTCCGCCGTCCACGCGCCAGAAAATTTTTCCGTCCGCATAAAAAATATACTCTGACGGCGACCAGTCAAGCGCAAAAACATGAAACTCGCCGTCAAAAATATCAACATCGGGAAGTTTGCTTTCAAAGCTGTTCGCAACTCCCCTGTTTTTGTTGTACCCATTCCAGTTAAGAGCCGCATTATAAATATGCCGGGGGTTGTCGAATGTTTCCACAATATCAATCTCGGTTCCTATAACGCCTTCGTCCGTCATGATCCACTGAGACGGACTCATCAGCCAAAACGCGCCCCATATCCCGTTTATATTCGGCAATTTTACCCGCGCTTCATAAAAACCAAAACCGCAGGCAAAAAGCATTGAACCGTCTTTCTTTTGAGTGCGGACTGCGCCGCTGCGTATCCAGTTATTTGCAAGCGTCCTGTTTTTAGATTTAGCCGCTCCCAGAACAGTGTCGCGTTTAAAACCAAGATGAAGGAATCCTCCGCTTACGGAAACCATATCACCCATCCATGTGCTGCGCCCCTGCCTGTCCCACTCCGGAGCATGATCCCATTTGGAAAAATCCAACAGGTTTCCGTCAAAGTCATCCCAAAAGACAGCCTTGCTTTCCGCTTTCTTAGCCGCTGTTTTTTCAAAAACTATCCTAATAAAAACTGAATCTTCTTTTGTTTCAAAAGTCATTGAAGTTACGCCTTCTGAAGGAAGCCCCTTTATATCGCCGGCTTCGATGCCCTTAAAAGTAAAATGTTTATACATGGGATCGAGACGCACTAAAGCCGTATACACGGTATCCGTATCGAATGTTTTTCGCACGCCGGGTTCCCATTGCACGGTCTGTGAATAAACAAGATATTCATTAGTGTGCGCCTTATACGGAAATTTGTACAGGCTTTGCGGGTAATTGCCGGCCGCAGGAGCAGTAATTGGGTAGATTTCCACAGACTCTATTTTTGTTTTAGAACTGTAATTCGAATTTACGGTAGTACCGCATGAGACTATTAAAGAAAAAACAACTGTCAGCGTGAAATATTTCACGGCGTTATTCCATGCCGGATTGATTGTCATTAATTTCTCCCAAACCTGTATTTTTGCAGAATACCCTACTATAACCGGAAAATGAAAAACCGTCAAAGCCAACCGCGAAGCATAACGCCGCTCAAATTTTACATTGAAAAAAGCCCTAAGCGGGTTTAAAATGAACCAATGCAATTGCATCAGTCTTTTGTTCAAAAACAGCAGCTCAAAATGAACCCGCAGCTTTACCAGTCCATTAAATTAATGGAACTGCCTGTTACGGAACTGCACGAAAGAATTGAACAGGAACTGGAAAACAACCCCGCGCTGGAAGTAATAGAAGATAAAAGCACAGTTTCCCTTGACGAAAATATTCAGCGCAAGGATGAGTACGAGTATTATGAAACTTCTTTCGATTCCGCCGGTTCACAATACGCGGCGGAGGAACACAGGCGTTTTATCGAAGGCGCGCTTACGCGCCCTGAGACCCTGCAGGAACACCTTTTATGGCAGTTACAGCTTGAGCCGGTTGACGATGAGCTTCGCTGCATTGCGGGAACGCTTATTCAAAATCTTGACGACGACGGTTTTCATAAAGAAAACCCTGAAACACTTTTCCCCTCTTCGCAAAGCCGACTGCATGAAGCAATGGAGCTTGTACAGGGGCTTGAGCCTGCCGGAACCTGCACAAGCGATTACCGTCAGTCTCTTATTGTACAAATCGGGCTTTCGGAGGATTCCCTGCCGGAGAAAATAACCATACAGGAAATTGAAAAAATTCTTGATAACCTTGAACTTCTTGAACGGGAAAAATATTCCGTTTTGGCGAAAAAAACGGGGCTAACGGAAGATGACGCGCGAAACGCGGGCGAATGTATAAAAAAATTGTCGCCCTTCCCCGGCAGGGCTTTTTCTCCCGCCGAGGTGCGTTATGTAATACCCGATATTCGCGTAACAAGGGACGGCGGCGATTTTAACATTATCCTGAACAATGAAGCGTTTCCTGTACTTGGGATCAGCCCTTTTTACAGGGAACTCGAAGAATCGGCTGAAAAAGAAGCGAGGGAATTCGCAAGAAAACAGGCAAAAGACGCGCAGCTTTTTATCAGCCATTTAAAACAACGGAACCGCACGCTGTTACGGGTAACTGACGCGATCCTTAAATTCCAGAGAGCTTTTTTCATTAACGGGCCAAAGTATCTTGCCCCGCTTACCCTTGCGGACATAGCCGGAGAACTGGAAGTCCATGAAACGACTGTTTCAAGGACAGCCAACGGCAAATATATCCAGACTGAATGGGGAATTTACGAAATACGGTACTTTTTTACAAATTCCGTAAGCGGAACAGACCGGAACGGCTCAAAATTTTCAAAAGAAAGCGTAAAAGAGTCAATAAAAGAGATAGTAACCGCGGAAAACAGGCTTCTTTCGGATCAGGAAATTTCCGCGCTGTTAAGCCAAAGGGGAATTGCGCTTGCACGCCGAACTGTGGCAAAATACAGGAAAGAACTTGACATGGGTTCTTCTTACACTCGTAAAGTAAAGAAAAAAATCGGAGGTATAAAATGAACACGGATATTAAGTCGGTACACTTTACAATGAATGACGATATAAAGGATTATTTAAATAAAAAAATCGAAAGAATCCACAACGCGGAAAGCATGATTGTGGATCTCCTTATTACAATAAAAAAAGAAAAAGACTTTGACGCTGAAGCTACCGTCAATTTCCGCTGGGGAGTTTCCATCCATGTCAAGGAAGCGGATTTTGACATAACGGCGGCAATAGACAAGATGATGGATAAACTTGAATCAAAAATTGTCAAGGAGAAAGAAAAGGTTAAAGAAAAGCGGTAGGACGGCATTAACGCATGGAAAAATATTCAGACCGCTTGGCTAAGATTCAGGAGTGGATGACAGGAGAAGACATAAGCCTTTTGATGCTGGAAGACACGGAAGGAAGGCGCGATCAAAATATCCGCTGGCTTACAGGACATCCCGGAGACGCGCTTCTTTTTATCCCAAGGGAAGAAACTTCTTTAAAAAAAACAAATAACAAAGCGGTACTGGCGGCATGGGACATTAACCTTGCAAGACTCTATGCGGGACAGGCTCCCGTTATGTCTACGGCTTACAATGATTTCGGCAGACAACCGTTAAAGGCAATTGCGGCGGTTTTGCAGATACTAAAAATCCCCTCCGGTTCAAAGATCGAAATACCTTCCGTTACTCCTTACCATGCTTTCCTTGATTTTGTCGGCGAATTTTCCGACTATGACATACTGTGCCGCAATAACGGCGCCGGCATTGAACTTGACAAACTGCGCGCAGTCAAGGACGAAGAAGAAATTGCAATCATCAGGAAAGCGGCTGACATTACAAATGAATTAATTGACCTTCTGGAAAAAAATGTGCGCGAAGAAATAATAAAAACCGAAGCCGACGCAGCCCTGTTTATAGAAGTTGAGTCCCGAAGGCGCGGCTGCGAAGGGACAAGTTTTGAAACTCTCGCCGCGGGACCGCTCCGCAGTTTTGCAATTCACGCTTTTCCGTCATGGACATGTTCCACGTTCGGCGGGAAGGGGCTTTCCATTCTGGACTTTGGGGTAAAATACGGCGGCTACAGCACGGATGTTACGCTCACTTTTGCCCGCGACCTTGACCCCAAGCAGGAAAAACTTGTTAATACTGTGGAAAAAGCCGCCAAACTGGCAATATCAATGGCACATAACGAAACGCCCGCAAAGGATATTGCCGCCGCCGTAGACGCTTTTTTTGCAAAATCCAAAAAAGAAATGCCGCACGGTCTCGGGCACGGCATCGGCCTTCAGGAACATGAATACCCTTTAATCAGAAACCGCAGCGACAACGAATGGGTGCTGAAACCGGGAATGATCTTTACAATAGAGCCCGGTCTTTACGATCCTCTGCTTGGCGGCTGCCGTCTTGAAAACGACATTCTTATAACCGAAAAAGGACAGGAAATCCTGACAACGGCGCGTATTATACGCCTCTAGCCCAGCGCTTAAAAATACATTATTCTTCAACTATGAAAGTATGGGTTAAACTGTTAAGCGGCTCCATTTTGGGAATAACAATCGGCTTCCTTCTCCCCGCCGAAAGTCAGGGAGTAATTTCGATCTTAAGCTGGTTAGAAAAACTGGCGCTGGGCATAGGGCGTTACGCGGTGGTTCCTGTGCTGGTCTTCTCTCTTACAATCGCCGTTTATGAACTGCGCATGGACGAAAAGTTCTGGCCGATGGTCCTTAAAAACATCCTGCTTATAATTGCGGCTTCCGCTTTTGTCATATTCTCCGGCATTGTAACGACCGTATTTTTTTCGCCCGGCAGAATTCCCATAGAATCGGCCGAGCTTACGGAAATAACAACCATTGATCCGGCTGCTAACATTCTGGAAGTATTTCCGTCAAATATGTTCAGCATACTGGGCGGAAACGGAATTTATCTTTTTCCGGTATGCGCGTTTGCCTTCTTTCTGGGCATGAGCCTTAACTACGACAGAAATTATTCCAAGCCTGTAATATCGCTCGTTGATTCGCTTTCGCGCATTTTTTACCATGTAGCGTCTTTCTTCTCGGAAATATTCGGGTTTATCATTATTGTGCTTTCTTCGTACTGGGCGGTCCGTTTTAACGGCATACTGGAAGCCAAAGTTTACAAAGACCTTGTTATTATGCTCGGGATATTCAGCGTTGTTTTATGCTTCGGCATCCTTCCGCTGTTTCTCTATTTTTTAAAGCCAAGGGTCAATCCATGGCTTGTTCTTTACGGCTTCCTTGGACCTGCGCTTACGGCGTTTTTTTCGGGGGACATCAATTTGACAATTCCGGTATTTCAGCGCCATTCAAAGGAAAATTTCGGGATACGCAGGCGCTCCAGTTCTTTATCCATCGCTCTTTTTTCAACTTTTTGCAGATGCGGCAGCGCCATGACGGCGGCGGCGGGTTTTATCGTCATTATAAAATCCTATTCGTATATGGGAATTGGTTCGGTTGAACTTTTTAAAATAGGCCTATATGCCTTTGTAATATCATTCATACTCGCGCGGCATCCCGGAGACGGGGCGTACATTGCGTTAGCTGCATTATGCCTGAGTTACGGAGGCGGCGAATACAGGGCGGGTTACCTGATTTTAAAACCGCTGGCTTTTTACCTTGTGGCAGTCGGCACATTTATCGACATAATGCTATGCGCGTTCGGCTCCTATATTTTGGCGCGTACCAATGGCTTTATAGAAGAAAAACATCTTGTACATTTTATTTAAAACCGCCGCTTAAAATGGATATAATTACCGAAGGCGTTAAAGCTCTGCTTAAAAGCGACAAGGATATTGAGCGCCTTATCTGCGGACGTTTAGAAGAAATAACTTCCCTTCTTGACTGTTACAGGAACGAAATTGAACTTTTTAACCCTGCCTACGGGTTAACCGGCACAAATAATACAAAAGACCTCGTAATAAGGCACATCCTCGATTCCCTTGCGCCGCTTGGAATTCTGTCCCGTTTACTCGGCGAAACTGAAAGTCCGAAAATAGCGGACGCGGGTTCAGGAGCAGGCCTTCCGGGAATACCGCTTGCTATTGCCATGCCGGACTGCGAATTTACCCTTATTGAACGTATGGGGCGCAGAGCGGCTTTTTTATGCAATGTAAGGGCAATGTTAAAAATCCAAAACATAATTGTGGAGGAGGGCGAACTTGAAAAAACCAAAAAAGAAAGTTATAACCTTGTTACATTCCGCGCTTTTAAGCCGCTGGAGCCGAAATTGTTAAAAACTCTTACCGGCATATTAAAAAAAAACGGCGTTATTGCCGCATACAGGGGACGGCTTGAAAAAACAGAACGGGAAACGGCTCCTTTTAAGAATTTCGGGTGTAATTGGGAAACAATTCCCTACAGTGTGCCGTTTCTTGAGGAGGAAAGGCATATTCTGGTTATACGGAATTAGCAAAACTACAAAAATGAACAATTTCAAAAATAATTAGAGGGGCTGTCCAATAAGTAAAAGGACAGCTATAAAAATAAATTCCCAAGAGAAAAAAAGAATGATAAAATTCCAGTATGAGTAAAGGAAAAAGTGACAAGATCACATATAAACCCTACGAGCAACA
>Ga0268262_10007014_pt1 | contig 10626 bp, 11 predicted proteins | sample TergutNc150P3_FD_190354 | JGI IMG/M metagenome (GOLD analysis project Ga0268262, IMG submission 190354) | Nasutitermes corniger P3 segment gut microbial community from laboratory colony in Florida, USA - Nc150 P3 (SPAdes) (version 2) | ecosystem: Host-associated > Arthropoda: Insects >...
TTGAAGAAATTTTCGCTTTGGCAAAAGACCGCAAAGAAAAAATGCCGGAAGGCAAAAGCACAACGGAGCTTTTCAAAAAAGGCTCGCACGGCATTGGCAAAAAACTGGTGGAAGAAGCGGCAGAAACTTGGATGGCGGCTCGCTTTGAAGGCAAAGATGCTCTTGCATTGGAGCTTTCGCAAGTACTCTACTATGCAGCCTGCATGATGGCAGAAAATGAATTGTCGCTAGAAGATGTTTATGGCAAGCTCTGAATTTGAGTTTATAAATGGTTTGCTTGCAAAAGCGGGTTCGCTTGCGAAAGGGGCGGGAGATGATGCCTTTGTCTTTGGCAAATATTTGATTTCTGCGGATATGTCTGTGGAAGGAACGCATTTTAGGCTAGATTGGAGCACCCCATCGCAAGCGGTGGAAAAATGCCTGCTCTCTAACTTCTCCGACATAAACGCTATGGGCGGCATTTCTTGCGCAATTCTTTTTTCCGTTTGCATGAACAAAAAATGGAGCAAAAAAATACGGAACGAAATTGCAGAAGCAACGGTGAGGACTTGCAAAAAACACAAGGTGAGAATTTTAGGCGGAGATACCACAGGCGGAAATTTCGGAGTTTTTTCCATAACGGTTTTTGGCAAGGCAAAAGGCAAAATTTTATTGAGAAGCGCAGCAAAAGCTGACGATGATGTGTGGCTTGCTGGCTTGCCGAGCGGCTCGGAAATAGGTTTAACAACGGCAAATCCACCGCTGAGTCTGGGAAAAGAGCTTGCAAAAATAAAAGGCATTGGAGCCTGCATAGACACAAGCGATTCCATTGCGGAGAGCTTGCAGCACATATCCGAGCAATCAAAAATTCGCATGGAAGTAGAAAAAATGGAAAATGCAATTTTGCACAGCGCAGAGGATTTTTGCTTATTATTCACGGCAAGAAAATCTGCAAGAGAGAGCATTTTGAAACTAGCAAAGAAATTCCCTATCAGCAAAATAGGCAATGCAAAAAAAGGAAGCGGAATTTTTTTAGATGGAAAAAAGATTGAGGTAAAAGGATGGCAGCATTTTTAGAAAAAGCCATTCTAGTAGGCATAGCCACGCAGCGCGTTAAACCTGCGCAAGCGCAGGAGCATTTGCAGGAATTGCAGCGTTTGGCAGAAACAGCGGGTGCAAGCGTTGCAGAAACATTTCTTCAAAGAGTTCAGGCTTTTAACCCAGCAACGCTCATAGGCGAAGGCAAAATAGAGGAAGTGCGTTTAGCCATTGAAAAACATAATGCCACTTTGGTTGTTTTTGATGAGGATTTAAGCGGCTCGCAGGTGCGAAATTTGGAAAAACGCTTGCCCGAAATAAAAGTACTGGATAGAACGGGGCTTATACTTGATATTTTTGCACATCACGCCAAAACTGCGGAAAGCCGCCTTATGGTGGAAGTGGCTCAAATGCAGTATTTAATGCCACGCCTAACCCGTGCCTGGGTTCACCTTTCAAGGCAAGTAGGCACTGGCGGCGCAAGCCCTGGAATTGGAATGCGCGGACCTGGCGAAACTCAGTTGGAAGTGGACAGGCGTTTGGTGCGCAAACGCATTCAGGAGCTTAAAGCCAAACTGAAAAAAATAGAGCGTGACAGAGAAAACCAAGAAAAGCGGAGAGAAAATACCTTTCACGTTGGTTTGGTTGGCTACACAAATGCGGGAAAAAGCACCCTTGCAAACCGCCTCACAGGCGCAAACGTATATGTAGAAGACAAACTCTTTGCAACCCTAGACAGCACAACCCGCAAATTTCATTTGGCAGATGGGCAAGACATTATATTAAGCGATACGGTTGGTTTTATTCGCAAATTGCCGCACCACTTGGTAGAAACATTCAAAAGCACTCTTGGCGTTGCCGCCAATGCAGATTGCATCCTTGAAGTTATAGATTCAGCGGCAGCAGATTACAAAGAGCATATTGAGGTAACTCAAAAAATTCTGGACGAGTTGGTTGACTCCTCCATTCCTCGTTTTTGCGTGTTCAATAAAACCGATGCCGCAACCGATGAACGCAAAGAAGAGATAACTGCAAATTATCCCGATGCAATTTTAATCAGCGCCTTGGAAAATACCGGCATGGAAATGCTAAAAAAACGTTTGATGAAAGAACTTGCTAAATGGACTTTTCTCCGTACGCAAAAAATTGCCGAAGAACAAATAGCGGCAATAGAGTGGCTTGAATAATGCGTTGCAGATTTACTTGCGAATACAACGGCTTTGCATTTTCCGGCTGGCAAGAGCAGCTAAAAGACGGAGTTATACGCGAAAAAACCGTGCAAAACGAGTTGGAAAGGGCTTTTTCCATAGCTCTTAGGCAAAAAATCAACATTGTGGGCGCAGGCAGAACAGATGCCGGCGTTCACGCAAGGGGACAAGTTGCGCATTTTGATTGCGAAGAGCAGAATTTGAACTGCCAGGTCTTGGAAAATTCGGTAAATGCCCTAAGCGATAAAAACGTGTGCATAAGAAATCTGGAATTATGCCCCGCCAATTTCCACGCTCGTTACAGCGCAAAAGAGAGATATTATATATATACGTTTTGCATAGAGCCTATGGTTTTAGGGAGGGAATATGCTTGGGAATGCGGGTACAGGCTAAATGCGGAACTTATGGCGGAAGAAGCGAAATGTTTTTTGGGTTTGCGCGATTTTAAGGCTTTTTCGGTAGCGAGACATGATGGCAAAAGCACTATTTGCAACATTACGGAGTTTCGTTTTGAGAAAATCGGGAACTTGCTCCGCTGGCATATTTGCGGCAACCGCTTTTTGCATAAGCAAGTTCGCTCAATGACGGGCATTCTTTTTGATATTGGCAGGGGGCGTTATGAACTTGGCTCTGTGAATAAAATTTTCAATGGGGAATTTAAAGGAGAGAGAACCTGGGCACCGCCACAGGGGCTAATTTTGGAATCGGTGAGTTATTAAAATATCTATATTTATATAGAACAATTACATATAGGAGATCCCTCATGAAGAAATCAAGAATTCTGGCCACCTTCATAATTCTGCAAATTCTGACTCAGGCAGTTTTTGCGCAGCAGGAGCCACAGCAAGCAGAAAAACAAGAACCGCAGCAAATAATGCAGCAGGAGCCGCAGCAAGCAGTGCCGCAAGAGCCGCAGCAAATGGTGCAAGGACCGCAGCAAGTGGCACAGCAGCAAGCGGTGCAGCAGGAACCCGGCGCTCCGGCAAATACAATTACCCTTGATCTTGGACCTACAATTATAGGTATTGCCTTTGGAGCAGTCCCTACAGGAGACCTTGACATTTCTGGTTTTGGCTTCGGCTTGCAATACGAACGGCAAATATTTGAGCGACTGAGCGTAGCAGGAAGATTTGCCTATCTGGGCACTAGCATTGAATATTCGAAAAAGGATTCTAAATTTGAACAAGATCTTTCTTCCTTCTCCCTAGAGGCGCATCCTCGTGTTTATCCATTTGGAGGGAGCTTCTTTTTGGATGGTATGCTTGGCTATGCAAATGTGTCCCTGGATTTAAAGGGCGAAGTGGAGACGGATATGGGTCCAGAAAAAGCCAATATTTCTATATCGAGAAGCTACTCTAAACTTGGTGGAAAACTCGGATGGCGGGCGGATTTTGGCGAACCTGGCGGATTCATTTTTGAACATTCGTATGGTTATTATAGCGCATCTGGGTTTGGTAATACTATGGGGAAGCAAGCATCAAAAGAAATCAGCAAAAAGACAACTTCGCCAGTTACAGTGAGCAAGGATATTGATGATGCATTCTCGCTACTTGAAGATTGGTTGTTTGTCGGCGGAATACGCGTAACCTTTGCTTTTGGCTGGAAATTTTAGATAGCCGTACCGTGCCAGCAAGGGTAAAAACTTACTATATTTACCCTTTAACCAAAGGAGAATTGTTATGTCTAAAGATATAAAAGGCTCGCAAACCGAAAAAAACCTGCTTACCGCATTTGCGGGCGAATCGCAGGCACGCAATCGCTATACATTCTGGGCAAGTGTTGCAAAAAAAGAAGGCTTGGTGCAGATAGCTTCCATTTTTGAAGAAACTGCAAGCCAGGAAAAAGAACACGCAGAACGTTTTTGGAAATTTTTGCAAGGCGGCGCAGTGGAAATAACCGCAGCTTACCCTGCTGGCAAAAATGGCACCACTTTGGAAAACCTCGATGCGGCAGCAAATGGCGAAGAAGAGGAATGGAAGGAGATATATCCCAAATTTGCAAAAATAGCTAGAGACGAAGGCTTTGGCGATGTAGCCGCCTGCTTTGAAAACATAAGCATTGCAGAAAAGCAGCACGGAAAACGCTACCGCGATTTGCACAACAACTTAAAAGATGGCAAAGTGTTCAAAAAAGACGGGAAAGTTGTTTGGCGTTGCCGCAATTGCGGTTTCTTGCACGAAGCTGACGAAGCTCCAAAACTATGCCCAGCTTGCTTGCACCCACAGGCTTACTTTGAAGTTTTAGGTGAAAATTGGTGATATTATGAACTTGAATGAAATTTGTGCTCATCCAAAAAAATATAATTTGAATGTTTCTTCCATAGGGAAGCCGGAGCTGGATTCTCCGGTTAAAGATCAGGCTTTTGTGGGTGAAAATAGCCGGGTAAGCCTTGCTACTGAGATTGCGCAATTAGAATCCCTGAGACATAGAAAAGAAGAGATTCCCTCTTTGGAGATAGCAGGTCCTCGAAAAAAATTATTCCACGACCCTGCACAAACTAGGGCGGCAATAGTCACCTGTGGCGGCTTGTGTCCTGGTTTGAACAATGTAATCAAGGGTTTGGTTGAGGTTTTAACTTACGATTACGGCATTACTCAGATATTTGGCATTCGCTACGGCTATCAGGGCCTAAACCCCCATTACGGTCTTACTCCGGTGAATTTAACGGTTGAAGCAGTTGACGATATTCACGAAGCCGGTGGTACCATTTTAGGCAGCTCAAGGGGCAACCAAGACCCAAAGGTGATGGTAGATACTCTAACTAGGCAATACGTAAACATTCTTTTCTGTGTTGGCGGAGATGGCACCCTGCGCGGAGCGCAAGATATAGTGAAGGAGCTTGCCAAAAGAAAAATTCCTATTTCCGTGGTTTGCATCCCCAAAACCATAGACAACGACTTGAACTTAATAGACCGCACATTTGGTTTTGACACCTGCGTTCAATCTGCCGCTGAAATAATAAAAAGCGCGCACGTTGAGGCTAATGGAATTCCAAACGGGCTTGGGTTGGTAAAAATTATGGGGCGTGATTCTGGCTTTATAGCCGCCCATGCAAGCCTTGCAAGCACCGTCACCAATTTCTGCCTGATACCAGAAGTACCCCTTGTGCTGGAGGGTCACAACGGGCTTTTAAAAGCACTTGATAGGCGTTTTTTTAAGTATCGCAAAGACCACGCTGTTATAGTTGTGGCAGAGGGTGCGGGGCAAGATTTATTCAACACAGCGGCGGCAAAAGATGCGAGCGGCAATGTGTTAAAACACGATATAGGGCATTTTTTGGTGGATAAAATCGCCGAGCATTTTAAGAAAATCGGTAAAGTTATAAATATAAAATACATAGACCCTAGTTACATAATAAGGAGCATTCCCGCAAATAGTTCCGATGCCATTTTCTGCTTTCAGCTTGCCGAAAATGCCGTTCACGCGGCAATGGCTGGCAAAACCGATGTGGTGATAGGAAGCATCAATGGGGCATTTGTTCTTGTTCCTCTTGTGTATGTGGTTAGCGAGCGCAAAAAAATAGATACGGAAGGCGCTCTTTGGCACGCTGTTACAGGTTCAACAAGGCAAAATGACTATTTCTTTGACAATTCTTTTGAAAATGAACTTCCAGGTCACTCTGCGGCTATGGACTACCATCGAGAGTAGAGACAAAATTTTGACTGTTTTTTGACAAATAACTGATTTTTTTGGAAATTTATCATTTTTTTTTGCAGAAAATCAGAAAATTTGCTTTTACTATTGCCAAAATCGATAAAAAAAATTAAATTTGAGGTATGACTTTAAAGATTGTTAAGGAAGCAAAGCCTAAAATAAAGCGAAATGTGTATTTTCAATATTTGAATGAAATATCGCAAATACCCTTGCTTACGAGAGACGAAGAAAATCTTTTGCTTCAAAAAGTATCTAACGGCGACAAAGCTGCTCTTGACCATCTGGTGAAGGCGAATTTACGTTTTGTGATTCGTGTTGCAAACCTTTACAAGGGGCAAGGCTTGGATTTAAATGATTTGATAAACGAAGGCAATTTGGGGCTGATGGAGGCTGCCGTACGCTTTGATTCTAGTAAGAATATAAAATTCATAAGCTATGCTGTGTGGTGGGTTAGGCAAAACATAATAAAGGCAATTAACGAAAAGGCCCGTTTGGTGCGCATTTCCGCAGAAAAAGAGCTTATACTCCGCCGTTTTGCCCGAAAAGGCGGCAGGTTAAAGCAAGTTGTGGGCGGAACCCAGGTTGTGGACCCAAAATCTTTGGAAGGCTATAGCCGCTACAATGCAGAAGAAATAGAAAAAATTCTGCAAATGGGCGTGAAATCTTCCAGCTTGGATGCCCCCATTGGCGAAGACGGCGATACCAGCCTCATAAGCATAACCCCAGACCCTTCAGACGATGCTTCAAGCGTATTTTTCCAAAAAAGCAAAAAGGGCTTAATTAAAAAGCTGCTTTCTGAGTATTTAACCCCAACGGAGCTAAAGGTTATAGACCTGTTTTACGGCTTTGATTCCGGCGCAAAAAACAATTTGCAGGAAATTGCCCAAACTACCGGTTTAACAAAGGAAAAAGTACGTCAATACAGGGAATCTGCCATGGCAAAACTTCGAACCGCCAAAGATTTGAAAGATATTTTGACAGAGGCATCGTAATTTAAGGCAAAAACAAATGCTATGTTCTTTTTGTTCAGCTCAGGAACCTGTTCGCATAGACATAAGCTCGCTGGATTTGCGTATATGCCCTGGTTGCCTAGCAACATTTTTGCCAGCCAGCCAATTTGGCGCATTGCGCAGAGAAATAATAGACTCAACAAAAGGGGCATGGATACGGAAATTGCAAACCGTAACTACAGGGTACTCGGCTCTGCACTGCCTGGAACACAAACAACCCTTAGTCTCTGGAACAATACCGGGCTACAGTTTTGAGGGTTTGGTGCCCACCTGCTGCAATTTGCAGCATATTCCGCCTCCCTTAATGCTCAAAATCCTTGAAATGGGCATAGGAGGAAGCTTTGTTGCGGCACGGCATCAAAAAATAAATGGGTTGTCTAGATTTTTGGGTGGCTTAGTTTTTCATTTTTGGGAAAAAAAGCAAAAAAAGGTTGAAGATGGCCTTGACCGCCTGCAATATAGCTTTAAGTTTAAGGCTGTTTTGGGCGAGTGGATAGATGGGTAAATTTCTATATTATCCCCACTGTGAATTTTTCGCAACGAATGATTTTGTCTATGTTGGCGGTGCTGTTGCTCTTTGCCTTGATAAATGGCTTATTGGTTTACTCAATAATTAAGGAATCCGATTCAAAAAGCATAGAGAATTTTAACGAAATATTGCAAACGGACAACGACGAGACTATGGATTCGTGGCTCAACATTGCTTACGCCATAGTGCATCCTTACGTAATTTTATCCCGCAAAGAGCCAGAAAACACAGAAATTTATAAAAACGAAGTAGCTGGTTTGCTAAAGGAAATTCATTGGTGGCGTAGCAATTACGAATTTTACCGCCATAGCGGCAAAAAATACAATGGTTTTTACTTTATTTTAAATTCAAAAACCGGAGATGCGGTTTTGTTTATGGACTCGCTTGGCAACGTTGCTTCGCAAGGCAAAAATGTGCTTGAAGTGGCAGATGTGAACGGCAAAAAATTCGCCAAGGAAATGATTGACAAAGCAGTTGTCAAAGATCTTTCCTCGATAAATTTCAAATACTTTAAGCCAAACGCAAGTTCTCCTGCCGTGGAGGGTCTGGCAAAAAGCATTTATATTGAAGACTGGGACTGGGTTGTGGCAACTGGAAGCTATTCAGACAAAATCAACAGGGTAGCGGAATTCTTTACAAATAAGTTCAAAGATAGCCGTCTGAAACTAATGGGAAACTTGTTTGGCATAATGCTTATTTCGTTCTTAATAGGCCTATTTATGATTTTCCGGCAAATGAACTCATTTGTAGTTCCATTGCATAATTTGTCTGTTTATTTGCATAAATTGGCAAGCGAAGGCATTCGCTTTGGCGATTTTAATATGGAATTAAATTCGCAAGAAGAACTTAGAATTCTAGCCGCAGATATTAATGCCTTGATTCGCAACGTGGGTTCTTTTATTGACAACGTGCGCATTAGTGCAGACAAGGTTTCGGATTTGAGCGGCTCATGCACCGATATGCTAGACATTGTGGATTACGATGCCAAGTTGGTTGGCCAGCGCACTGTGGAAATGTCTGTTTATTCCGAAGACGTTATAGACAATGTAAACGGTATGGCGGTTGGCATAGAAGAAATATACATCAATTTGGATGGCTTGAAAAAATTAACATCTCATATTGCAGAAAACACAACGGATATAAAGAATTCCATTTTGCAAATGAGCGAGTCAATGAAAGAACTCAACGAAAAGTCGCATTATATGCAAAACAGCGTTATATCGGTGACCCAAGCTGTAAATGATATTGGCATTGCAACCGATAGGGAATTTAAAAGAATAAATGAGATTGACAAATTTTCTGCGGGTTTGTTAAATGACCTTCATATAATAGCCGTGCAAATAGGTGAAGTTCGCAAGTATCTAACCCTCATAAAAGACCCTGTTTCTCATACAAAAAATATATGCGATACAGTAGATGACTTATTTCACAAAATAGCTTCTATTCAAGCAATGTTTATAAATCTGCAAAATGAGCAAATAGCTTCGTTTGCGCAAATTATTGCAGAGCGCAAAAATCTTTCGGAGAAAATATATTCCGATACTCTGGATTTGAATAATTCCATAGGCGGCGTGGCAACCCGCATAACGGAGATAAATTCCAATTCGCAATACATAAATTCAAACATAAAATATATGTCTGGCGATATTAACGAAGCGTATCGCAATTTGGAAGAAATTGTTAATTCCACAGATACTATGAATGAACACGCCAAGCAAGCAATATTTAGAATGGATGAATTTTCCTTGAAACTGAAAAGAGTGGAAGAGGCTCATTCTGCCATTGAGCATACTATGGTGGATGCAAAAGATTCTATGAAGAGTTTGAATGATTTAAGCGCAAACTTGCGCAAAGTTGTGGACGATTTAGTCCGTTTGGAAAACAAGACTTAGCATTAAAAAAAGGAGATAATATGCGTTCTTACATAATAGCCGGAAATTGGAAAATGAACAAAACCCCAGCGGAGAGCATTGCTCTTGCTCAGGAAATTGTTGCAAAAACCAAGGGCATTTCAAAAACCGAAGTCGTTATTGCGCCCACATATTTAGCCGCAGCAAAAGTGGCAGATATAATAAAGGGCAGCAACGTGAAGCTCGCCGTTCAAGACATTCATTGGGAAAATCAAGGTGCCTACACAGGCAAGGTTTCCATTGACATGGTAAAGGAAATTGGCGCGGAATATGTCATTATAGGACATTCCGAGCAAAGGCAGTATTTTCACGAAACAGACGAAACGGTTAATAAAAAAGCCAAAAAAGTTTTAAGCGCAGGCTTAAAACCCATTATTTGCATTGGCGAAACTCTCTCGGAGCGCAATGGCGGCAAGCTGGAAAGCGTTCTCACAACGCAGATTAATGGAGCATACAATGATATTTCCAAAGAAGATGCCCTGAAAACCGTTATTGCTTATGAACCCGTTTGGGCTATAGGCACCGGAGTGGTGGCAACAGACGAGCAGGCACAGGAGGCTCAGAAATATGTTCGCTCTCTGGTTGCAAAATTATATGGCGAGTCAGTAGCCGAGGAAATTCGCATTCAATATGGCGGAAGCATGAAACCAGACAATGCAGATGGTCTTTTGGCTCAAAAAGACATAGATGGCGGCTTAATTGGCGGCGCATCTTTGAAAGCCGATTCGTTTTTTTCTATAATTAACGCAGCGGAGAAAATTTAATGAGTGCTTTTTTCTGGATTTTGATTGTTGCGCACGTGGCTTTGTGCGTACTCTTGATATTGCTTGTTCTTGTGCAGAACGATAAAATGGGCGGTTTGGCCGGTCTCGGTGGAATGACAGCGCAATCTGCCTTTTCAACGGCAGGTGCAGCTACATTCATTCAAAAGCTGACTCGCTACGTGGCACTGGCTTTGTTCACGGTTGTGCTAACTCTAAGCGTTATGGCAACAAAACAGGATTCTGCCGCTCAAGGCTCGGTTTTAAGAGAAGCTCTGAATACCAGCGGCCAAGGAGCTGTTTTGGACGAGAATTTTAGTTTGCCAGTTGGACCAGCTCCTGAAGAATGACCCTGCCAACCTACCCCGATTTCGCTCCTGTTAGTTTAAGCTTGCGGGAGGAAATTCAAAAAATATTTTTGGAATCTAAGAGCGATATTTCTGCATTGACTTTTGCAAATCTTTACTTATTCCGCAATAAATACGGGTTTAATGTGTCTTTGCTGAACAACAGCCTGATTGTGGCAGGGGCAGATAA
>Ga0268262_10007015_pt1 | contig 10626 bp, 7 predicted proteins | sample TergutNc150P3_FD_190354 | JGI IMG/M metagenome (GOLD analysis project Ga0268262, IMG submission 190354) | Nasutitermes corniger P3 segment gut microbial community from laboratory colony in Florida, USA - Nc150 P3 (SPAdes) (version 2) | ecosystem: Host-associated > Arthropoda: Insects > Digestive...
CGTCCCTGTACAGCGGTTTTTGCATGAAGGCCCTGTAGTATTCTTTTACGCTGTCAAGAATTTGCCGGGCAGCTTGTTCTTTGGTCATTGATTCAAACATTCAGTTACGCTTTATCAAGCCTCGTATTTTACGCGGGAACCAGGTTATAAGCCTGCCTATCCGCCAGGTATATGAAGAAAATATTCCCGCTTTTACTTCTTCAAACGAAGCATAAATCTCTTTCTTCTCCCCTTCAAATGAATTGTAGATCTGATTTTTTGCTTCCTCAAACGAAGCATAAATTTCTTTCTTCTCCTTATCAAATGAATTATTAATCCCTCTCTTTTCCCTTTCAAAATTTGTACTGTAAAGATAATTTATTTTTAAAAATGCTTTTAATTTTTCCGTTTCTATTTTTTTTCCCTTATCAAGCTTAAAAGCAGAATACAATTTATCATACTCATTGCACATTTCGGCTATGCCAATAATTTTGTTTTCGAAAATTGACTTTGAAACATTTTTGTAATTTTCCTTGTCATTAAAAATATCTTTGATTGTCCGGTATATTTCAGGAATGTCTGCGTTTGTTTTTAACAGCCAGCCCAATTTATTTTTTTTAACCCTTTCTCCTACAGCGCCTATGTCTATTGCAAGTACGGGAACATTATTTGCAACGCTTTCAGTCAGCGTGTAAGAATATGATTCCGGCCATATTGAAAAAATACAAACAAGCTTAATATTGTTATCCTTGAATAATTTACCAAGATCATTCCGGTAGTAAAGGCCATGATACGTAAAATTTTTATGCGTTTGCAAAAACATATATGAATATATAAGTCCAAATAAATGAAAATGAATATTGTCATTAAAGCTATCAGAGTATTGAATTAATTCTTCAACTATTTTTTTCCCCTTTATCCTTGAAATGGAACCTAAAAAAGCAACATTAAACTCTGTGTCGGAGTCTATATTCAATACCTGTTTTTTAACAATTTCAATTCCATGCTCAATAATGTCAATATTCAAATGTTTGTATTCTGCAATTATCAATTCCCTTTCAGCTTCCGATGGAACAATAACGCGATCTGCATATGAAAATAACCTGTTCCATAGTTTTTTCCAAACGCCAATATTCTCCGTTTTCTTAAACTTTGAATCTATAAACATATCGCCATTTTTGGACAAGCAATAAGAACACTTTTCTTCATTTGGATGAACACAATATTCATTTTCGTAACTAACTTTGCTTACCCGCGGACATACACTGTACAAATCATGCAAAGTGATTAATAAAGCATTTTTTTTTTCGCTTAAAATATTTAAAATATCAAAATAATGGCCCATCATATGTTGAATATGAATAATGTCAATATTAAATATTTGAATTATATCTTTCAAAATTTTTGAATATTCAGCATTATAAAAATTATTAAAATAGCAATCTGAAATTGTTGAATATATAATAACAGATTCTTCGCCCGTTTCCCAATAGCTGCATAAACGGTATACGCCATTATAAGGCGCTAAGACATGAAAATTATATTTAGCCGTCAACCCCTTTATAAGATCATAAGCATGAAGGGTTGTCCCCCCAATGTTTTTGTAATCATATGGATGTTCTTCCCATGCATGTACCAATACCAATATATTGGCTTTAGAATTATTAAGGCATAGGCTATAATTAATGTTTTTATTGATATATTTTAATGGATAATCATCGCACCATCTATCTGTTTTTCCCTTATAAAAAGGATACTTGGCATTCAATAGCATCATTCTCTGATCAGAAATCTTTTTATAATGATCTAAAAATGATTGCTCGCTTTTGTGATAAACTATTACATCGTCGCACAAAATATGCTTATACCCATAATTTAAGCACCTATAACAAAAATCTTCTTCCTCGCCATATCCTATTCCATAAGACTCCTCATCGAATAAGCCTATATTATCCAGCGCTTCTCTTTTTATGAACAAACAAAACCCAACGCCAGTTGGGATTTCAGGATACTCTTTGTAAGATATCTTATCAATAAGGCTTTGATACTTTTTCAGGCTATAGCCCAATGGAATTTCATTTACTTTTGCAAAAAGCGGTATTGAAGCTATTGTACCATTATTTGATAAAGGGGTTACCGTTGCAACATCTTCTGTGCCGTATGCGCACCTTTGCAATTTTATAAGCCAATCCTCTGTTACTTCAGTGTCAGAATTTAACAATAAAACATCGTTGTCAGAAAGCTTCATCCCAATATTAACTGTCTTTATGAATCCAAGATTATCTTCGTTTTTAATTAATACAATATTCTTTTCTCTTTTATTTATACAGGATTCAACAAAAGGTACTATCCTTTTATCGGTACTCTTGTCGTCTATGATTATTAGCCTGTTGTTTTGAAGATCTGTATTTTTTAGAACGGATTCAACACATTTTTTAAAAAAGTCAAATGCATTGTATACTGGAATTATAATATCGCAATTCTTCATCAGCTAAACCTATTTTTTATAAATCTCAATAACTTAAAAATCTTCCTTAACGGAGCCGTTATTCTCCAGGATCTTGAGTTATATACTGAATTTAATTCATTTGAGAGTTCTTGCGTTATCTGAAGCGGCTCCTCCAAACGTCTTTTTTCATTAATGTACCATGAAAAATAACTGTTTCCTTCTTTATCATAAGGATTTGTTTTAGAGAATTTGTTTTGTAAATCCAACCTGTTTCTGAGTAATACCCTCTCTTCCTGACTAACAACAGATCCATCAAGATACAAATTATAAAAGCATGCGCTTTTTTCACACCCTTTTTGTCCGTTTCTGTTTATTTCTTCAATATAAAAATTTCTTAATTCATATAATGCCGGATTTCCATTGGAATAAATATCCAGCATTTCCAGCTGTATACCGGAATCAAACCCGGAAAAATGATAAAACAGCATTGGTTTCCCGTTTACATAATACGTATTATCATTTTTTGCAATATGCCGATGCGTCAAATTCCATGTGCTGACATTTGCTCCGGGGTCTTTCCAGATATAAAGATTATCAAAAAAAGCCGACGCCATGTCTCCCCATCTCTGATCGGTAAATAAGCCATTCGGAATATCGTCTTTGCAATAGTTTAATAATCGATCCCGATACCATTTTGCATAGGATTTTCCATTTTCATTTGCTCTTACGGCAAAAAAACCAAAATTGTATATTCCATGCTGCAATGAGCATATTTCATTATACACTATATCTCTATCATTTTCTTCCGGAATAGTCAGATGGGGCGTAAAAATTATATCGTATTGATCAAGCAGATTATCCAAAGTCTGCAGATCATTAAACACAACTATATCAGGATCCAAATATACTACTTTCTCATACTTTTCCAATAAATTGTACAAAGCCTGTCCCTTAACAGCTGTGCATAGTTCTACCACTGAATGTGTGTATATCCACATATTTAAATTTTCAACAGGAATGCCAAGATTGTCTATGGTTATAACCTCATCAAAGGGCTCGTCTTCCCGTATGAAGCCTATAGGTATTTTATCCGATAAAACAAGTATAAAGATTACATCTTTTATGTATCTTTTAACAGATTTGGCGAGTACTCTTGCTTTAGCAAGGTAAAAATTATTTGCGCTGGTAAAAATTGTCAATATAGTTCTACAAAAAAAATAGTTTACAAACCGCCGTATTTTTCAAAATATTCCCGTATTTGCCGATCAATACATTCAAGCTTCTCATCATCGGATACAGTCTTTGCAAATTCCACAGTTTTCTCAATCGAGGTTTTTATATCCCAACGTGGTTTCCAGCCCAACACGGCTTTTGACTTTGAACAATCCAATTTCAGGAAATTCGCTTCATGCGGTCCGGTATCTCCATGAATCTGCCAGGTTGTACCAGAGCCCCAGGCGGCGCAAAAAAGATCAGCGAGGTTTCCGGTGGAAACACAGCTTTCGTCATTGGGGCCAAAGTTGTACGCCCCTTCAAGAGTTTTATCGCTATATTGCTTTTCCGCCAAAAGCAAATACCCGTAGAGACATTCCAGCACATGCTGGTAAGGACGGATGGAATTGGGATTGCGCACAAGGATTTCCCGTTTACCGTTTACCGCCCGGATACAATCGGGAATTATACGATCCTCGGCGTAATCGCCGCCTCCAATAACATTGCCGGAACGGGCAGTTGAAATGGCCGGAGCGCTTTCGCCTGTAAAAAATGAATTACGATAACTGTACGTTACCAATTCACTGCATGATTTGCTGTTTGAATATGTATCATAACCACAGAGATTTTCATTTTCCCGGTAGCCCCAATGCCATTCCTTGTTTTCATATACTTTATCGGTGGTAACATTTACAAAAGATTTTACAGATGGGGTTTCCCTTAACGCTTCAAGTATATTCACCGTTCCCATGACATTGGTCTCGTAAGTAGCCGACGGCTCACGGTAAGAAAACCGCACAATAGGCTGGGCCGCCAAATGAAACACAATATCAGGCTTTGCGTTTGTTACAGCATTAACAAGAGCGTCCCTGTTCCTAACATCACAAGTTAAGGAATGTATGTCTTTTTTCGTATCGGTTTGGATAAAAAGCGACGGCTCTGTAGGTGGTTCCAGGGCATATCCGGTTACCTCTGCCCCTGCCTGTAATAGAATCCTGCAAAGCCATGTTCCCTTAAAACCAGTGTGCCCCGTCAAAAAGACTTTTTTGTTTTTGTAAAAATCAAGCATTACTTTAACCACACAGCCCAGGGCGCCGTTCTTTTTGCCCACATATCATTTAACTCATTTTTATCCCGCAGAGTATCCATAGGCCGCCAAAAGCCGCAGTGTTTATAGGCATATAACTGGCCTTTTTCCGCCAGGCGTTCCAGGGGCTTGCGCTCCAGTATTGTCGCGTCGCCTTCAGCCAAATAGTCAAATACTTCCGGCTCCATCACAAAGAAACCGCCGCTTATCCATGCATTATCACCGTCAGGTTTTTCCTTGAAGGAATCAATCAAACCGTTTTCGTTTATATCGATTGAACCAAAACGTCCGGCAGGCTGGACGGCGGTTAATGTAACCGTTTTTCCGGACTCTTCATGGCTTCTAACAAGTTCGGAAATATTCACATCGCTTACCCCATCGCCATAGGTCAGCATAAACCGTTCCCTGTGCAGATATTCTTTTGCGCGCAACAACCTGCCGCCTGTTTGAGTATCAGGACCGGTGTAGAGCATGGTTACTTTCCACGGCTCGTTCCTGATCTTGTGCAGTTCTACAGAATTTGTTGCCATATCAATGGTCATATCGGAGTAGCGAAAATAATAATTGATGAAATAATCCTTGATAATATGTGATTTGTAGCCGGTAAGAATTACAAATTCGTTAAAACCCCAGAATGAGTAAGTCTTCATAATGTGCCAAAGAACAGGATAGCCTCCTATTTCAACCATCGGTTTGGGAAGCAAGGCGGTTTCTTCCGAAAGGCGGGTGCCGAGACCGCCTGCTAAAAGTACTACTTTCATTGCACTTCCTACCTTTTTACCTTTATTTTCTTTTGTGTAAGAAATTTAACATCTTTAATTATAAATTCAGTACCGTTGGGTGGATCTATTCTTAATCCAACAAGCTTTTCGCCTTTTAACCAGCCGATTACCGGTATCTGAACTATTGTTTCATCATAGTCAGCATTAATGTTATAATGGAAACTATTATCTTCACTAAGACCGTTTCCGTAATCATAAAATATCTGTAAAATACCAGCCTCAGTATTAGTATATGTTATTTCTACAAATAGACGCCCTTCAATTTTTTCAATAGGCTCATGTAGAAATATATAAATTTGAGGATCGTTGGTTCCGCATTTTAAAACAATATTATTGTCAATAATATCAACAGAAACAATATCATATACGCCTTTTTCCAGCACTTCTATTTTATTTGGAAGCTGTGATTCAGAAATATATTCTTTTAAAGTAACATCCTTATAACCCTGTGAGAAAAACAAAAGCAAAGAAGGAATTGCAAAGAGCATAACTATCAATCCGTTAATCCATACTACATCACGTTCAATTGTAAATGGCTGTTGTATAGCATCTTTATTCTTTATAATATTTTTTTTATTAGGAAAAGAGAGAATCAGGTTTATAAATAACATACTGACGAAAAATGTAAAATATACATTTGAAGGAATCAATCCATTAATACTTACAAGTCTACTTAATGACTTACCTTCACTCATGTTAAATCCAAATGTACTTGGGTAAACTCCTGAATCTATCATATTTAAATCAACCCCATTATAAAAACCATATATTTTCGGGAAAATACCTAAATTTACCATAACTGCATCGACATCATTGTACCAGAATGGTATGTCAACAATAGAAAAAAGAAACCCTATACTAGCTACAATTATTATGAACATCATATATTTATTGTTCTTGTTAAGAAAAACATTAATAACAAGATATGGTACTAATATCAGTATCCACTGAGGGTGAAATAGAACAAAAGAAAAAAATAAACTATATACAAGTAACGGAATATACATAATATACTTTTTTATTATTAATTCATTTTCATCTTTTAAGTTAATAAAATATGCAAATACACAAATAAAAATAAAGAATAGTAAAAAGAGATAAATAACACCAAATGATGTATTAATACCCACTGCTAACAAACGATTAAACATTCCTTTATTAAAGTTTATTGATGAACTAAATGCTTTTGAATCTGAAAACAACAAATTGAAAAACAAATATCCGCTAAAGACAATTCCTATATAAACTACTATTTTCCATATTTTTTTTTCAAATAATAATAATAGTGGAATAAAAATAAAAATTGGAAATGCTTTTAAAGTTATCGCAATCATACAGAATATTGTTGCCATTAATTGCTTGCGTTTTAAAAAATAATAAATCATTATAAGCTCAAAAAATAAACCTATACTATCATACTGCCCGAATATAAACTGACTAAAGGTTGCCATTGGAAAAATAAAAAAAACAAAACATATCCATTTAGCTTTGTTCTTATCAAAATTTAACTGAATGCAAATTTTATAAATAATAAGCGCAGAACCTATATAAAACAATGTTGGGAGTAATTTATACCACCAGAGAGTAAAGCCGTTAATACGAAGCAGCTCATTTATTCCAATTGACTGGAGCCCTATTAACATATATACTAATTTTACCGGGATCGACCAAATGCCAAATATTATATATTGCGGAAGAAGATATGCAGCTAGATTCTGATGGTAATCGTAAAAATTAAGGATATTCATACCATGACAAATCAAATCTAACAGTCCTTTGCCTTGTGCTGAAGTAAGGGTAAGATCATAATGATTAAAGGAGAGGAAAAGAAACAAGCATATTACAGTAAAATAAATATAATCTATTAAATGCGGTTTTTCTAATTTATCCCAAAATTTTGTACAAATATTGAATTTAAAAAATAAAAAGAAAAAAATAGGTAATGTAGAAATACAATAAAAAGTAAAGAAATATTCTTCCATTATAAAAACATAACTATCGATTTTTATAAATGAATAATAAAATTTCTTTATTATTTTGTAAGACAATAAATATATGAAAACCATAAATACAGAAAGAATTACTGCAGTAAACTTTGAAGTTTGATGAGACAAATATTGTTTTAAAGATTTAGACAAATTAACTAGCTTTTCAATCATTTTTATCCCTTTACAGCTCATTTTATATACTCACGAGAAGGGCATTCCCTTGTGATAATAGCCTTTTCTGTATTATCGGTACGAAATTACATATTTATTCTATTTACACAAATAATTCCAAATCTTTAATTATTCTAACGCTAACTACTTTGGTATTATAGTGTTCTACTATATCAGTAAAAATATTATTGGCCAGTTTTTCCCTTAGTATTCTATTATCTATTAGTCTCTTCAATGATTCTTTCATACTGGTTACAGAAACCGTTTCATCAGTTAAGATACCATTAATTCCATCTTTAATTATATCCAGGAAACCTCCATTTGGAGAACAAATTAATGCACATTTTTGCGCTCCAGCTTCAAGTAGAGCATTGGGAACTGCACCGTCAGGAAAAGTCGTTGCGCAAACACATATATCGGTTTTATTATTAATTTCATTTATCTTTTGAATATCCTGAAATCCCCAATATGTAATATTTTTGTGTATAAAAGACTTTTTTAAGACTTGTAAATAGTTACCATCACCAATAAAGTTAAGGTAGATATTCTTATAACTATTTGTTAAAATAATAAATGCCTTTGCCAATTGTTCTTCACCTTTAAGATTTTCTATTCTTCCAGAATATGTAATAACAATTTTATCAGATTCAGTATTTTTAATCAAATTATTATCAATTGCAATAGAGCAAGTCCACAAACTATCTTTTGCTTGAATACCATATTTTTCTAATAAATGCTTTCTCGCGGCCTGTGACATAGCAAAAAAATAATTTACCCTGCCAATAATTATTTTGCTTAATATTACTTCAATAAATCGCAAAGGAATATCCAATATTTTGTTTTTCAATGTTAGTGCGGCTCCACTACATTCTAATAAATATACGGGAATATTATTTGCCTTTCCGAAATTTGCTCCAACATGACTAGTTAAATGAAATCTTGTCAAAACAATGATTCTATCTATTTTACTATTCTTGAGTTGATTTATTATTCTCTTATATGAGGTATTCTTTTTTATAATTGGATATCTTTTATAACCATAAATCTTGTATATGGGTAAACGAAAAATGGAAACAGAATCGCTTAATGCCTCGAATTCTTTTTCATCACCATATCTTGCAGTAATAAATATTAATTGACAACCATATTCACTCATCCCGTAAAAGGTGGTACTTGCCAATCTGGCAAGGCCGCCCCCCATTGGCGGATAATGAGCAACAAATATTGCTACAACCGGTTTTTTGTTTTGTTCACTCATTATTATTTAGTATATATTCCGTATACACTTATTCTACCAGAGTCGGAAAATAATTCCTATAAAGACTATGCCGTTGCCACATAAATTGGTACAACTCATTTATCATATCCTTATAAGATGGTACATAATAACAAAAATTTTTTGTTTTTGAAGGAAGAATAGATTTATCAATTTTTACTCCATCTACCTTTTGTACAGGAATATCAAGTTTAAATTGGTTGATGATTAGCTGTATCAATGCATACTTTGATATTTTTTCACCATTACTAAGTTGATACAGACCGACAACCTGATTTTCAATACATTGATAAACCGCTTTTGCCAATTCCAGGGTTGTTATTCCGCCCCATATTGATTTTTCATAGCCATTAATTCCATATTTATTTCTTTGTAAAAAAATCCAATGCATCAATCCCTCGCCGTTTTCTTTTAACTCAGGTCCAATTATTGAAGTTCGTATAGTTAAATTTTTATCATCTATTATTTCACCAAGATTTTTTGTCATACCATATATATCTAAAGCGTCTTTTATATCATTATCGGCGTAAGACCCTTTTGTACCTGAAAAAACACAATCAGTACTAATGTGTATTAAGCTGCTTGACTGATTTTGTTCCTTGATTAACTGTGCCAATAAATGGGGGAAATACGCATTGATATAAATAGCGTTTTCGGGCGAGCGCTTTGCACCGTTTATCAATACTCCGACACAATTAATAACATAATCGGGATTAAATTGACGCAGAACAACTTTTATCCCGTCTGTGTTGTATACATCCAGAATAATACTATCCTCTTTTATTTTGTTCCTAAAACAAGCAGTATAAAGTTCATATTTATTTAATGAGCGCAAATAATAATAAATCATATGCCCTGCCATACCCGTAGCGCCTAGTACGAGTATTTTCTTCATTATTTATCCAACTCCAAGACATTACGAATAATATCAACTTTCAACAAGAGTTCTTTCATTTCTTTAATATTCAGACGATATGTGTTATGTGAATGATAATCATTTGCTTCCGAAATATTTTTTTGACCTTCTACTAGATATTTATCATAATTTAAATCCCGAACATCACAAGGAATTCTAAAATGTTTTCCCATATCAACTGCCTTTGCCATTTCTTCACGAGTTACAAGGGATTCGTACAATTTTTCACCATGCCGCGTACCAATGATACGAACAGTTGCATCTGTCTTAAATAAGTCCTTTAACGCCGCTACGAGAATTTCAAGCGTTACCGCAGGAGCTTTCTGAACGAATAAATCCCCGTTGTGTCCATTGGTAAACGCATATAATACTAAATCTACCGCATCCTCCAAAGTCATCATAAACCGGGTCATTCCTGGATCTGTAATTGTTATTTCTTTTCCCGCTTTTATCTGGTCTATCCAAAGAGGAATAACCGATCCCCGGCTTGACATAACATTACCGTATCGAGTGGCGCAAATAACAGTTTTTGCATTTTCTCCCAATGCCCTGCCCTTTGCTATCGCTACTTTTTCCATCATGGCTTTTGATATACCCATTGCGTTTATCGGATAACAGGCTTTGTCAGTGCTTAATACAATGACTCGTTTTACACCATGTTCAATAGCCGAATCAATTACATTATTTGTTCCAATAATATTAGTCATAACTGCCTGCATGGGAAAAAACTCACATGAAGGAACTTGTTTTAAAGCGGCTGCATGAA
>Ga0268262_10007016_pt1 | contig 10624 bp, 6 predicted proteins | sample TergutNc150P3_FD_190354 | JGI IMG/M metagenome (GOLD analysis project Ga0268262, IMG submission 190354) | Nasutitermes corniger P3 segment gut microbial community from laboratory colony in Florida, USA - Nc150 P3 (SPAdes) (version 2) | ecosystem: Host-associated > Arthropoda: Insects > Digestive...
ATATGCTTGTTTTGTACTATGACACAAGGAAAGGGAGGGGATAAAAATTAATAAACGTGCTCTTATCAGCGTATTTTATAAAGACGGAATCCTTGATTTGGCAAAATTCTTGACAGATTCGGGCTGGGAGATACTTTCAACAGGGGGAACTTCCAAGTTTTTACAGGAAAATAAAATCCCCGTTACCGATGTAAGCTCGGTTACAGGCTTCCCCGAGTGCCTTGACGGGCGCGTAAAGACCCTGCACCCGGCTATTCACGCTGGTATCCTTGCCAGAAGGGACATTCAAAGCCACGCTGATACGATAAAAAACATGAATCTTGGCTATATTGATCTTGTCTGCGTTAACCTTTATCCGTTTTTCGAGAAAGTGCAGGCGGGGCTTCCCTTGCAGGAGACAATCGAGTTTATAGACATAGGCGGCCCTTCCATGCTCCGTTCCGCGGCAAAAAACTTCCGCGACGTTGTCGTTCTTACAGACCCAGCCGATTATCAGCAGGCTATTGAAGGCTTAAAAGCCGGTAATGTCCCGCTCGAATTCAGAAAACAGCTTGCCGGAAAGGTTTTCGATTTAACTTCCGCCTACGACGCCGCTATCGCTCGTTACCTTTTGGACGATGAATATCCCAAATACCTGCCTCTTTCACTTGAAAAAGGGCAGCCTCTGCGTTACGGGGAAAACGGCCACCAGTCCGCCGCGCTCTATCTTCATACGGACTCAACAGGCGTACTTAAAGGCATGGAACAGCTTCACGGCAAAGAGCTTGGCTATAACAATATCAGAGACTTTGATTTGGCATGGAAAGCAGCCTGCGCTTTCGGCCTTGCCGCGGACGGGACTCTTCCTTCAGGCAGAAATGATGTTAACCTGTTATTGCCAAAGGTTAACGATGACCAAAAAGCGTGCTGTGCCGCAATAAAACACAATACCCCGTGCGGAATTTCGCTTGGGGACACGCTTATTGAAGCTTACGACAAAACATTCGCGTGCGACCCTGTTTCGATATACGGCGGAATCATCGCCTGTAACACGGTTGTCGACGCCAAAGTCGCCGAAAAATTAGGCGAGCTATTTCTGGAAATAGTAGCCGCTCCCGGCTTTGACCCTGACGCGCTTGAAATCCTTAAAAAGAAAAAGAACCTGCGTATTTTAAAACTGAAAAACGCCCCCAAAGAGACCCATGAGTATGTAGCGGTAGACGGCGGCTTTTTGGCACAGCAAAGCGACCGCCAACTTTTTGAAAAATGGGAAGTTGTAACAAAAGCCGCCCCCGACGCCCGCGACATACCCGACATGATTTTCGGCATGAGGGCTGTAACTTTCGCGAAATCCAACGCAATAATGATAGTGAAAGATCAGGCGGCGACAGGCATAGGCTGCGGACAGGTAAACCGCATCTGGCCTACGTTACAATCCCTTGAAAGAAGCGGCATTGTGTTAAAAGCTGAAAACAGCCCGTGGAAAAACAGCGATCCCGCCAGGGTGCTTGCTTCCGACGCGTTTTTCCCGAAAACCGACATCGTGGAAGCCGCCGCCGCCGCCGGAATCAAGTCGATAATACAGCCCGGCGGCTCCATTAACGACAAACTGTCGATAGAGGCTTGCGATAAATACGGCATAGCGATGGTCTTTACCGGAACACGGCACTTTAAGCATTAATTAAAATAATCCACGGCGCCGGCGAAAATGTCCATCTTTCTAATACCCGGTATGTTCCTGAAAAGCCCGTCGTCAAAACGCTCATTGTGCGCCATTCTGCCGAAGACCCTGCCGTCGGGCGAAGTAATCCCTTCTATGGCGAAATTGGAATTGTTAGGGTTAAAACGTATATCCTGCGACGGGGAGCCGTCCAAATCTACATACTGCGTGGCTATCTGGCCGTTTGCGGCAAGGGAACGGATTTGTTCTTCGCTTGCGATAAAGCGGCCTTCGCCGTGGGATATCGGGACAATGTAGTGAGAGCCAAGCTCAAGGCGGGATAGCCACGGAGATTTATTCGATGTTACCTTTGTCCTTACAAGGACTGCCTGATGGCGCCCGATTGTGTTGAAGGTCAGGGTGGGGGAGTCCTGCGTCATGGCGCGTATTTCGCCGTAAGGGACAAGGCCGAGTTTGATTAAAGCCTGGAAACCGTTGCAGATACCGCATACAAGTCCGTCTCTTTTCTGCAGAAGTTCCATGACGGAATCGCAGACGGCGGGGTTTCTGATAAAGGCCGTTATAAACTTGCCCGAGCCGTCCGGCTCATCGCCGCCTGAAAAGCCTCCGGGGATAACCATGCCCTGCGCCGAGCGCAGAGATTTTTCAAAGGCGCTGACGCTTTCGGCGATGGAAGAGGGGGTAAGGTTTTTAATTACGAATATATGCGCCTGTCCTCCGGCTTTTTCTATCGCCCATGCGGTGTCGTACTCGCTGTTTGTTCCGGGAAAAACGGGAATGATAAACTTAGGTTTTGCGATCCGCTCTTTCGCCTTGATAGTTACGCCCTTGTCGAAATAAAACGCTTCCGTTTTTCCGTTCTGTCCGATGTTGTACGGATAAACAGGCTCAAGGGTTTTTTCCCATGCGCTTTGCAATTTGTCGAGCGGGATATTAAAAGTTTTTGTGTTAAGCGCGTATTCTTCCGCCGTGTATCCCAATAAAACGCATGTTTCAGGAAGTTGTTCAGGTTGAGCCGATTTAATCTGTTGAACCGAAGCGTCCGTTTCAAAGATAAAGCCGCCGAAACCTTGCTCCCAGGAAAGCGGTAATTCAGCCTTAAAACCAATTTTGTTACCTGCGCACATTTTTATGACGGCTTCGGCAGTTCCTCCCGAACCTACAGCCCACGCGGAAAGTATTTTTTGCCCTGCGCTTAATTTTCCCGTGATTAAATTTTCTGCCGTATCAAAAAACCTGCGAAGTGCGGCAAAGTCAGCCTTTTCAAAAACAGAGCAGGGCGGTTTGAAAAGATAAACGCTGTTTCCGGCGCGCTTGAATTCCGGCGTTACTATGCCGTCTATCTTCGCGGTTGATACGGCGAAGGAAACAAGGGTGGGCGGAACGTCGATGTTCTCTCCGTTCTTAAGCGTAAAGGAACCGGACATTGAATCTTTGCCGCCTATAGCCGCTATTTCAAGCCCAAGCTGGGCGTCAAGCGCGCCGAGCAGGGCGGCTACGGGCTTTCCCCACCTTAAAGGATCGTCGCGTAACCTTTCAAAATATTCCTGAAAAGAGAGCCAGCACCGCTTTCTGCTTCCGCCCGCGGCGATAATTTTCGCAAGCGACAAGACAACGGCGAAAACCGCCCCGTGGTAAGGGCTTACGGAAGACACTTGCGGATCAAAACCCCATGACATAAGGGAGCAGGTTTTTGTTTCGCCGTTTAATACGGGTATTTTAGCCGCCATTGTTTGAGCGGGCGTAAGCTGGTATTTTCCGCCGTAGGGCGCGATAACGGTCGCCGCCCCTATGCTTGAATCAAAGCGGTCAACAAGCCCTTTCTGCGAACAAATATTTAAGTCGGCGATAAATTTTTCCAACTGCGCCGCGTCAGGTTCTATTTTTGGAGAAGCGGACTTGAGAGAGGCAATGCGGGCATTCGCGTGTTTTTCCGCTCCGTTGCTGTTAAGAAATTCCCTGCAAAGGTTTACGATTGTTTTTCCGTTCCACTTCATTACAAGGCGTTTTTCTTTTGTAACTTCGGCTATTATAACGGCTTCAAGGTTTTCCGCGCTTGCAAGTTCGATAAATTTCTTCGCGTCTTTTTCCGTTGTTACCACGGACATTCTTTCCTGGCTTTCGCTTATCGCAAGCTCCGTGCCGTCAAGCCCTTCGTATTTTTTTGTTACTTTATCAAGGTTGATCAAAAGACCGTCCGCAAGTTCCCCGACCGATACGCTCACGCCGCCCGCGCCGAAATCGTTACAGCGTTTGATAAGGCGGGAGGCATCAGGATTGCGGAAAAGCCTTTGAAGCTTACGCTCTTCCGGCGCGTTTCCCTTTTGTACCTCGGCGCCGAGGGTTTCAAGGGAGAGGGAAGTGTGCGATTTTGAAGAGCCTGTCGCCCCTCCGATTCCGTCTCTTCCCGTGCGTCCGCCAAGAAGAATTACAACGTCCCCAGGCTGGGGTGTATCGCGTATAACATTTTCGACAGGAGCCGCGCCTATTACAGCCCCTATCTCCATGCGCTTGGCGGCGTAACCCGAGTGGTAAATTTCATGGACGTGCCCTGTGGCAAGCCCTATCTGGTTGCCGTAGGAACTGTAGCCCGCCGCCGCCGTCCTGCAAATCTTGCGCTGGGGCAGTTTTCCCTCAAGGGCGCGGGAAGCGTCTTGGAGAGGGTCAGCCGCACCCGTTACGCGCATAGCCTGATAAACGAAAGCTCTGCCTGAAAGCGGGTCGCGTATCGCGCCGCCAAGGCAGGTAGCCGCCCCTCCGAACGGCTCAATCTCGGTGGGGTGGTTGTGGGTTTCGTTTTTGAACATCAAAAGCCAGTCTTTTTCGGCGCCGTCAACGTCCGCCTTAATTTTTACGGAACAGGCGTTAATTTCCTCGGATTCGTCCAAATCCGGCAAAAATCCTCGTTTTTTAAGCGTTTTTGCCCCTATTGTGGCAATATCCATCAATGTGATGGGCTTTTTTTCCCTGCCGGTAAACGCCCTTGCTTCAATGTAATTTGCATAGCTTTCACGTAAAGTTTCATCTTCGATTTTTACTTCGTCCAGTTCCGTTAAAAAAGTAGTGTGCCTGCAATGGTCTGACCAGTATGTGTCAAGCACGCGGATTTCGGTTACGCTTGGGTCTCGTTTTTCCTTGTCGCGAAAATAATCCCGGCAAAATAAAATATCCTGAGTATCCATCGCAAGGTTCATTGTTACGCGCAATTCATCAAGGGCGCCATCGGAAAGGGATATAAACCCTTCGATATTTTGAACGTCGCCCGGCTTGGCGTGTTTTTGAAGGAGGGTCTGCGGTTTTTCAAGCGACGCCTCGCGGCTTTCAACCGGGTTTACAAGCCAAGATTTAATTTTATTAAATTCATCGTCCGTAATATTTCCGTATAATGCGTATATTTTTGAGGAATGAATAACCGGCCTTTCTTTTCCGTTTGAAAGCGAAATACACTGGGCGCAGGAGTCCGCGCGCTGATCAAACTGACCGGGTAAAAATTCAACGGCAAAAACCCGCGCGCCCTGCAAATCCGGCGGTTCTTCATAAATAATATCAACGGGCGGCTCGGAAAAAATCGTATTTTTTGCCGCGTCAAAATCACCCGCGGAAATCTCCTGAGCGAAATAGCGGTTAATTATCCTTACTTTCTCTATTTGTATATTCAGGGCAAGGCGCAAATCGGCGGCAACAGCGGCCGCCGCCTCCGCAAATTCAGCCTTTTTTTCAACATAAATCCCGTAAACGTCCATTTTGGTTAATTATATCAATTTATATAAAAAGTTAAACCCCGTCATAATTGTACAGTAGAATAATTTTTATAATTTATGATATACTTAAATCGTATGGACGAAAAACTGCCGGCGCACAGTTTTAAGCTTAGCGATTTTGAAGGACCCCTGGATCTCCTTCTGTACATGATCCGTAAAAACGAAATAAACATCTACGACATTCCGGTCGCCCAGATTACCGACCAATATATCGATTACCTTAGAAACGCGGAAACAATGGACCTTGAGGATATTACATCTTTTCACGCTATGGCGGCTATGCTTTTGTATATTAAAAGCCGCACCCTTTTGCCCGTAGAAATGGATCCCGATGCGGACGGCGAAGACCCGCGCGCGGAACTTGTCGAGCGCCTTATTGAATACCAGAAATATAAAAAACTTTCCGAACTCATGGAAGAAAAACAGGGTGAAAACGAATGGGTATTGGAGCGGCGCAGGCTTCAGCACAACCTTCCTTTTGCTGATGACGATATATGGGAGCGCGTGGACATCTGGGATTTGTTAAAAACATTTTCGGCAATGACAGTAAATATCGACGCGGAGCGTATTCTCGACCTTTACGAAGAAATTACCGTAAACGAAAAAACCGCCCTTCTTATGGAATTCCTGGAAAACAAAGGCGAATGTATGTTTACGGAACTTGTCGTGCGTTCAGGCGAACTTGATATCGTATGTTCGTTTTTGGCGGTGCTGGAAGCCGCTAAATTGCGCTTAATTGTTATCTTTCAAAACCGCTTATTCGGGGATATTCTTATCAAACCAAACGTAACCGGAGCCGTAAGTTGAGCAGTAAAGAAAAAGAAGCGGCGCTTGTAGAAGCGGCGCTTGTAGAAGCGATCCTCTATCTTGAATCAGACCCAATTGACGAAGGCGCAATCTCGCGCATATCGGGGCTTCCGAAAGAAAATGTAATTTCCGCCCTTGAACATTTAAAAAAAAGATACGCCGAATCAGACTGCGGACTTGAACTTGCAAATATCGGCGGCGGCATAATGATTTCCGCCAAACGTGAATACTGGGAGCCTCTTAAAGAGCGCTACGGCAAAAAAAGCGAAGGGAAAATATCCCGCGCAGCGATGGAAACCCTTGCAATCGTCGCGTATATGCAGCCTGTAACGCGGCCTGAAATAGAAAAAATACGCGGAGTGTCAGCCGACAATATGATCCGCCTTCTTCTTGAAAAAGGGCTTGTCCGCGAAGCCGGAAAAAAAGATATTCCAGGACGGCCTGTTATGTACGGAACCACAAAAGAATTCCTTAAAATATTCGGGCTTTCCTCGATATCGGAACTTCCGAAACTCGGCGAGAGCGACGTAGAAAAATTCGAACTGGAGGGGGAGAAGTATTAGGCTTCAGGTTTTTCTCTCTCACGCGGGAGTCGCCTCAAGAAGGGCGGCTGAGGAAATAATAGCATCGGGGCGGGTTTCCGTAAACGGCGTAACAATTACGGCGCAGGGAACCAAAGTGGAAGAGGGCGATACAGTCCTTTTGGACGGAAAACCCGTGCTACAGGAAACAACAAAACATTATATCGCTCTTAACAAGCCGCCCGGCTACATTTGCAGTTCAGGCGACCCGCAGGGGCGACCGCTTGCGTTAAGCCTGCTTCCTACGCAAAAGGAGAGGCTTTACAATGTGGGGCGGCTGGATTTCTTATCATGCGGGCTTATCTTTTTTACCAACGACGGCGATTTTACCGCCCGCCTTGGGCACCCTTCATGCGGGCTTGAAAAAGAATACATAGTAGAGGCGACAGGCGTAATACCGGACGAAGTAACAGAAGCGTTTTGCGGCGGGATAACAATCGAAGGCGTATATTACAAGGCAAAAACGGCTGAAAAGACCGGGCGCAAAACCATGAGGATAGTGCTTGTCGAAGGCAAGAACCGCGAGATACGGCGAGTTTTTTCTCATTTTCATTTACACCCGTCCGTTCTGCGCAGGGTAAGGATTGGAAACGTTTTGTTGGGAGACCTGCCGGAAGGAAGTTCCAGACCCCTTACACAAAAGGAGCTATCCGGGTTACAATGAGGAATAAACATGGTAATCGCTATTGACGGTCCGGCGGGCTCGGGGAAAAGCACTATCGCCAAATTACTGGCGGAAAAGATGGATTTTACCTATATCAACTCGGGAAACCTTTACAGGTCTATTACTTTGGGCTGTATTAGGGCAAAAATCGATATTTCCGACAGTGAAAAAGTGATAAATTTTGCCAAAAATATCAAAATATCCTACAAAAAAGACCGGGTTTCCCTTGACGGAGAGGATGTAACAGACCTCCTTCACACTGATGAAATAGACAAGTATTCTTCGCCCCTTTCAGCGATAGTGCCTGTAAGGCACATTGTCAATGATTTAATACGTTTTTTGTCAAAAGGGTTGAATATTGTGGTAGAGGGCAGGGACATGACCACCGTTGTTTTCCCTGATACGCCGTACCGTTTCTACCTTGACGCGTCCGCCGATTCAAGGGCAAAAAGGCGTTTTGAGCAGGGGGTGTCAAAATTAAGCCTTCAGGAGATAAAAACGGCTATTTTACAGCGTGATGAAATGGACAGAAATAAAGCCGAAGGAAGCCTGAAAATCGCTCCCGGAGTCCAATATTTGGATACATCAGACTTGACCATTATTCAAGTTTATGAGAAATTAGTAAATATAGTCAAAGAAAGGCAAGGTAAAGAAAAGAACATGGCTGAAAAGGAAGTGGAATCGGACACGAGTCCGGTAAAAAGCGCTGAGAATATTCAAACTCAGCTGCAGGAAGAATCCTTAAAATCATTTGAACGTCTTGAAGAAGGCCAGATGATCGAAGGAAAGGTGATCCAGGTAACCCCGGATCAGGTGTTTATTGATGTAGGCGGCAAATCTGAAGGTAAAATTCCAATTGAGGAATTTCAGGAAGTCCCAAAAATCGGAGACACTGTTCAAGTTATCCTTATAACAAAAGAAAATAAATACGGAGAAGTAATTGTTTCCAAACAAAAAGCAGACGCAAAACTTTTCTGGAAAAATTTAAGGCAGGCTTTTGCCGAACATCTTGCGGTAGAAGGCGTTATAGAATCAAAGGTAAAAGGCGGCTTCGATGTAAACCTCGGAGCGGGCGTTCACGCTTTTCTTCCAGTAAGCCAGTCTGATATACAAAAAGTTGAAAACCCGGAAAAACTTCTTAACTTAAAAACGCGGTTTTATGTCGAGCGTCTTTATTCCGACGGAAAAATCAACATCGTGGTTAACAGGCGCAAGTGCATGGAAGAAGAGCATGACACCAAACGCAAGACGTTTTTTGAAAACACCCCAATCGGCTCCGATGTTACGGGCGTTGTAAAAAGTTTCACTTCGTTCGGCGCGTTTATAGACCTTGGCGGCTTTGACGGACTCTTGCACATTAACGACATGAGCTGGGGTCACGTTACGCGCCCTAAAGATTATGTTAAAAAAGGCCAGGAAATAAAATTAAAAGTTATACGCATAGACAATAAAGAAAAAAGAATAAATCTTTCCCTTAAACATTACAGCGATGATCCGTGGGTTCATTTTGAAGAAAAATACCATGTTAACGACATTGTAAAGGGCAAGGTTACAAAGCTTACCGATTTCGGCGCTTTTATCGAACTTGAAGAAGGCATAGAAGGCCTTGCGCATATTTCGGAATTTTCGTGGGTTAAAAAAATTCAAAAGCCGCAGGATTTATTGAAAGGCGGCGACGTTGTAGAGTGCATGATCTTAGGCTACGATCTTCAGGCGGGCAGGGTATCACTTGGGCTTAAACAGGTCCAGGATAATCCGTGGGAAGCCATCGAAGAAAAATACCCCGTAGGCACAAGGATTAAACGCAAAGTGGTAAAGATCACAAGCGCGGGGGCGTTTATCGAGCTTGAAAACGGCATCGACGGGTTCCTTCATGTAGACGATATGTCATGGACAAAAAAGATTAAAAACCCGGGAAACACGCTTGCGGTGGATCAGGAAGTTGAGGTTATGGTTCTTGCAGTGGATACGGCAAACCGCAACATAAAACTGGGCATGAAACAGTTGTCCGAAGACCCTTGGAAAAAATTCTGCGAAACCTACAAACCCGGTTCTCCTGTGGAAGGGGAAGTCGCGTCCGTTACGGATTTCGGCGTTTTTCTTCGCGTACCCGGCGGCATAGAAGGGCTTATACACAAGTCAAACCTTGTAGAAAACAGGGAAGACGATCCAGACGAAGCGCTGAAAAAGATCAATGTGGGCGACAAGTTAAAAGCCGTTGTGCTTGAGATTCAAAGCGACAAGCAAAAAGCCGCGTTCTCGCTTCGCGGTTACCAGAAGAAGGCGCAAAAAGATGAAATGTCGCGTTACATGGCGGAAGAAGAAGTTTCCGATTCCACATATACTCTTGGTTCTCTTTTAAAGTCCAAAACTCCTCAATCAAATGAATCTGAATGATGGATATAAGCCTTTAATAGCAAAAAGCCCCGCAATTCAGGAACAAGTCGAAATTATTGAAAAGGTGGCAAAGACGGATTCTTCTGTCCTTCTTTTGGGAGAAAGCGGGGTAGGCAAGGAAATTTTTGCCGAACAAATATATCTTAACAGCAGAAGAAATTCTTCGCCGTTTATCAAGGTTAATTGCGCCGCTATTCCGGAAGGGCTTTTGGAAAGCGAGTTATTCGGCCATGTAAAGGGCGCGTTTACCAACGCCGTGTCCAACCGGCAGGGGCGCTTTGAAATGGCAAACAACGGTACAATTCTTTTGGACGAAATCGGCGATTTGCCGCTGACGCTTCAGGCGAAGATTCTGCGCGTTATCCAGGAAAAAAAATTTGAAAAAGTCGGCTCCGATATTACCGTTAACGTGGATGTGCGTATCATTGCGGCTACAAACAAAGACATAGACGAGCTTGTTCAAAAGGGCTTATTCCGCAGCGACTTGTATTACCGCCTTAACGTGCTTCCCATTTACATTCCGCCCCTGCGCCGCCGCCCCGAGGATATCCCGGAATTGGCGCGTTTTTTTCTTGACCATTATATGAATCAGTCGCAAAAAAAATTTGAAGGTTTTTCACAGGACGCGCTTCAGGCTATGCTTTCCTATTCATGGCCCGGCAATGTCCGCGAGCTTCAAAATTGCATAGAACGGGCATGTATCATCGGAAAGAACAAACTGATAGGGCAGGAAGACCTTTTTATTAAAAACGCC
>Ga0268262_10007018_pt1 | contig 10623 bp, 8 predicted proteins | sample TergutNc150P3_FD_190354 | JGI IMG/M metagenome (GOLD analysis project Ga0268262, IMG submission 190354) | Nasutitermes corniger P3 segment gut microbial community from laboratory colony in Florida, USA - Nc150 P3 (SPAdes) (version 2) | ecosystem: Host-associated > Arthropoda: Insects > Digestive...
GCCGGCCTGCGCTGCACACTGGACTGGATTCAGACCATCCACGGCCACGACTCCTTCTTGATCGAGTGGCCCCAGGTCATGGCGTGGCTGCGGAAAGTCCTAGACAGCCTGTAATTTGTCCGATTCACATTTCCCCTCTGGAGTCTGCAAGTGACAATTCTTCAAGCCATCATCCTCGGCATCATTCAAGGGCTGACGGAGTTTTTGCCCATCTCCAGCACGGCGCATCTCACAATAGCCGAAAAGCTGCTGCTGAAAGCCCCCATGCCGCTGGCCTTTGACGTGCTGCTGCACGTCGGCACGCTGGCGGCGGTGGTTGTGTATTTTCGGGGGGACATACTGACAATGCTCAAAGGCATGTTGGGCAGGGACTCCGCAGGGCTTAGGCTGGCGTGGCTGTTGTTTTTGGCCATGGTTCCGACGGGCGTCCTGGCCATTGCGACCATGCCACTGAAAGAGTCGGCAAAGGACCACCTGTGGGTTTACGGCGCCTGCTTGGTAATCACGGCGGCCATGCTGTGGGGCGCAAATACCCTGGCAAAGCGCGGGGAGGGCAAGGCCATACCGGAAATGAACGCCCTGGACGCGCTCTGCGTCGGGGCCATACAGGGCCTCGGCGGGGGCTTCGGCCTGTCGCGCAGCGGCTCGACAATATCGGTAGGCGTGTTTCGCGGCGTCGGGCTGTCCGAGGCCACCAGGTTCAGTTTCCTGCTGGGCATCCCTACCATCCTTGCCGCCGCGCTGGTGGAGGGGCGGCACCTACTGGCGCCGCAGGAAGCCGCCGGAGTCCCGCTGCTGCCCTGCATCGTGGGCATTCTAGCCGCATGCGTTTCTGGCTACTTCGCCGTCGGTCTGCTGGACAGGCTGTTGAAGCGCCCGCGCCTCGGCGGCTTTGCAATTTACTGCGCCGTCGCCGGCGCAGCGGTGGTGTTAACGGGAATCTTTGGATGACCATTGTCGCCGTTGCACTATACTGATAGTTCGCCTTCGGGGGACGCCGTGATCCAAGTTGCAGACATTCACAAGACCTTTGTGGTCAAGGACAAAAAGACGCGCAGCAAGAAGACCATAGACGCGGTGAATGGCATCAGCTTCCAGGTGAAGCCGGGCGAGATATACGGCCTGCTGGGCCCAAACGGGGCCGGCAAGTCAACCACACTCAGGATGGTGGCAGGCCTGATGGAGCCGCAGGCAGGCTCCATAACGGTCTTTGGCAACGACACGAAAAAAGAGCCCGAAAAGGTGCGGCGCAACCTGGGCTTTCTCTCCACCGACCTCGGCGTGTACGGGCGCTTTTCGCCAAGGGAGTTTTTGAGAATCTTCGGCGAGTTCCAGGGCGTCGACGCGGCCATCGCGGAGCGCAGGGGGATGTCCCTGCTGGACAGGCTGGAACTGCACGACTTCGCCGACGTGAAGATGGAATCCTTCTCCAGCGGCCAAAAGCAAAAGGTCTCGATAGCCAGGGCGCTGCTGCACGACCCCAAGGCCGTGCTGTTCGACGAGCCCACAACCGGCCTCGACGTGCTGACGGCAAAGACGGTGCTGGACCTGCTGAAAATAATGAAGGACGAGGGAAGGGCCGTGATAGTCAGCACCCACATCATGCCCATGGTCGAGCAGGTGTGCGACAGGGTGGGGATTATCTTCGACGGGAAACTCCACGGGGACGCGCCCCCCAAGCAGATACTCGCGCAGTTCGGCGTCGGTACGCTGGACGAGGTTTTCTTTAGGCTGGCGGCGGAAGGAGGCAGGGCATGAGAGGCGTTTGGCTTGTATTTAAAAAGGAAATGCTGGAGTTCGCAAAGGACCGCAAGACCATGTTCTTCACCCTCGCGCTGCCGCTGATCCTGTATCCGGTGCTGTTCGGCGTCATGGGAAAGATGGCCAGCAGGGAGGACAAGCAGGCGCGCTCCAGCCAGACGCGCGTAGCGATAGTGGATGAATCAAAGGTCTTGGAGCCGCTCCTGCTTTCAAGGGCGGACGAGTTCAAGCTGGTTCCGCTGCCCGACGGCGACGTCAAGCAGGCCATCAAGGACGACAAACTGGAAATGCTCGTCACGCTTGAGCCCAGCGCGGCACTGGACTTGGCGGGGCACAAGACCGTCCAGGTTGATGTGCTGTACAACAAAGTGGAAAAGACGGGCAACGTGGGCATGGAGCGGCTGGAAAAAGTCCTGGGGGAGCTGGACAGGGCCACCATCCAGCAGAGGCTGGAGCAGTTGGGGGCCTCCAAGCAACTTGCCGACCCCACGGAAATCCACAAAAGCCTTGTGGGCGGCGAAGAAATGATGCTGGCCAAGTTTCTGGGGACCATGCTGCCGTATATATTGATGCTTATGCTCTTTGCGGGCTCCATGTCGTTGGGCGTGTATGTCACGGCCGGCGAGAGGGAGCGGGGGACGCTCATCACGCTGCTGGCCACAGGTCTGCCGCGCTTTGAAATCATCTGGGGAAAGATGCTCTATGTCTTTGCCATGGGGATAGCCGTCTCGATAATCAACATAGCCTCCATGTCTATTTCAATGGGCGGCCTGTTCGGCTCCCGCATGACAGAGCACGGGACTGAGAGCGCGGCCGTGGCGACCGTCCCCAGTGGCGCCACAGACACCGCCGGTTTTTCAGTTGGGACGTCAGCCGAGACCGCGGCAATCAACGACGCGACCGCCGACGTCGCAGCGCAGGCTTCTAGCCTAGCGGCAGTCGTCAACCCCACTACAGTCCTGCTGGTGCTGCTGATGATGATTCCGCTCGGCCTGATGTTCGCAACACTGATAATAACGCTGGGGATCCAAGCGAAAAACTCACAGGAGGCCAGCACCGCAATGATGCCGATTGCCTTGGTGGTCATTTTTCTGAGCATCTTCTCGATGTCGCCCGGGATAGAGAAGATGGGCGCCCTGCCCTACATCCCCATAGTCAACATCAGCCTGGTCATACGCAAGCTGTTCGCCCAACAGGCAAGCGCCCTGGACTACGCGATAGCCTTCCTGATGACGGTCGGCCTTGCCGCGCTGATGACGTACATCTCGGCAAAGCTCCTCGGCCGCGAGTCCGCAATCTTCAAAAGCACGTAAGCCAAGTTCCCAATACTGTTTTGCCGTAATATACTCATGGTGGCCCCTTGAGTGGGACCAGAGGTGTGACGATGTCAACAAAGACCAAGCCAGCAAAAAAGGAAAACCCTGCGGGGCACAAGCTGCAGGAGGCCATCGAGCTGATTGCCGCCGGCAACGCCAAGGCGGCGCTCCCCATGTTCGAGGCCATAGCCAAGGAGGCCATCGACTCCGGCGACTTCCCCCTTGCGAGGGTGGCCAGGAACTACATTGCCCACGAGCAGGGCAAGGCCGTGGCGCCGCTGTCCCCGGAGCCTCTGCAGGAAGCCGTCTTTTTGCTGAACGCCAAAAAGACCGACGAGGCGATGGAGAAAATAGACGGGATACTCAAAAAAGACGGCTCCAACGCCCGCGCCCACTACCTAAAGGCCCTTGTCCACGCCAAGGAGCAGCAGGTGGAGCTTGCCGCAGAATGCCTGAAGAGCGCCGTTGAACTTGACCCCTCCATGCTGCACATCTATAGGTTGGAGCCCGACTTCAAGCTCTGCCGCAGATCCACCGTCTTCGCCAATTTCGAGACAGTCTAGCCGCAGACAAGCCCCGCAGGCGTTCCCAGCCAAGGAGCAACCATGTTAAAAACCAGCGCCACAGCCCTATCTATACTCTGCCTACTCTCCATGGCAGTGCAGCCCGTCCAGGCGCAGCAGAAAAAGGCCGCCCCCGCCGCTAAGCCGGCCGCGCCGGCTGACCCCGCTTTGCAGAAGCAGATAGTGGACTTGCAGGCGGCGCTGGACGCGCTGAAGCAGGATTATTCCGAGCTGGACAGGCAGCTTGAAGAGGCCCGCATACAAAACGGCCAGGTGCGGGACGAACTGGACAGGCTCAAGGCAACGCTGAAGGAAAACCAGTCAGGCGGCGATTCGCTGCTCAAAGAGCTTCAGCAGGCCAAGGGCGCGCTGGTCAAGAGCGAAGCCAGGGTGAAGGCGCTGGAGGACGAAGCCGCGACCCTGCGGGGCCGCGTCGAGGACACGTCCGCAGTCAAAGACGGAACTTTGGCCCACTTCGACCCCGACGTCGTTCCTGCGGAGTGCCTGAACCTGCGGCGCATGACCCCCAACACCAAGAGGGTTTCAGGCGTGGTGGTGGTGAACGTCCTCATAAGCGAGCGCGGCGAGCCGCTGGACGTGCGCCTTGTCCAGAGGCTGCCCGGGGATGAGACCGAATGGACAGCGAGGGCGCACAACGCCTGCCTTGAGGCCGCCAAGCGCCTCGTCTTTCGGCCCGCCACCACAAAAGACGGCTCCGTCCGCCTGAAAGTGTGGCAGGGCGTGGGGTTTGAACTGAATTGAGTTGACAGTGACCAGTGGCCAGCCGCCAGTAAATCTGGCAACTGGCTACTGGTAACTGGCAACTGGCAACTATCTTATGCGCTTCCACATAGCCACCTGGGGCTGCCAGATGAACGACCACGACACCGAAAAGATGTCGGGCCTGCTGGTGGCCGAAGGGCATGAGCCAACGGACAACCCAGGCGACGCGGACCTGGTGCTGCTCAACACCTGCTCCATCAGGGAAAAGGCGGCGCACAAGGCTTTTTCCGAGCTGGGCAGGCTGCGCGAAATCAAAGAGGGGCGCACCGCTGGACCAATGCTGATCGGGGTCGCCGGCTGTTTGGCGCAGCAGGAGGGCGAAAGGATATTCGGCAGGGCGCCGTTTGTTGACTTCGTGATGGGGACGTCCGCCCTGAAACAACTGCCAAGGCTGGTCAAGGAGGCCCTTTCCGGCGCGGGGCGCGTCATAGACACCAATTTTTACCCCGACAACCACCTGTTCCCCTTTGAATCCATCAACCGCGGGGCCACAGCCAAGGCCCTGGTGACAATAACGGAGGGCTGCGACCACGCCTGCACCTACTGCGTGGTCCCCGTCACGCGGGGCGCGGAGAGGCACAGGCCCTTCGGCGACATAGTGGCCGAGGTGGAGTGCCTTGTAGGGCGCGGCTTTTGCGAAGTCGAACTGCTGGGCCAGAACGTGAACGACTACGACGGCGGCTGCACATTTGCCGAGCTGCTGCACAGAGTGGCCGCAGTCGAGGGGCTGGAGTGGATCCGCTTCACCACCAGCCACCCCATGAACTTCACAAGGGAACTGGCAAACGCCATCGTATCAATCCCAAAGGTCGCGCCTTTCCTGCACCTGCCCATCCAAAGCGGGTCTGACAGGGTGCTGCGCCGCATGGGGAGGGGCTACACATCGAGGGACTACATGGAGCGCGTCGGCTACCTGGGCGAATGGCGCGACGACATCTGCCTGTCCACCGATTTCATAGTCGGCTTCCCGGGCGAGACGGACGGCGACTTCGAGGCCACCATGTCCATCCTTGACGAAGCCCAGTTCGACGCCTCGTTTAGTTTCGCCTACAGCCCAAGGCCCGGCACCCCCGCGCTCCGCCTGGGGGACGACCTGCCCGAAAGCGTGAAGCACGAAAGGCTGGCGAGGCTCCAGGCGCGGCAGACCGAGCTGACGCTCCAGAGCCACGCCCGCCAGGTGGGAAAGGTTGTGCCCGTGCGGGTGGAGAGCGAGGGCCCGCAGGAAGACGGCCTGTGGCTGGCCAGGACCGCCCAGTGGCGCAACGTCCGCCTGGAGAACCCCTCCGACCGCCCCCTGCCCTTCGGTCGCCTGGTGGAAGCCAAGATCACCGCCGCCGGCCCCCACTGGCTGCGCGGCCGCGCGGACGCGCCAGCGGCCGGGCTTTAACGTTACCGCCACGTATTTTTTGCGCCGCCGCCCGACCAGCTACCAACAACCGAGAGGCCACAAGCGCGGCGCCGGACGCGCCAGCGGCCAGGCTTTAACGTTACCGCCACGTATTTTTTGCGCCGCCGCCCGACAGACAGCAATGAACCGAGGCCAACCAGCGCGGCACCTTAGGGTCTGGTGGTCAGAAGAGACGCGGCCGTCCGTGGCGCCGCCGTAACCGTGGCATTGAAGGCCGCCCAGCGCGAGCCAGGGCGGGGAATTCAATAAATGGCGCGTCAGCATCTCTATTCACTGGCAACTGGCTACTGTCAACTGGCAACTGCTTTAGTAAGGCGCGTCAGCCTCCCTATCCACTAGCAACTAACGGCTAGCAACTGGCAACTGCCTTCACTGACTACTCCCCACCGATCACTGGCCTCTCGGTAAGCTACAATTTCAAGGAGTCTGGGCAGATTCTGAGAAAGGAGAGCAACGTGGCGGCTGACGACGGGAAATTGAACACGCACCAACAAGAGCAGGCGCCGGCTGTCGGTTTCGACTCAAAAATCTATGAGGCCATACGAGCCGCCCTCACTGAGGCGCGGACAAAAGCATTCAAAGCTGTCAATTCTGCGATGGTGCTTGCGTATTGGGAAATCGGGCGCGAAATCTCGGATGCGGTCGGAGACCGCGCCGAGTATGGCAAACAGCTTTTGAAGTATTTGGCCTCGCGGCTGACTATGGAATTCGGGAGCGGGTTCGACGAGAGGAATCTGCGTTTTATGCGGCAGTTTTATCAGACGTTCCCAATTCGGAACGCACTGCGTACCGAATTGACGTGGACGCACTACCGGCTGCTGATGCGCGTGGAGGAACCAGGCCGCCGTGAGTTTTACTTGGCTGAAAGTGCCGAGGCTGGGTGGACGTCTCGCCAATTGGAGCGGCAGATCAATTCGTTCTACTATGAACGCCTGCTCGCCACGCAGAAGGAGCACCGCCCCGAAATCGCCAGCGAAATATCAAAACTCGAACCAAAGACGGAAGCAGACTTTGTTTTGAAAGACCCGTACATCCTAGAATTCCTTGACTTGAAAGAAAACGTCAAGTACAGCGAGAGTGAGCTGGAGCAGGGGCTAATAGACAAACTCCAGGCGTTTTTGCTGGAACTGGGCAACGGCTTCTCCTTCGTGGCGCGCCAAAAGCGAATCACCACTGAACACGGCGAGCACTACTACATTGACCTTGTGTTCTACAACTACATACTGAAATGCTTTATCGTCATTGACCTCAAGGCTGACAAACTGACTTATCAGGACGTCGGGCAGATAGACTTCTATGTGCGCCTGTTTGACGAAAAAATCAAGCAGGCCAATGACAATCCAACCATAGGCCTCGTCCTTGTCACGGACAGGGACGACAGCATCGTCAAATATTCGGTCCTGGCCGAGAACGAAAACCTGTTTGCGTCCAAATACAGGCTGTACCTGCCGACGGAGGACGAACTGAGAGCAGAGCTTAGGCGCGGACGCGAAACAATAGAGCGGCAGATTGAAGGGCACGGCGAAGCCGCCAGGCTTTAACATTACCGCCACGTATTAGTCGCGCCGCCCCGAGGACGCGCCAGCGGCCGGGCTTTGACGTTACCGCCACCATCTTTTGCGCCGCCGCCCGACAAGCTACCAGTAGCCGAGACGCCACAAGCGCGGCGCCTTAGGCCTGGTGGTACAAAAGAGACGCGGCCATCTGAGCGCTGGCGTAGCCGTGGCATTGATGGCCGCATCAAGTACGAACATGAACGCGGCGCGTAGCGGCGCATCCATTGCCGCCCAGCGAAGCTAGGGCGGGAAATTCAGAAAAAGGCGCGTCAGCGTCTCTATTCACTGGCAACTGTCAACTGGTCACTGGCAACTCGCCAATCCCACGTACCTCCCCATCAAATCCGCCACTATCTCCGCCTCCGTGGTGCCCTTTGTGTACCCGTACAGCTTCATCACCGCGGCGTCGAGGGCGCGGTGGGCGGCGAGGAGGTTCCTGGGCATCGTGAGGGGGTCGTAGAGGTCGGCGAGGGAACTGTCCGGGTGCGCGGCGCGGGCGTCGAGGACGGCCTGCGCCAGCCTCTCGATGTCGGCCCTCTGTTTGTCCGTCGCCTCCGGCCAAGGGAAGCAGTTGTACACGATGTCCTTGGAGTAGCGGTAGCGCATTTCAAGCCTGCCGCACACCGCCCGCGCCCAGGACATGTGGACGCCGGAGGTCAGCACGCCGAAGTGCCAGAGGGAGGCGCCAGGGATGATCAGCGTAGCGTTGCTCGCAACGGCATCCTTTGGCATGAAGCCGATCGGGATGTAGCGCCGATGCTCGGAGGAAACGCCGGGCACCAGGATGTACTCCGCATCGGGGTGGCGGTTCTCCCCGAACAGCGCGGGCGTGTCGGCCAGCCTGTTCGTGCCCTCCCGCTTGCTTTCCGACCTGTGCCTTTTGCAGGCCTCTACGCGCCCCATGACCTTCGGCATCTTCCGCAGATCCGCCGGCTTGACGTCGACCAGCCACAGGCACCAGCGCTCCCCGTTGTTGATGAACTCCTCCGCGCCAACGAACCGCCGGATGTACGGCTTTGCCAGAGGCTCCTGTCTCAAAAACTCCGCCATCTCATTCTCTTCAATGATAAGCGCCCCGCCGTCGTTGGGCATACTGCCGAATACCATCTCCGGCGCGTCGCACAGCGGCTTCGAGCGCCTTTCTATGAAGGCCGTGGGACCTTCGACCAGGTACGGGTTTATGCTCGGCTCCGTCCTCTGGCGGCTGAACCCGACTATCACGCAGTGCACGGCGGCCCTGCCCTTGGCCTCGTTTGTCCACCTGAACGTGGGGACGGCAAAGTTGATGTGCAGGCCCCGCTCTATCAGCGGCCTCCAGAGTATGGCCGGCTGCTCGCCCTGCGCTATTGAGTTCGTGGAGACGAAGGCCGCCCTTGTGGATGTGTTCCAGGCGATGAAGTCGGCGGCCTTCCTGTACCACGCCGTCACATAGTCCAGGCTGCCGACGCCTTTGGTGTCTTTGCCAAAGACGTGCGCCATGTCATCCTTCTGCCCCTTGTTCATGAGCCGCGCACCCACAAACGGCGGGTTCCCCAGTATGTAGCTCTGTCTGTGCATCCATTCGTGGTTCAGCGCCACGTCCGCCATCCAGTCCACGCGGAGCGCGTTGCCCTCGATGATCGTCGCGCCCTTCGTCAGCGGCAGCCTGGCGTAGTAGTCGCCGAACTCGTCGGAGGCCTCCATGTTCATCAGGTGGTCCATCAGCCACATGCCCGTCATGGCCAGCTGGCAGGGCCAGGGGAGCATCTCTATGCCGGCGAACTGCTCCACGGTCACGGCGATGTGGCTCTCCAAGTTCACTAGGCGGTGGCCTGCGGTGCCGGAGCGGCGGAACTCCTCACGTATGACATCGTGCTCCAGTCTTCGCAGCTCTCTGTAGGCGACTATCAAAAAGTTGCCGCAGCCGCAGGCGGGGTCGAGGAAGCCCAGGCGCGACAGCCTGTTGTGGAAGTCGGCGAGTGTCTTTGGGCTTTTCTTTGCTTTCTGGAACTCCTGTCTCAGGTCGTCCATGAACAGGGGGTCTATGAGTTTGAGGATGTTCTCCTCGCTTGTGTAGTGGGCGCCTATCTCCCTTCTCTCGACGCCCTCCATGGCGCCCTGGAACATGGAGCCGAATATGGCGGGGGATATCTGGCCCCAGTCGAATGTGAGGCAGTCCAGGAGCGTACGGCGCATCTTTACGTCGAACGCGGCGAGGTCGAGTTTCTCGTTGAACAGTCCGCCGTTTATGTGCTGGAAGTCGGACTGTTTGAGTGTGTCCGAAAGGTAGGGGTTTCTGCTCCTGGATTCTATTGGCTTGTCCAAATCCTGGAAAAGCTGGGAGAGCCTTGCGGAGAGGTCGGAGCCGTCGTCTTTGGATTCGTTCACATACTGAAAGAAGCTGTCCTGGGGGAATATGCCCGTGTCGTCGGCGAAGAGGCAGAAGAGTATCCGGGCCACAAAGACCTGCAAATCGTGGCCGGAGTAGCCGTGACCTTTGAGCGCCTCGTGGAGGTCGGCCATCTTCCCTGCGGCCTGGACGTTGACGGACTCCTTGTCCGTGCGTATTGCCTCGGTTTCAAGCCCTGCCAGCGCGGCGAAGTGGCGGATGTGCTTCTTTAGCTTCGACGTTGGGAAGCTGACTTCCTGCCCCTGGGAGATGTGCCGGATGCGTATTGTCCTGAAATCCGAGACCATCCACAGGTCGGGGACTTTGTCGGGGGGCATGAGGGACATGTAGCCCGAAAGCTGCTCGAATGCGGCGCGGAGGTCTTTGCCGTGGGTCTTGATCTCGATGGCGATGCGGCTGTCCCACACGAAGTCTATGAAGTTGGCGCGGCCGTCGGCTGTCTTTATTGTCCTCTCGAATTCCCCCGCTCCCGCGGGGGCGCCGAAGACGGCGAGGAAGGCCCTGACGAAGTCGTGCTTGTGGGACTTCTCGCTGGAGGCGCTAGACCAGGCCTTCGAGAATCGCAGGGCGGTCCCGGCTATGGCAGCCCATGTCTGTCTGCTTGGTGGTGGCACGGGTGTTACCTCCGTGACTATTGTAGGGTACGGCACGGGGATAGGAGTTGCCAGTTGCCAGTGGACAGTTGCAAGTGAATAGGGATGCTGACGCGCCTTCTAAAGCAGTTGCCAGTTGACAGTAGCCAGTTGCCAGTGAATAGGGACGCTAACGCGCCTTCCTTTGAATTTCCCGCCCTAGCTGAAGCTGGGCGGGTATGGATGCGCCTGCGGCGCGACAATGTTCGTACCGG
>Ga0268262_10007019_pt1 | contig 10622 bp, 14 predicted proteins | sample TergutNc150P3_FD_190354 | JGI IMG/M metagenome (GOLD analysis project Ga0268262, IMG submission 190354) | Nasutitermes corniger P3 segment gut microbial community from laboratory colony in Florida, USA - Nc150 P3 (SPAdes) (version 2) | ecosystem: Host-associated > Arthropoda: Insects >...
ATACTTCTCCAATTCCTCAGGGGAAAGGCCGATTAGTTCGTGGCTGGAATAGTGAATCCACATATCCTCTTCTTTTACGGAAAGGTCGTGCCTTCTGCACCAATAGTCCGGCTGAATAGGCAATTGTTCCTCTCTGTCGTAAAAAAATTTGTAGTCGTGAACCACAATTTTAAGATCCTTGCGGAGGATGCCTTTTTCCATGATTAGATTCGCAAGGTGGTTAATTGTCCTGCCGGTGTCGAATATATCGTCTATCAGAAGTATTTTGTCGCCGGTTCTCAGGGCATCGGTCGAGTAAGTCCAGCCCTCTACCTTCACTTCTTCGGATTCCTTTACTCCGGTATAGGAACGGGCAACGACGGCGGCATAGTACACCGGCCTTGCTCTGCGCTGTAAAATTTTAAAGTACTCGCTGATAATATTTCCAAGGTAGACGCCGCCACGGAGTGACACATAGATCACATCGGGATAGAACCCGTCCTTGTAAATCCTATGTGCCATTTTAATGCCGTTGTTTCTGACAGTATCGTAGGGGAGAAATTCTTTCCTCATAAAAAAATAATAACTATTTTATGGATATTTTTCTATACCTGTGACCGCAATTGCGGCCGCATTTGCGGCCGCCTGGTTGTTCTAAAAAACCCGAACAGGCTGCCTATGAAACCTCCTACCACATGGGCGAATTGGGAAATATTGCCGCCGGATTCCGGAGTGTTTCCAAAGGAATTAAGCAGTTCCCTGCCCAGGTAAAGGATCAGCACAAGTATAAAAGTAAGAGGAATCTCTCCCTTGTTAAAATTAGTAAACGAAGCCAGAAGTATCATCATAAAAACCACTCCGCTTGCGCCCAAAAGGCCCATAGGGAAAAAAAGTACGTTAAGTACTCCGGTTACAAGAGCAGTGATAAAGATCATAATCACAAGCGAAAGAGAGCCGTAAATTTCCTCAAGAATAGGGCCTATCAGGAGTATAAACGAAAAATTGGAAACCAGATGCGACCAGTTCGCGTGCCCCAGCACATGGGTTACAAGCGTAACCCAGCATCTTAGGCTGTAAGGTGAAAAACCTGCTTTTCCCGGAACCATGAACCATTGAACCGTCAATGAGCGCGAAACTGTCTGTGAAAGAACAAGAACAGCTGCGCTGATAAAAGTAAAGGTAAGTACCACAGGGGCGTTGTATTTGATTCTCATGTCGATATCTATAGTTCCAGGATTAACTCCACCGGACAATGATCAGAACCATTCACCTCGGGGCGTATGATTGACGACTTGACTGCCGGAAGAAACGCCGGATCCACGCAATGGTAGTCTATCCTCCACCCTACATTATGCTCACGGGCGTTCATTCTATAAGACCACCAGGTGTAATGGTCCTTTTCCCCCGGATGGAAATGCCGGAAAGTATCAATAAAACCTTCTTTTGTAAAAGCATCCATCCAGGCTCTTTCTTCCGGCAAATATCCGGGGCTATTCTCGTTTTGCTTTGGCCTGGCCAAATCAATCGGCGTATGCGCGATATTGTAATCCCCGGAGAGAACAAAATGGCGGTTTTCTTTGCGGTATGTGTTGCAAAGTTCCAGAATAGCGCCGCAAAACCTTAGTTTGTAGTCCAACCGCTTTCCTTCATCCTGGGAATTGGGAAAATAAGCCGAAATGAGCGTGAAATCTTTATATTCGGCCTGAAGCACCCTGCCCTCCCCGTCAAATTCTTCTATACCTAAATTCTTTACATCTAGCGGCTCTGTTTTTGAATAAATTCCCACTCCGGAATAACCTGCTTTTTTAGCGCATGCCCAATAGGCATAATAGGGCTTCCCGTTTTTATCCTGCATATCAAGCAGCTCGGATGAAAGCTGATCCGGCTTTGCCTTCGTCTCCTGAATACAGACAAAGTCCGCGGATTCGTTTTTCACCCAGGAGGCAAAGCCCTTTTTCTCCACCGATCTTATTCCGTTGACGTTCCAGCTTATTACGCGCATTCGCTAACCCCTGTCATCCGTAAATGAAACGAATTTTGTAAGATACTTAAAAAAAGTGAGATCTACTGTCCCCACAGGCCCGTTCCTGTTTTTTGCCAGCATGAGCTGTACCTTTTGGGACATTTCTTTTTCCTGCTCCTGCCTGGTTTTATCCAATTCCCTGTCCCGGTTAAGAAACATAACCAAATCCGCGTCCTGCTCAATGGAACCCGATTCGCGTATGTCGGCAAGGCCCGGTTTTTCTTTCTCGGCTTCGCGTCTGAGCTGTGAAAGGGCCACAACCGGTATGTTTAATTCGCGGGCAAGCCCCTTCAAAGACCTTGACACGTCGGATATAAATTCATAGCGCGCAAGCTGCTTGTTTTCCGAAGTTATCCGGCCAATATAGTCAATGAAAATTATTTCAACCCTTTCCTGAATCCTGAGCATTCTTGCCATCGCCTGGATATTAAGCATGGTCATGTCAGGCATATCCACCAAATAAAGCGGGGCGTCATGTATAATTTCTGCTGCTTTAAAAATATCGTTAAAATCCGACTGGGCAAATCTCCCTACCCTTAGCTTATTGCCGTCTATTCCGGTTTCTGACGAAAGCAGCCTCAGCATCAAGGCCTGATCGGACATTTCAAGGGAAAAAAATGCAACCGGTTTATTTTGCCTGATGGAAATATTGGCCGCCATAGAAAGGGCAATGGCGGTTTTCCCCATGCCCGGCCTTGCGCCTATTATGATGAGCTCTGAAGGCTGAAATCCAGACGTGAGCCTGTCCAGATCATAAAAGCCTGAAGGAATACCGGTAAACTCAGCCTTCGTTTTGAATACATCGTCAAGGTAATTTACCGTATCTTTTACTATGCTTTCAACTTTTTTGTAGCGAAAAATTCTTTGCGGGTCGCTTATAAAAAAAAGTTTTTGCTGGGTTTCCTCCAGAATTAACTTGGGATCAATAGTTTCATCAAACGCCCTGGTTCCGGTCTCGCCTGAAATCCGTATCAGGCCCCTGCGAAGAGAACAGGTCTGGACTACCTGCGCGTAGTACTCGGCATTGGCGCTGGAAGGCACAGCTCCTGTCAGCGAGGCAATGTAATCATAGCCGCCCGATTCATCCAGCTTGCCTGTACGTTCAAGTTCTGTCGATATGGTTAAAAGATCAGGCCTTGTCCCTTTGTGGAAAAGAGCAAGTACCGCTTCAAAAATCTTGCGGTGCCTGGGAGAGTAAAAATCTTCAGGCCTGACGTACTGCTGGGCAATGATAACGGCGTTATCATCAATAAGCATAGCGCCTATCAGCGCCCTTTCGGCGTCGTCATTATGGGGAGGTATTCTTTCCTTGCCTGACTCTGCCATTTACTCCTGGCTTTTTGTCTGCTGCTGCGGCTCCGGCTGTTCTTCGTGAACTTCGTGTGTTCGCTCTTCACGGCGTTTTCTAAACGGCTTTGAAGAGGGGGTTTTTGCAGTTTCGGTTTTTATCTCCTGTCCAATCACATTTATACTGATTTCTGCGGAAGCGCTTTCGTAAAGCCTGACAGCAGCCTTGTACTTACCGACGTTCTTTATATGCGTCCCCGAAATTTCGATTCTTTTCCGTTCAATCTGGTAGCCTTGCTTTGCCAGTTCATCCGCCACAGTCTGGTTGGTAACAGCGCCGTAAAGTTTTCCGTTGGGACCTGCGGACATGGTAATTTCAATAGAAAGGCTTTCAAGTTTTTCCTTGAGCCCAGACGCGTCGCTGCGTTTTTGTACTTTTCGCGCTTCAATTTCGTCTTTGCGGCTTTCAAAAAGCTTTATTGTCTTTTCGTTGTACGGAAGTGCGATGCCCCGAGGAAAAAGATAATTCCTGGCGTAGCCTTTCGCCACATCTTTGATGTCCCCTTCTTCTCCCAGGGGAACAAGATCCTTGTTTAAAATAACTTTCATACCCAAGCTCCTTGGCTAAAATGCTTACGCATTTTAGCTTCTGAGATGCTGCGCGTCTTTTAGACGCGACGCATCTCAATAAAAAGATAACCCGCCAAAAGGAAGGTTTTTAAACGGGTATAGCGGGGTAAAAGTTTTAACTTTCACCGCCGCCCGCCTCCGGAGTAGAAGGCGGCCCGCTTTGCTTTGACACCCTTAAGGGCAGCCAATTTTCAGCAATTCCCAGGAGGATAAGCCCTCCCAAAAGAAATGCGTTAAGAAACGGACTAAACAATACAAAAACAAAAGCTATAACCAAGATCATTCTAAGGAAAGGAGAAAACGAAGGCTTTATAAGAAAAAACTGCATTATCCCCAAACCCTGAGCAAGGTACAGAATAGAGCAAATGATTAAAACATTCCAGAGGATGATCTCAGGAATCTCAAATTTTATTGTTCTGGTAATAACAATAAGAAAGAGGGAAGAAGAAAAAAACCATATAACCATTGGGTTTACATGAAAAACCGCCAGGGGACTAATCTCATTTAGCCTTGTTTCCCCGGAGTTCTTCCCCTGAATATTTTTTCCAAACAGCCTAAAAGACAGACGCGCCAATATCAGGCTAAGCTGACAGCAGACAAAAAACAGCAATACGCAGGAAACAAGGCTGCCGCCGCGCAGCATAAATGCCATAATCATTTCCGTAACGAATTCCGGAGTCAGCGATTCAAGCATGGCATTTTGAACAACGTCGATTTTGGTAGACTGATAGGCGGTGACCAGGGAATTTACAAAATAACTGACATATTCAAAAAAAGCCTGGGAATCCATATTCCTGAAAAGAATGAAATTAAACAACAGAGATCCCAAACACGAACCGGCAATAAGCCTGACAGGCCAGGACATTTTTGTTTGTAAAGACGACGGAGAGGCAATGATCCAGATAAAAATGAAAGTTATAGCGCTATAATATAGAATATCCCATCCGATTGCCTCTGAGGGTAATGCCCTGCCGGTCGCATAGGCAACGGTCAAAACGGCATTTCCAAGGAACGCCAACAAAAAAGCAAGCCATGCAACTCTATAGTGGTATCTATAGGCAACAAAACCCATGGGAACAAGAAAGAAAAGAGAAAGAAAGCCGGTTTTAAGCATAATAAGGGATATTCCTGCTCCGATTACGGCAGGCAGAAAATCCCTCTTCTCAAAACTTAAGGAAAATGAAAGCACCGGATTTTGCCGCTTTAAAAAAGCTTTTGCGCGTTAGTCGGCTACAAACGGAAGGAGAGCGATAATCCTGGCTCTCTTTATAGCCAAAGCCAAAGCCCTCTGATGTTTGGCGCAGGTTCCGGTCATACGCCTTGGGAGGATCTTTCCCCTTTCCGTAATGAACCGGCGCAGAGTATCAGAATCTTTGTAATCAATCTTTAACTTTTGAATGCAGAACTTGCAAATCTTTTTCTTTTGAAAGAATTTGCCCTTTCCGCTGCGGCCTCCGTCGCTGTCCCGGCCTTCCATCTGCGGTTCGACGCCGCGATCCCTGTAGGGACGCTCAGTGTTTTCAGTATATTTTTCATCAGACATAAAAAACCTCGTTAAAATGGAATATCATCGGTGAAATTATCATCCGATGGCGGCGGGCTGTTCTCGCCGCCTTTTCGTTGCCATGAACCAGAGGTTCCACCTGAACCAAAGTTTCCGGAAGAATTCTGCGATCCGCCATCGCCATGGCTGTTCCCGCCAAAGGAACCTGAGGATCCTGCGGATCCGGGAGACCCTCCAAGCAACTGGATATTGTTGGCAACAATCTCTACTTTGGACCTGTTCTGCCCGTCCTGCTGCCAGCGATCTTGGCGCAGCTCCCCTTCAACACCGACAGACTTACCCTTTACAAGATACTGGTTCAACGATTCACCCTGGCGGCCCCAAAGAACCACATCAAAATAATTTGCCTCGTCTTCCCACTGATCTCCGTTTTTTTTGCGCCGATTTACGGCCACCGAGAATTTGCATACCGCCTGCCCTCCGGCAGTGTATTTTAGCTCTGCGTCCCGTGTAAGGCGTCCAACCAGAACGACATGGTTAATGTCAGCCATGTTTTTCCCTGTTCTCAATGTTTACGAAGAGGTACTTCAATAAATTGGAATTGAGCTTAAAAATACGATCCAGATTTACAATTTTAGCGGGATCCGAGCGGATTGTAAAAAGCACGTACTTGCCGCGCTTTCTTTTTTTTACTTCGTAGGCCAGATCTCTGTCGCCGAGTTCTTCGGTTTTATCGATCTCAACCCCATTGCTTGCGAGGTCGGCTAATAATTTTTCCCGTCCTGCTTTGTGCTGGTCTTCTTCCAATGGGAAAATGACCACGAGTTCATATTGACGCATGAACCCTCCTTATGGACTTAAATTTCCCGTTAAAACTAACGGTTTCATGGCCCACCCAAACGGATGGGCAAAGAGGTTAATATATTTAACAATTTTTTTCGTATAAAATCAAGCGCAGTACAGGTAAAAGAAATATAAAAATAGCCGATACTTTACAATATGAACAAACGGATAAACTTTGAGGATGACATCTTCCTGCTTATGATTAGGATCCGCATGATTCGGGATATTATTACTCTTGACGCGGATCCGGAACTTTTTCTGGAAAAAACCCTGGACGATATTCTCTTTATCGATCAGACTTTGAAAACACTCCTTGGAGACCTGGAACGGAACAACCACCTTATCGAAAGGGATGAACTTTTGGAACAGCTTTCCAACGCAGAAGAGCAGTTTTCGCAGGTTTTGAAGGATTTAAGCAGCCACGAAGGGAATTTATCAATAAAGGAACTGCCTTCATTGGCTGAAAAGCTCGCGGTTTTTCGTTCCTGCAGCCTTGAAAGGCAGAAAACAGCCGGTAAGCTGCACCCGGAAGAAAGTCCGGAAAATGTTGTTTACGTTGGCTCCGATGAACTGACCGAGCTTTTAAAAGCCTTCTAATATGATAAACTATTGCAATGAGGATTACCGGGGGAGAACTTCGGGGCAGACAGGTTAAAGTACCAAAAGGGCTCATTCGTCCGGCTATGGACAGGATGAGGGAGTCGGTTTTTGCGTCCCTGGGAGGCATTTCGGGTAAATCGTTTCTTGACATTTTTTCCGGTTCAGGCATAATCGCCCTGGAAGCCGCTTCCAGGGGCGCTGATTACATTGAGGCCGTGGAAGCTGATCCGTTAAAACGCTCCGCACTGCTGGAAAATGTTAAGATTTCTCCTGTTAAAATCCATTGCCATTTCATGCCGGCGGAACTCTATGTCAAAAGGGCAAAACGGCGCTTTGACTATATTTTTTGCGATCCGCCTTTCCCTTACAAATTTAAATGGGAATTGCTAAAGTGTATTGCCTCCTCAGATCTTATGAGCGAAGGTTCATGCCTGCTTTTGCACAGACCCCGGGAAGATATTTGTGACTCTCCTTCAGCTAACCTGATTCTTAAAAATTGTAAAGAATTTGGACGTTCGGTAGTAAATTTTTATGAATTTTTTGTTTCAAAAAATTGACATTATTTGACTAAAATAGAGATATTTTATATATTATAATAGTAATTAGTTAAACGAGGGCAAAATGAATATTGAAAGCATTTTTGAGAAATTCGATGATCAGAACGCTTTTATTAAGACAACCAAAAAAACTACGGTTGAAGGAGCGCAGAAAGTCGCCCTTAATCGTAAGGGAAACGCCCTCTTTAACTCCGGAGATGTCGAAGGCGCAAGAAGAATATTCTTGACAACCGGTTATTCTGACGGGCTTGTACGCGTAGGCGACTATTACAATTCCAGGGGCAGGCCTTTAGACGCCCTTAGAATGTACTGGATTGCGCCTGATCGCAAAAAAGCCGAGCCCATCATTTCACAAATATCGGCGGTAATACAAAGCTTATTACAAGATGGGGGGCCGATCCAATGAATAATGAAGAAGAATTTGTTCAAGACCCTAAAGAGATAAAGAACGATATTTCGGTTCTTTCAAAAATGGGCTATCAGTATCTTAAAGAAAACAGGGCGGATGACGCAATTGAATGTTTTGCGAAGATCCTTGCGTCCGCGGAGAATAATAACTATGCCCTTGTGGGAATGGGGGACGCTTATAGAAAGCTGGGGAATTTCAGAAACGCGATACTGTTTTATCAGCGCTGCCTCTCGTATCACCCTGGCAATAACTATGCGCTGTTTGGCCTGGCCGACTGTTTCAAAGCTCTTAGCCAGTTTCACAAAGCCATAGAAATCTGGGAGCAGTATCTTGTCCATGATGAAAATAACATAACTGTCTTGACCAGAGTTGCCGACGCGTATCGAAAAGTCCGTGATTATGTCCATTCAAAAGAGGTCTATCAAAAGGTACTTGATATGGACGGTCAAAATCCCTACGCCATTATCGGCCTGGGACATCTTCATTACGACTTTAAAGAATACCGTGAAGCCCTGTCATACTGGGAAAGGATGATACAGTCAGATTACAACAATGTTGATATCAGGGTATTAACTTCAATCGGGAACTGCCATAGAAAACTAAAATCCTTCAAGGATGGTTTAGGCTTTTTTGAGATGGCGCTTAAGCAGGAACGCCAAAACTTTTATGCCCTTTTCGGCCTGGCCGATTGTTACCGTGGTTTGTGCCAGCAGGACCGTTCTCTGGAATTCTGGAACCGAATTCTGGAACAGGATCCCCGAAACAGGGTAATTCTAACCAGGGCGGGAGACGCTTACAGAAATCTTGGAATGCTCGATAGTGCCATTGATTATTATCAGCGGGCCTTAAACAATGAATTTGACATGTATGCCGTATTGGGTCTGGCAATGGTTGACAAATTCAAGGGCAAGTATAAAGAAGCAATTGAATCGCTTGAACGCCTTATTCAGCAAGATCCAAAAAGCTATCGTTTTTATGTTGAACTTGCCGACTGCCGCATTATAAACGGAGAAATCAAAGAAGCCGTGGAAGTTTTGGAAGGTTATCAAAAACAGGGCATTCGCAATGTTATTGTAAGTGAATTACTTGAAAAAATCAGGCCATCATTGAATGTTAAACACGTAAATGTCAAACAACAATGATAAACCTGTACTTGCAGGGCTCACTTTTGAAGAAGTAAAAGAAGTTTTTTCCTGCTACCCCTTATTTCGTTCTTTGCAGATCTACAAATGGCTTATCTCGGGTATCGAAAGCTTTGATGAGATGAACAACCTTCCCATTTCACTTAGAAAGGAATTGACGGAAAATTACGCGCTTTATCCGGGCGAAGTTTCATCAACGCAGTATGATACTGACGGGACTGTAAAACTGGGGATAAGCATGAAAGACGGAACGGTGATTGAAGCGGTGGCTCTCAAAGACGGCAAAGATCGAATAACCGCCTGCCTTTCCACTCAGGCAGGCTGCCCTTTAGGCTGCGTATTCTGTAAAACCGGCATGATTGGCTATAAACGGAACCTTACGGCGGCGGAAATTAGCAGTCAGTTTTTGCATTTACGGAGAAACGAAAAAGAAATATCCCATATAGTAATTATGGGTATGGGAGAACCTCTCCTTAATCTTGATGAACTTAGAAAGGCCATTGATTTTTTTACAGATAAAAAAGGCCTTAATATATCCAAACGCCGGATAACAGTTTCAACTTGCGGAATTGCGGAAGGAATCCTAGACTTGGCAGACAACGGGCCCGATATCCGCCTTGCCCTTTCCCTTGCCACCGCCCGCGAGGAGCTTAGGCAGCGCCTTATGCCTGCAGGCAGAGAAAATCCCCTACCCCTTTTGAAGGAAGCGCTGGTGGAATACCAGAAAAAAATGAAACGCAGGATCACTTTGGAAATGGTGCTTTTAAAAGGGCTTAACACCGGAGTTTCCGACGCAAAGGCAGTACGGGTATTTGCCAGTGGGCTTGATACGGTAGTCAACCTTATTCCCTGGAACGCGGTGGAAGGTCCGCAATTTGAAGGTCTTCCTTTATGTGCGCCAACCCAAAAGGAAATTACCAATTACGCCGCAGCCCTTGAAAACGAAGGCCTGAAAGTTACGATGCGTATAAAAAAAGGCCGCGGCATTTTAGGCGCTTGCGGGCAATTAGGACGCACAACGTAACTACACAATATTTGTAAAAACCCAGCAAAGGGAGGGCAGCGGTACGGCAAAAAAGCTGGAGGAGCCTATCGCAGACCTTCGGTCTGACACAGCCCCGTCCGGCATTTTTTCTGCAACAGGGCATTTCCTAATTTCATAGATCAGCGGCATCTTCACATTTCGCATGCCGGACGCCATTATTGCACTTTAAGTTTTTGCTTTTTCCCAAGCCTTATTGCATATTCTGCTTAACCTAAAGTAATTTCTGGGCTTGGGCCGTGCTACCTTTATTAACTCACACGCTCACTGGTTCGCGTGTATTTTCTGGGCCGGTCTGTTTCGATAGGGAACTCCAGAAATTTTTTGCGTCCCGCTGCCCTCCCCTTGCCAGCCTATTTCAAAAAATTGTTGGTCAAGTTTAGACTAGCAAGGGTTAATAACCATTCTCCAAAAAAGTCTAACGGCATCAGCGGGATTAATTTTTGTTTAGAGTCTTGTCCACTTATGATAAGGATTTTTATTCGCAGGCGGGTTTAATACCTCGCCCTTTAGGGCGTTAAAAGTTACTTCACTGTGAATTGTTTGTGAAGGTATTAAACCCGCATAAAATCCATTCTTATCAGAACCAACAACCTCGCCCTTCAG
>Ga0268262_10007020_pt1 | contig 10619 bp, 8 predicted proteins | sample TergutNc150P3_FD_190354 | JGI IMG/M metagenome (GOLD analysis project Ga0268262, IMG submission 190354) | Nasutitermes corniger P3 segment gut microbial community from laboratory colony in Florida, USA - Nc150 P3 (SPAdes) (version 2) | ecosystem: Host-associated > Arthropoda: Insects > Digestive...
CGGGTTACCGGGGCTTCGGCACGGAAATGATCGAGGAAGAAGTGCGGCGGACTTTTCCCGATCTGCGGGTACGCCGCGCCGACGCGGACGCGGTAGGCAAAAAAGGCCAGCTTGAGGAAACCCTGTCCATGTTCAGGGCTGGCATGGTTGACGTATTGCTGGGAACCCAAATGGTCGCCAAGGGGCTGAACTTTCCCGGCGTCCGCCTGGTGGGAGTGATCCTCGCCGACACGGGCCTGCACCTGCCGGATTTCCGCGCCGCCGAGCGAACCTTTTCGCTGATCGTGCAGGTGGCGGGCCGCGCGGGGCGTTATTTCCCCGACGGCAAAGTTATCGTGCAGACTTTGCGCATGGGAGACCCGGTTATCACCCGTTCCTGCGCCGTTGACGTTGAAGGCTTTTTCAACGCGGAACTGACCCAGCGCAAAGCGCTACAATTCCCCCCTTACACCCGCCTTATCCGCATGAACATCCGCGGCAAAGACGCTTCCCGCGCCGACGCGGCAATCAGGCGGTTAGCCGACATCGCCACCGGAGGCGGTGCCTCCGGCTCTCTCCTGCCGCCGGACGCCGATATGCTGGGGCCGGCTGAATGCCCCATCGGTATTATCAACGGGAACCACCGCCGCCAGCTTATCCTGCGGGGCAAGTCAATGGGCACACTGCACGCTGCGGCGCGGCTCATGCTGGAACGCTACGAGCAGGGCCGCGACAGCCGGGTATACCTGGAAGTTGACGTTGATCCGGTGAGTCTGCTGTAAGCAAAAAGATTTCACACAAAGATCACCAAGGTTATAAGATCACAAAGGGGAAAGGAAAGGGGGTTGTTGTAAGCAAACTGAGCTTGTTAATTTCACGATAAGATAACGTACAATACCCCCCTGATTCCTCTTGGTGTTCTTCTCTCCCTCCGTGAAACTCCGTGTCCTCCGTGGTTTTTATTCTTCTATTCACTATTCAATCGGCATTTAAGCCGCTGAAGGCGGCGTTCAAATTCCTCCCGCCGCGGCGAGTCAGAGGCAAGCAATTCCAATCCCCGCTCGGTAAAAGAAAGGGCTTCCGCCGCATTTTTTAACCGGTGTTCGCTGTCTATCGCCAGGGCGCGAAACGCGGCGGTTTGCGAGGGCTGCTGTCCGGCGGACGCCGTTTTCAAAAGCCACTCCCTGCCCTCATCGTAGTTCCCGGCCTTGAGCAGGGCATGGGCATACGATAACCCGGCGCGGGGATGGCCGGCCTCAGCGGCATACCGCAAAAGCCTGTGTCCGGTTTTATTGTTCAGCGCGTGCCAGCGCAGGGCAAGCGATTCAAGGTCAAAGTTAATCGTTTTCATCGCCGCGAGGGGATCGGCGGCGATGCGGGTCATGGCGCGCAAAATCGCGGCAAGGCCGGTAATGTCCCGGCGGTTATGCTCGGCAATTTTAAGCAGCGGCGCGGCGTCGGCATCGCCATTTCTGAGAAACGAAAACCAGATTTCAGGGGCCATGGCGCCGGGAATGTCGCCCGTCCGGTCAATGCCCAGAATAGCCGTCTCAATGGTTCCCTGCGAACAATCGGGGAGTATGTTCTTCCAGAGCCTGCGGGCGGGGTGCAATAAATCCGCGTGGCGGTACTCAGGCGGTATCATGCCGTTCATCAAACAGCGGGTTTTAAGAATTTGAGAATCAAAACTCTTGCCGTTATAACTGACTATCGTACTATTGCCGTTAAATTCGCCTAACAGCGCCTCGACAAAATTACTTTCGCCGGGGTAGTCAAGCAATAGATACTGCGTTATGTGGATTTTATACCGCGCTGTTTTGAGGCTGGTGTTTCCGGCGGGAATCAGCCTGCCGAATGCCGCCAGGAAGGCCAGCGTTCCGGCCCCGCCTGAAAGACCGCTGGTTTCAAGATCGAAGAAAAGCAGGTCTTCATATGCTGTTGCATCGTTGATTCCCGGCATCACGATACCGGCCGCTTCCGGCACATCTGCGGGTAATACAAGCTCCTCGCCAGCGGTCACTTCATACCGTAAAGTTAAATAACCCGCGGGAACCCAACCTTGTCCGGTAAAAAAAGAAATATCGCCGCCGCTGGCATTGTTCGTACCGCGGACGGCGGTTTTTTCTTTTTCCAAATGTTGAATTCGTTTAAGTCTGTCGCGTAAGTTCCCCGGCAATCACACCCTCCCTGAAAGAATTTTTTACCAGTAAGAAGAATTTTCACCACGGAGGACACGGAGTTTCACGGAGGAAGAAGGGTATCGTATTAAAACTCCGTGTAACTCCGTGTCCTCCGTGGTTAATTCTTACTTATTGGACGCCTCAAATTCTCATATCATTATTATACTCCATTAATCATAAAACAAGCACAAGCCGTATACCGTTTGCGCGCCGGCTTCTTTAAGCGCGGCGGCGCAGGCATCCAGCGTGGAGCCGGTGGTCATTACATCATCAAGTACCACCGCCGTTTGCGGAACCTGCCGCACCGGAATTATGCGGCCCCGCAGATTACTGCGGCGGTTTTCCCGTCCCAGTTCTTTTTGGCTTATTGAGGGCAGGCGTTTCAGGCAGCGGTCAACAGGCAGACCCTTACCGTTTGCGGAACTCCTTTCCAGCAGCCGCGCCAGATACTCAACCTGATCCCAGCCGCCGCTGTGTATTTTTCCCGGACGCGGGGGAACCGGCACTATACGGGCATCCGGCGGGAAATCACGCGCCAGTGTTTCCCGAATTTTTTCGGCGAGGAAATTCCCCACGGCAAGATTTTTGCCGAATTTATACGCGCTTAGTAATTGCCGGTATTTTCCGGTATAAGGAAATAAAACGCGCGCCCGGTCAAAGGAACGGTTCTCCTCCTGCCGGCACGCGATACAGCGGTCATGTTCGGATATAAGCGGTTTGCCGCAGTAATCGCAGAATTCCCCCGCGCGGTTTTCTTCAACCTCCCGCTCAATACCGGCATGACAGGTTGTGCATAAACCGCGCCATGTTTCTCCGCTGTCAAGAAGACCGGTTCCGCAGAGGGAACACCCGAAAGGGAAAAAATATTCCCGCAAATAAAAAAACGCCCTGCGAGCCGCCCGCAAAGCTGCCCGCCGTACCTTGTCCGGCAGAACATCAAAATAATGGTAGTTCATATACTATAGAGGGTGAAAAGTCGCGTTTTGCATGAGTGATCGTCCGAAATAATCGCATTTATTTTGATGTTACGCTCTGAATGACCTTCCCTGAGCATATTCGTAAGTTTTTACTTTCATTCGTAATTTTTAGTTATAACTTCTTCTCAATAACCATGTAAACTATCTAACAGCAGATTATTTCCCTCTCTCAGTATCACTTCCCATAGTTCTCTTTATCTCCTTTGTTATCTGAACCTTTTCCCAAAAGTAAGAATTAACCATGGAGTACACGGAGGAATAAAAGATTTTCGTATCAAAACTCCGTGGTTAATTCTTCTTCTTCCTCCGTGAAACTCCGTGTACTCCGTGGTTATATTCTTCTTCTTCCTTTGTTATTTATATTCGTTCAATGGTTTCTATAGGAAGGCCGGTAACGGCTTGTATCTGTTCCACCAAAAAACCCATTGTTTTCATTTTGCGGGCATTTTCAAGTGTGCTTTCCTGGCGGCCTTGTGCCATACCCTTTTTCATGCCCTCAGTTATGCCTTTTGTCATACCCTTTTTCATCCCCTCGGTCATACCCTTTCTCATGCCTTGTCTACGGCCTTCATCGCGGGCGTAGTTCATTGTGCTGGTGTAATCGGATAACGCCATCTGCCGCATCTCGTAGGCCCGTATCGCTTCCTTGTCTCCGGTTACGTATACCATCCGCTCATTTGCCGCTTGTATCGCGCTGTCCATTTCCACCACCTCCGTCACTAACTCAGGCGGGCTTCTCCTGTTCAGCCACGCCAGCCACCGGCCTAACGGGTCGTTCATTTCACCCTTCTTCGCCTGCCTCCGGTATTTTACCATATTGATAAAATGTATTTCCAGCGCCCCGGTAAGAATCATATCACGGTCATTGTCCTCCCGTAAATGAAACCGCGTGTGGAAATTGTGCGCCGGCGGATAATCAAAGTCAACGATGTTGATGGCGATAACGTCCGGCAGTTTCCGGTAATCCTGCCCCGCTTTCAGACTTTCCGCGTATTCCCTGCTCCAGTAAAACAGGCTGCGCCGGTCCATGTTGCGCCGGTTACGGACTTGAACCTCGATATTAACCTTGGCTTTACCCTGGAGGACGGCCCTTACATCAAGGATGCTGGTTTTGTCGCCGATGACTTTCGGCGTAAAAGATTTGTTTTCGATGATTTCCACGGAAGTAAAGCGGTCTGTCCCGGTTTTTCCCAGGACGGCGTTAAGGAAGCCGAGGAGTTGGACTTCATCGCCCTTTTCGCCCATGATTTTGTAGAACAAAAAATCATTGAGCGGGTTGTAACGCTGCTGAAGCAGCTGCTGCTGAGGCAGCTTGGCTGATTTGTTCATACCCTATATAGGGTAAGAAGCCGCAAAAAGCTTTATTCAAAGCAGGAATTTTTCAAAAAATTTCACACAAAGAACACAAAGCCCCCCTCTTTTCTTCTTAGTGTTCTTCTCTTTCTCCGTGGTACTCCGTGTAACTCCGTGGTTATATTCTTCTTCATTCCTTTGTTATTGACATAGTTTTGCAAAAGCTTCTATAGTCATCAATATAAGATGAAATACTCACCACATCTACTGGTACTGCTGGTTTTATCGATGTTTATGTGTCTCAACTGTAAAAATACTCCCCGCCCGTCTCAAATTCCACCGGTTGACAGTATGGTTATTAATAATACAAAAACAGAAAATGAGGCCGATCCCATTATCCAGATCCCCCCGGTGGGAAGCGTTCTGCCGGTGTCGGTGTTCGGGGAGATTTGGGCTTACGTGGTCGCGGGCAGAGAAGCGGCGCTGACAGCCGGTTTGCCCCTGTCCGACATTGGTTACTTCGGCGCGGAGATTGATTCTTACGGGAGTCTCGCCGAGGTGCCCAAACGCCAGAAACTGCCGGTTTCTTCCGGCCCGGAAGGGCTGCCGCGGGTTCACCTGGTGGTTAAATGCGACAGCCGATCTTTAACGCATTTTGTACTGGTTCCCGGCAGCGCCGAGCGAAAAGCCCTTATTGCCGATCTTGTCGCCGCGACAAAAAATTTTGACGGTCTGCAGATAGATTTTGAAAATGTTCCCCAGCGGGACGGCGCCGCCTTCCTTTCCTTCCTGGCTGACCTCAAAACTGTCCGCGGAAATAAAATGTTCACCGTAGCGCTGCCCGCCCGGACAAAAAAACTCAACAATGACGTATATGACTACGAAAAAATACTGCCCCTGGTAGACCGCATACTGGTCATGGCCTATGATGAGCATTGGTCATCCAGCGCTCCCGGCCCCATCGCTTCCCTCCCCTGGTGCAAAAAAGTGGCAAGCTATTCCCTCAGCGTCATTGGCCGGGAAAAACTGATCATGGGGATCCCTTTTTACGGGCGGGCATGGGGCCACGCAAACCCTTCACAGGCCCATGTGTATACCGGCATAGAACGGGTTATCAATGAAAATAACGTTAAAGAAATCCGCCGGGAAAACGGCATCCCCACCTTCGATTACCAAATACCCATCTCGGTAAAAGTATACTACGATGATGAATATTCCCTTTCCGCCCGCATGGAAATGTACCGCGCCATGGGCGTCACTTCAATAGGATTCTGGCGGCTCGGTCAGGAAACCCCCGCCGTGTGGAAACAGATAAAACTTTTGCCTTAATGGCCGCTGCTGATGATTTGTTTGAGCGCGTCATCGGCAAGTTTCACCACCGCGGGGGGCCAGTTTGAAGAACTGACGGCGGCGAGGGACGACTTGCCTTCAGGAAGACCTAATTGGCCAAGAGCGGGAATGATCGCCCGAATCAACTGTTCGTCTTCCTGATTGATATTGTTGCGTAAACGCTGTCTGTTCAAGCCTATAAGGAGATTTGACAGCCGTTTGGAAGCCTCTGCGGTTCCCTGGGAAGCCAGCGCCGCAATAGCGGAAAATTTTTCATCCATACTGCCCTGAGTACTGCTCTTTTCCAAAAGCGGGTATATCGTCTGGTCATCGGTTTTGTAGCGGTTGATCATGTTAATAGCCAGCATCCGCATATCCACCAGGGTTCTCTTTACCTGAACATCTTTGGTACTGCCGAGCAGCCAGCCCTGATTAAGCCCTTCTACCGCGACTTCCACTTTCTTTTTATTGTCTACCTTGGACGCTTCAATGTTTTTGAGGGCGGAATATTTGTCATAGGGCTTGTATGACGGTTTTTTGACAACTTCCAGCATAAACGGCGAAGGATCATCAGCAATGATGGCAAGTGATTTTGTCGCCTGCTCCCGGACAATTTCAGAATACCAGCCTATTGACGCCATGAACACCGGAATATAACCGGATGGATCTTTATATCTTTCCAGCGCGATAATCGCGCCCGTGACAACCCTTTCCCCGGCGAGGCGGTTGGGCACCGGCTTGAGATTCATGGATTCCACAATGCGGATTATCTGGGGAATATAAGCGGGAGCGGGGATATTGCCCAACGCCATCATAGCTTCGGCCCTGGCCAGCGGCGCCTCAAACCCATTCGGCTCTTTCGCGACCAGCCACAGATCCGACGCGGCCGGAGCGTATTTTGCCGCTCCCAGCTGGGCCGCAAGGATTATTGCCTTCTCATCAGCGGCTCTTCTCTCATTATTTCCCTTGATATCGGTATATTCGGAAACCAGCTTCCGCAATGCCCGCGCGTAAAATTCAACCGCGTTGGCCGGCTGCTCTTTGGCCATTTCCTGGAGAATTTCCAGCTGGCCCACATGGGTAAGCTCAGCGTTATAGTGAAGCTCATATATCTCTACACTATCACCAGCGGCCGCAAAAGCCAGAACCGCTGCCGTAATCATACAAAAAAGAATAAGGTACTTTTTCATCTTCCTTTTATACTCCTTCCTGAGCATTACCGGAAATTGCCGTTTTGTCAATATGCCTGAATATGAAGATTGGTGTGGGGATTATCTTAAGGAAGAATCTTTTACCACGGAGTTTCACGGAGAAAAAGATGATTTTCGTACCAAAACTCCGTGGTACTCCGTGTCCTCCGTGGTAAAATTCTTGCTTTTTGACAGCCCGTATGTACCATATAACCCGCTATTTTACGGTTTTTTCGTCCAGCTTGTGAATTTCAGCTTTAATTACCCCGCAAATGTCTTCCCAAGCCGCTCTCCGGTAAGAATTCATCGTAGATATAGGGTCAATTTCCTTAAAAAATAATTCGGTTGGGTCAATATCCAGGGCAACAGACAACTTTTGAATCGTCTCCGGCGAAGGAAATTTAACTTTATTCTCTAACATCCCTATATAATTAGGCGTAACACCCGACTTTTCAGCCAAAACAGCCTGGCTCCAACAATGAGCCAGCCGAAAATTTCTTAAATTAGTCGCCAGCACCTCTTTAATATCTGTCATAACTTCGTATACTCGGTAATTCTTCCCGGTTTTTCACCTGGTTTTGTAGAATACCTCGCAAAATACCGTCCTTATTACGCTACAGGGTTAGCTGCAAGAGACAATTACTTAACCTTACATGTTAACCGGTATGAAATATATGACAACAAACCGAAAGTATTGACAAATTATCGTAAAATCATTACATTTAGTTCCGAACGTAATCGGATAGCAGACCGTTCAGAGGGCTTAAAGCAGGGACCATTATGAAGAAATTTTGTTTTTTAACGGTATTATTAGTCACACTTGCGGCTTCCGTTAACGCTCAGCCAACATTCGGAGCGCCAACCGATTTACAAAGACTGATAAATGAAATCCTGGGCAAGATTCCCATTAATATTGCCGGAAAATCGATTAGGATTACATTTGAAGGCGATTATTGGCGGGGACAGGTAAACGGAAAAGACACATTGGCGGGTTTGTTTAAATTTGATCAGGACCCTAACGGAGACGCAATCATAACCATAAGCCAATCATATGTACAAGTATTCTCCAAGTGGGTTAAAACGCCGGGACCAATGTTGTTTTTGGAATATAAGAAAGGCCCGCCTGTCTCAATACGGACCATTTCAAAAGAAGCAGCCGATGAAGCCCTTATCGCAATTACGGGCCAACCCTCAGGGCCAATCGGCGGCGAAAGCGCTCCCGCTGAGTCGTCCTCCGCCCAAACCAAAGAACCCAAAGAACCCAAAGCACCCAAAGTTCCCGTAATAGCGGTAATTAACATCGCCGCCATACAGGGCATTCCTGCCCCGGCGACCGGAAAAATTCCGGCAACGACAATTACCGAAACGAAACAGTACAGCGGAACCATAACATGGTCTCCGGCGGTATCGGAAACCTTTGCCGCAGATACCCGGTACGCCGCAACTATTACGCTGACCGCAAAAGACGGCTACACATTGCAGGGGACAGCGGAAAACTTCTTTAAGGTTGCGAAGGCTGTATCGGTACGCAACAATGCAAACACCGGCGTTGTTACAGCGATGTTTGCGCCAACCCAGGAACAAAAGATTGTTTATCCGGAAGACAGAAAATTGTCGTCAATTGGCGTTTCGGTGGGCAGTTCATTTATCGCGCCCCTGGCTATCGGCACGGTACACGGGACCTTTGCCCCGTTCAGGAATACGTTCATCGAACTGGGCGTGGACGCCGGCACCTGGAGAAGCGACCGTAAAAAAGACGTTACCTATTATTCCCTGTACCCCTTTGCCAATTTCGCGCTGTTCCTGCCGTTCCCGCGGCTGGCGGACGGAAAACGAGGGGGCTGGTACCTGGGCACGGGCGCGGGCTATATGATGGCAAATTACCAATTTGATACCGCAGGCTCGATTCGGGATACTTTCATTGCCGTTAACATTGTTACCGGTTTTAACCTTCTTAATATGTTTGATATTTCCTACACCGCGCAGACAGACTTCAAATCATTGGGCGGTAAGCTGGCGTTGGGATATGTGTATAGGTTTTAAATAGGAGTTTTATTATGCACAAAAATTTATCCATTATATTAGCCGTTGTAACCTGTCTGGCAATTTCAATGACTGCCTGTATGATGGGGGAAGATATTGACACGATTGAGAAAAAGGCGACCAAAAAAAACCTTGGGGAGACGGTAAGCATTGCCGCCATACAGGGCGTAACAGTCCCGGCGCCCGCCGGGACTCCGGTTAATAGAATTACCGATAACGCGCAGTATACGGGGACGATTACCTGGTCATCTTCCGATGACTTAACGTTTAATACCGCCGCCGTCAAAACCTTTCAATTCGGAAAAACATACACGGCGACAATTACCCTCACGCCCAAAACCGGCTACACGTTGCATATGGTAAAAGCCAATTTCTTTACGGTTGAGGGCTCCGAATCTACCAATCCCGCCAATTCCGGCGTTATTACGGCGGAGTTCCCGTCGTGTGATTCCAAATCCGCGGGCGCGGCAGTCAGCGCGCCGACGCTGAATACCAGGACCCGCGATACTATTACTATCAATCCGGTAAGCGCGCCAGGTACGGGTCAAACCGTGGAATACGCAATAAGTACCGACAACACCGCGCCGTCAACCGGGTGGCAGACCGGCAGAACATCATTCAGCGGCCTTACCGCGGGAACAACGTACTACATTTTTGCCCGCTCGGCGGGAAATGAAAACTACAATGCGGGCGCGGCAAGCAGCCTGGCTGTTACCACGCTGCTATCCGTTTCATCGGACAGGATTGAATACTACTGGGTGGACGAACACGGTTCCCTGGTAACCACCAGCGGCGGCGCAACCAGCATACTCACCGGTTCAACCCTGACCATTACCGCGGCGGCGGGCACGAATTATGCCGTTAAACAGTGGGATGTGAACGGCGTTAATACCGGCCAGAGCGGAAATACCTATAACTTCTCAATTACAACAATCGGGAATCATACCGTTGACTTATTTTTGGAAAAGGACAATATGCTGTATAACACCAGCATAACCATTACGGTAGGACAATACCTTGTAACTTTTGACGTTAATGAAGGAACCGGAACGGCTCCCCCTCCACAGTCGGTTGTTTCCGCCGGATCCAGCATCACTCTTCCCGGTGGGAACGGGCTTTCCAGACCCGGCTATACTTTCGGCGGCTGGAATATCAACGCTTCCGGCAGCGGAACCAATTACAACGCCGGCTCTTCTCTATCTCTGACAAGTAACATTACTTTGTACGCAAAATGGAATACCGCCTATACCGTGACCTTCGACGTTAATGGCGGAATTGGAACGACTCCTCCTTCACAGTTGGTTGTTCCCGGTTTCTCTACTACTCTTCCCGGTGGAAGCGGACTTTCCAGAACCGGCTACACCTTCGGCGGCTGGAATACCAGCGCTTCCGGTACCGGAATCAATTACGATGCCAATGGTTACTATTATCCGACAGGTACGACAAGTGACATTATTATCTTGTACGCAAAATGGAGTGTCACCTATACCGTAACCTTTAACGTCAACGGCGGAACCGGAACGGCTCCCCCTGCACAGTCGGTTTCTTCCGGCTCCGGTATTACTCTTCCCGGCGGAAGCGGGCTTTCCAAAACCGGCTATACTTTCGCCGGCTGGAATACCAGCGCT
>Ga0268262_10007021_pt1 | contig 10618 bp, 7 predicted proteins | sample TergutNc150P3_FD_190354 | JGI IMG/M metagenome (GOLD analysis project Ga0268262, IMG submission 190354) | Nasutitermes corniger P3 segment gut microbial community from laboratory colony in Florida, USA - Nc150 P3 (SPAdes) (version 2) | ecosystem: Host-associated > Arthropoda: Insects > Digestive...
TGGCAATTCTCGCGATGGCAAAAGCCCTTTCCTACGCCATTGTCGATTCCGGCCTGCCTGAACATTTTACCTTCTGGATGCAGAACGCCGTTAAATCAAAATACGTTTTTCTGCTGCTCCTGAATCTTGCCCTGCTGGTGGTAGGCTGCCTGATGGACATATTCTCGGCGATTCTGGTGACGCTTCCCCTGATTGTTCCCCTGGGCCATGCCTACGGCATTGATCCGATACATTTGGGAATTATTTTTATCATGAACCTTGAAGTAGGTTTCCTGACCCCGCCGGTGGGGCTGAACCTCTTCCTTGCCAGCTACCGTTTTGAAAAACCCTTCGCGCAAATATGCCGCAACGTGCTGCCCTTCCTCCTCGTTCAATTTGCCGTAGTGCTGCTGGTAACCTATCTGCCCTGGCTCTCAACCTGGCTGCCGGGACTTATGCCGTAAAATGGTGAATCCAAAAGAAATTTCACACAAAGGACACAAAGGAAGAAAAGATCACCAAGGGGGAATCAAGGGGGGTTTTGTTCGTAATCTTATCGTGAAACTATCAATCCAGGCTTACTTACAACAACCCCCCTTTCCTTTCTTCTTTGTGATCTTTGTACCTTTGTGATCTTTGTGTGAACTGTCACCCTATTCCGTTTCATATATTTGCATAAAATCTTTTGGTATAATTATGGCGGCTTCTTTAGGAAAATGCTTTGTGTTGCCGGTTATTAAATATTTTGCCTCGCCGGATTTATACACCTCATAAAATTTCTTGTCTGTTTCATCAGAAGATTTTCTTTTTATAAATTCAGGATTTATAAATTCACCGTCATGTTTAAAAAAATCAATCATATCATTTATTATTTCTTCGGAAAACCCAAATTCTTTTCTTGACAATACGTCAATATATTCAAAAATAATTCTGTTATCGTATAATATTTTTACTTTTCCATTCAAAATCAATGACAATATTTTTGCCGGAGTTCCGTTTGTATTCATTAATGCGGATACAATTACATTTGTATCAAGTACCACTTTCATTCCTGCGATTTTTTCCTGACGTCACTAATTACGGTGTTTATTTCTTTAAGCGTCATTTTATCATTACCTAAAGAAACAGATATTTCCTGCATCTTCTTTACCGCGTTTATCGCTTTTGCTTTTCTGACAGCGGAAACAGTATCTTCCAGTGTCTCATCATTCAAAGGGGTTAATAAAGCTATTGGCTTCCCGTTATTGGTTATAATTAATTCACGCTCAGAAGGTAAATCCCTCCAAATATTAGACGGGGAATTCCTAAAATCCCTAACGGTAACAAACCTCATACATATTCTCCTACAGCTATCAATACCAGATTGTCACCCATTTGTCACTCATTGTCAAGCAGGCAAAAAGTGACGCTTTTTACGAAAGAGTTCACACAAAGGACACAAAGGAAGAAAAGATCACGAAGGGGGGATTCAAGGGGTTTTTGTCCGTTAGCTTCTTTGTGATCTTTGTGTGATCTGTCACCTCTCAGCCCAAAAAAAAGCCATCCGAGGTAGTGGTCGGACGGCTTACAGATATCTTTGCTTTAGGTTATTCTTCTGTTTCCTTCGCCGGTTTTTCTTCGTCTACGTAGGCGGTGTATTGCCATTCGTCTTCCGCGGGGTCGTCCAATACTCTGCCGTTGTGGAAGACAATTTCGGTTATTTCGATGTGGCCGATATAGGCGTCGCTGGTCTGAATAAGCAGATAGGGCGGATTGGCGTCTTTATTCCGCTGAGGCGACCAGGTGTCGTTAATGGTTCCGCCTTTGCGGTCCAGATTGTACCGTTGGAGCATGGTTTGTTCGTCGGCGCCCTGGCCGTTCCAGTTAGCTTCACTGATCCAGGAAACCTGGCCCCAGCCGTCATTTGACCGGGACACTTCCTTGCGTTTGCCATCATCACCGAAATCGTCATAACCTTCTTTCTTTAGCCAGCCCTTCGCGCTATATCCCGCTTCTTCAGCGGCGGATATATCAGAAGGCGCAAAATCACCTTCATGACCCGGTTTTTGTTTCCAGCCTTTCACCCCCTGCTGGTTGGCATAGAACCGCGCACGTATCGTATAGCGGGTATAAAAACCGGTGGCAAAGTCATCCGGCCATTTAAATTCGATACGGTACAGAATCCTCCACCTATTGGTGTTGTAGGGAAAGTCGTACATCGTATTATTAACGATTACCCATTTGGGGTTTTCCGGAGTGCTGTCCCAGGCTTCCCGTATCGCCGGAGCGTAGTTAACATTGCCATACGCGGAATCGATCGAAGGTTCGATACCTACTATCTCCGTCTTAAAGTCTACGACGTGAGGCGGCAGTCCCCATCTTCCCACTATTTGACTTTCATCGGTAAGGTTTCTGGTGATGGGAGTACGCCCGTCATACTCACGGTTTTCATCTTTATCAAGCCACGCGACAAAAAAGGCATTCCCGTTTACCGGATTGGTGCCATCCTGGGGCTTCGGCGGGAACTGGGTTTCTCCAGCGGGCATCCATTCGTCTATACAGTCGTCAGCATAGACTTTCAGATAAAATTTTTGCATGCCGGGACCCGGATTAAATTCTACCGTATATAACTTCTTGGCAACCCAAAAAGCCGTCAGCGTAACATCATCGGGAATCGGACTGTCGGTGGTAAAATCTTCTCCATCCAAAACCCAGGTGACAAATTCCCATCCCCTGGCCCGCGGCGTAACCGGAAATTTCAACGGGCCTAAAGGCAGATCCCTGAACGCCTTTACGGGTGGAATACTGAAGGTAGGTTCAATAACTTTACCATCGCTGTCGGTTTGGGTAAACGCGAAGGTAACCGTAACCACATCATCCGACCAGCGCGCGGTCAGCGTTACATCATGGCTGACAATGGTATCTCTGTCATACTGGGTTTGTCCGTCAAACCAGCCATACAATACCACTCCCTGACTTTCCGGCAGCCGGGGCATATCGTCGCCCATAGTACCGCCCTTTTCAACGTACAAATCGGGTATTTCATTGCCGTACCGGGGATCCACAAATTTTACGATAACCCGCGCCGCGGTATCCAATTCACCACAAGTCGCAAATATACCAACTAACGCACAGGCAAAAACCAGCGCCAATATTCCGTTAATTTTTTTCATCGTGCTCAACCTCCATAAAATCAATTAGAAATAAATGCCGAAGCGCAGATTTAACCACTGCGTTTGTCTCATCGGCGGCGGCGTTCGGTACGCGTATTCCATCTTCCAGTAGTACTCAAACGCGGCGTACGCGCCCGGCGCGAAATTAACCTGTATCTTTGGTACCACTTCTATATAGGAATAAGGGGAATCCACGTATATTTTATTGCCAAAATCCTGGGCATACCCGAACAGCCCTCCGGCCTCAATCAAACCATCAAAAAACTTGTAATAAAAATTGGGCTTGACAAACGCGACGTTACGGTCGGCTGAACCTTCGAAGCCAAAACGGAGCTGGGCGGTAAAGCTTCTCGGCGCGTACTGAACAAACAACCAGTTCTTATGCTCGACAAAATCCGCCTTGCTCGCCCCAACGCCCTGTATAAAACCGAGCGCCCATATCTGGAAGCCGGGCAGGGCTTTCTGTATAGCGCGTTCTTCCACGCGATACACAATGTCATCGCCCTCTACCCCTTCCGAACCACGCAGCCTCATGTCCAGTTCGCTGTCCAAACGGTACGCAAAACGCACCATAAAATAATCATGGATGTACGACACGCCGATGACCGATTCCTGCAAGAAGTCAACAATGGTGGGATCGCGGGTTACACCGGCGTCGGTATAGGCTTCCGGCCCGTTCAGGACAAAACCGACGTTTAACCTGCCGTATTCTTCGGATATAAATCCCGGTTTGTACTCAAACCGTATACCGCCTGAACGAGTCGCTTCCAGCTCTTTCCACATTTCCGGACCGCCGGTTCCCCAGGGGGAACCGCCGAGTTTGCCGATAGACATGGTCAACTGGTTGTCAAAGAAATTCCCGTATCCGAAAGCATAAGGCCAGGTATCGGGGATTTGTTTTTCATTGGTCCAATCCTGCCATTGGATACGCACCTTAAAGCCCAGCGTATTTTCTCCGTTGATGTAATCCATGTTCAGACGGAAGCGGCCTTCGGCGCTGCCGGCATCGTCATTCTCGCTGTGTATTTTGACTTGTACGTCAGGCGGGGTAGTGCTATCCTCGACTTTCCGCCAGAATACGCCGGTCTTCGCCTCGCCGCTGAGGGTCAACCCTTCGGCAAAAACGGATGCGGGAATCAGCGCTATCAGCGGCGTTATCAGCAATAATGTTACAATCTTTTTCATGTTTTATTCCTTATTGGGTAAATCTGACCGAAAGTATGGTCGATACGGGCAATTTAACAAGCGCCGCGTTGCGATCTGCGGTTATATCCACGGTTTCCCACTGAGGCGTTCCACGGTTATTATTCCCAAAGATTTGGGGATCTGACCGCATGGCGGTCGCGCTGGCAATTCTGAATCCCGCGGGAAGCTGCAGCCTGACCGTTCCCATGTCATACCCGTCTCCGCCGGTATAGTTGGTGGGGGTAAACATGACCATCGTTATTTCCGCTATCTCGCCGATGTCTACATTCCGGTCTCTCCAGTTAACCGGGTACACCTCTCCGTTCCGCAGTTTCATAAACGCCGATACTTTAACCGTTGTGGATTCAAAGTTGGCAGTGGTGGAACCGTTAATATTCACGCCTTCCGCCAAAGTCGCGCCGCTTGCCGTCGTGCCCGAGTAGCCCACGCCCACGCGGTAACTTTCTTTGGCGAACTTGGCATAGTGGGCAAGGCCCCAGCCGCGCGGAAGAAGTTCGTGGTCTTGGCTGCCATAAGTACCGTCGCCGATCATCGAGTAGAAGCGTTTGGCCGACCACCAGATAAAGGCGGCTTCATGATTGATACGGACGGTCAGGTCAACATCGTTCATAAACACCCATATATAGTTCCAGGTATGGTCATTGGGATAGGACGTACCTGAATTGCTGTTCAGGTTATGCTCGGTCATCCACATTTCCCGCGGACCGGTATCGCTCGTGCTGTATATCCATTGTATGCCGTTTTTCTCACGGCTGCCGTAATTGTGCCGTCCCAGCAAATCTATATTGACCTTGGACGCGCGGGTGCCTATCGCGGAAGCGTTGATGCCGGGGTCGTTGGCCGATTCGCCGTTCATGGTTTTTACCGAGGGGATTGATTTTCCGCCGCCGTAACCCTGCACGCCTTCGGTAAAGTGGCCCACCTGCCGGAAGAAATTCCTCATTTGATCCCCGGTCCATTCACAGCCGTCATAACCGGCGGTGTAGTTCGGCTCGTTCGAGATCGAAACCGCGTATACCGGCGCACCGTTGTTCAGCATGTTCTGGGCGAATGCCCTCAGGTAGTTGGCAAAATTCTGGTAGTCCGATTCCCGCAAATCGCCGCCGCCGTTAATTGAGTTGTTGGTTTTCCACTCCAGGGGCGGGCTCCAGGGGCTTGCCAGGACATAGCCGCCGTAACGGTTCACCGTTTTGACATTCTCGTAGAATCTGCTGCGGTCCATGGTGGTGTAAATCTGATTGCTGACTAACTCTTTCAGCGTTTGGTTAATGTCCGTGTTGCGCGGCAGAATCATAATCCGGACCATGTTGTAGCCCAGAATGTCCGGGTTAAACATATTTTCATAATCTTCTATTGAGTAATCGGGGAAGTTGCCCCAGGTGACGTCCATGCCGCCGAATCCGCGCACATACTGGTGCTGGTTAGGCCCGCCGAACTGTACAGTAAAGGTCGCGTTCCCGCTTCCGGTAGCCGGATTCGCTATCGTTACTTCCGCGACGCTGCTGGTGGTAGAGACCTTTTTGGTGTTGGTCACGTATTCATTGGTATTGATGACAACAACGTAATAATAATACGTGTCCGTTTTTCCGTTGTCGATGGGCGGCGAGAATTCGGCAGAAGTAGCCCCCGGTACCGGGTCCCCTTTGGTATTTGCCGTCCGGGATGATGTGGCATACCATTGATAGCTTAAGGTTCCGCCGTCTTCCGGCTCATTCACCGCGACCGTTAACGGATTCACCGTTTCGCCGGTAAAGTATATCGCGCTCTGCGGCTGTCCGGTCATCACCGGCGTGGCCGCGTCGGCGCTGACCGAAATCGAAATCAGCGTGGGGTTACTGGCAACCGATGATACCTGCCGTCCGGGGGCGTTGCTCCAGTAGTTGGTTATGACGACAAAGTAATAATAATCGCCCGCTCCGCTTATCCAGCCTTCTTTGGCTTCCTGCCCGGGAAGAACCGTCGGCGGGATAAAGGTGGCCTCGATAGCGCCGTCGATCATGATGCCCTGGACATTGGTCGGGGTTTTGGCAACATACCACTGATACCGCAGTTCATCGCTGGGATACGGATTGTCTTCTTCGTCATAACCGACCGACGCTTCAAACGACAGCGTCGGCAGCGTCATGAGAGGACTCCAGGCGAGGTTCGCGCCGACCGGCTGAACCGTAATAACCGGATACCGCGCGTTCTGAGGATCGTTAATCGTAATGGTGGACGGATCGCTTTTGACCGAGGCTGTTTGTCGGCCCGTAACCGCCCCGTTATAATTGGTGACCACCACATAGTAGCTATATTCGCCGTCCATGTCGGTCGGCGGATGGAATACCGCGCTGGTGGCGCCCTCAATCAATATCCCCGCCTGATCCTGATACGCGCGGTATGTCAAATGCTCGTACCACTGGTACCGGAGTGTTCCCTCAACATTCTGCGGTAATATCGCAACGACGCTTAACTCCACCTCTTCGCCCACCGTAACGCCGATACCGGTTTCCGGATGGGTTATAATGCGCGGAGGTAAAGCGTCCACCAGGAATTCTTTTTCCTGATTTTTCTCGTAGCCCATATCGCAGGCGCTCAGCACGCACAGCAGGGCCAGCGCTATACCCAGCGTTCTTAAAAATATATAGGTATGTTTGTTCATTTATTTCCTTCCTTACTTCGTAACCGTCACTTTCAATTTATTCTGGGTGATGGCGCTGCTGTATTTTTGTTTTGTCGCCTTTTCGTTGTAGTTGGTTACCACGACGTAGTACCAGTATGTGCCGGCTGCCGGTTCACTCCAGGTAAACGGCAACGACAGTTCATAGGGGTTGGCGTCCGGAGCCTTTTGCTCAAGGACGACATTGCCCTTGGGCGCGGCCGCCGTAGCCGCGTTTGCCTCATCTTCCGACGTTGTCCGGTACCACTTTGAACTCAGGACTCCCTGTCCTTTTTCTATGTTGGAGAATAACCCCGCTACGATAAAAGATTCGCCCACTCTTACCTCTCTGGTCAGTCCGCCTGTTTCCGAAAAATGGTTTCCCGGATGGATTGCCGGGCTTTGCGCATTCTCCGGCACATATTCTTTTTCCCAGCGGGCGAACAGGGTAATGACCGCGTCATCGGTGACGATGGGCGTCTTGACGGTATACTGGTTAGTGCCGGTGCTGTTTTCCCAAACGTCGAATTCATATCCGGTCCGCGACGGGATGGGCGGGTATTTGCTTCCCAGCCTCGAACCCTCGTCAATTTCAACCGGATCGGGCGGAGTTCCCGAAACGTCCTTGCCCAGATCAAAATTAACGGTAATCCGGCGCGCCCATTGGGCGGTCAGGGTGGTATCCTCCCAGAATGTTTTCGCGGTACTTATTATCGTTATTTCTTTTATTTCGGGCGTTTCAGTTGTTTCGCCCGCTTCTTCACCTTCTTCAGGTTCGTCCGGTTCGTCAGTATCTTCTTCATCTGTTATTATTGCCCAGCCCTTGAATCGATAACCTTCTTTGACGGGAACCATGCTTCCCGTACGAAAATAATCCGACGGGAGTTTGCCGCCTATGTCGAGGTCGACCGAATCAACTTCGCTGCCGCCGTCCGTATCAAACTCAATGGTGACGGAATCTTTGCTGCCGTCATTGCATGCCATAATCATGACGCATACAACGAATAACGCCAGTGTCAGATATATAATTTTCTTCATAATTTTCTCCATCATGTTTTGTATACGCTGTCTTTTTTTACATAATGACCCGACCACTTATCCACTCAAGAGTGGTCAGGTGGTCGGGCTAGGTAATAACAAATCCGGCGCCTATGTCGGGCGCCGGAAAGAACAACTTAAGGTTTAAGCAAGGTAATCTTGTTAATCGTAAGCCTGAAACTTGCACCACCGTTCTGCTGGATTATAAGTCCTTTATCAATTAAATCGTCTGATAAAGCAATAGTTTTTGTTTTTGCTCCATCTGTTTCATAGTCATTATAGGTAGTATTACCACCACCCCATTGATTAGCCGCTCTGCCTGCGTGGAAAGCCAGCTTTGCATCACCATCAGTTTTATTTCCCACAGTGAACTCAATTGTGACTGCCCTATATTCAGCAGTTTCTACCGCATTCGTGAGTCCAAACCAAATGGCACAAGCATACTGGGCAGCCGCATTATAATCAAAAGGTCCATTCCCCGCGTTATCATTTTGCGAACCCAAACCGCCGAAACTGGAAACCTTGGGAGTTATTACCAGGTCTTCTGTCGCGTCAGGCAATCCAGGAACCCAAACGGCAAACAGTTCTGTATCTTCGGTAAAGACTTTTTCAACCGATATTATGTCGTCTACGGTACCATTAGCAACAAGAGCCCATCCCTTTACTTTTTCACCTATCCTTGAAGCTTTCGGGTGGAAATCAAGCCCCCAATATTCCACCGCGGTCATGGTAGCGGTAGAACCTGAAATCGTAAGGCCTTCCGCGGCAACAAATGTTCCACCACCGGAACCAAGATTAAAGGTTATCGTATAGGTCGGCGGATCAACCGCGGGAACTGCCTGCGGGTAGGTACCTTCAATTGCTTCACGTTTTAGATCATCTACACCGTTTCCATCAGGGGTTCCGTACGCGGCGAACGCGGGATAGTCATAGCCATCTTTGTTAATAAAGAGCGGACTTGCCAACAGGTCAGCGGTTCCTTCTGTTTTTCCCTTCAGGGTAACATTCTTGATGGAGAAGGTATTTGCATCACCCTGGCCCGGCAAGCCGAGACCAAAGATGAAGGGTCCGGTAGCGTCATCTTTCGGCAGAAAATCCATGTTATATGCTGAATTCTTTGTTGAAGCGTCAGTGAGGTATTCAATGGTAAACCAATCCCCGGCATTAGGACATTCGCCAAAATACCTTATCAACGCGGCGCTTAATGTTCTCCAGCCGCCGGCATCATTGGTGAGGTCTGTGTTATGATCACTCTTAACAGTGGCCAAAATATACGGACCATTATTGGGGTTAGCTATGGAGGCATAAGCATATTTGTTGCCGGCAACCGTCTCGTTAAACTGGAAGTAATCTAAGTTGTAAGGACCGTACAGGCGGATAGCCCTTCCGGAATTTTCAACTTCGAATTCCGGGCCAGTCGCAATCATATAGTCCGCCCTTACATTTTGGTAATCACTCCATTTTTTGCCTGCGGGCAGTACAAACCGGTAGACTACCTGAGTAGCGTTCGACAGGCTTACTTTTTCGGTAACGGGCGGCGACCACACAGCGAAAAGAGTAATGTCATCGGTTATAGGACCATAGGAACTGCCTTTAATAGCCGTTCCGTCCGCTGTTGTACTCCAACCAATAAAAAATGGTTTATCCTTAGGACCTACATCACCCAGAGCAGGCAATGTTACCGAACCTTCTTCAACTACCGACGCGTCGGCAGGAGCCGAGCCGCTTCCACCGTTAAGGTCAAAAGTAACGGTATAGTAGGTAGGGTCAGTATCGCCGCCACCACAGCTTACCATAGTCATAGCGAATACTGTCAGTACCGCTAAAATCGCATAAAATCCTTTCTTCATTTATGTCCCTCCAAAATTAAGTAGGAATACTGTCCCTGGCAGCCGTCCGACCACCTAAGCGTAGCTTAAGTGGTCGGATAAAAACTTTCTAAACACGCAACGCGCGTTTATTTCCTCTTTATATAGATCATTGATCTATGTATATATCATTGTTCCAAATACAAAACTGTTAAATCGTACTTTTCTTGTATAAATTACATTCAATTTTTTTGGAAATTGGTGAGGAAGAAACTCACACAAAGATCACCAAGGAAGAGAAGATCACAAAGAGAAGAAGGAAAAAGTGGGATGTTGTAAGCAATCTGGGCTTAATAGCTTCACGATTAGATAACGAACAATAACCCCTTAATCCCCCCTTTGTGTGCTTTGTTCCTTAGTGATCTTTGTGTGAGTCTTCCGCGACCATGTTGAGTAAAACCGCAAAGAGTAATAAACTGTCTAATATAAAAACATGGAAATTGAAGAAGCAATCAACGATGATTATGTGCCTAAAATTTATTACAGCGTCTTCATAAAATGCCAGCCGGAATGGCGGATGCACCCGCATCTGGTGAACCACCATGACATAACCTATATTATCAGGGGGAAAGCCCGTTATACCATTGACGGCAAGGATTACGAACTGGGCGGCGGCGACCTGATCTGCCTGACCGACGGCATGGAAAAACAAGCGGTAACTTATTCGAATAATCTTATGCACTGCTTTTCAACAAATTTCTGCTCGCTCTATTCAGCAAAGAAACATTCTACCCCCC
>Ga0268262_10007022_pt1 | contig 10617 bp, 14 predicted proteins | sample TergutNc150P3_FD_190354 | JGI IMG/M metagenome (GOLD analysis project Ga0268262, IMG submission 190354) | Nasutitermes corniger P3 segment gut microbial community from laboratory colony in Florida, USA - Nc150 P3 (SPAdes) (version 2) | ecosystem: Host-associated > Arthropoda: Insects >...
GGCGGCTCGGGCTACGCAAACCACCAGTCGGGCGTGCGCTAAGCGCTAGAACGCCCTTTGTGGTGGTTTGCTCCGCCACATTTTTTTGCGCCCGTAAAAACGCTGCGCGTTTTTCCTTATCGGGCGCAAAAAAACGTCAGTTACAGCCGAAACGTTAGGCGAAAGTTTGGCATGGTATTTGGGTAAGTTATTTGGAATGAATTATATCTTATTATTTTTAGGGATTCATCAGATTAGTTTGATATATATTCTAAACAAACATAAAAAGTCGTTCTTTGAAAGATGAGAGTAGGAATTATTTGGAATAATAATCAGTCTTTAATATTTAATTAAAAAACGGTAATTAATTCTGCTAATCATTCCAAATAGCATATAATGGCGGAAAGTGTTGCTTTTATTGTTGTGGAAAAATATAATGGTTAAAGACCAAACCATCGCTTAACAGGACGGTAACTGCTTCGCCGCTAAAGCGGCTCGGGCTACGCAAAACCGCAGTCGGGCTATTCGCCCTTTGTGCGGTTTTGTCTCCGCCACATTTGGGGCAGGGGTCAATGCTCCGCATTGCCCTATGACCTGCCCCAAACGTCAGTTACCGCCGGAACGTTATGCGAAATAGGGGCAAAATACTTGAAAAATAAAATAATAGATATTGACAAAAATTAATATTTATATATAATTAATTCAGGATAGTATATGAGGATAAAAATATTATTATTTTATTTATTTTGTTTCATAAAGGTATTTGCGGATGAATCAATATTAGGTTCAAATTTATCTCAGTTTGCCTATGAATCATTAGAATATCCAAATGAATATAAAATATTAAATTCTCTACAGTATACTGATTTTTTAGGTATTCAATGGACAGAAATATTTGTATTAGTAAAAGAAGGATTAATAGTTTCTGTTAATTATAAATGGGAAAGAAATGATACACCCATTGATATTAATAATGATTTTATTAATCAAGTGAATAAATTATTAAATGAACTTAATAATAATGGATATAATATTGAGATTAATGAATATGATCCAAATAGGACTATTATAATAGCAAGGGGGAAAGAAGATAATTTTACTATTTATATAGAGTCCTGTAATATTGAAAGCCACACAGGGTTTTTGAAGCCTTGGGTTACAAAAGTATTATTAATTTCAAGAAATTTGAAATAAAAAGCCCCTACTTCGCATAACAGGTCGGTATATGCTTCGCCGCCTTCGGCGGCTCGGGCTACGCAAAATACCAGTCGGGCGTGCGCTAGGCGCTAGAACGCCCTTTGTGGTATTTTGCTCCGCCACATTTTTTTGCGCCCGTAAAAATGCTACGCATTTTTCCTTATCGGGCGCAAAAAAACGTCATATACCACCGGAACGTTAGACGACATTTTCGTTTGGCATATAATATAAGAAAATATACCGTAAAATCAATAAAATTTACCAAAAAATAAGCTTGACAATGTATCAATAATATGTTACAAATAAGGCTATGGATGAAAATTCATGTGGTATTTATTCTGGACAAAAATTTACTTTGGAATGGTATTATGACAAAAACGGGAAAAGTGTCGGACTTGACTATTTTATTGAATTGACAAGGGAACAAAGACGAAAATTCTTTGTTTTAGTAAAAAGAATGGGGGATATTGGTAAAATATTTGATATAACAAAATTTCGTAATGAAGGAGATGGTATTTATGCATTTAAACCACAACCTGATAGATTTTTATCATTTTTTACAGATGAAAAAAAAATAATTGTAACAAATGGTTTTATAAAAAAAACTGATAAATTACCGCAAAATGAAAAAGATTTTGCAATAAGATGCAGGAATGATTATTTTGAAAGGAAAAAAGGAGGGAAAAAATAATGGAAACGACATTTGACAAATTCATTAATAATGATCCAAAGGAGAAAGAATTATTTGAAAAAGAATATAACGACTTTCTTTTATCCGAATTTGTACTGGAAAAAATGGAAACAGAACATCTTTCTGTAAGAACATTGGCAAAAAAGGCAGGTGTATCTCCGACAATTATACAAAAGATAAGGAGTAGAAACGCTGAAAGAATAAATTTCAGGACATTTAGAAATGTATTACATACATTAGGATATAAAATAAACTTAGAAAAGATATAATTCCAATATTGAACATTGGAAACACGAAAACGTCGTCTAACAGGTCGGTAAACGCTTCGCCGCCTTCGGCGGCTCGGGCTACGAAAAACCGTGTTCGGGTGTGCGCTAGGCGCTAGAACACCCTCTGCACGGTTTTTCTCCGCCACATTTTTTTGCGCCCGTAAAAATGCTTCGCATTTTTCCTTATCGGGCGCAAAAAAACGTCACTTACCGCCGGAACGTTAAGCGCAATGCCTTTTGAAATATATGTATTATAATATATTGACAAAAATAATATTTATATATAAAATTAAATAATGAAAATAAATAAGTTTTTTTTAATAATTATCTATTTGGCATATTTTATTGGAGGAATAATAATATATAAAGATTTATTCGATATTATTTCTTCAATAAGATATGCAATGGGTAATGGTTTTATAGATAAAATATCATTTAAGGAAATAATAAGGATTATATTTTATAGTGTTTTATATATTAATAGTTGTTTAGTATTATCACAATTATTATTATTGATAAAAGCAAAATTTAATAATTTACTAGGAATTTTACATTTAATATTCCATTTTTCATCAATATTTATTTATATAATTTATTTAGGAGATATAGTATTAATTAATATTATATTATTATTAATAGGTATAACAACAGTAATCACAATTATTATTTATTACTTTTATGGATTAAAGAAAAATAATTGGAATAAAAAAGAAATAGTAACATTATTTCCTTTTATTATTTTAATAACTTTATATATAATATTATTAAATAAATTATTAATAAAAGGTTTTTATAAATATTATTCAATAATATTTATAATTATGATAATAATATATTCTTTAATAAATATTATTATTATAAATAAAATGGATAAAAGCAAAAGGCACAGCGCTTAACAGGTCGGTAAACGCTTCGCCGCCTTCGGCGGCTCGGGCTACGAAGAACGGCAGTCTGGTGTGCGCTAGGCGCTAGAACACCATTTGTGCCGTTCTTCTCCGCCACATTTTTTTGCGCCCGTAAAAATGCTCCGCATTTTTCCTTATCGGGCGCAAAAAAACGTCGTTTACCGCCGGAACGTTATACAACATTTTTTTGCCCAAATTTTTCCCAAAATCAAGTCCAAACCGTGAATATATATAAGGGAGAGTTTTGGCTTTTTTTAATATATTTTGTAGATAATTATTGACTTAGTATAAGATACGGTATATATTATTTTTATGGAAAATATAATTATACAGCCAACAGCCAAATTGCTACAAATGGAAAATGAAGTAAAAGAGGTACATATCAAATTAAATAATTTTTGCAAAGAAAATAATGAATTCAATAAAATATATAAAGGTTGTCTTATATATGGAAGCCCTTTATATAAAAATCCAAATATATTATTTTTTGGAATTAATCCTGGCGGAAGTTGGGATTATTATAAAGAAAATGGTTTTTTTAAACCTCAACAATATAATCCGAATGGGTATGGTGTATTTTGGGAAGAGATTAAAGAATGTTTAAAAAGAATTGAAAAAGAAGAATTAATAGAAAACATGGTAATAACAAATAGATATTTTTTTGCTACTGATAATACAGAAATTTTAACCAAGCAATTTTTTGAAAAATATATAGAAAAATATTATAAAGAAATGGGTTTTAAAAATGAATGGGAAGTAGTTAATAAACAAGAAAAATGGACAAGAACAATAATTGAGGAATTATCTCCTAATTTAATTATTGCTGGTGGTAGAACAATATGGGAAAGATTTAATTTTTTAAATCCAGAAATAATTGAAACGCAATGTAAAAATATTAAAATATTAAAAATTAATAAAATCATTTTAATTGCATATCAAAGAATACCAAGAGGCAATAAAATGTCAAATGAAACTAAAAAGGAATTCATAGAATATTTGGAGAAATATACAAATGAATTATAGTGAAGATATTATGAAATTTGGTCAACTACTTTTAGACCTTTCACAAGTTCGCATGGATATATGTAATAAATGTATTTTTCTTGATTATGATTATTCTCAAAAAGAACATATATGTATAATATTTCACGATGTGTATAATGGTTTTGGAAAAAATAATGAATGTGATGAAAAAGCATATACGCTGGCGAGCTTAAACGCATAGGAGGAAATTATAATGGCAGACAAAATTTTACATTTTGAGGTAACTGTAAGCCACGACCCAAAAATTGATGTTGGTTATAGGCTTGATGTTCCACACAACACAAACCGCAGTCTTGATGCTTCAATCGCAAGAGCATTGGCTGAAGATTTAGGTGTTTCAGAAAATGCGGCAGCGACTGTTCGCTCTCATCTGAAATTTGAAGAAATTTAAATCATTATAGTATAAAATTATGAATATTATTATTGTTAGTTTAATAATATATTCTATTATCGCAACAGTAGTTTCCATAATTTTTTGTAAAAAAATGATTTATTGGAAAAAAATTGGTGTAAGGGGTTTATTAGGCGGATATGGATCATTTGTTCAATCTTCCCAATTACCAGATTTAAAGAAAGAAGCCTTATCATTAGAACTTGGTTATAATCTTATCAAATTAGTTGATAAAGAAAATAATAATGTTCTATTACAAAGAATTAAAGAGACAAGGAATAATACTTCTATCCCCAAAATACGAATTATAGATAATATGCAGTTGGATAAAAATGAATTCAAATTATCATCTTTTGGCGAAGTTTTAGATAGCGGTATTGTTACAGAAGATGTTGCCGCTGATAAAATAATACAATCTATTCAAAATCATGGAAAAAATATTATCTGATATATTCTCAAATAAAATAATTTTTCCAGAAAAATGTAAAACTTGCAAATGTTTTGAAGAAATAACAGAAACTCATAAGTTCTATAAAATATTAAATTATAAATATCATTGTATTTTAATGGAAGGAGATATTTATTGTGAATTTATACAAAATAATATTGACAATAAAAGAAAATATATAATAAAATAATTGTAAATGGGGCAAAAAAACCGTCGTATAACAGGTCGGTATATGCTTCGCCGCCTTACGGCGGCTCGGGCTACGCAAACCACCAGTCGGGCGTGCGCTAAGCGCTAGAACGCCCTTTGTGGTGGTTTGCTCCGCCACATTTTTTTGCGCCCGTAAAAATGCTCCGCATTTTTCCTTATCGGGCGCAAAAAAACGTCATATACCGCCGAAACGTTATGTGCCATACTGCCTAAGATTTTTTAAGAAATTTGTTTGGGAAAATATTGAATACATAAGGCTTGTAATAATAGATATATTGTGTATTATATTAGGTAAATAAATTGTAGGAGGCTTAAAATGCCAAATAATAATGGACAAAATAAAGAATATGAGGATGTAAAATATCCTACTCGAACAATTTTAATTGGATTGTGGATTACCTTAATGTTATTGTATATTTATTGTGAAATATTGTGGTATTTACGGCCTAATCGCATAAATGAAATTATTGATGGATTTATGGGACCTTTTCAAATAAATCAAATTTCTTTAATGATTGTGGGTATAGTAATGGCTATACCGGCATTAATGATTGTTGCAAATTTGTTTATAAAATTGAATGCAATAAGCTGGATAAATATTATTGCAGGGATTTTATATACATTGGTCAGTATTGGAAATATAACTAATGAAAAATGGGCATATAATTTAATATATGGCGTTATTGAAATAATGATAACATTTTTAATAATAATAAAATCAATAAAATGGTATAGGAAAAAATAAATAATATAATACGGCAGTACGGCACATAACAGGTCTGTATGCGCTTCGCCGCCTTTGGCGGCTCGGGCTACGCAAAAATGCAGTCGGGCTTGCGCCCTTTATGCGTTTTTTCTCCGCCACATTTTTGCGGTTGCTGGAACGCTTCGCGTTCCTTTATCGCAACCGCAAAAACATCGCATACAGCCAAAACGTTAGGCGCAATATCTATAAAAGGAGGGTAAAAGTAAATTAGTACAAATTATGATGATTTAAAAAAATTGAGATATTTTCTTGATATTCAAAAAGAGTCTCTTATTGATGAATTAAAGTGTAAAATGAGTACATGTTTATCTGCTACAACAAAAGAAAGATTAACTCGTCATGCAAAGGAATATAATTGGAAAATTACTTCATTGCCAAAAACAGATAATAATAAAGTATACATTATTAAAAAGGAAACAGTAAAAATACCAGAAATTTGGGTAAGCAGTATTTATGCCAGATATAGGGAAGCGTTTAAAAAGTATCTTTTTAATTATTTTGATTTACAACTAAAAATACCTAAAAATTATCATGTTGATCATAGTATACCTAAATTATGTTTTGGAAATAAGTTTCCGGATTATTTCATTAGGCTTTTTTTGGTAGATAAAAAAATGAATTGCTCTTTTGGTGCCACATATGAAAAAACATTTTATCAATCTGAATTCAATAAAGAACATAATGGAGGATTTCACATAAATTTAATAACAATTTTAAAAGTACTTGGAATTTCATTACCTCCAAAAAATTTTAATGACGAAGAAAGAGATAATTGGGTAATAAAAACATCTAAGCAGCTAGAGGAAAATGGACTTGAAAAATGGGAATTACATTATCCTGGATTAATAACATTAATATATGACGGATATAAAAATATAAATATAGACAAAACAATAACTACAGGCTACTATACAGTAAAAATATCACAAAAGCATTTTGAATGATAGTTTTATAGAAACTGCGCCTAACAGGTCTGTTTACGCATCGCCGCTGAAGCGGCTCGGCCTTCATTCGGCTAGGTCGCCTAAAGGCTCCCGCGCCTCATTCCGGCAAATTGGCGGCGGCGGTCTTTGCTTCGCAAAGCCCTATTATGCCGCCGCCAACTTCGTAAACAGCCAGAACGTTATGTGCAATCCATTGAAAAATATTCGAAAAACAATAAAAAAACGATGTTTTATGCGTTTTAATGGATTTAATTAACACTTGACATTATTTTATTAGTAGTTCATAATATATCTATGAATATGCGGACAGATTTTTCCAAAGACTCAATTCAAGAAGCAGAACGAAGTTTGCTTCAGCTTGCTGATTATTTATATATACATTCAAATATTAAACCTTATTCAAGAGTTATTTATATTTTATCGAGATTAATTGCATTAAATTCTGACTTAAAAATGATAAATGACTCAAAAACAGTATTATTAAAATTAAAAAATAAATTTCCAGATTTATTAGAAGAGCAAGATTATAATTCAGATTATATATTTGGATTATTGAAAAATGATTTTATAAGAATAAAAAATGTAGTTCTTAATATTTTAGAATTAGCTCCAAAGGGAACAGATACATTAGGATTAATATTTAATACTTTGTTAAGAGGAAAATTTGAAGCAGGAGAAGGGTTGGGAACTTATTTAACACCCGAAGAGGTAGTTGAAATAATGGTTAATATTTCTATATCTTTTTTTAAAAAATATAATAAAAAAAATAAAACTATTTATTTTGCTGATATAACAGGTGGTACTGGTAGATTTATTTATAAATTTATAAATTTATGCAAAATAATAAATATTAAATATAAAGCAATTATATCAGATCAATCAAAATTCTCATTAGACTTAGCAAAAATTAATTTTATTTTATCTGGAGATATTGAAAATGTAAATATAATTAATGTCAAGGATTCAATACTGGATGATAATATTAATAAATATTTAGGTAAAATTAATATAATATGTACGAATCCTCCTTTTGGTACAAATAAATATGAATACTCGACAGAATTGAAATATATTTTTAATGATAATGAATTGAAAATACTTAATATGATTTCTGAAAAATCAAAAAATGATCCTGCACTTATATTTTTATTAAAAAATTTTAAGTTATTGTCAAATAATGGAATTATGGGGATTATATTACCTGATGGAATTATTTACTCTAATATATTTTTCTATATTATCAATCAAAACTATGATGGGTTTTATTTTAATATTTTATCTGTTATTTCATTACCTGTAGTAACTTTTGCTCTTGGTGGTACTGTTGCAAAAACAAGTTTTATTATAATTAATAAATCGAGAAAAAATATTAAAACAGATATATACATAGCAAATGCAGATCATATAGGTTTTTTAAAGAAAGGAAATAAAAGAATTATTGATAATGCAGGAAATGATCTATTTAAGATACAAGAAGATATATTTTCTAATAGTATTAAATATGGAAAATTGGTTTCTAAAGAAATTGCATTTAAAAGAAAATGCTTTAATAAAAAATGTCTATCATTAAATAAAAATATTGTATTGGTAAGAAATTATTTAAAACAAACAAATAATAAAATATATTACCATATTTCTATTTTAGATGTAGATGAAACTGGATATATAAACTTTGAAAAAATCCTAAAAAATTCACCAATAACAAAACCAATAATTTGTGAACCATATGATATTTTAGTTTCTTGTATTAATCCTAAAATATGGAGAACAACAATAGTTCCCAAAATAAAAGATTTTCTATGGACATGTAGTTCAGAATATGCTGTTTTTAGATGTAAAGATTATGAAGAAAGTATTAAATTATATTTTTCTATAATGCAAAATAATTTTATTGAAAGTGCTGTTTCTTATGCAAAGGGAACTTCCTCAAGTAGGCAAAGAATAAATAAAAATGATTTACTTAAAATAAAAATCGATATTCCAAATGATTCACAAATTGATAAATTAAAGAAATTATTTAAATTACGAAATGAAAATTATATAAATCGATTAAAAGATTTAAGTATTTCTTCTTCGCTTTGGAGCAGAACCTGTTAATTTACTATATTTAATATTTTTAATATTCCACTCATATTTTTTTATAGCATAAGATTTTTTATTTTTGTCCCATACCGCATTTAGCATTAATGGTAGATCTAAATTCCCACATTCATTAGTAACGACATTATTATCATTATGAATTGGGGGATGTAATTGAAAATTTACACTTTTAATTTCACCTGAATTTCTTAAATCATACCAGTTTTTTGCAACTTTTCTGAAGTCATTATCTTTAAGAGTATTAACATACCATACTCTGCACCTTTCACAATCTTGTTTTCCATCAACCCAATCCCATAAAACAAAAAAAATAAATGGCATATCATTTAAACTTGTTATATCTGTATGTTCTATTCCTATTCTACCAGCTTTTAATACGCCATTAAATCTTGGTTTATCAATAGCATCCCATGCATTAGCCGCTTTTACATCTGAACCATCTGCTAAATCATTTCCTTTTTGCCTATACAGACCTGGTATACCAGTTAAAAATGATACTAAGATTTGCGACCATGATTTTGTATCACATGGAACAGTATGTCCTGCAGAATCAGCAAATTCTTTTGCTTCAAAAAATGATTTACGATGGGTATTTAGTATGGTAATTACGTGTTTTTGTTGCAAATCCATAATAGTATTATTATCGGAATATAATAATAAAACTTTAACAAAATGCAATGGACTGCACATAACAGGTCGGTATATGCTTCGCCGCCTTCGGCGGCTCGGGCTACGCAAAACCACAGTCGGGCGTGCGCTAGGCGCTGGAACGCCCTTTGTGGGTTTTTTCTCCGCCACATTTTCTTGCGCCCGTGAAAATGCTTCGCATTTTCTCTTATCGGGCGCAAAAAAACGTCGTTTACCGCCGGAACGTTATGTGTAATGTGCCCTAAATTGGTTTGGAAATAAAATGGGATATTGACATTAATACAAAAAATGATTATAAAAGTGAAATGGCGGTAAAATATGAATAAATCTATGTATAATACAATAGAAAATTATATGCACGAATGTATGAAAGACGCTGCACATGATCCGGAACATATTTTTAGGGTATTATATTTATCATTAAGTATTGCTTCAAAAATAACTGAAAATATAAATTTTGACGTATTGATTACCTCATGTTTATTGCATGATATTGGAAGAGAGAAACAATACAAAAATCAAAATATATGCCACGCCGAAATAGGCGGAACAATGGCTAAAGATTTTTTAATAAAAAATGGCTGGTCTGAAAAGGATTCAGATCATGTAAAAAATTGCATTTCAACCCATAGATTTAGAGGAAATAATATTCCAGAGACATTAGAGGCAAAAATACTATTTGATTCTGACAAATTGGATGCAGTAGGTTGTTTAGGTATTTCTAGGACTTTAATGTATGAAGGCATTGTAGGCAATAGTTTATATGAAATAAAGGATGACAAAATATGTCTAGGCGAAAATAAAAATGATAAAGAAACATTTTTAAAAGAATATAATTTTAAATTAAAAAGTCTCTATGATAATTTTTATACAAAAGAAGCAATTGAAATGGCTAAAAATCAAAAAGAATGTGCACAATTATTTTACAATAATTTAGTAGATCAAATAAAGGAAATATATAAATCAAAGGATACAATTAATGAATATATTACAAAATAAAGTACGGGCACACTACACATAACAGG
>Ga0268262_10007023_pt1 | contig 10617 bp, 4 predicted proteins | sample TergutNc150P3_FD_190354 | JGI IMG/M metagenome (GOLD analysis project Ga0268262, IMG submission 190354) | Nasutitermes corniger P3 segment gut microbial community from laboratory colony in Florida, USA - Nc150 P3 (SPAdes) (version 2) | ecosystem: Host-associated > Arthropoda: Insects > Digestive...
ATAAATGGGAGGGAATTTTTTTTGAGGCGCTGGACCAGGTATCAAATCTTACCGGGTTAAAATTTGAGCTCCGCAACGAAAACGATACGCCGCTTCTTAATTTAATAGATATGCTTGAAGACGGCGAAGCGATGATCCTGCCGGAACTGCATCAGATAAAAGAATATGAGGGCCGTTTCTTATGGTCGAAAATTCCCGTTATAAATGACAACTTCGCGATTATATCCCGGGCGGAATTTCGCAATATAGACGTAAACGATGTCTTTCATTTACATGTAGCTATACGAAAAGATACCATATATTCCGAAATGTTCAAAAGAATTTTTCCCGCGCACCGGAATTTTACCGAATACGAAACTATGGAAGATACCTGGGACGCGTTACGGCGCGGCGATGTCGATGTGATTTTCGCCAGCCGACGCAGGCTGGTTATTTACACCAATTATTACGAAATGTCGGATTTTAAGCTTAATCTGGTTTTTGAACACGAGTTTAACTCTTACTTCGCCTATAATAAAAACGCTGCTCTTTTGAATTCAATAGTGGATAAGGCGCTGAGCCTTATCAATGTGCATAATATGGCAAACCAGTGGATATACAAAACGTATGATTACCGTGTTAAAATGGCGGCGGCCCAGCGCCCCTGGCTGATTGGCACGTCAATTTCGTTTTTCCTCGTGCTGCTGCTCGTGTCAATTATGCTGGTAAAAAGCCGCAGTTCCGGCAAAAAACTGGAAGAACTGGTAGCGCAGCGGACAGGCGCTCTCGCGTTCGAGACATCCAAACTTCAGTCGGTGTTTGCTTCCATTCCCGATCTTATGTACACCAAGGACAAAGAATTCAGATACACGCAATGTAACACAGCCTATGAACATTTTATGGGCATCAGTGAAGGGACTCTTGTCGGCAAAGCCAACAGCGACGGCGCGTGGTTTACTCCCGAAGATGTAGAGAAGATTCAACTTACCGACGAGGCTGTAATAAATGAAAACCGGATAATTTCCCATGAAGTGAGACTTCGCTCGCCTTCAACCGGAATAGAAAGCGTTTATGAAACGGTTAAAGCTCCGCTCAGGCAGGACGGAGTCGTCGTAGGGCTTGTTTCCATTGTACGCGACGTAACCAAACACAAAGAGATGGAAAGGGATCTGTCGCTTCAAACTTCATTGTTTAAGACAATGCTCAGTTCCCTTCCTGACGCCGTATTCTGCAAAAATCTGAATTTTAAATATACCTTATGCAACAATTACATGGCGGCAATAGTCGGTAAAAAAATTGAGGATATACTCGGTAAGGATGATGTAGACGCTCTGGGGCTGTCTCCCGAAACGGCGGCTCTTGCCAATGAAAGCGACAGGAAAGTGGTGAATGAGCGGCAGCGTGTGGCTTATGAGGAATGGGTTCCCTGCGCCGACGGCACTATGCGGCTTTTTGAAACGGTAAAAACGCCGCTTATACTGGACGGCGACGTAGTCGGGATTATGGCAATAGCGCGCGACGTAACCAAGCGCAAGGAAATGGAAGAGGAAGCCCTGTCCGCCAACCGCGCCAAGTCGTCGTTCCTCGCCAATATGAGCCATGAGCTGCGAACGCCGCTGAACGTGGTTATCGGGCTGACTGATTTGACGCTTGAAGAAGAACTGGACGCCCATATCAAGGAAAATTTGGCAAAGATAAGCAACGCGGGCACGACGCTCCTCAGCATAGTAAACGATATTCTTGACTTTTCCAAAATCGAGTCGGGCAAGCTCACCTTGTCGCCGATTGAGTATTACATGGCAAGCCTGCTGAACGATATTATTACCCTGGTGACTACCCGCCTGGGGGAAAAACCCATAATGTTCAAATTAAATATCAAAGATGATCTGCCGAACAAACTGTTAGGCGATGATCTGCGGGTCAAACAGGTATTAACCAATCTGCTCACTAACGCGATTAAATACACCTGCGAGGGAAGCATTGAGCTTACCGTGCGTTCCACGCGGGAAGGCGATAAAATGTGGCTGGATGTCGCCGTCAGCGATACCGGCATGGGCATACCCAAAGACGACATCGGCAGCCTGTTTCTTGATTATTATCAGGTCTCCGCCAATGCCACCCGCAACATTGAGGGCACGGGATTGGGCTTGCCCATTACCAAACGACTGGTAGAAATGATGGAAGGGGAAATCAGCGTAGAGAGCGAGTACGGTAAAGGCTCAACGTTCCGTTTCCGCATAAAGCAGGGCTTTGTCGATAATACGGTTCTGGGACCGGAGGTTTCGGAAAAACTCCGCGTTTTCAACTTCTCCGATGACAAACGTATTGTCGGCAAGAAACTGGTAAGGGTTAATTTGAGCTACGCCCGGGTGCTGGTGGTAGACGATATGCAGACCAATCTGGACGTGGCGTCGGGCATCCTGCGTAAATACCAAATGCAGGTTGACGTTATAAATAACGGACTGGTCGCGATTGACCGGATACGCGCGGGAACCCCGGTTTACGATCTGATCTTCATGGACCACATGATGCCGGGAATGGACGGTATAGAAACGGCGGACAATATCCGCGCTATTGGCACGGAATACGCGAAAAAGATACCGATTATCGCCCTGACCGCCAACGCCATACAGGGAACCGACAAGATGTTCTACGCGCACGATTTCCAGGCGTTTGTGACCAAACCCATTGATGTCATGGAAATGGATACGGTTTTGAGAAAATGGGTGTATGACCCCAACCGTGAAGCCGCTCACGCTTCAGACTCGCCTCCGGTGATTGAAAAAGAAGAGAATGATATTGAGATAGAGATACCGGGAGTGGATACGAAAAAAGGGCTTTCCCTGTACGCCGGCGATACGGGTATTTATCTGCCCCTGCTGCGCTCATACATTACCAACACGCCGGCCACTTTGGAAAAACTGAAAAATGTTACGGCGGAGAACCTGTCTGACTATGTTATTACCGTACACGGATTAAAAGGAACGAGCGCCGGCATAGGCGCGGAACAAATACGGGCGCAGGCTTTGGAACTGGAAAATCTGTCCCGGGCCGGCGACTTGCGGGGTGTCTTGTCCAAAAACGACAAACTCATTGCCGACGCGGAAGTTATTGCCGCCAATGTAAAAGCGTGGCTGGTTAAAAATGACGTTCAAAAAGAAAAACCGCGCAAGAAAGCCCCCGACAGGGATCTTCTGATTAAACTGAGGAAAAATTGTAAAAACTATGATATGGACGGCATTGAAGAAGTCATGAAAGAACTGGAAAGCAATGACTACGATGAAGATGCCGACTTGATAAAATGGATAAAGGAAAAGATAGATATATCCAAAATGGACGATGTAGCGCAGCGGCTGGCGGATGTGTGAAAAGGAGCAAATAAGTGGGTAACAAGAAAAAAATTGTAGCGGTGGACGATAACCCTGAAAATCTGGGCGTCCTGAAAAATACCCTGAAAGAAAAATACACCGTATTTCCCGTTCCTTCCGCGGCGGAAATGTTTGAACTATTGGAGCACGTCAAACCGGATATAATCCTGCTTGACGTGGAAATGCCGGGAATGAACGGGCATGAAGCGGCGGAAAAGCTGAAAGCCGACGGCAATTTAAGGGAAATCCCCTTTATATTCCTGACTTCCCGTGATGATGAAGCAAGCATACAGAAAGGTTTTGGTTTGGGCGCTGTTGATTATATACCCAAACCGATTGATGTTCCGGTTCTGCTTGAGCGGATCGAAAAGCATTTATAGAAAACAAGGAGGAAGTAAATAAATGGCCGGCGATCGCAAAAAAATTATCGTAGTAGATGATAACCCCGAAAACCTGAACGTTCTGAAAAATACCATGAAAGAATTATACATGGTATATCCCTGTCCCTCCGCGGCGGCGATGTTTGATTTACTGGAACATGTCTGGCCGGAATTAATCCTTTTGGATGTGGAAATGCCGGAGATGAACGGGTATGAAGCCATAAAAAAACTGAAAAGCGGCGACAAAAAAGAAATACCCGTTATATTCCTGACCTCCATGACCGACGCGGAAAGCGAACTGGAAGGGTTAAGCTACGGAGCCGTTGATTATATCCGCAAACCCTTTGTCACCCCGCTGCTGCTCCAGCGTATAAGAACCCAGCTTTCCATTCAGGAACAGCAGACGGAAATTAAACATCTGCTTGATCTAAAAACTGAAGAAGTTAAAATGCGCGAAAAGGCGGAACTGGAAGCGGAAAGAGCGTCTCAGGCCAAAAGCGACTTCCTTTCCCACATGAGCCATGAAATACGATCCCCGTTAAACGCCGTTATCGGCATGATAAACATCGCCAACGAAGAAAAAACCATTGAAGGCATAAAAGTGTATCTTGATAAAGCGGGCAACGCGGCAAAGCACGTACTGGGTGTTATCAACGATATTCTTGATATGTCCAAAATTGAAGCGAATAAACTTGAGCTTTCCGACAGTGAATTTGATTTCCCCATGATGATGACGAATATTGTAGACGTAACCGGCATAAAAGCCCAGGAAAAACATATACAGATTGTAACTGATATCAGCAAGGATATTCCGTCTGTCGTAATTTGCGACGAATTGCGGCTGGCGCAGGTTATTACCAATCTGATGACCAACGCGATAAAATTCACGCCGGATAACGGCAAGGTTCAGCTTAACGCGCAAAAACTGGAAGAAAAAGACGATGAAGTTACCGTAAGAATCGAAGTTGCGGACTCAGGCATCGGGATTTCCCCGGAACAGCAGGCAAAACTTTTTTCGGCGTACAATCAGGCCGACCGCACTATCGCAAAACAATTCGGCGGCACGGGACTGGGGCTTGCCATTTCCAAACGGATTATAGAGATCATGCAGGGAAAGATTTGGGTCGAGTCGGAACTCGGCAAAGGCGCGAAATTTATATTTACCTTAAAAATGAAAAAGGGAAAGCAGGGCGCGGCCGCGGGAGCGTCCGCTACGGCCCCTGTCCCCAATCTAAAAGCCGCCGATTTACATTTACAGGGTTACACCATATTGGCGGCGGAAGACATGGATTTCAACCGGGAAGTCCTGTCCAAGTATCTGGAAAAAACCGGCGTTACCCTTGATTATGCCGAAAACGGCAAAGAAGCCGTTGAAAAATTCAAAGTGAATTACGAAAAATACTGCATGATTCTTATGGACATTAATATGCCGGAAATGGACGGAGATGAGGCGACCAGGATAATACGGGCGCTTGATATTCCGAAGGCAAAAGAAATACCCATTGTCGCCATGACCGCGGATGTTTTTAAGGAAGACGTGGAAAAGTGCCTGTCGGTCGGTATGAACGATCACATCTCAAAACCGATTGTTCCCAAAATTATATACACCAAGATAAAACAACATCTGGGGTTATAAACTTGAGAAAAGGCATCTTGTTAATACGCGGAATATTTATCTTCGCATTTTTGTTAATTGTATTTTCAGGCTGCGGAAAATATTCCAAAGAACGGTCTCATCCGGCAATAGAAAACATCTCGTTCCGGGACATACCCGGTGTAACCCGTGATGAAATCAACGCCATCGAAGCCCTCCGGAAAAAATACGACTCTTTTGCCTGCGCCATAAACCTGAACACCGATTCGTTCTACGACAAAAACGGAGAGCTTTCCGGTTATAGCATTCTGTTTTACAACTGGCTCTCCGGCGTCTTCGGGATACCATTTAAACCGGTATTTTACGAATGGGGCAGTTTGCAGAAAAAGATTGAAAACTGGGAATTTGATTTTACCATAGAGTTGACGGAGACCCCCGAACGCCGGATGTCCCTTTTCCTGACCAAGCCAATCGCGCAGCGCCCGTTCAAGATATACCGGATTTACGGCAGCGAACCGCTCGCGAATATCATACGTGTACGCCGGCCGCGTTACGCTTTTCTGACGGACTCAGTCCTTCTCCATGATACCGCCGCAAACGCCGGGTACGAATTTGATACGGTGTTTGTTGAAAACCATACCGACGCTTACCCGCTGCTGAAAAGCGGCGCAATTGACGCGTATATTGCCCTGGATAATACGGAAGCTGTTTTTGACCAATTCGGCAATGTGGCCGGCGAAGATTTTTTCCCCCTGATTTTCAGATCGTTCTCCCTGTTGACGGGAAACCCGGAACTTAAACCGGTCATCTCCATCCTTGATAAAGCCCTGGATACCCGTACCCTTGCTTATCTGGCAGGCCTGCGCAAAACAGGGTATCAGAAATATCTGGGAACCAAATTGTACGCGCTGTTAAGCGAAGAGGAACGCGCATATATTAACAATCACCCGGTGGTCCCCATAGCCGCCGAATTCAACAATTACCCGGTTAGTTTTTTTGACGCTGAAACAGATCAATGGCAGGGAATTTATTTTGACGCGCTTAATGAAATTACCAACATGACGGGCATGGTGTTTGAATGCGCCAACGAGCCGCGCGTTCAATACCCGGACCTGGTTGCCATGCTTGAAAACGGCGAAGCTCTGATCCTGTCGGAATTGTACCGCATACAGGATTATGAAGGCCGTTTTTTATGGTCGGAAATCCCGCTTTTACAGGATAATTACGCGTTTATAACCCAATCAGATTTCCATAACATTGACGTAGGCGAGGTTTCATATCTGCGCGTCGGAACCCGCAAACATTCCCATTACTCCGATTTATTTAAAAGAATGTTTCCCGACCACCTGAATTTCACCGAATATGACACCCAGGAAGAATCATGGGATGCGTTAAAAAAAGGCAAGAGCGACGCGCTGTTTTCCAGCCGGCGAAGGCTGGTTATTTACACCAACTACCATGAAGAAGCGGGCTTTAAGCTTAATTTAATATTCGATGATGAATTTGACACGTCGTTCGGTTTTCACCGGGACGCCGCCGTCCTGAAGTCAGTTATCGACAAGGCCCTTGGCCTTATCAAAATAAATAATATTTCAAACCAGTGGATGAACAAAAACTATGATTACCGGGCTAAATTGACGGCGGCGCGGCTTCCCTGGTTAATCGGCGTGTCAATTTTATTTTTCCTGATACTGCTCCTTGTTTCAATTCTTTTCACCAGAAGCCGCAGTATCGGCAAACGCCTGGAAAACATGGTCAAGCAGCGGACAAGCGCCCTCGCGTTTGAAACATCCAAACTTCAGGCGGTAATTGATTCAATTCCGGACATCCTGTTTTGCAAGGATACCAGCCTGAAATATACGCAATGTAACGCTTCATTTGAACATTTTTTGGGCGTCAGGGAAACTGAAATTATCGGCAAGTCTGACCAGGACGGCGCGTGGTTTCACGCCGATGATATGCAGATGATTCATGACAAAGAAGAGGAAGTAATATCTGAAAACCGCGTATTTATTTTTGAAGAAAAAGTACGCGCGCCCAATACCGGAAAAGAAAGTTATTTTGAAACGGTTAAGGCTCCGATAAGGCAGAACGGCGTTGTCGTGGGGGTAGTCGCCATTGTACACGACATAGGTCGGCGTAAAGCTCTGGAGGAAGAGCTTGCGTTTAAGAGCGCCAAGCTGCAGATGATTATTGATACCATTCCGGACATCCTGTTTTGCAAAGATACCAGCCTGAAATATACGCAATGCAATAAACCTTTTGAAAAATTCTGGGGTGTTCCCGAAGCGCATATGATCGACAAGGTGGATGAGGACAGCGCGTGGTTTGCCCCCGATGTGTTACAGAAGATAAATAAAGCGGAATTATCCGTAATAGAAAACGGTAAATCAGTTACCCGCGAATTAAGCCTGTCGGCTCCGTTGACGGGAAAAAAAGCGGTTTTTGAATCGGTTTTATCCCCGCTCAAACAGAACGGAGAAGTTGTCGGAATATTATGCATCGCGCGCGATATAACCGTGCGCAAGACAATGGAAGATGAAATCCGCGCCGCTTTGGAGTCCAAGACGTCTTTCCTTGCCCACATGAGCCACGAACTGAGAACCCCGCTTAACGTGGTTATAGGTCTTACCGATTTAATACTGGAAGACAACCGCCAGGATGTTTTTATTACCAATAATTTAATGAAAATAAACAACGCGGGAAGCACGCTTTTAAGCATTGTAAATTCCATTTTGGACTTTTCCAAAATTGAGTCGGGCAAGCTGGAATTAACGCCGGTTGAATATTTTACCGCAAGCCTTATAAACGACGTCGTTACCGTTGTTATTACCCGCCTGGGGGAAAAACCCGTAAAATTCCATTTGGATATCGAAGACGATATGCCGGAAAGACTGTTCGGCGACGACCTGCGCGTAAAACAGATATTAATCAATTTATTGACCAACGCGGTTAAATATACGCGCGAGGGAAGCGTTGATTTAATCATACGCTGCGCGCGCGAAGGTAAAACCGTGTGGATGGATATTACCGTCAGCGACACCGGTATCGGCGTGCGCGAGCAGGACCTGAAAAACCTGTTCAAAGATTATATCCAGGTCGATGCCAGAACCAACCGCAACATTGAGGGCACGGGCCTGGGCCTGCCCATTACCAAAAAGCTGGTAGAGATGATGAACGGGGAAATCAGCGCGGAAAGCGAGTACGGGCAAGGCACTACGTTCCGTGTGCGGCTCAAACAGGATTTTGTCGATACCGCGATTCTGGGGCCGGATGCCGCCAAAAAACTCCGCAGTTTCCAGTATGCCGAAGATAAACGTATCGCCAATAAAAAGATATTGCGGCTTGATTTAAGCTACGCCCGCGTGCTGGTAGTTGACGACGTACTGACCAACCTGGACGTAACGGCGGGCCTGCTGCGCAAATACAGGATGCAGGTTGACTGTCTGGATAACGGACCGGCGGCGATTGAACGGGTAAAAAGCGGAACGCCGGTTTACAACGCCATATTCATGGATCACATGATGCCCGATATGGACGGCATAGAAACGGCAGACCATATTCGCGCCCTGGGTACGGAATACGCGAAAAAGATACCGATAATCGCCCTGACCGCCAACGCGATTCACGGAACGGATCAGTTATTTTACGCGCACGATTTTCAGGCGTATATAACCAAACCCATCGACATGGCGGAGTTGGATTTGGTTATCAGAAAATGGGTGCGTGACGAAACCCGCGACGACGTGCCTGTTCTCAACGCGCCGGTTTATGGCGATAATTACGCGCCGGTAACCATAGAGATACCGGGTGTGGACACGAAAAAAGGGCTTGCCCTGTACGCCGGTGATACGGGCGTATACCTTGCGCTGCTGCGCTCCTATGTTACCAACACTCCCGGACTTTTGGAAAAATTGAGTATCGTCTCGGAAGAGACTCTGCCTAAATACAACATTTCCGTACATGGATTAAAAGGCTCCAGCGCCAACATAGGCGCGGAATCGATACGGGAAGCGGCTTTTGAACTGGAAAAAATATCCAGGGAAGGCAATTTGCGGGGCGTTTGGGCGCTGAACGGCAAACTTATCGCCGATACCAGGATCATTGTCGCCAATATAAAAACGTGGCTGGATCAGTATGACGCGGCCGGAGAGAAGAAACCCGTTCAGAAAGCTCCCGATATTGAACTTTTGAAACAACTACGGCAAAATTGTGAAAACTACGACATAAAAGGATCAGATAAAATTTTAACCATACTGGAAAGCGTCGATTACGAAAAAGACAGCGAACTGATACAATGGTTAAGGGAAAAAATAGAAAACTCGGACTTTTCCGAGGCGGCGGAAAGGTTAAAAGAATATAAGTAGGAGGTAAAAACATGGCAAATGAACAAAAAAAGATTATCGCGGTGGACGACATACCTGATAATCTGGCGGCTATCAGGAATACATTGAAGGAACTGTATGAGGTGTATCCCTGCCCCTCCGCAATGAAGATGTTTGAGTTATTGGAACATATCAAGCCGGACTTAATCATGCTGGACGTGGCGATGCCGGATATGAACGGGTATGAAGCGATAAAAAAGCTGAAAAGCGACGAGAGATTCAAGGATGTGACCGTTATATTCCTGTCCGCCATGAGCGACGAAGAAAGCGAGATGGAGGGCCTAAAACTGGGCGCGGTTGATTATATCCACAAACCCTTTGTTACCCCGTTACTGCTCCAGCGGATAAAAATACACCTGTCCATGTCGGAACAGCAAAAGTCAATATTAGACCGAAACCGGGAGATCGAGGACTTTCTCAAGAGAATATCCAATAACCCCGAATGAAACTAGGAAGAATTTTTACCACGGAGTACACGGAGTTTCACGGAGGAAGAAGAATTAAGATGCTAATATCTTAACCTCCGTATTACTCCGTGTCCTCCGTGGTTTATATTCTTTATAATACCTGTTTACTATCCAATAAAATCGTTACCGGGCCGTCGTTGGTGTATTTTACTTCCATGTGGGCCTGGAATTCGCCGCTGGCGCAGAATAAGCCCTGTTCCCGGACTTTTTCCATAAAATATTCGTACAATTCCCGCGCTTTTTCAGGCGGAGCCGCCTTTCCCCAGGAAGGACGGCGGCCTTTACGGGCGTCTCCCAGCAAGGTAAATTGGGAAACCGCCAGCACGCCGGTTACGTTATTAACCGCCAATGTATCATGGTTAACATCCATGTTGTTAATAGTATTATTATTCTGGTTAACGACTTCAATAAGGGAAAGGTTCATTTTTCCTTCGGAATCGTCAA
>Ga0268262_10007024_pt1 | contig 10617 bp, 9 predicted proteins | sample TergutNc150P3_FD_190354 | JGI IMG/M metagenome (GOLD analysis project Ga0268262, IMG submission 190354) | Nasutitermes corniger P3 segment gut microbial community from laboratory colony in Florida, USA - Nc150 P3 (SPAdes) (version 2) | ecosystem: Host-associated > Arthropoda: Insects > Digestive...
TTTTGAAAAGCGCCTTGCGGAGCTTTGCGACGCGGTGCGGCTGGTATACGCAAGCCTGTACCTGGAATCGTCCCGCCAGTATTTTGAAGCGGCGTCATACAACATCGAGGAAGAGAGGATGGCGGTTATTGTCCAGGAATTCATCGGGACGAGAAGCGGCAGGTGGTATTACCCCATTATTTCCGGGATTGCCCAATCGTATAACTACTATCCCATTTCTTACCTTAAGCCCGATGACGGCCTTTGCGTTATCGGAATCGGGCATGGCAGCCACGTTGTTTCAGGCGGGGCGGCGTACAGGTTTTCGCCGAAGTACCCAAAAATTGACGCCGTTGTTTCGGGTTCCAGGATAGACAGCACCCAGCGCGATTTTTTCGCGCTTGATATGGAAGCCCCCGCTTTGGATCTTCTGGAAGGCGCCGACGCGGCATTGAAGCGCCTTGACATAAGCGAGGCTGAATGCGGCAATGAAGACTTTGCCATAACGGCGAGTACGTATAACAGGGAAGACGACAGGCTTGAGCCGGGAATCGGCAGGCCGGGCCCTCGCGTCATCAATTTTGCCCCAATCTTAAAATACGATCTGTTCCCCTTTGCCGAGGTGCTTGACGCCGTTTTGAACATCGCTTCAAAAAGCATGGGCCTGCCCGTCGAGATTGAATTTGCCGTCAGCAAACAAAATGAAACGCGGGTTTTTTATCTTTTGCAGATTAAGCCGCTTATCCAAAACACCGGAAAGCAGGAAACCAATATCGACTTACAGGATATTGACAGGTGCTTTGTTTTTTCCGGCAGGAGCATGGGAAACGGGAGGGATAACACGATCAGCGACATTATATGGGTTGATCCTGAAACTTTTTCCCCAACGCACACTGCCGCGATAGCGAAGGAAATCGAAACGCTTAACGGAATGTTGAAAGCGCAGGGACGGCGTTACGTCCTTGTCGGCCCCGGGCGCTGGGGAACCAGGGATTATTCCCTTGGCATTCCCGTAAACTTTCCGCAGATTTCATTTTCGCGCGTTATCGTAGAAACCAACCTTCCCAATTTCAACGTCGAATCGTCCCTTGGCAGCCATTTTTTCCATAACGTTACCAGCATGAATATCGGCTATTTGTCAGTGTCGCCCGGCCACGACAGGGATCATGTAGATTGGGAATGGCTTAAATCGCTCCATTGCCAGGAAAAAACGCAGTTTTGTAAATGGAGCAAAACAGAAGAGCCCCTTGATATTGTGATGGATGGCCGTATCGCCAATACGGTGATCTACAAGCGGTGACTTGGTTTCAAGCCTTCTTTATGCTTTCTTGTACAGATTCCTTCCCCTGCTGTCAATCGCGACGATAGCCGGGAAATTTTCTACCTCAAGTTCCATCACGGCTTCGGTTCCAAGTTCTTCAAAGGCGATAACTTTGGCGGATTTTACGGTTTTTGCCATCAGGGCGGCAACGCCGCCTATGGCCGCCAGATAAAGGCCGCGGTGTTTGATAATGGCTTCGATAACTTCCCTGTTGCGGTTTCCTTTTCCTATCATGACCTTTAAGCCCTTCGAGATTAACAGGGGAGAGTATTTGTCCATTCTCCCTGAAGTTGTCGGCCCTATGCAGCCTATTAGCCTTGGTGGCTTAGCGGGAGTCGGCCCCGCGTAAAACACAGCCTGACCTTTAAAATCAAAAGGTGGAAGCTGCCCGGCTTCGATTAGCTCAACTATCTTTTTATGAGCAGCGTCCCTGGCGGTGTAAATTTTCCCGGTGATGTAAACCGCGTCTCCTGAGTTAAGGCCGCTTATCGCTTCATCGCTTATCGGGGTGTGGAGCACCGTCACAGAACGCCCTCCGCGTGCCTTGTGGCGTGGCAGCCGATATTCACCGCGACGGGAAGCCCCGCTATGTGGGTGGGGAAGGTTTCTATGTTCACGCTCAGGGCTGTTGTTTTGCCGCCGAAACCCGCGGGGCCTATGCCAAGCGAATTTATTTTTTCAAGCAATTCTTTTTCCACACCGCGCCAAAACTCATTCGCGTTAAAGGATCCAACGGGTCGTAAAAGAGCTTTCTTGCTTAATAGTGCGCATTTCTCCATAGTCCCGCCGACTCCCACGCCGACAATAACCGGAGGGCAGGGATTGCCGCCGGCTCTTGATACCGTGTCGATAATAAATTTTTTTATTCCCTCAATCCCGTCAGATGGAGTCAGCATGGCCAGGGCGCTCATGTTCTCGCTTCCGAAACCTTTTGGCGCGACAGTTATTTTCATTTTATCGCCTGATGTGATTGAATAATGAATTACCGCCGGGGTGTTATCTTTGGTATTAACCCTGTCAATCGGATCCCTTACCACAGAATTTCTTAAATAGCCTTTTTTGTATCCGCGGCGGACGCCTTCGTTTATCGCTTCTTCCAGGTCACCTGAAAAACGCGCGTCGGTCCCAAGCTCGACAAAAACAACCGCCATGCCGGTATCCTGGCAGATTGGGATCCGCTCTTCCCTCGCGATTTTCGCGTTTTCGAGAATAGCCCCAATTACGTTTTTTCCCAGGGACGATTCTTCGCTGGCAAAACGGTTTGACAGTTCCTGTTCTATGTCATTGTTGAGATAACAATTCGCGTCGATGCATAATTTTTCGACCAGATCGATTACCTGATTGCTGTTTATTTCTTTCATTGCTTGCGTCACTTTGTGTGCATCACTTCGACACCGTCCCAGTCAGGCGGGGGAGGGGTAACTTCGTAGGTTTTGCAGCGCTTGTAGAGGCTTTTGGCGTTGAAATCGCCGGGAAGCAAATTATGGGTAGCCGCGAAATATTTTGCCGCCGTCGCAAAATCGCGCTTGTAATAAAGCTCCATAGCCTTGTTATGGTAGTTCCACGCTTTCGCCTCATTTTCGCCCGGCGCTTTTTTTGCGGTGTAAATTTTTATTCCCCTGGTTTTTCCCTTTACTGCTACAGTATCCAAAAGCCGATAAAAAATCTGCTGGGCTTCACCCGATTTACCCGATTTAATAAGGGCATCATGAAGGGTTTCTGAAATTAATATTTCCGAGTGGTAAGTTTTATTAAGCCCTTCCATGCGGGAAGCAAGGTTTACCATATCGCCGATAACAGTATAATCCATCTTTCTTTCGCTGCCGATATTGCCTACTGTTACGGTTCCGTAGTTAATTCCTATGCCTATGTGGAACTCTGGCTTTCCCAGCTTTATCTGGTTCTCGTTGAAGGCCTTTACGGCTTCGATCATGTCGAGCCCCGAAAGGACGGCTTGCATGGCGTCATCGTCGTGTTTAACGGGAGCGCCCCAGAAGGCCATTATCGCGTCGCCGATGTATTTGTCGACAATCCCGTTCCGGTTCATGATTATGTCAACCTGGCCGGAAAAATATCTGTTAAGCGAATTAACGAGATCGTCCGGAGCCATATTTTCTGAGATGGTTGTAAAGCTCCGAATGTCGGAAAAAAGTATCGCCAGCGTCCTGTTTTCGCCAACCAGCATGGATTCCGGGGAGGCGAAGAATTTATCGATAAGGTCTTTGGGAACGTACTTCTGGAAAATCTGGCGGATCCTCTGTTCTTTTTTGCCAGCCAGAACCGCTTCAAAGGCGTAACGCTTTATTTGGGTATATGCTTTTTCCAGCTCCGAAATCATCAGGTTAAAAGTAGAAGCCAGTTTCCCGGTTTCGTCGTTGTACTCCACCTCTACCCTCGATGAAAGTTCGCCGCTGGAAGTGATGCCGTTCATCGCGTCTACTACCCGTTTCAGGGGATTGGTAAGGTGCCTGGCAAAAAAGATCAGCATTATCGTCCCAAGGATGGAAGTTATTACAAGCACCAGGCCGGTTTGGAAGCGAATCTTGTTCGCGTCCGCGTAAAAACTGTCTTCGTCTTCGGTGAGAAGTATGTACCAGTTAAAGGGCGTGAAATAAAAAGACGTAAATACCCGATCGATCCCTCCCAGAGTAGCGTTATAAAGCCCCTCCTTCTCTTCTTTCAGAATTCTCATAATCCGTTCGCTTTCGTCAGGCGAAATTTCCAGGGGGGAAGTAGATATCGCGATTTTTCCATCGCTATCCAGGGCGAGGATTATTTCTGTGTCGCTTAAAATAATGCCTTTTGCGTAAATAAAGACTGAGTTTTTCGCGGCCTCTGCCATTTCCGGTCGGCCTGAAAAATTATTTTCCAAAAGAAGGTTCCACTGGCCCTCGGCGTACTTTTTAAGCTCGGAGGTTTTAAAAATAAAAAACGACTGCGCCAGGCGCATTATGCCGCTTTGGGCGGCAAAAAATGAAGCCTGTTGGGCTATGCCAAGGGCAAGGACCAGAACAGGCAGTACAACCAAAATAATTTTTGAGCGAATTTTCATTTTGAAAAAAGCTTAGGGTATGGGGAAGTTTTTAGCAATAGGTTCAGGAATTTAAGCCGTGTTATTACGCCGCGTGATTACGCGACAACTGCGTCAGGTTTTTCCATCTCGTAAATGTACCCTGTTTTCATACACATTTCAAAAAGATGGCGGGACATTGGTTCCTCAATGATTTTTTCTCTTCCGTCGCTGATCCTGTAAATGCGAATATTGTAATCATATTCATTCTCGGAAACTATATCAAAGTATTCAATCTTACCTGTCCGGCTCTTTATACAGTAACGCTTCATGCTGTTCCTCCGTCGTTATCATTATCGGAAGAATAAGCTAAAGGTTAAAAGATTTATTCGTTATTCGTATAAAAAGCTTCGCCCAAATCAGCTTGTTGATATCCTGATATAGGAGATTTAAAATAATGCCAATGCTTGTCCGAATTTCCGAAATTATTGCTTTTGCAATGGGTTTTCCCTGCAGTATGCATCAGCGGCGTTGCTTATTTCATCAACAGGCATACCTGTAAATAAATGATCTTTTCGCCATTCTGTATAATCAAAGTATTTTCAATACTTCTCGTCAATGGAAACTGGAATCAGGGCCCATATCCGTGCTCCCCCTGATGCTTCGTTATAATTGTGGTATATTAGGCAAATGAAATATATTGAAGAATGGTTTAATGATTCGATTTTTTGGAAAAATTTTGCCCCTATAATTTTTGATGACAAGCACTGGGCGGAAGTCCCCGATGTCGCGGACAGCGTAACCCGGCTTGCTGGCTTAAGTCTTTATGGCCTGGCTTCACGAGGCGATGGCGGCCCCAGGGCGCTGGATATCTGCTGCGGCATGGGGCGAATCACGGCGGAACTTGCCCGCCGGGGTTTTGCCATGACCGGTGTGGACATAACCGAATCCCTTTTGGAAACCGCCCGTGAAGACGCCGCTTACGAGAATCTTGATATCGAGTATGTCCTGGCCGATGCCCGCTCTTTTGTCCGGCCAGGTTTTTTTGACACGGCAATGAACCTCTATATTTCTTTTGGCTATTTTGATAAACCGGAAGACGATTTGCTGCTGGCGCGGAACGTATATGAATCCCTCAAGCCCGGCGGAACTTTCATCATTGAAACCCTGGGCAAGGAAATTGCCGTCAAGGATTTTATTCCCGGGGAATGGTTTGAAAGGGCAGGGTACACCGTGCTTACCAAATACGAGGCGGTTGATTCCTGGGCTGGCCTTAAAAACCGCTGGATTCTGATCCCCAGCGCCGAAAAGCTCAATGCAAAGAGAGTTGAAAAAACCTTTACTCAACGGCTTTACGCTGCAACGGAATTGCGGGACTTGCTCTTTAAGGCTGGCTTTGCTGGCGTGGATCTTTACGGCGGCTGGGACGAACGCCCCTACGATCAAAACGCGGAAATGCTAATCGCCGTCGGAAGGAAGAGTTGAAAAACATCCCCTTACAAAGGCGTTAAATTTATGCTAAAAAGAAAACCAGATGCTGCGACACTAGCTCATCCGGATAGAGCAACAGCCTTCTAAGCTGTAGGTGGGCCGTTCGAGTCGGCCGTGTCGCAAATTTTTTTAGAGGTGTTTTAAATGATAGAAAAAATCGCCGACAGAAAAACAGGCGTTACATTAAGTTACGGCATGGTAGGCGGCGGGTATGGCTCAATGATCGGCGACACACACCGTAAAGCAATCGCTTTGGATAGCCTGGCGGAAATTGAAGCGGGTTGTTTTTCACGTTCCGCCGAAAACAACACGGCAACCGCCAAAGCTCTGGGTATTGCCATGGATCGCTGCTACAGATCGTTTGAGGAAATGGCCGGGGCGGAAGCTGCCCGGCCTGACAAGATCGATTTTGTTGTAATCGCTACCCACAATGACAGCCATTTTGCGGCGTGCAAGGCTTTCTTAAATAAGGGAATTCATGTTGTTTGCGACAAGCCCCTTACCCTGGAAGTAGCGGAAGCCCAGGAACTGGCGGATATAGCAAAGAAGAACAAATTACTTTTCGCCGTTACTTACACCTACACCGGCTTTCCGGCGGTTAAACAGATAAGAGAGATGATCCGCTCAGGCAGCATCGGCGAAATTCGTTATGTGTATGCCGAGTATTTGCAGAATTGGCTGGCTACTGCCGTTGAAAAAGAAGGTAATAAGCAGGCGAAATGGCGGCTGGATCCGAAAAGCTCCGGAAAAACCAATACCGTGGGGGACATAGGTTCCCATATCGAAAATATGGTTTCCTGCGTAACAGGGCTTAGGATTAAATCCCTATGCGCCAGGCTGGATAAAATTGTTGAAGGCCGCGTTTTGGACGACAACGCGAACATTATGGTTGAATACACAAGCGGCGCGAAAGGCTTTTACTGGCCGTGCCAGGTAGCTATCGGTTACGACAACGGGCTTCGCCTGCGAATTCTGGGCTCGAAAGGCTCAATCCAGTGGACGCAGGAAAATCCCGATTATATCGACCTTTTCAAATTGGGACAGCCAAAGGAATGCTGGGCGCTGGGCGAGGACGGCTTTCATCCCCTCGCGCAAAATCACTCACAAATTCTGTCAAGCCGCCCGGCAGGTTATCATGAGATAATGGGGAATATCTACAAGACCTACATCGGCGCCCTTGCCAAACTCAAGGCAGGCCTAACCGTCAGCGAGGAGGATATGGATTTCCCCGGCGTTGAAATGGGCCTGGATGGGGTCAGGTTTATCAACAAGTGCGCCGAAAGCTCCGAAAAGGGAGCGGTCTGGGTGGATCTATAATTCAACCGACTAGCAGGTTTTAACATGACAGACAATGCACCGCCAGTATTTTCCCGTAAGGCTGTTTTTCTGGAAGCTATAAAATATTCTGTTCCCGTACTGCTTGGCTATATAACCCTCGGCATTGCTTTTGGCCTTGTCGCAACCGGGGCTGGTTATCCGTGGTGGCTTGCCCTTTCAATGAGCCTGTGGATGTATGCCGGAGCGGGACAATTTTTCGCCATTGGGCTTTTTACGGCGGGGACAACCATTTTGGAAGCCTGCCTTATCCAGCTTGTTTTAAATATCCGTCATTCGGCGTACAGCTTTTCCATGCTGAATAAATTTTCAGGCCCTTTTAAGCCCTACCTTATTTTTTCCCTTACCGATGAAACCTTCGCCCTTTTTTCATCCATGCCTGATTTACCGGAGGATAGAAGGCATCTCTTTATGATGTATGTCGCTGTTTTGGATCAATCTTACTGGGTGAGCGGCACGCTTTTGGGAGCCCTTGCAGGGGCGTTAATTCCTTTTGATATGAAGGGGATAAATTTTGCCCTGACCGCCCTCTTTGTTGTTCTGATGATGGAACAAATTAAAGGGGCAAAGAGACCCGGCGTGTTTATTGTCTCCGCCGCCGCCGCCCTGTTGGGCGTATACTTTCTGCCGGGTACGATTTCCCTCCTGGCCGCCCTTGCTTTGGCGCTTGCTCTTTCGGCCATCGTAGAGCGTAACTGGCTTCACGGGAGTGACCATGAATAGCGTTACGGAAGCCCTGGGCATGGTTTTAGCAATGGGAGCGGTGATCTTCTTTTGCAGGGCTTTTCCCTTTCTTTTTTTCTCGCGCAGCAAAGGCGCTGACAGTAACAATGAAAAAAGCGGCATAAAGCGCCTTGGCGGCATAAGCCGCCTTGTTGATTTCGCTGAAAAGATTATCCCTCCGGTGGCTATGACCGTACTGAGTTTCAACATCCTTGGCGCTTCGTTTAAGGCGGATCAAATTGACGGGCTTTTGGTACTTGGCGCCTCGGCAATCACAGCCGTTTTACATTTATGGAAACGCAATTTCCTGATCAGCATTCTTGGCGGAACGGCAGTCTACATGATTCTCTGCAGGCTTTTATAGAAGGCTTATATAGCGGACTCTTGTAATTCATTATCTTGGTGTTATTATTAAGCTATGAGTAAGAAATTTGATCCTGCCGCTTTGTCCGAGTTTGCCCGCTATTACGGTTTTCACTATGACCGCATTGATTCCGCCGCTCTGGTGGAAGATGTGCTTTATGAAATGGAAAGGGGGCTTAATGGGCTGCCGTCCAGCCTTCCCATGATCCCCGCTTATATCAGCCCGGTGTCCAAAATCACGCCGGGAAAAGTTGTAATTGCCCTGGATGCCGGAGGAACCAATCTCCGGGCCGCGCTCGTGGAATTTGATGAAAGCGGCAAGGCTGTGGTCAAGGAAAGCCAGAAGGTTCCAATGCCCGGTACCAGCGGGCCAATAGGCGCTATTCCGTTTTTTGACGAGATTGCCGCGGTAACCGCGCCGCTTATTGAAAAGGCCGAAAAAAAACTGGAAGGGATTGGTTTTTGTTTTTCCTATGCAATGGAGATTACCAAAGAAACGGATGGAATCCTTCTGTCTTTTAGCAAAGAAGTAGACGCTCCGGAGGTAATTGGCAAAGCAATGGGCGCGGGGCTAAGGGAAGCTTTGATCCGGCGAAACGCAAAACCGCCTGAGAAGATAGTCCTCCTGAATGATACGGTGGCAACGCTGTTGTCCGGTTTTTCCGAATTGCCGGCGCATGGCGGCCTTCGCCGGGGAGAGGATAAATACGGCGTGGAGATTGGGCCTGTGGTGGGCTTTATTCTTGGAACGGGATTCAATACCGCGTACCCGGAAAGAAGCATACCAAAAATTAATTTTAATTCCGCCGAGCGTCCGCAAATTGTGGTTTGCGAGTCAGGCAATTTTGCACATCGCTATATCGGGTTTCTTGACAGAGAATATGATAAAACAACCAAATTTCCCGACGCTTATACCCTGGAAAAAGCCGCTTCCGGCGCTTACCTTGGGCCGCTTACGTTCCACATTATTTCGCGGGCTCTGCGTGACGGCGTTTTTAATTTTAATAAAGCGGACGAATTCCTTTCCTGGCCGACACTGCAGACGAAAGACCTGAACGCGTTTATGCACGAGCCGCTTGCCCGCTCCGGCCCCATTGGAGAACTCTTTGGCCTTGACGAAAGGGACGCCCTGACAAGCTTTGCGTATCTCACCTCAATCGTTACCGAACGCGGCGCTATCTTTTCGGCGGCTGTGCTTGCCGCCGCCATTGAAAAAGCCGGAGCGGGTTTTGATCCCTTTGTGCCTGTGCGTGTCGCGGTTGAAGGAACTACCTACATGATTTATAAAGGGATGAGGAGTGCCCTGGAATCGAATCTTCACGTTTTGCTTAACAGGGGCAAGCCGCGCTCTTATGCCATATCTCCGGTGGAACAGGCATCCCTTTTGGGCGCAGCAGTTGCCGCCCTTTCCGCGAACAGCGGGTAGTTATTTAGGGCTTTAATAATCATGGTGATGGTCGATATCCTTCGTGAATAACAGCGTGTCCAAAGAACCCCTTTTCCTGATTGACGCCTACGGCCTTATCTACCGTTCGTATTTCGCTTTTTTAAGCCGACCCCTGATGAATCCGGCGGGGAAAAATGTGTCCGTCTTATTCGGCTTTGCCAGAACCCTGGTTACCCTCATTGATTCAGGCGCGCCTACAATCAAGGACGGCAAAAAGCCTGATGAAGTTTTGACGGGGCAGGAAATTGTTTTGAAAAAGCCACGGAGGCTTGCGGCGGTATTTGATTCGCTCACCCCCACTTTCAGGCATAGGATGTACAGCGAATACAAGGCCACAAGGCAGAAAACGCCGGAAGACCTCCACGCGCAGGTCCCGCTGGTACAGGAATTTCTTGAAGCCATGAACATCCCTTGCCTGAGGGCGGACGGTTATGAAGCGGATGACATTATCGCGACCCTGGCTTTGAAATGCCAGAGCGAAAAGCGGCAGTGCTACATCCTTTCTTCAGACAAAGACCTATTGCAGCTTGTGGGAAGCGGAACCTGGGAGCTAAGGCCAATCAAGGGAACCGCGCAAACTGAAGGCGGCCTGCCGTACGAGCTGGTCGGCCCCGGCGAAGTAAAAAGCGAATGGGGGGTAAACCCCGACAGAGTGCTTGACCTTCTTTCCCTTACCGGCGACAGCTCCGATAACGTTCCGGGGGTCAAGGGCGTGGGGGAAAAGACCGCGGTGAAACTTATGACCCGCTACGGTTCCCTCGACGAGATTTACAAAAACATCGCTGGTATCGAAGGGGCAATCGGGAAAAAGATCGCGGAAGGAAAAGAGAGCGCCTACTTTTCGCGCTCCCTTATAAAACTGGACAGCGCCGTTCCCCTCGCGATAAAAGAAATAGACGCTCTTTCTATCGAAGGAATTGACCGCACAGCCGGCGCGCGGGTTTTGCT
>Ga0268262_10007025_pt1 | contig 10617 bp, 9 predicted proteins | sample TergutNc150P3_FD_190354 | JGI IMG/M metagenome (GOLD analysis project Ga0268262, IMG submission 190354) | Nasutitermes corniger P3 segment gut microbial community from laboratory colony in Florida, USA - Nc150 P3 (SPAdes) (version 2) | ecosystem: Host-associated > Arthropoda: Insects > Digestive...
CTCTTTGGTAGATATTGAAAAATTTAAATACGAAGATATTAATTACGAATTTTTCAATGAAAATAATGAGAGGCTGCATTGCGTGCACGCTCAAAAAGACAATTTATATTTTTGGAAAAATAATGAGTTATATAAATTTAGTATGGAGCAATTATGAATAGTAAATTAAACATCTTGCATATGTTTTTCCCAGTTTTATTCCGTGAGAAAGTTTATCAGCAATATAAGGGGATTTGTCGTAGTCCCAAAAACGCCTTAAATAGTCGTTTAAAACTCAACTTCTTTAAAACCTTTCTTAACGATAGTATCCACTAATCCCCGGTCTTTTAAGATTTTTTCAATTTTTAGCACGTCCTGAATAGTAAGCTCTGACGCATAACAAACTCCTTCCACAAGCGGAGGGTAGAATCTTGCTCATACCTTTTGCTCATAGTTTAAAGAAATTAGTTGAACGCCAGTTTTCTGGTAGTTCAGAAATAGTAAGCTAATTCCTTATGACATAACGAATTAGCTCAATTTCCCCAGGGAGGATTTGAACCCCCACAAGCAGATCCAGAGTCTGCCGTGCTACCATTACACAACCGGGGAATGTATCTAAATGCTAAGGATACATAGGCTGTCTTGGGATAAATCCTAGCTAAAACATGATAATATGTCAACTATATAAAAATGCAAAAATTTATTACATGCAGTCTGCTTTGACAAAAAATGTATTTTAATGTATTCTTATATAAAGCGTTGCAAATTCGGTGAAATTTTCAAATATTCTGTATTATGTCTTTATCGAAAAGGAGCGCATTATGAAGAATAAAAAGCTTTTTAAAATAGTTTCAAATATATTGGCAGGACTGCTGATTTTTACGGCCTGTACCGGCGGCGGTACCGGGGGTACTGTTTCTTATGACAACCTTGAGGCAACAATTGCTGAAGCGGAGGGCGAATTTGATCTTGCGACCGTTTCTGTAAACGGAAATGACGTGCCGCTTGGAACATATTGGGTTACGGTATCGGATAAAGCCGAATTTGAAACTGCAATTGAATTGGCAAAGGCCGCGCTTAATTCTGCCAGTCAAGTTGTTGTTAATAAAGCAATTAGAGATCTGGCGAATAAAATTGAAGATTTTATAAATGCAAGGCAGCCGGGAACCGCCGCTCCTGTTAACAAAACCGGTTTGTACGCTAAAATCGCAGAAGCGGAAATGGAAAAATTATTTGCAGTTGTAGCTTCATCTCCGGAAGAAGTCGCCCAGGGCAGGAAGTTTGTTTCACAATCGGAAATGGGCGCTTTTGAAACTGTCATTACACAGGCTAAAAATACCCTCACATCATCCGGTCAGGATATAGTAAATACTATGTCAAACTTGTTGAATACAAAGATTACCGTATTTAAATCCGCACAAGATGACGGAACAAAATCGTCAGGTTTTACCCAAAAAGACCTTAGCGATTTACTTGAGTCTGCAAATACCCTAAAAGATAAAATTAAAACAAGTAACAGCAACGGAGACGATATCGGCCCTGCGGAATACTGGGTTAACCAGAATTATTATTTCGATTTTAACAGCGCTTTTAACAATGCAATCACCGCGGTGTCAAATCCGCCCGATAATATTGACAATGTTTATTTTCTCCTTGTTTCAACCATGAATACAATCAACACATATAAAAAATTTGGGTCAACGGCTGATAAAAATTCCCTGTTTGACGCTATTCGGGCCGCGGATACGGTAAAAGCGGGAGTTGTGGTTGCGACAAGCGCGGCGGAGGCGCCTTCCGGTTCCAAATGGGCTTCCTATCCGCAATGGGCGCCGTTTAATACCGCTTATACCAATGCGCTAAATACGGCAAATGCCCCTAACGCGGCAAAAAATGATGTTGCCGCCAAAACATCCGCGCTGACATCCGCGATAAATAACTTTAACTCGGTTTTAAACAACAATGGTCCCGGTACAAGACCAAATACCATCACTATTGACGGGTTCCCTTATAATTACAATGGCTGCCAAATTGATGTTTATCTGTTTGCAAGCCCGAATATTTTAATTGGGGAACATCAATGCTACGGGTCTGGGACAGTTCAATACAGCGCGCCGGAAGGAATAAAATTGAATCCCAGGAGCGGTACAACATGGAACGGCGGTTCATGGTATGTGGTCTTTGTAATTAATAAGGAGCCTATACAGTATTACATCAGCAAATCGACGGTTCGTTTTACCGCCGCTTTAAACGTGGCGACGCATTTTATCGATTATAAAGAATACGCTTTTAAATATACATTTAACGATATTGCGGCAGGAATGGGAGTGTCTTCAAACGGAATAACAATGGACGAATTTTATCGGTATTTGGAAGGTATGACCTATGAACAAACGCTTAATTCGGGATTATTACCGGGACAACTCTATAAGGACGAGGCGCTGACACGGCCATTTAGCGGCGGCGACAGGTTATATGCTAATACCGGGATTTACTGCGGGTTTCCTCTGATAGTAAATCACGGTACAAAAATCGGCGAAATCAAAGGTACAATTACTTTAACCGAGGTTCCAAACCCGGCGCCGCTGGTGTATATTTCGGTTAAAAGTTCTAATGCATATTGGTACAGTAATAAAAGCCGGATAAATTTAAAATCGGGTTCCGGTGTTATTACAGATATTAATTGGTCAATCCCCATATACGATGAAGATAACTTTTCCCCTTCAAACGGGAGTTTCACTCTTTATGTCAGACCTGCGGGCAGTAAAAATGAATCCCAAATTAATATTCCGGTCACTAAATATATCAGCGGCGTAAACTCCAATGTGGGCAATCTGGGTCCGGTCAGTATTAATTATATAGGCTCAAATGTAATACCGCTTACAGCCAATACCTGGAAAAATGGAAGCATTATTAAATACGGGGATGTTGACTGGTATTCCATAAATGTTACCAAGGGAAATACATATTACCTTTGGTGGAACGACAAGTATGAGGGAGACAGCAGTAAGACATTAGATATTGATGTTTATGTCTACGATAGCAATAATAATCCGATTTTTTTAGAAGACCATGATGACGCATGGTTCAGTCCGGTTTCATTTACCGCAAGTTCAACAGGTACGGTTACTGTCAGGGTACGCGCAATTGATGATGGATCGTATACCGGAACATACGCCATTGTATACAACACAAGCGGCGTCAGACCGGTCAATTAAGCCGCGAATATCACGAACTTTTAGTACATATCTTGTTGTTTGCGTTGGTTAGTGGTAGAAATTCTTCTTATCGATCATCTTTAATGGTGTTTTTTCCTATAAACAGGTAAGAATTTGTAAAGAATTCGCCGATGATCAATAAGAATAACCGCAAATTTAAGCAAATTTCGGTTAGAATTGTATTGGGGAGGTTTTTGGAATGTCTGATAGTGATGATCTGGATCTTGATAGCGGTGATGCCCCGGAAGCGGGAGGCGCTGCCAAGAAAAGAGGCGGCGGGCTTGGCAGCTTGCTGCCGACTATTTTAAAGTTTGTGGCTATTGGCCTGGGCGCGTTAATTTTTATAGTTACTGTCTGTATTATTACCGTAAATATCTTAAATAAGGGCGGTAAATCCCAAACAGTTATCGCAGACCCCGCTTCCCCTTATGTGGGTAAGAGGCCGGAGTATAATTATTTTGATATGATTGGCTCCATGTCCGTCAAAACGAAGGATTTCCCAGTTAGTTCTACGGTCAGCGTGGAAATGATAATCGGCTACGATTTGAACGATAATAACGCGTCGGCTGAATTAACCAGCAGACGTTATGAATTACGCGACTTTGTAAGGCGCTTTTTTGCCTCAAAAACAGCCGCGGAACTCGCGCCCGAGAGGGAAGAAGAGTTGAAATACGAAATCCGTGAACAGTTGAATACCCGTTTTTTGGATACGGCGCGGGCGCGGATTATTTTGTTCAATAAGTTAGACGTAATGGAGAATTTCTAGCATGACCGTATTTATGCGGTCAGACTTACTCTTGTCAAGAGTGAAAGATAAGTTTATTATGATAAAAAGGGAGCTTCAAGGGCAATTATGACAGAAGTTCTGTCACAGGATGAGATAGACCAGCTTTTAACCGCAATTAACGCCGGAGATACCGAGCCTGAAGACTTTAGGCCGGCCGCGGACAGCCGGAAAATCAAAATATATGACTTTAAACGCCCCGACAAATTCTCCAAGGAACAGATCCGTACCGTATCAATAATGCACGAAACTTTCGCCCGCTTAACCACGACAAGCCTTTCCGCCCAGCTTCGCAGTATGGTTCACGTCCATGTCGCTTCGGTAGATCAGCTGACCTATGAGGAATTTATCCGCTCCATTCCTACTCCTACAACTTTGGCAATTATCAATATGGACCCCCTCAAGGGAAACGCTATTTTGGAAATAGACCCCGCGATTACCTTCTCAATAATCGACCGTCTTTTTGGCGGTACGGGCGAAGGCACCAAATCCCAGCATGAATTGACGGATATTGAACAGTCGGTAATGGAAGGGATTATCGTCCGTATTTTAGGGAATATGCGCGAAGCGTGGACTACGGTTATCGACCTGCGCCCGCGCCTTGGGCAGATTGACACCAATCCGCAGTTTGCGCAGATTGTGCCTCCTACGGAAATGGTCGTTCTTGTAACGCTTGAAACAAAGGTAGGAGATGTGGAAGGCATGATGAACTTCTGTATTCCCTACCTTACAATAGAGCCGATAATCGGCAAATTGTCAGCCCAATTCTGGTATTCTTCGGTACGCCGTAACGCCACTACGGAAAATCTCAATGTTCTAAAGGATAAGCTCGCAACGGTCGATGTTAATGTAACAGCCGAAATTGGAAAGATAAATGTGCCTGTCCGGGACGTTCTTTCATTACAGATTGGGGATGTAATAAGGCTATACAATACACGTATTGGCGATCCCTATTCACTTAACATCGGCTCAAGGAAAAAGTTTCTGTGCCGCCCCGGCATTATCGGGAAAAAAATAGCGGTTCAGATAACGCAGAAAATAGACGAGCTTGTGCATGAAGAATTTGAAGAGCTCGCGTCTGAAGGAGATGAATTATGATGAGCGATGGCGCACTTTCGCAGGATGAGATAGACGCATTATTGTCCGGTGTAGATTCATCGTCAAGCAGTCATAGCAGCGCGCCCGCGGCGACAATGGCGCCTCCTGCCGCGGCCGCTTTTGACGTTGACTCGCTTGAAAAGTTTTTTTCTTCAACTACGGGCGCTCTTTCTTCCAATCTTGCGGCTCTTACAGGCACGACCGTAACTCTTGTAGGCCCTGAAGTCCAGGCTACGTCGCGCGACAATATGTTGACTCTGCTGCCCGGCATGGTTACCGTGGTAAATACCAATTTTACTTCAGGTTTCCCAGGCGAGCATTGTTTCATTTTCTCTGAAGAATCAGCCAAGGCTATTGCAAGCCTTATGACTAAAGAGAGCGATATTCAACTTGATGAGATGGCGATGTCCGTTATCGGAGAAGTCGTTTCTCAAATTGCGGGAACTCAAATTACCGCTCTTACCGACAAAACCGGAAATAAATCGATAGCTTCCGCTTCTCCGACCGCGGCTAATGTTCCAAAAGCCGCTGCGGCGCTTCCTGCCGGTACTTTTGCCGTTATGACTTACGGCCTTGATATGGGCGACGGGCTTTCCCACCAGATATGGGAAGTTTTAGGTCCGTCTCCAGCCGCCGATATTTCAAGCGGTTTAAGCGGCAAGGCGCAAGCGGCTCCGGCGGGAATGGGAGGCGGTATGGGAATGCAAAATATGGGGGGCATGGGAATGCAAGGAATGAATATGGGAGGAATGGGTATGGGTCAAGGTGGTAATATTGGATCTGCCAATGTGCAGCCTGTACAGTTCCCCAATTTGATGCAGCCGCGTCTTGGCCCTCACGAAGCGGGCAATATCGGCCTTATCATGGACGTCTCCATGGAGATGACCGTAGAACTTGGCCGCACGCGCAAACTGATAAAAGAAATTTTAGGCATGGGCGAAGGCACGATTATCGAGCTTGATAAACTTGCCGGTGAACCCGTGGATATTCTTGTTAACCATAAACTTATCGCCAAGGGCGAAGTTGTGGTCATTGATGAAAACTTCGGCGTGCGCGTAACGGAGATTGTGTCCCCGATGGAACGCATTAACGATATGGGGTATAATTAGTTTGTATGCGCCATTAAAACGGCGCATACAAACCCGTTAAGCGACATTGCTGCGCAACGCCGCTTAACGCGGCGGTTTACAACATTCAGCCTGCGGCTGAACGTCGTAAACCGCCGTTGGGGGAAGAGAAAGGATTTTTGGAGACGGGGTGCGCCGTCTTTTTTTTTGCGTATGAAGAAAAAATATATAGTAAATGTTTTTATGCTATTTATAGCGGTGATATTATTTTACTCATGTATATCTGAACCAAGAGAAGGTATATATAAAAATTATACTTATGAAGAGATAATAAAAAAGCACGGTAATCCAAAATATGATAATATTTATGATATAGACAATAATTTTGAACCGGGTTTTATAGAGCCAAATTATGCGTTATATTTTTCAAAAGAGGAGTTGGAAAACGGCTCGCAAGTTAGAAAATTAATATGGGAAAATATATTTAATTACAGAAAGATAATTTGGTTAAAAAATGTTAACGGACAATGGATAGCGTTTGATTCATTGGAATATAATAGTAAATATATTGCTTTTTAAAATAATTATTGACAAAAGAATAAAAAAGGATAATAATGTTTAGAATCTACCGTGAAATAAACAGGTGGGAACAAAAGGAGCAAAAAATGAATAAAAGAATAATAGTTATCCTGTTGGTATTGTTTTTAACAGGTAACATTTTCGGGCAAGGACTTGGTTTTCAAGCCATAGAAAACGGCGGAAAAGTAACCATAACAGGATACACCGGAAACGAGAAAAACCTCACAATACCTGGAACAGCCAATGGAATGCCCATTGTCGCAATTGGAAAAGAGGCTTTTCGCGGTAAAGGACTTATAAGCATAACTATTCCAGCCAGTGTTACTGCCATTGAAGCTTTCGCATTTGCTGACAACAATCAATTGACCAATATTACTATTGGAGCGAATGTAACATTGGTTGCGGAAATCAATTCCTGGGGCGAGGGCACATTTTCATTTGGTTATGGTTTTGATAATGCATACAACAACGGCGGTAAACCGGCGGGATCGTACAAAAGAGACAGTACCCAAAGTACTATATGGGGCATGACAAGCGGCGATTATCTGTATATTGGTTCTAACATTACCCGTTACATCGGTTCCGGCGGCGCGGTAACAATACCGTCAACCATAAATGGAACGCCTGTCACTTCCATTGAGAGTAGCGCATTTTATGATAAACGGCTGACCAGCGTAATCATACCCAACAGCGTTTTAATTATTGGAACTAACGCCTTTTTAAACAATCAACTGACCAGCGTCACCATAGGCAACAGTGTTAAAACTATTGGAGAGAACGCATTTTCAAGAAACCGGCTGACCAGTTTAACCATACCTAACAGCGTTACAAATATTGGGAATTCCGCATTTTCAAGCAACCAGTTGACAAGTGTAACCATAGGCAACGGCGTTACATCCATCGGCGCCGGCGCATTCAGCGGTAACCGACTGACCAGTGTTACGATAGGCAGCAGTGTAACTACCATTGGCGGTGAAGCGTTTAGAAGCAATCTACTGACCAGCGTTGTCATACCTAACAGTGTTTCAACCATTGGGGATTATGCGTTTGCCGATAACCAACTAATCAGTATTACTATTGGACCAAATGTACAATTGCTGGGAGGCCCCAGCGACGCATTTCCCAGGTCCTTTGTAGATGCCTATAATGGCGTCGCTGGAACATATACCCGAGCAAGCACGAGCAGCGACACGTGGACTAAAGGCACATTTACTTTTTAGATAACGCAACAGTAACAAACACAAAATCCTCTAATTTCGAGGTTCGTGGTAAAAGAAATTATCCCTCTTTGTGATCTTTGTACCTTTGTGTTCTTAGTGTAAAATCTTCCGAAATTATTTACTGCCACACAGTCCAACGACAAAATTTACAAAACTTTCAAAATACTGCGGGCTTAAACGCGAAGGTGTGTCTTTCGCGTTATTCATATTACGCCATGTTTCAGGCAGATTGCGGTATTCCGCGGGAGCTTTAACTTCGCCTGATATAATCAGATTTCCAAAATCGGGACGGTCACGTAACAGAGTCTCATATAGAGCGGCTTCATTGTCGGGGAGCATGGTAACGGTCTGGGCGGCGAGGCCTGCGCGCAGGAATCCTACGTCGTCGGAGAACGGGGTAGGGGCGAGCAGTACCTTTTCAAGGCGCAGCTGCTGGGCGGTTTCCAAAGCGTGATTTCGCAGGGAGGCGATTATTTCTCTTACATTGCGAATGTTGGGGTAGTTTCCGTTCTCACTGCCCGATTTTAAAATTAAATCCGTCGTTGTGGAAATAATAAATACGCCGCCCGTGCCGCACGCGTCAAAATTAAAAATTTTTGCCTTTTCAAGCCCCCAGCTCTTTATTTTTTTTGCCAGGGTGAACGAGCCTTGTTTTTCAAAGCCTTCGCCCGCGGATAATTCTTCCTTGTCCGTAAATACAATCATCCAGCGGTCAATGTTTTTTTGCGCCAGAGTGACGGCGGCTTTTAATAAATGAAATACTGCGATGCTGTTGTCATTTGCGCCGGGGCTGCCAGTTACGCGGTCATAGTGGGCGGAAAAAAGATACGGGTCTGTGCCGCTAAATGGGAAAATGCCACCTGCGGCGCGAAGGGATTTTTGGCCGGGAGGGAAAATAAAAATATGACGATTTTCCTCCACGGAAATAACGGTAGAATTGAATTTTAACGCTGATATTGCGTCCAATAAAATCGCGTAACGGTCGGCGTCCTCGGCTATGAAGTCAAAATAACGGTCGTATGGGCCGTGTTTTGCCCATTCAGGCGTTTTTATGTTAAGACTATCATTTTTTTTCACGCGGTTATTTTTTCCGCCTTAAATGAATATGAGGGAGTGACAAGTTCCTGCTGGGTGTCAATTATTTTCAGTTCTATCAGCGCGCCGCTTTTTGCGTTAGCCGCTTTAAAACTTGTCTCTAAAATGCCAAAGACGGACGCCGTGCACAACTCCAAAGTTTTTTTAAGGTCTTTGGTTTCAAGATACCGCGATAAAAACACCGCCGCGGTCATGTCCCCTGTTCCCGCGACGTCCTTGCCAAGCGGCAATTCGGGAGTTGTAATTTTATATATTTCTTTTTTATCGGAGGCAATCATGGAAAGCTCCCCTTCTTTTTCCTTGTAACTTGTTACAAGCACAATGGAAGGACCCATTTCATGCAGGATATTTATCGCTTTAAGCGTATCGGTTATATTTTGCGTATTTATTCCCGTTATAGCGTCAAGTTCAAACTGGTTTGGCGTTAATATATCGGCAAGCGGTATAAGCTCTTTGTTAAAAATACCGGGGATATCAGGCTTTACGTAAAAACCGCGCCCCACGTCGCCCATTACGGGATCGCAGGCGTAAAGCGCGTTAGGTGATTGGCTTCGTACTTTTTTAACGGCGTCTACAATGGCCATGGCGACGGATGCGTCGCCCAAATAGCCTGAGAGTACGGCCTCACAGCGGTTTAACACGCCTCTTTCTTCAAGTCCTGTAACAAGATCGGCTGCAAGTTCCGCGCCCAGAACCTTGCCTTTCCATGAGCCGTAACCCGTGTGGTTGGAAAACTCAACCGTGTTAATTGCCCAAACTTCCCTGCCAAGCCTTTGCAGCGGAAAAACCGCCGCCGTATTTCCGGCGTATCCGAAAACTACATGAGATTGAATTGATAAAACCGCCATGTTATTTTTTCCTTCTTTGTAGAGTATGCGGTTTTTTTATGTTATATACAAGTATGCGATAGCGCGATGTATACTTAAAAAATTTGTTTAATACGGGCAGACAGGCGCGCCGGAAAAACTCTGGGAGAATTCGTCTACGAGCCTGTTGTACCATTTTGCCCTCTTAAATTAAAATTATTAACGTAGCGTTTTATTCCTTTATAAAGCAGTACAACACTTTTATTTTTATACAGGTAGTTAAGTGTAATACGGACTAAAAGTATATCTAAAGATAATGTGTTGACAGTATTAAGTAAATGGATAATAATACTAGTAATGGAGATAAAATATGATTTTTTTTACGGCAGATACACATTTTCATCATGCGGATAGTATAAAGTATTTTGGAAGGCCATTTAAGGATATTGAACATATGAATAATACATTAATCCAAAATTGGAATGAATGTGTAAAAAAAAATGACGAAGTTTATATTTTAGGTGATTTATCAATTAGTCATAGTGGCCTTGAAGCAGAAAAAATACTAACGGAACTAAATGGAAAAAAGTATTTAATAAAAGGCAACCATGAACATTATCTTGAGGATTCAAATTTCAATATTGCCAATTTTGAATGGATTAAAGATTATTATGTTCTTGAGCATCAGAACCAAAAATTCGTATTATTTCATTATCCGATATTTGTGTGGGATGGCTTTTTTGAGAATACTGCAATACATTTATATGGCCATGT
>Ga0268262_10007026_pt1 | contig 10617 bp, 6 predicted proteins | sample TergutNc150P3_FD_190354 | JGI IMG/M metagenome (GOLD analysis project Ga0268262, IMG submission 190354) | Nasutitermes corniger P3 segment gut microbial community from laboratory colony in Florida, USA - Nc150 P3 (SPAdes) (version 2) | ecosystem: Host-associated > Arthropoda: Insects > Digestive...
CGGCCCGCGCCGCACGGAAAAACTTCCCCTGGACTGATCCCAGATAAGCGTTCCGGTGAGATCCGCGGGCAGGAGGTCGGGGGTAAACTGTATGCGTTTGAACTCAAGCCCGGTGATCTGCGCCAGGCTTTTAACCGCCAATGTTTTCGCCAGCCCCGGCACTCCCTCAAGGAGGATATGTCCGCCGGCAATAAGCGCGGTTAATAATCCGTCAACCATTTCCCGCTGTCCGACGATCCGTTTCGCCAACTCCCTTCTGCAGGCGTCAATCAGCGAAGCGCCCTGGGACAGCATACTGTCTTTTTCCATAATGCTATTAGCGGCAATAGGACTCGGACCTATGACCGAACGGATATGAGCCGTTTGCTCTACCAACTGAGCTATGCCGCCTGAACTATGTTCAATATGCCAAAAAACAGACGCTTGGTCAATGGGCTCGGGTCTTACACCAGCTTAAACTCGATTGCCGCCTGGCTAAGGGCCTTGCTCCAGTGGGGCTGTTTGAGGTACTGCTGGCGGGTTTCGGGGTCGTCTATGCGGCTTGCGCGGTTTTGAAGGCGGTTGAAGGCGGTGCTGACGGCTGTGCTGATGTCTACCTGGCTTGCCCCTGTTTGTTTGAGAACCTGGTATAAGGCGTAATGGAAAAAGAGGTCGTTTGTGTCAATTTCCGGGAACTGGCCTTTTCTAATCACCTGCTGCATGGCGCTTTGGGTTTCCGAGGCTTTGTTTCGCGCTAAGACGCCTTGCGTCAGGCCGTTTTGGATCAGGCCGCTTTGCGCCAGCGCCTGCCATGCGCCGAGCATTCTTTCCCGCAGATCCGCTTGTGAAAAATACAGTAACTCGCATTGCGCGAAGCCGCTGCGCCAGTCGGGCAGCTCGGTGTAAACAAAATTATCCTCATTATCGCCGGAGCCTGACAGGTTTTGTAACAGTTCTTCCATTTTCGCGTACTCACCCGCGAAATAAAGTCCCTCAAGCTGAAAAATACCGGAGTCGCGCTCGGCGTTTTCTGTTTTAGCGTATGAGATAGGCCGGCCCTCGGCCTGCTCTTCGTTTTTTAAATTGGTCTTGGCGCGATAAGCCCAGACCTCAAGCAGGTTTTGTTTCTCGGGGCTGTTCTCAAGGTTTGGGTTTTTAAGAATATCATCAAAAATATCAGCGGCCTGTTGGTAAAAGCCGGATTCAAAGGCGAGGCGCCCCTCAAGGAAACGGGAGCGATCCGCCCAGTCCGGGTTTCCGGCTTCCAGAAAATGCTTTTGCGCCCTTTCGGCGTACTTTTTAGACAGCGACAGGTTGCCGTACAGTAACTGCACAGCGGCGGCGTAATAGCTCGCCATGCCTGTCTCATGCGGCTCTCCGGATATCGCCGCGTTCTCAAGCGCGAAGCCAATATAGTTGATAGTCTCGTTTACGCGTTTTTGTGAAAGGCTCGCGAGGGCCATGAGCCTGTATGATTTCGCCAGACATACGCTGCCGCTTTTCTGGCTGATCATGGCGGCCTTTTTGGCGAATTCCAGAGACGAGTCATTGTCACGAAGGCCAAGCCTGTATAAAGAATAGTTTATTTCTATCTGCGCTTTAAGCAGGGGGAAGGCCTGACAATCAGGCGCTTTGGCTAAGAATGCCGCTTCAATCTTTTTCGCGCCGCCAAAACGCAGGGCGATAAGCGTCCCGGTTATATAGCGAATAACGCTGTCGCGTTCCTGTCCCGCTATTTTCCTGAAAACCCCGTTATCAAGGGCCTTTTCAAGCTCGGGCCCGTTTTCGGCGTTTAACTCGTTGTGAATCGAAAGAAGTATAAGGTTATCGTCAATTTTATCAGCGGCCCCGAGTTTTTCCATGATTTCCAGCAGGGAAACGCAGGGGTTTATTTTTTTCTGTTCCACCCACGCCAATAGGCGGTCGCAGACATGGGCCTTCAGGGCGTCTTTCTTTTCGCCTAACGCGGCTTCGGCCTGCTCGCGGAAAAGCTCGTTCCAGGGGCGGGGATCAAGGGCGGTGTCAATCACATTGAGGGTGTACATTAACGAGATGGTGCGGCTTATCACCGCGGGGCTTTTTCCCGTTTCCTCAAGCAGGCTGGGGATATTTTCAGGCGGGAAAAACATTCCGAGCAGCGAGCAGACATAGCCCAATTCCCATATATCAAAAGGAAGGCCGGAGTATTGTGAAGGCGCGTCAGAATCAGATCCGGCGTTGATCATGCGCGGAAACAGGGATTCCCATTGGCTTAAAGAGGCGCCGTTAATTTCCGCGGGGCATATCCCTATCAGATGTATGTCCTGCGTGGCGCGCAGCGTTTCTATAACTACCTTCGCCGCGTCATTTTCAGCGAGGTGTAAGTTTTCCAGTATCACGATAGGCGGCTTTCCGGCTTTTCCGGCGATATCGCGGTACAGCCCAAGCAGTAAAACCAGGAACTCCCTCGCCTTGATGATCGAGTAAGGGGAAGGCTTTTCCCTCAGGCGTTCCCTGAAAAGGAATTCCCAGTCGCCAGTAATTTTTTTCTCTGTCTCTGGTGGTATCAAGTCCGGCGAGGAGCGCATCCACTGGGCGAACGCGTCCGTAATGGCGCAGAGCCCGCCGCCGCCGAAGCGGACAAACAGCGGAGGTACCTCGTTCCTCTCGCTTCCATAATTGAAGGAAGCCCCCTGAAGGTATATTTCCGTCCTCTTTCCCTTTAAGGCCCGCCCCGAATAAAGCACCGATGAATGGCGGCCCCAGCTGTCCGGGAAGGCGGCCGTCTTTCCAAGCGGCAGGCTGTTTCTGGCGGCGGGGACGATTATTTTTACTTCTTTCAGTATCGAGTAAGCGTCGCAGCCGAGCGCGGCGGCTTTTGGCGGCCATTCTTTTTTCGCTTCAACAGAGATATACGACCTCATGGCCTCGGCTATCGCCTGATCTATGAATATCCCGCCCCCGGCCCAGGCGCCCGCCATTATGCGGCACATGGCTTCGGGCTTCTCAAGGCTGTTCATTCCCAGTATCAGCGCGTATCCATGCAGCTCGTCGGTCGTTTCTTCCAGTATCTGCCTCATTAACTCTATAAACAACAGCATATCAAGCCAAAAACCAAAGGAATTTTCATCAAAAGCCGCCTGTATCATGCGCTGGTCCTTTGTTATTTGCCCTCCGGCCTGTTTTACCGCCAGAATAGTCCTGGCTTCCAGCAGGGAAATCAGATCAGGCCGGGTACGCTGTAATTGGGGCTTGAACCGGAGGAAAAAGGACATTTGTATCATAATCGTATTATCGGCAGTTAGGAATAAGCAGATAATGGGGAGTAGGGAGTTGGGAGCGGGAGTCGGGTTTTAGGGGGGTAGGGCGCGGAGTTTGACGAGTAATTGATGATTTCTATTAGTTTTTTGATAAAGTTATGGTAAAATTATGGTTAGTAAGAGGATTTTCTCATATCAATTATTTTGGTGGGTAATAGACGGGTGGGCCGACATGACATATTACAGTGAAATTAGATCCGATGGTAGCACATGGTACGTAACATTAAACAACATTTTAATGGTTCATTGTAATCTTGGTTGGAACGGAAACTCCGATGGTTGGTACATCTTTGGGATTTTTGATGCATACAACACTTTCTTTTCGGATCCACCTATCCGCACTGTCTTGGAAGGCTATAAAAATTTTTCAATGAACACCGAGATGTTAATTCCAAAGAAGAAATGATTGAGGAATGATATATGAAGAAAATGCTTATTGTTTTGATGGTAGGCGGTATTATTTCCTGTGCAAATAACCACACAAATACCCGCACATTTGATTTGGACGAGTTTGATTCCAAAATGGCATCTTGGAAAGCGTTGAATATAGATGCCTATCGCTTTACGGCTGAATCCTACGCTTCTTATTGTCCGACGATACCTGTTACCGTTACGGTGTTACCTGGCGTGGAACCGGATTTAACATATGAACAAGATGATATTAAAGATAATTCTGGATATATGTATGAATTATCCAGAGGAAACCCATTCCCTCCGTTTTATGGATTAACAATTGATGCATTATTTGATTCCATAAGGAAAACAATTCTTAACTCATCGAAGGGCGATATTGGTTCAATACGGTATAACAAAGAATCCTATTATCCCGAATATTTTAGTATCGATCATGGTGGAAAGGGCGGTCAAGCTGTTTTGGAAATAACATATTTTGAAATTTTGCAATGACCGCGCCCGGTGCCTGATACCCTGTAGCAAATTAACTTTGATCCCTAGTCCCTGGTCCCTTTATTATGATATATTTATATTTGTTGGAGGTTATTATGGCTGTATCACTTAAAGGGCGATCCCTGCTTACCTGGCTGGATTATTCGGCTGAGGAGATTCAGTATCTTCTGGATCTTTCAAAAAAAATTAAAGCCGAGAGCAAGAACGGTGTCACATACCAGCGTTTCGCGGGCAAAACCCTGGCCATGATATTTGAGAAGCGCTCCACGCGGACCCGCTGTTCTTTTGAGACGGCCTTCGGCGAGGAAGGGGGGCATCCTGTCTTTCTCTCCACCATGGACTTGCAGCTTGGCGCGAAGGAATCCGTTGAGGATACGGCGCGGGTGCTTGGCAGGATGTTCAGCGCGATACAGTTCAGGGGATTCAAGCAGGAAACTGTCGAAACCCTTTCCAGATACTCAGGTATTCCCGTGTATAACGGCCTTACGGACGATTTCCATCCGACCCAGGCTTTGGCGGACATTATGACCCTGGAGGAGAATTTTGGCGAGGCCAAGGGAAAGATGCTCTGTTATGTCGGCGACGGGCGCAACAACGTGTCCAGTTCCCTCATGGTGATTTCAGCGAAACTGGGTTTGAACTATACCGTTATCACCCCGCCCGAGCTTTCCCCGGATCCTGTTCTTTGGGAAAAGTGCGCCTCTTTGGCCTCCGATTCAGGGGCGAATATAAATGTCAGCAGTAACGTTTCTTCCGTTTCAGGCGCGGACGCGATTTACACCGACGTGTGGGTATCAATGGGCGAGGACAGCAAAAGGGAGGAACGCGTAAGGCTCCTCTCCCCCTATCAGGTGAACCACGCGCTGATGCATAAAACAGGCCGCCAGGATACCATATTTCTCCACTGCCTTCCCGCGGTAAAAGACGAGGAAGTAACAATCGGAGTTATAGACGGCCCTCAGAGCCGCGTCTGGGATCAGGCGGAAAACCGCAAACACACAATAAAAGCGATAATGCTGGCGACCCTGAACGGTTAGCCCATTAGCCCATTATAACGTTGACTTCGTGGGTCTTACCGTCTCCAAGCGCCGGCAGTAAAGCCCCTTTAATTGGCTTTCCGTCCAGTGTAACGGACTTAACGCCTTTTTCCACTCCGGCCTTATTGTCAACAGTGATATTGTAGTAGGCTCCCCTGAAATGGCGTCTAACGCTGAATCCCTTCATGTCCTTTGGAACGCATGGGTCTATGAGCAGGCCGTCGTATACGGGACGCAGGCCAAGTATATACTGCGAAATGCTGACGAAAGTCCAGGCCGCCGTTCCGGTGAGCCATGAGTTTTTAGCCTCGCCGAATTTCGGCGCGTCTTTTCCAGCGATCATCTGCGCGTACACGTAGGGCTCCATGCGGCGAAGGCCGGAGTCATCCTCGCGGTAAGCCGGGCATATTTTTGTGTATGTCTCAAAGGCCCTGGAACCGTGCCCCAGTCTTGTTTCAGCGATGGTAACCCAGGGGTTGTTGTGGCAGAAGATGCCGGCGTTTTCCTTGTAGCCCGGCGGGTATGACGATATTTCGCCAAGCTCAAGATGGTATTCCTTGTAAGGCGGCTGCTGCAGAACAATCCCGTATTTGGTGTCCAGTTTTTCTTTTACTGAGTTGAGGGCTTTTTCCGCGCGGCCGTCATCCAGACCTATGCCCGCCATTACCGCGAAGCCGTTTGATTCGATAAATATCTGCCCGTCCTCACATTCATGGCTGCCGATTTTTTTGCCGTGCGCGTCATAGGCCCGCAGGAACCATTCTCCGTCCCAGCCGTGTTTTTTTACCGTTTCGATCATGAGGGCAATCGCCTTGTCCGCCTTGTCGGCTTCTTCGGCGCGGCCAGTGCGGCGGCATATTTCAACGTAATCAGGGCCAACGAACGCGAAGATCGCCGCGATTAAAACAGATTCTGCCACGCCGCTTTCGTAATTCGCCGTGGTCTGGAAAGATTCGCCTGGCGTTTTGGAAAAGCAGTTGAGGTTAAGGCAGTCGTTCCAGTCCGCGCGGCCTATGAGCGGCAGGCCGTGCGGGCCCAAATGAGAGAGGGTATAATCGAAGGAGCGTTTCAAATGGTTGAACAGGGTATCGGCTAACGCGTCATTGTTGTCGAAGGGGACTTTTTCCTCAAGTATGCTGAAGTCGCCGGTTTCCTTGATGTACGCCGACGCGCCGCAAATAAGCCAGAGGGGATCGTCGTTAAACCCGGAGCCTATTTCGTTATTGCCCCTTTTCGTAAGCGGCTGATACTGGTGATACGCGCTGCCGTCCGGGAGCTGCGTTGCGGCGATGTCCAGAATACGCGCGCGGGCGCTTTCCGGAACCAGATGCACAAAGCCCAAAAGGTCCTGGTTTGAATCCCGGAAACCCATGCCGCGCCCTATGCCCGATTCAAAATAAGAGGCGCTGCGCGACATGTTAAACGTAACCATGCACTGGTACTGGTTCCACACGCCGGCCATGCGTGCCATGCGTTTGTCTTCGGCCTCAACGGTGAAGCGGCTTAGCAGCTTGTTCCAGTAATCGTTTAACGCGGCCAGCGCCCTGTCAGCCGCTTCCGGCGATCCGAATTTTTCGAGTAACGCTTTAGCTGGGGCCTTGTTGATAACGGGGAGGTTCTTTCCGGAAACCAGGTTCGCGCTGGACAGAAGGCCGTCTTCGGCAGTCCCCCATTTTTGATCTTCCGGGTTTTCGCAGTAGCCCAGCGTGAATACAAGGGTCTTTATCTCGTTCGGTATTAAATGTAATTTGATATGGTGCGAGCCGATGGGGGCCCAGCCTGATGCCACTGAATTGCCGGCTTTTCCGGCGAACACCGCGTCAGGATGATCAAAACCATTGTACAGGCCAAGAAAGGCCTGGCGGTCGGTGTCAAAACCCGCGACAGGGGCGTTAACCGCCCATACGGCGTAGTGGTTGCGGCGCTCTCTGTACTCGGTTTTATGGTATATGCGCGAACCCCCGCCTTCAATCTCAACCTCGCCTATGCTGAAGTTGCGCTGGAAATTCGTCATGTCGTCATTGGCGTTCCACAAACAGAACTCGATGAATGAAAATATGTCAATGTCTTTATCAGCTTTGGATTCGTTGGTCAGGCTTATCTTGTGTATCTCGCAGTTACCGCCAAGCGGCACAAAAGAGGTCTGCGAGAAAGCCAGCCCCTTGCGCGCCGATGATATGCGGGAGTAGCCCATGCCGTGGCGGCACTCGTAGCGGTCAAGCTCGGACTTCATCGGCATCCAGGAAGGAGTCCAAACTTCGCCCGCGTCTCGCAGGTAAAAATAACGCCCACCGGTGTCGGACGGCGCGTTGTTGTAGCGGTAACGGGTAAGGCGCAGCATTCGGGCGTCGCGGTAAAAACAATAACCGCCTGAGGTGTTTGAGAAAAGCCCGTAGAAATTCTCGCAGCCCAAATAATTAATCCATGGGTAGGGGGTGTCGGGGCGGGTAATTACATATTCCCGCGCTTCATCATCAAAATAACCGTACTTCATAGTGTTTCCTTTTTTGCAGGCGGCGTTAACCCGAGGGCCCGCACCACGTCAAGGTTGAGGTCTTTGTTAAAATCTCCCCCCTCCACCGTGTTGAACAAACCGAAGCCGCCGAAATAATCCCAAATCGCCCAGCTGATATTCAGTTTTTCAAGCTCGCCTGTGACAAATTCATACCATTTTACCCTGTCCTCATGTGGAATCTGGATCATGTATACGCCGAACTCCCCGCAGAAAACAGGAACGTCGCGTTTCTTCGCGAATTCGGCGGCTTTTTCAAGAGTTGCGGTTAACGTGGAGAACGCCGCTTCATGCTCATAATTTTTCAATGACGCTTCAGCCCAGGTTCCCTTAAAGCTCTCCGGGATTTTTGGGATTTTTCTGCCGTCCAGCGGGAAAGGGACGCCGGTTAAGGGGGCCAATGACGGAGAATCCCAGGTCGCGCCCTGATGAGTAAATATGTGGGGATCGTAAAAATGAAAAGTGTAAATAAGATTGTTATCTTTATATTCAGGCAAAAGTAAAAGTTTATCTATGGAATTGTATTCGGTTCCGCCCACCATTATCGGGTGAACCGTGTCTATTTGCCGTATCGCGTCAATCGTTAATTCCTGGATTTCCGCCCAACGGCCGTCGTCGATTTTATGGGGCTCGTTCAGAACCTCGTAGATAAGGTATTCGCCCCTGTCTTTATAGCGCCTGGCGAGCTGCGCCCAGACCTTAACAAGTATCCTGTCTATATTTACGTCGGTGGGGTTTAAGGGATGAAAGGAATGGTTATCCAGAATGATGTAAAGTTTGTGTTTTTCCGCCCAGCCGATAACGGTATCCATGTATTCAAGCAGCAGGGGGTCAAGGGTGCAAGCCGGGTCCCTGGCCGTCATATCGTGCATTCTGATTGGAAGCCTTATGACATCCGCGCCAAGGCTTTTGATGTTCGCGAAATCCTGTTCTGTGAATTTGTCAAATTTAAGCGTCCTGGTGTTCTGAACCTCAAACCACTTTGTTAAATTTACGCCGCGTGAGAAGGGAGTTTTTTTCAATGCCATTTATTGATTATTTCCTTTTGTATTATCTTACGCCACAGAAGGAGTTACGTCAAGTTTACTCGCGCAGAACAGTCATTGAAAACGCGGGCAATGTGATCTCCCCGGAGAACTCCGCAAGGGTTTCGGTTCCGGCGCGTCGCGCGTCAACTACCTGTTTCCAGACCGGAACAGAGGAGGGCAGGGTGAATTTTTTCGCACAGGGGCCGCCGTTATAGGCAATAAAAATCATACGCCAGGGATCGCCGGACGCGTTATCCTTCAGGATAAACGACAGGCCCATGTCCTCGGCGCTGAGGATCTCAAGCGTTCTTTCAATGTCCTCTTTAAGCGTCTGCCTGAAAGCCGGGTGTTCCTTTCGCAACAGGATTAGCCCCGCGTAATAATCGATGATTTCACGGTAAAGACATGCATTTTTCCAGCGTATCATGTTGATATTGTCCGGGCTCTTATAACTGTTGTGATCGCCGTATTTGCTTCTTAGCATCTCGTCGCCGGCCTGAAAAAACGGAATGCCCTGCGAGGTTAAAATTATCCCGTTTGCCAGCAGAGTGGATTTAACGGCATCAACTTCAAAGATGTCACTCTTTCCTTTAAGCATAGAATAGGGAGATGAGGCCAGTTTTTTCTCGCCAGAGGAAAACGCTATCTTGTCCCAGAGGTTCAGGTTGTCGTGGGCCGTTACATAGTTAACGCTCTCGTTCGCCTCGGAAGTGAAATCGTGTATCGAGCCCATAACGCCGCGGACAATGCCAGCTTCCATTGACCGCGCGCCTGTGGCAAAGCCCCGCGAGTCGTCGTCGCTGCCGCCCTTAATCGCGGTTCTGATGCGGTCGTTGAATACGGCGAAGCCAAGCCCCTTTTGCGCGCCTATGGTGGTCTGCTGCTCCTGTGGCAGAATTGAACCGCCGGCCTGCCAGGGCTCGCCGTAAATCAGCAGCGTGGGGTCGACACGGCGCAGTTCTTCGGTTAACAGCCTCATCGTGTCTTTGTCGATAAGGCCCATGAGATCAAAGCGGAAGCCGTCAATATGGTATTCGCTTGCCCAATAGCGGCAGGAATCGATAATGAACTTCCTTACCATGGGACGCTCGGACGCGATCTCGTTCCCGCAGCCTGAGCCGTTCGCGTATAGGCCCTTATCTGTAACGCGGTAATAATAAGACGGCACAAGCGCGTCAAAGGGCCAGCCGCCGGTTTTGTAGGTATGGTTGTAGACCACGTCCATTATCACCCTGATCCCCGCCTTATGCAGGGCCTGCACCATAGCCTTAAACTCCTTAATCCTCGCGTAGGGGTTTTTCGGATCGCTTGAATAGGAGCCTTCCGGGACATTGTAGTGCATGGGATCATAGCCCCAGTTGAATCCCGGGGCAAGCTCGTTTATTGACGCGAAATCAAAGACAGGCAGCAGGTGTACGTGGGTAATCCCCAGCCTGACCAGGTGATCGACGCCCGTGGGAACGCCCTCTTTGGTTTTAGTTCTCCTTTCGGTGAAGGCCAGGTATTTCCCCTTATGCTTCATGCCGGAATTTTTATCAATGGAGAAATCCCGCACGTGGAGCTCGTAGATCACGGCGTCCTGCCGGGCGCTGAAAACAGGTTTTTGATGGGAATTAAAGCGCGGCGGGTTTGTTTTCGCGGGGTCTATAATCGCCACGCGCTGGCCGTTAGCTGACACAGCTTTGGCGTAGGGGTCTGTTGCCCAGGTTTTAGTCCCGTCGGCGAATACGGCCCTGTACAAATAAAATTTGCCTTCCAGCTTTCCTTTTATCTTTATTGACCAAACCCCTGTGGCGGGGGCTTTTTCCATGGGGCGCAAGTCAGAAGTTTTCTGGCTGACGATCTCTCCGGCGGCG